>Ga0209270_1000287_pt1 | contig 124619 bp, 106 predicted proteins | sample MTBAKSrepl1MetaG_FD_187456 | JGI IMG/M metagenome (GOLD analysis project Ga0209270, IMG submission 187456) | Enrichment culture microbial communities from Arthur Kill intertidal strait, New Jersey, USA, that are MTBE-degrading - MTBE-AKS1... | ecosystem: Environmental > Aquatic > Marine >...
CGCCGAAACCGCAGGTTTCCATGTTGGGAACCCGAGGAGGAGTATGCACAAAAAAGCAAGGATCTGCTAACCCATTGTTTTTCCTTTACCGTATATTTTCTCTTGACAGGACAATATAGGATTGTCCCCCTTCTGCACAAGCGGTAATCATGTCGTTTTGACTCGATTTGCAGCCTCACGTACGAGATTTCGAGTTCAGCTGAGAGGTCAGTGGGCAGTGGTTCCGCCCTTCCTTCTAATGCCGCGAGTGCTGATGCTTCAGCCTGCGTCTTCCACGCCCGGAGTAGCTGTGTCTGGTAACGAGAAGGATCGTTATCCACCAGTTTTGCGCAGTTCTGACACAGCCATATACCGTTATCTATCCATTGGCGTTGCTCCTGTGTCAGTAAAGGGTCATAGCGGGGACCGCCAGGGGACGCAGCCGTGATGTGAGCACCGACTCCGATATTAACGATGTGGTGGGACTCGGTCCGCGGACCCGTGGTCAGTTTACGGCACATCGGGTTTGAACATCGCACGCCGACCCGTTTGGCCAGTGTATCTTGTGTCTGCTTTGAGAAATCATCTCGTGCCATATGTCAGAGCCTTACCTGTCAACAGTCAAGACGGCAGGAAAATAGCGTGATATTTTCCTGCGGCCTGGCATGAGTCTCCTCGGTTGACCTAATCCAAAGCCATTTTGTGGTGTGAACCATGAGCGGCGGCGATTCCCGTGCACAGACGGCGTTTGGGGATGCTTATCAGGGGTGCGCGGAGGGGAACGGGTTTGCACCTCACAGCCTCCGAGCCGCATTTTAATAATGGGACAGGAATGCCTGTTGGCAGGTTGAGGATCTTTTCGCTCTTGGGGGCCATGAGAATCCTTCCAGGCTGTGAGCCTTTTTCAGATTACCCGGCTTAGAATCGACCCTTTATGGAAAACGACGGGGTTCGCTTCCTCCTACGCTGAAGCTACGGAGGACAGGTCCCTGCTTCGCTGAAGCTATGGAGAACAGGATGGAAAATCAGCAACGCTGTTCATCGTACGGCTCGCCCTTCTTCTAGAGGCTATTGCCGGAGATTTCAAGGAAAAAACTCGAAGAGGTTCAGGGTTCTGGCTTCAGAGCCCTGGGTTCAAAGTCAAGAAGAGGAAGAGCGTGAAGCGTTACGCCAAGTTTTAATAAAGGCAATGCTGAAATCTGCGCAATCTGTGTAATCTGCGGATAGGCCATGGCTAGCCACACATCAATGTATTGACATTGTCCGTACGTCACAGCTAGAATGAATTCATGGACGAGCGCTTCGAGCTAAACGGAATCTCGTTTGTCTGGGATCAGAAGAAAGCGCAAGAGAACCTGAGAAAACACGGAGTCGCTTTCGAAGAGGCGGCAGAGGCATTTTTTGATCCCTTCCTCTGCGTGTTGGACGCAAGCTCAGAGTCTGAGGCACGAGATGGAATCGCGGGAATGGATGAACAATGGAATCTGCTGTTTATCGTGTATATCATGATCGAAGAACAGTCGGTCCGACTCATCTCGGCTCGCAGAGCGACTCGCGAAGAAAGGCGTTTATATGAAGATTGAAAGGCTGAAAAGGCGACTTGAAAAAGACCGTCCAATGGTCTCGGTGACGCTTAGGATGCCGGAAGACGTGGTCGAGGATCTAAAACGTATCGCACCATTGCTGGGTTTTTTCGGCTACCAACCGCTGATTCGCGCCTATATCGGTCAGGGCCTGAGAAAAGATCTCGAACGGCTGGATAGCGATGCGCTTTCCGATTTGGTTGCCGGCCTCAAGAAGCGGGGTGTGAGCAAAGCAGTCATTGAGGAAGCACTGGCCGAGATTGCCCGCGGCTGATGGGTGTACATGGTGAGACGGTCAGGCGGAAATGCGCCATAACGCCCGTCGGCGGTCAATAGAGACAGTCTTCTGAATCTGCGAAATCCGCGTAATCTGTGGATCATATCCCGTGGATCGGGAAGACGTGCTTCTGGATGTAGTCCACCACCCTTCTTGCTTCCTGAAACGCCTTTTCCTTCACTTCCCCCTTGGTGGGAAAGGGATGATCGTAGAGGCTTCCCACCTCCTTTTCAGGGCCGAACATCATGCCGCCGACAAGGCCGGCAAACTCATCCACCGGTTCGACATGATTCAGAAGGGACCATGCAAGGGTCCAGCACCTGGAGGTGCGGTAGAGGTCGTACCCTCCACCCCCTAATGCGAGGATCTTCGGGCAGACGGCGGTTATTCCCCTGACCGCCTTCTGATACCCATTGTTGGTGAGCTTGAGATGAGTGAGGGGATCCGAGATGAGCGTATCCGCGCCGAGCTCGGCGACAATGATGTCAGGAGAGAAACTCCGCAGCAGAGGAAAGACGGCGGAATCCAGCACAAGGGAGTAAACCTCGTCGTCCGTTCCCGGCTCCAGAGGCAGATTCACCGTGAACCCCCTCCCCTCGCCTTCGCCGATCTCGTTTTCATTGCCGGACCATGGATAGAGGGTTCTCCCTGTTTCATGGACCGAGATCATGAGGACTCCTGGATCCTCGTAGAAAGCCTGCTGAACACCGTTGCCATGGTGCGCATCGAAATCCACATAGGCGATTCTGATATCCTTTGCAGAGCGCCGTGCATCCAGAATGGCAACAGCTATGTCGTTGAGGTAACAAAACCCTTCCGCATGTCCCGGCATGGCATGGTGGAATCCGCCCAGGAGATGGAAAGACTTCTGTGCCCTGCCGCTGAGGATCTCCTGCAAGGCTGAATGGGTCCCCCCTACCGCACGCAGGGACCACTCGTAGATTCCCTTCAGGATCGGGGTATCGGCAGTGCCGAGCCCTCGTCCGAGCATCTCCAGGGATACCTCCCCCCTGCTCGCCTTTTCCAGCAGTTGAATGTATGCGGGCTCGTGGAAGAGGGAAAGCAGCTCCGGGTCCGCCGCGGGAGGCTCCTTAACAATCATCCAGGGATAGTTCAAAACGCCGTAGCGGTTGCAGAGATCGAATGTTACCTTTGCCCTCTCGGGCTTGAACGGGTGGTCGGGTCCGAAGTCGAATCTTCCCATCTCATCGGAATAGTAGAATACGGTAGTCGGGTGCTCCAACGGCGGTGCAGGCATGACACTCCATGGTGATCAGGGCAGAAACGCGTAGATTGAGGCAGGATGGGTCGCGCACTGCCGATCAGGATGAAATATACAAACGGACCGGGAGGGGGTCAATGAAAAAGCAGGGGCGAATCCCTGTCGCCTCCTTGCGAAAGTCTGCCTCAATTCGTTCTTGCCTTCACAAGGAGGAGAAAATACACTCTGGTCTCGGCCGGGTTGACTGATCAAAGAGGCGAACGGATATGACCCGGAGGCTGCCACAAAAAACAACGGCCGGCCGAATGTCTGCAGGTTTTCCCACATGGGTTGGATTCATAGAATAAGCCTTATGTCCCGCACCGAGAAAGAGGGTCTGTACAGGATCCTCATTCCACCCTCGCTGTATCATCGGTTTGTCATAGACCCGCTCACATACGGGCATAAACAAGGTGAAAAGGCGGTCCGTTTCTTCTGCCCGGAAAAGGACAGGACCACCCTTGTGGAGATGAAGTTTTCCGGGATGGAAGAGCCTGTGTTCTCCATCCAGGTCAGCGATACAATCGACGCGACCCAGATCGAGCTGGATTTTGTCATCGTAAACGATCCGGATTCCCCGAAGTTCAACACCAACGTGGATGAGCAGGGGAGGGATACGCTCTTCGGGTGGGCGGCAAGAAATATCCCGGAGGAGATCAAGGCAATGGAAGCCGGCTATTTTCCGGGCCAGGTCAGAAAAGGGCTTAAGATGACAAGGGAGGTCATCCGCGGGCTGGACTTCTTCTGCAGCATCCTGGGGGTGAAGAGCATCAGGCTGGATGCGCTTTTTTACCACAATGCCATCACCTACGAACGATGCGGTTTCAGCTATTTTGAAGGGTATGCGCAAATGAAGAGGATTCATGAGCTGTTCCAGCCAGGAAAAGTTCTTTATGAAAAGCTGGACGGAAGCACGCCGTTTAGAAGACCCGAATTCGCCCGGACCGTAAGGGGTCGTAGCTGGGCGATCCATGATGGTCTCCTCCTGGAAGCGGACGACGATCTCCTGGAAGAAGGGTGGGCTTCTCCGGTGATGTACAGAATGGTGGAGAATCCGCGGGCTATGATTACGTTCCCCGACCCTGTCTACTAGCGGCCGTGTCTCAAAAGTTCTGCTCCCAAGTATGGCAATTTGAAATTCTGGCAGAGCGCTTAGTACTTGACCCACTTACCAGTGACACGGAAATCCGAAATTCGAATATCGAAACTCGAAACAAATTCAAATGATCAAAATACGGATGATCAAGAGGGGAAAAACCGCTCTGGCCTCTGTTTTGAATTTTTAACATTGGGATTTTGGTATTGTTTCGGATTTCGATATTCGGATTTTCGATTCTCACACCATTGTGAATTGCTAAAATCATGGACAGAATTTATGAGACGGCGAGCTAGCAGGGGCATTTTCAGCAACTTGATGAATTCTCTTGATTCCACTTCTTTTCCTACCTATTTTGGGGTTGTCGAGGAAGACGAAGATGTTTATTCCCTCATTTCGGAACCTGCGAATCCGCGCAAAGCTCGTCAGTGTGACCTTGTTCCTGGTCATGGTCCCGCTTATCGCCGTCTCTTTTCTTGCCACCGATCGATTCGGCAATGCACTCAGGCGTGCAGCAGAGGAAGATCTGGAGCATCTCGTCAGAAACATCTACTCCATGTGTGAGGTGCAGCAGGAGATGGTCCAGGCCAAGGTCGTTTCCGACCTGAAGATCGCCTGGAACATCATCCAGCGCTACGGCCAATCCATCGACGTCTTTTCTGAGGAGCAGATCCATTTCAATGCCGTGAACCAGGTCACCAATGAGGTGATCCCCGTATCGGTTCCGCTCTGGAAGGTGGGAAAGATTCCCATCACCAGGAACAACCGAATTGTCGATGAAGTGCAGGACCTGATTGGAGGGACCTGCACCATATTCCAGAGGATCGAGGGAAACCGGCTTCTTCGGATAGCAACCAATGTGGTGAGCAGGGAGGGGCGGACGGGTATCGGCACCTTTCTCCCGCCGGAAAGTCCTGTGACTGAAGCCATACTGGCCGGCTACTCCTACCGTGGCAGGGCATTCGTGGTGGACGATTGGTACATCACCGCCTACGAGCCGATCAGGGACTCTCGGGGGGGCTCGGTGATCGGGGCTATTTACGTGGGTGTGAGGGAGCAGAGCGCCCACTCACTGAAGGGAGAGATCAAGGATATCAAGGTGGGTGAGACGGGATATGTCTATATCATGGACACCGACGGCGTTCTCAAGATCCACCCCGTCAAAGAAGGGGAGAATATCATCAATGCAAGGGATTCCTCCGGCTTCGAGTATATCCGCGCAATCGTGAGAGACGTCCTCAAGCATCCCGAGGGGGAAATCGGCACCATTCGATATCCGTGGATCAATCCGGAGCTGGGAGAAACCAGGCCCCGGCCCAAGGTGAACAAGTATATTTACTACGAGCCGTGGGACTGGATCATCGTGGCCGGAACATATGAAGAGGAGGTTTATCAGTCGCTTTATGAAACCAGGCGGTTCATCGCGCTCCTGGTCATAGTCGGAATCGGCCTCGTCTTTTTTCTTACCATGACCCTTTCCAAGGTTATCACCAAACCCATACAGGAGCTCACCGAAGTCACCACTCGAATGGTGGGAGGAGATCTGTCACAAAGGGTGAACGTGCATGGAGCGGACGAAATCGGGATACTGGGGACTTCCTTCAACCGCATGATCAGCCAGATCCAGCACTATACCTCCAACCTTGAACAGATGGTCAGAGGCAGGACCCAGGAGCTGGAGGAGTCAAAGGAAAAATACCGGAACATCTCGCGCTTTCTGAACAGCATCCTTGACAGCGCCACGGAATATGCCATCGTTGCCCTGGACTATGTGGGCAACATCATGGAGTTCAACAAGGGGGCGGAAAGACTCTTCGGCTGGAAAAAGGCGGAGGTCCTGAATCAGCAGAACATCGGCGTCACCATTTCCCCTGAAGATCGGGAAAAGGGTATTCAAAAGGAAATGGCCGCATTGACCAGGGACAAGGGCGTTTGTGAACTGGAGATGGTTCGGGTAAGAAAAGACGGTACGCAGTTTCCGGTGCTCACCACAGTGACCGCTATCACCGACCCCTCTGGAAAGACAACCGGTTATGTTGAAATCATCCGCGATATCACCCTGAGAAAAAAGCTCGAAAGAGAGCTCCGGGAGACAAAGGAGTTTCTCGAAAACATCATGGAGAGCTCTGTGGACGGTATCCTGACCACAGACCTGAAAGGGTTGATCACCTACCAGAATCGAGCAATGGAGGAGATACTCGATTATCCGAGGGAAGAGGTCCTGGGCACCCATATCTCTCTTCTGTACAAGAGGGGTTTGCAGCAGGCCCGCGAAGTCATGGAGCTGCTCAGGACCGTAGAAAGGGCAAAGAATTATGAGATGGAGGTCCTTGCCAAAGACGGCAGGGCTCTCACCATCCTCACATCCCTCTTTCTGCTCAGAAACGAAGAGAACAATGTCATCGGCACGGCGGGAATCTTCAAGGACATCACCGAGCAGAAGCTGCTGGAGGCTCGGCTGAAGGCGGCCCAGGCAGGGCTCGTGGAGGCATCCAAGATGAGGGCGCTTGGAGAGCTCGTTGCCGGTGTGGCCCATGAATTGAACAACCCGCTCATGGCATCCCAGACGATTCTTCATGTAATCCTGAGGAATCTCCCGCAGGATTTCCCTGAAAGAGAGCGACTGGAGCTTATCCGCAAGTGCAATGACCGTATTGCCAAGATCGTGGATCATCTGAGGGAATTTTCGAGACAGACAACGCCCGAATTCAACGAACTTGACATCAACCAGCCGGTTGAAAATGCGTTGCTGATCACAGGGCAGCAGCTGCTCGATCATGGCATAAACATTGTGCGAAATCTTTCGGGAGATCTGCCCAAAGTGAAGGGAGATCCCAATCAGCTCGAGCAGGTATTTCTGAATCTCATTTCCAATGCAAGGGACGCCATGGATGATACCGAAGGACTCAAAAAAGAGCTGATGATCGCCTCGAGTCATATCCAGGACGATGGCGGTTCAGCGGTGGAAGTCCGCCTCAGGGACACCGGCGTGGGGATCCCTCCCGATATCCTGACCAAGATCTTTGAACCTTTCTTCAGCACCAAGCCGGTGGGGAAAGGAACCGGGCTCGGCCTGTCTCTCTGCTTCGGGATCATCGAGGCCCATAAAGGGAAAATCGAGATCAGCAGCAGCAAGGGACAAGGGACCGAGGTCAGAGTCGTTATTCCAGCAAGTGAATCACGAAAGGAGTAGGAGAAATGTCCAAGCGTATTCTGGTGGTAGATGACGATGAAATGGTTCTGATGGCACTCGACGAACTCCTGAAGCCGGAGGGGTATGCGGTCCACACGGTTTCAAGCGGTTCGGAGGCATTGAAGAAATTGGATGAAAACGGTTACGATCTCCTGATGTTCGATGTGATCATGCCGGAAATGGACGGGTTCGAGCTGTGCCGGCGCGCCAGACAAAAGGAAAAATACAAGGAGACTCCAATCGTTTTCCTGACTGCAAAAAGCCGTGACGAGGACAAGGCGCGCGGCCTGGAAGCAGGCGCCAACCTTTTCCTTTCGAAGCCGATCTCACCGGACCGCCTCATCCAGATCGTAAGCAGTGCGCTGGGGTGAAAAAAAGCGGGGAAACGGGGAAACGGGATGCGGGGTCAGAAAGGGGGTTCACATGCAGTGCAATCAATAAATCCGAAGCACGAAATCCAGGTTTCGAATTTCGATATTCGGATTTTCAAGCGTCCCCCTCACCCCGGATCGGTCGAACCTATCCGGGTCCTCCACCAGAGGTGGTGGGTTTAGTGAGACTAGGGATGGAGCCTCAAACGTCCAATCAACGCGTCCAGCCCGTTTTCCCGGTCGAGCAGTTCAGTGAAGCGGCGGATCTTCACCTCGTCCCTGTAGGAAAGGACGGAAGGACATTGCTCCAGCCGCTCCAGCCCGGCAAATGTATCGTCCTTGACAAGGACGAGGGGAATGGATTTCTTTCTTGCCGCCTCGATGAGTTGAGGGGCAGGATGCCGCCCTCCCGTCAAGAGGATGCCTGCCAAAGGCCGACCGGACATGTCCCCCTGCTCTCCGGTCTCTTCCCTGTATGAGAGAAGTACGATTTTGTTGTACGCCCTCTTGAAAAGCATGAGATCGACAGGGAGATCGTGGGACCCCACCGTCATTGAGGCAACCGGACGCTCCAGCCCTTGCTCACCGCAAAGCAGTTCCCCGCGCAAAATCTCCTTTATCTCTCGGAGGCTTCTAAATGACAGAACCGGGTCTTCCGGGAGAGCTGCAACCACAGGAACACCTTTTTGAACAAGGGAGGGAACCACCCGGTCCCGCAGAGGTTCGAGCGCCTCGAGGGGGACCCTGTTGAAGATGATCCCGCGCATGTTTTCCCGGAGAAGAGAGCAGACGGACAGGATGGAATAGATGGACTTTGAAATCTGCCTGTGGCGATGAATCAGGACAAAGTCGGCGTCCAGCAGCGGGACGAGAGAGATATCCGGAAGGGGGCGGGAAGGCTCATCGAAAAAGATGTGCTTCGAACCCATGATGACCAGGACATCCTTGCCTTCGGAGAGCCGGCCTGTGGAGCGCTTCAGATCTTCGATGAAATCGAGCGGTTCGATCTCCTTCCCATCCCACTGCGCATTTGGGTAAGGGCAGATCTCCCCAAGAGGCTCCGAAAGACCGAGAGCCTCCTTGAAAAGAATGGCATCCTGATCCGTCCAGAGCCCGTCGACCTGGGTCGGGCGCGTCCCAAAGGGTTTCATGAATCCCACCTTCAATCCCTTCTTCACGAGCCTTCTGATAATCGCCCAGGTCAAGAGCGTATGGCCTGCGTTGTCTCCGGTCGATCCGACAAAAAGGAAGGACATCGGTCCGGGACCTCCTGTCTCGATTGACTACCCGTTTAGCGATTATAGGTGTTTTAATTCGGAGGGCAAAGAATATTTGAGTGAAAACAAGAGTGGTCATCGACCGTCATCTCGGGGGTTACACCCTCTGGCGATTTTTACAACCCCTTGGCGCCGGTTCTCCGAAAGGGCCGTATTTTGGAGTTAAAATCCTGAATTTGAAGCACTTCCTGTCTCCGTTTTTTGGCATGCCTTTTGAATCTAACAAAAAGAGACAACCCTGGCATTCCCGCGAAATGCCGGAAATGCCTTTTTGAGTCGTGCCGGTCGCATGAGAGCTGTCCCTGTGGAAACGGGACGGGGCCCTGTTTTTTGAAGAAAACCTGGACAGCGGTTTTGCCGGAGGGACGACTTGCTGCGATACCATCAGTCGGCCGGATAGATCACCTTACATCCGGTAAAACTCCATGAAGAGCGATTTGTGAATATGGTGAGCGCCGCTGCAACAAACGAAGAGGCTCAAAGGAAGCTTTATTATTCCAGGCTCTACCGCAAGTTCATCCTGATCACCCTGGTATGCTCCCTTGCTCCCCTTCTTTTGGTCGGATGGGCGATCAGTATCCATTACACCCGGTTTGCAAAGGACCGGATGATCAATAGGATCGAGACCCAGGTGGATTATCACCGGAAGATCATCGAACTCTTCCTGAAGGAACGAAGCTCCAATCTTCACATGATGTCGCATACCCACTCCAAGGCATCTCTAAGAGAATACTCCAATCTCGCACATGTGTTTGAAATCATGAATCAGGAATCCGGTTCCATCACGGATCTTGGAGTGATAGATAAGGACGGCAGACATCTGGCATATGTGGGCCCTTATGACCTGATAGACAAGAACTACAGCCAGACGAAGTGGTTCAAGGAAGTAATGGAAAAAGGCATCTACATCAGCGATATGTTCACCGGCTTTCGCAAGGTGCCCCACTTTATTATCGCCGTTATGCGCAATGAGAATGGAGACAAGTGGATCCTTCGGGCTACAATCGACACGGAGGCCTTCCGCTCTCTGGTGGAAAATGTAAGGATTGGAACAACCGGCGAAGTATATCTTCTGAACGAGGATGGAATATATCAGACCACCCCCCGATTCGGCGGTAAGATCATGGAGAAGGGCTCGCTTCCGATAGAGACTTTTCATACGGGCACCAGGATTCGGGCCCAAACATTACCCGGGGCAGGGGAGAAACAGAAGGACTCCAAGCAGATCCTTGCCACTGCGTGGCTTTCCGAACCCCGATGGATGCTCGTTGTAAAGCAGGACTATGACGAGGCATTCGGGGCGGTCAATTACGCGAACTACGCCTCCTTGCTTTTTCTTCATCTCTGCGCACTGACCATACTGATCGTTTCCATTCTCAGCGCGAGACACGTGGTAAGAATCGTGCAGCGCCGGGATATAGAGGCGGATCAATTGAACAGGCAGATCATGGAGACAGGAAAGATGGCTTCCATCGGCGAGCTTTCTGCCGGGGTAGCCCACGAGATCAATAATCCCCTTGCGATCATCCTTACGGAGAAGCAGATCCTGCAGGATATGGCGACATACGGTTCAAATCTCGACGAGGAATTCAAGAACTCCCTCCAGGAATCTTTGGACCAGATCGATACCCAGGTGAAACGGTGCAAGCGTATCACCCACAACCTGCTGCGGTTTTCCCGCCGCACGCGATCCATCATTGAAGAGGTCGATCTGAACGCTTTTCTCAAGGAAGTGGTTGAGCTGATGGAGCGTGAGGCTAAGTCGGGAGGCATTCGGTTCATACTGGAGTTGGATCCGGACCTCAAGCCCGTGCTTTCTGATCCGTCGCAGCTTCAACAGGTGTTCCTGAACCTGATTACCAACGCCATTGATGCGCACGACGGCAAACCCTACGGCTCAATCCGGGTTGCCACCAGGGCCGACGAGAAAGGCAAAAAGGGTCTGATTACCTTTGCAGACACCGGATCAGGAATACCAAAAGAGAATCTGAACAAAGTATTCGATCCTTTTTTCACGACCAAACCGGTGGGAAGGGGTACGGGCCTGGGGCTTTCCATCTGTTACGGGATCATGCAGCGCCTCGGCGGGGGGATCCGTGTTCAAAGCGAGGTGGGCTCCGGCACCGAGTTCACGCTGGAAATCCCCTTCCGCCCGCCGCATGGGCTGGAGGAGAGCATCGAAACAGAACAGGACATCTGAATCCAGTGGCATCGATGCAGCAGATGGCCTGTGACAGAGAGTGATCAGTAACTTTTAAGAGCAATGCATAAGGAGGGTTAGGGAATGAAAGGATCCAAGATCCTACTGGTGGATGACGAGGTGGTGTTCACCAAGAATATGTCCAAGCTCCTCACGAACCGGGGATATCATGTCACCGCCGTCAACAGCGGCGACAACGCGATCCGTTCCCTTCAGGAGCAGGGCTTCGATGTAATCGTGCTGGACCTGAAAATGCCCGGAATGGACGGCATCGCCACCCTGAAGGAAATCAAAAAACTGGGACTCTTCACCCAGACTCTTATCCTGACGGGGCATGGGTCCATCGACACGGCTTTGGAAGCGATCAAGCTGGGCGCTTATGACTACTTGACAAAGCCGTGCGAGATCGACGAACTGGTGGCTAAGATCGAGGGTGCGTGGGAAAAAAAGGACCGGGCCGAACAACAGGAACTTCAGGACAAGATTCAAAAAGTCGTGGAGTCTCCCTCATCGGTTTTTGATCTCTTCCCCAAGAAGAAGTAATAGCTTGTCCAGGTTCTTCCTGGCGAAATCGATCCCGGGGTCGAGCTCGAGTGCCAGCCGATAGTAGGATGCTGCTTCCTCCGGTTTGCCCATGTCGCGGTAGTTGGAGGCGATGTTGGCATAATCGATTGCCGAGGACGGATTCAATTTAAGCACCTCTCTGAAGCACTCTATCGCTTTTTCATGCTCTTTGAGTTTGAAATAGCAGTATCCCAGGAGATTGAAGACATCCGTCCTCCCCGGATCCCCGCTGCCAGCCTTCTCCAGGAGGGGGATGGCCTCTCTGAACCTCTCCTGCTCTTTCAGACAAAGTCCCATATAGACATAGATGCTGGGGACATCCTCCTCCTTAGGATCCAGAGAAAGGGCCTCCTTCAGATATCCAAGACCTGCCTCCGGGTTTTGCATGGACAGGGAGCAGACGCCCAGGAAAAACTTGACGTAATATTTCCCGGGCAGGGCTTTGTCCATTTCCTTCAGTTTTCGAAGGGCAACGGAAGGATCTTCTCCCTGGGAAATGAGCTTGGCCATGAACATTCCAATGGAGGTACCGGCTGCCCGTTCCCTGAAATGAGCACCGGGGACGATGGTGTAGAACGCAGGGACCTGCAGTCCGGGGTGCATGATGTCCATGACAAGCACATCCATGCCTCTTTTGGAGAGAGCGGAAATGCAGCTCTCCACTTCGACCCTTAGGTTGGGATTGGAAAGGTCCGGAAGGTCTGTGATCGGGATTTCTCTCCCTGGCTCCATCACGAAGCGCGCCTCTTCCAGGTTGTCGAACTTGGGAAGGCCGCTCGCCACGTAATTGGATGAGGTATTGAAGTCTCCGGCAAGCTGGGCAACCTCCGTCATTGCGCGCAACAATGCCTTTGTGGGATCGGGCGAAGTTCCTGCGGTCCAGACGATCTCGCTTTTCGCCGGAAAGGTGGAAGGGTCATAGGCAAGCACTCCGACACTTGGAATCCCTGTGTCCAGGGAAAAATCGGTTGCAAAAACCTTCACGCCTGCGTTCCTGAACTTGCCGATCATGTCGACTGCATGAGGATCGGCGACCGAGTCCAGTCGGATGGCCGGCGTTCTGATCCTGTTCCTGCTCACGAGGGAGGAAACATGGCGTTCCACGATTTCGCAGATACCCTGCACGAGCGCCTCTTCAGCACAATTGCCTGCCGAGGGGCCGTTGAACTCATTGATGGCATAAAACCAGTCAAAGGGCATGAGGAGTTCTTCCTGCCGTGTCAGATTGTAAGCCCTGGCCCAGCGCATGGGGAGTCTCGCAAAAAGCTCCTTCGCCTTTTCCACATCCTCCGAATCGTCGTGAACGGAACGGGCGATGCTCTCAAGCGAAAGAGCGCGTCCCTTGAGGTTGCGGTATTCTTCTGTGATGAAATTGCGGGAATCCTTGCAAAAGCTGAAGAAGCTGAACCTCTCGGCCAGCTCCATCACTGCACTGGCTTCGGACTGTGCAACCGTTCCCCCTTTGCCCATCTGCTTCTTTGTCCCGATGACCTCCAGCGCATCCTTTCCGCACAAACTGAAGTACACCGGGATGTCGAGACGTCCGTGGTCGACCCTCATGGTCCCTTGCAGGATATCCAGGTTCAACTCCTTCAGCCTCTCTCTGAAACGCTTCACCGTCTCCTCGGGCGTCAGGATTTTGTCCTGATCCAGGGTGTAGCTCTTGTATGCATCCTTGAGAACGATTCTGTAAGCCATCTCTCCTCCATTAATGATCGGGAACCGGAATATCCAGCTCGTTCATTTCTCTGCGTCTCAGCGGTGCTGCGGGACCTCATTTTGTGTGCCAATCCCGCGGTTCAGGCTTCCGGTGGTGTATCCTTCCATATCGAGCGCCACATGAAGAAATCCCAGCCCCCTGAGATCCTCCACTATCCGAACCCGCAGGTCCGGAAGCATCAATTTCTCCATGTCGGAAGCATTCACCTCGATCCTGGCCACTCGGCCGTGGCATCTCACACGAACCTGCTTCAACCCTGCATCCAGGAGCCGATTCTCCGCATCCTCCACCATCTTCAACTTCTCAACCGTGATGCTCTCTCCGTAGGGGATTCTGGAGGCCAGGCATGCCATGGAAGGTTTGTCCCAGCAGGATAGCCCCATCTCCCGGGAGAGTGTTCGGATTGCCGCCTTTTTCAGGCCGACTTCGATGAGCGGGGCAAGGGCGCCTGCCTCCTGTGCGGCTCTCTCACCCGGTCGATAATCCAGGTGATCGTCCGCGTTGGCCGCATGAGCGACATGAGGGATTCCCCTCTCTCGGGCAATTCCGCTCACCTGATCCAGGATGCTTCTCTTGCAGTGGTAACACCGATCAGGGTTGTTGGAGACAAATTCGGGCAACCCCATTTCCCTGCTCGGGAGCAGGATATGCTCTATTCCTCTCTCGGAGGTAAAACGAACGGCCTCCTGCTTTTCCCTTTCTGGATGGATGACGGACACAGCCGTTACCGCAACCACCCCGGGCCCAAGCGTCTGCCCTGCTACGGCGAGGAGAAAAGAGCTGTCCACGCCTCCGGAAAAGGCCACAACAAGACTCCCGAGTTCACTCAGACGGGTGACAAGGGCCTCCCGCCGCCCTTTCAAATCTCGCTCAATACTCGGTTCCATAAGAAACTCCCCGATGGATCCTGGATCTTGCATCGTTTTTCGTTCTCACCATCTAGACTCTTTTGGGATCGATTCCGTATTTTCTCATCCTGTTCCAGACCGTCACACGGTTCACCCGGAGGATCTCCGCAGCCTTTGTCTGGTTGCCCTTGCTCACCCGAAGAGCCTGGATCAATGTCTCCCTTTCAGCCCCATGATCTGAAGAAAACGACCGGCCCATCATAATCTGGGAGGGAATATGTTCGATCTGAACAGAGCCCTTTTCGCCAATGACAAAGGCATACTCCAGTGCGCTCTTCAGCTCCCGAACATTGCCCGGCCACGAATAGGAGATGAAATGATCAAGGACGGACGGAGCGAGCCCCTCGATCGATTTTCCTGTGCTCCTTTGCAGCCGCTCCATAAAGCTGTTTACCAGCAGCGGAATATCCTCGACCCTGTCCCGTAGAGGCGGGATATGTATGGGAATCACGTTGATTCGAAAAAAAAGATCATCCCTGAACCTCTTCTCGGCAATCATTTCGAGAAGGTTCTTGTTCGTGGCGGTGATGATGCGGACATCCACCGAAATGGGTCTGTGATCGCCGACACGTTCGAACTGTTTGGTTTCCAGAGCGCGCAGCAGTTTCACCTGAATGCTCAAAGGGACATCGGCGATCTCGTCCAGGAAGAGATCCCCTTCATGAGCCGCTTCGAATCGTCCGATCCGGTGCCGGTACGCCCCTGTGAAGGCGCCTTTCACATGGCCGAAGAGCTCGCTCTCGAGCAGGGCTTCGTTCAGGGCAGCGCAGTTGAGCTGAACAAACGGTTTTTCTCTCCTTCTCCCGAGATCGTGAACAGCTTGAGCGACAAGTTCCTTGCCGGTGCCGCTCTCGCCGAAGATGATGACCGGCGCATCGCTCTGGGCCGCCTTCTCTATGACCTGGTACACCTTCCGCATGGTGTCCGACTTGCCGATTATCCCATGAAAACCGGCGGTAAGGTCGAGTTGCTGGGAGAGATGATCGATGGTCTGATCGAGGCGCTCCAGTTCCGAGATGTCCGTGAGGGTCTCAACGGCGGCCACGGCTTTTCCCTTGGCATCGCGGATGAGAGAGGCGTTTTTGAGCACCGGCAGATAGGTCCCGTCGCTCTTCATGACCACGCATCGCCTTCTGATCACCTCGCCCCGCTCGAACAGATTGCACCACCAGGGCTCTCCCTCCTTCAGTGTCGTTTCACATGCATCGCAATTGAGGAGCGTGCAGGATCTTCCCACAGCTTTATCCGCAGGATATCCGGTCATCTTCTCGAAAGAACGGTTGACCATCCTGATGACCCCATCAGGGGCAATCAGAATGAGACCGTCGTGCATTGTGTCAATGATTTTGCCCCAGTGGCGGTTGAAATCCAGACTCTTCATGGGAGCCTCCGCGAAGTGTTTAAACATGTGTTTAAGCGATTTTAACATCTTCGCCCTTCAAGCGCAAGCCTCCTGGGTAAATACCATAGGAAACCAAGCCCCTATACCCATGAATCCCTTTGGGCACGGCTTTTGCTTTTTGTTGATGCGTCCGGGAGAAGACCATCCAATGACCGGGCCACAGGGATGAGGAGGAAACATGGAAAGGAGAAAGTTTTCAAAGATCACCATTCTGGTTGCAGCCGTTTCTCTTTTCATCGGAACGGATGTCCGCGCCGGAGAAACCGCAACGGCTCCGCCCGTGAAAAAACCGGTCAACGGCGAGTACGGCGCCAGTCATACCGAGAACATTACAGCGGACCACTCCAAGTTTGAAACGCTCAAGCAGGAGTTCAAAAGCGGCCCCGAAGTGACCAAGGCCTGCCTCAGTTGCCATACTGAGGCCGCGAAACAGATTCAGGAGACCCTTCACTGGCGCTGGATAGCCCCTGACGATCCGGAGGGGAAGCTTGGGAAGGCCGGCCTCGTGGTAAACAACTTTTGTGTGGCCATGCCTTCCAACGAGCCCCGGTGCACCTCCTGCCACATTGGATACGGCCGAAAGGACAAGACCTTCGATCTTACCGCCCAGGAAAAGGTGGACTGCCTCGTCTGCCATGAGCAGACCGGGACCTACGAGAAGTTCCCGACAGGGGCCGGCAATCCCGTTGCCGAGCCTACGCCTTTCCCTGCCGAGAAAAAAACCTATCTCCCCCCTGAATGGAACAAGGTCGCACAAAGCGTCGGCCGGCCCACCAGGCGGAACTGCGGGGTCTGCCACTTCTTCGGCGGAGGGGGAGAAGGGGTCAAGCACGGAGACCTGGACTCTTCCATGTTCAAGCCCAACAAGGCACTGGATGTGCACATGGCAGTGGAGGATGAGAACTTCAACTGCACCCGGTGTCATACCACGGAAAAGCACTCGATTTCTGGACGCTATTACAGATTTCCGGCTAACGGCGACAAGCGGAATCTCCTGGAATCGGACTCCATCAAGCGCATCACCTGCTATTCCTGCCACAGCGAGACCCCGCACAAGTCCGACCCCAAGCTGAATGACCACACGGACAAGGTCGCCTGCCAGTCCTGCCACATCCCTGAGTTTGCGAGGGTGAATTCCACAAAGATGATGTGGGACTGGTCCAAGGCGGGAGCGCGGAACGAGGAAGGAAAACCGGTCAAGAAGATGAAGGACGGGAGGCCTGCTTTTGACGGCATGAAGGGAGAATTCCGATGGGAGAAGAACGTGAAACCCGAGTACTTCTGGTACAACGGGGTTGTCAGGAACGTGCTCCTCACGGACAAAATCGATCCGAGTCAGGTCGTCAAACTGAACTATGCGGAAGGAAGTTATGATGACCCTGACGCCCGCATCTATCCCTTCAAGGTGCACCGCGGAAAACAGCCGTATGACAAGGTCCACAAAACCATGGTGGCGCCCAAGCTCTTCGGACCCAAGGGTTCCGGGTCATACTGGAGCGAGTATGACTGGACGACGGCGATCAGCAGGGGCATGGAGTACATCGGTCTCCCATTCAGTGGAGAACATGATTTTGTGGAAACAGAGTACATGTTTCAGACAACCCATATGGTTGCGCCCAAGGAGAAAGCCCTGGCCTGCAATGAGTGCCACGGCAAAAACGGGCGACTCGCCGATCTAGGCGGGTTTTACATGCCGGGCAGGAACGGCAACAAAGCTCTCAATGCAATTGGCTGGGCCGGAGTGATCGTTTCCTTTCTTGGGGTGATGGGTCATGGAGCAGGCCGCATGGTGGCCCGCAAAAGGAGGGGCAAGAATGGGCAGAATGAATGAACAAATCTCTGCAGCGGACAAGTTGTATCTTCACCCCAATCGAACAAAGCCGCAGGGCGGCATGGATGAAACCTGTGCGGTGGACCGGCTCTACCTGTATACAAGATTCGAGCGTTTCTGGCATTGGGCTCAGGCCGGATTTGTGGTGCTGCTCGGGTTAACCGGATACGAGGTTCATCTGGGGTATAGTCTTTTCGGGTTTCAGAGGGCCGTGGAGTGGCACAACACGCTGGGAATCGCGTGGCTGGTTCTCTATGCCTTCATCGTTTTCTGGCACCTCACCACGGGCCAGTGGAAACACTATATTCCCACGACCAAAATGCTCTTCACGGTCATGCTCTATTACATGATCGAGATCTTTCGGGGGGAGCCCCACCCTGTGCCCAAGAGCGAGAGGTCCAAACACAATCCCCTGCAGCGGCTTACCTACCTGGGTATTTCCGTGCTCCTGATCCCCTTTCAGATGCTTACGGGCATTCTCTACTATTCCTACAACTCATGGGGGGCCATGGGGTTTGGAAAGCTCGGGCTCAGTGTCATAGCCTTGCTGCATATGGCAGGCGGATTTGCGCTTCTCATCTTTTTGATTGTGCATATTTATATGACTACGACGGGTCATTCCCTTACTGCCCACTTTCGGGCCATGTGCTCCGGGTGGGAGGAGGTTCCTGTCCGGGAAAAGGCTGATTGATCCCCCTCTCTTTTCCCCGACCCGCTTACCCTGCAAAGACCCCCGGAAGCTATACCTTCCGGGGGTCTCCCTTCCTCTGAAAGAGAAGTCAGAAGACAGGAGCCGGAAGGCAGCGCAGCCAATTTCAGCTGACGCGGAAGTTTGATTGAGCGGGAAACTCCTCATTCGGAATGACACACCCCTTCGTGAAGGACTTCAGGTCATCGGAAAAAGTGAGCGAGCGCCCGTTTTTTGTTGCACTCTGAATCCTTCTGCGGTACCGTATGGCTCTCTTTCTCAAATACGTCTTATCGGCTCCCGTGTCTTCCTTCCGGACAGACTCGGAGCCCGTCCATCCTGTTGACGTCGACAATACCTTCTCTTCGGGGACCGTCGCATGCGGTCGACCCGGGAGGGTGCACCATGCTCTCAGGAGCGAGCTCTGATTACCTGCAAAATGGGCGTGAAGTAAGCTGATCGGTAAATCCCACATCAGGGGGTTACCCGTGGGCATTGCCAGACTTCTCGAAAATGGCGCCGAACGAAACCCCGGACAGGTCTGCCTGGTCTTTGAGTCCAATCAAGTCACATACGGTGAGCTGAACGCCAGGGCAGACGCTCTGGCCCATGGGCTCACTCGCAAAGGGTTGCGTCCCGGCAATGTGTGTGTGCTCATGATGGCCAACTCCATTCAGTGGGTAGTCACCTACTACGCCTTGGCCAAGATTGGTGCAGTTGTCCTTCCAGTGAACTTCCTTTTTCGAACCGGAGAGCTTGACCACATCTTCAGGGACTCGGGCGCCAAGGGTTTCATAGGTCAAAAAGAGTACCTCGACCAGCCCCTCAAGACAATGGAGGGTTCGCCCCACATTGAACTGCGGATCGCGAGCGGCGTCTCCCCGGGACATGGACTCCTTCCACTGGAAAAGGTTCCGGTGAATCAAGGCCCCTTTCCCTCGCATCCGGTGCAGCCGGATGAGACTTTTGCCGTCATTTATACCAGCGGCACGACGGGGCTCCCGAAAGGCGCCATGCTCACGCACGAAAACCTGGTAAGCAACGCTAAGATCGTGGCGGGCATGCGGCCCGTCACACCTTCGGCAGTGATTCTTTGTGTCCTGCCCCTCTTTCATATCTACGGCCAGACAAGCGCTCTCAACGCCGGCGTCCATCTCGGGCTGAAGATCCGGCTGTTTCCCCATTTCGACCCGGCAAGCCTGTTGGCGGCCATCGAGGAAGAGGAGAGCTCAATTCTCATCGCCGTTCCGACCATTCTGAATCGATTGCTGGAACAGTCCAAACTCCAGCCGATCCGTCGCTCCGGCCTGCTCTTTTGCATTTCGGGCGCGGCATCTCTTCCCGTAGAGATCCTTCGAAAATTCCAGGATACATTTCAAACCACCATCTATGAGGGGTACGGTCTCACGGAGTGCTCGCCCGTATGCGTGGAAAACCCCTTCGGGCTGCCGACAAGGCCCGGCTCGATCGGGGTTCCTATCCCCCAATTCAAGGCTCGAGTAGTGGACGAGCAGGACAGGGATGTTCCGGCGGGAGAGGTGGGCGAACTGATCGTACACGGCCCCGGCGTGATGAAAGGGTACCTCAACCAGCCTGAGGCCACGGCCCAGGCTCTTCGCGGAGGCTGGCTTCACACGGGGGATCTCGCCCGAATGGACCGGGACGGATACATCTATATCGTAGATCGGAAGAAGGACATGATTATTCGCGGAGGATACAATGTGTACCCGCGCGAGCTGGAGGAAATTCTCTACACTCACCCCGATGTGGTCGAAGCTGCAGTCATCGGTATGCCCCACCCGGACCTGGGGGAAGAGGTCGCGGCGGCGGTCGTGTTGCGTGCAGGATCGCGGGCAACGCCGGAAGATATCCGGATCTACATGAAGGAGCGTGTGGCGCCTTACAAATACCCGCGGAAGGTCGAGATTCTCAGCGAACTTCCCAAGAGCACCACGGGAAAAATCCTGAAACGCGCAATTCGTCTGTCCTGAGCCTCTTAACTCCCCCGCCCCTTCTCGTCTGACTTTCGTCCGGGAAGGTGTTTCCGGGACGGGAGGGGTTTTCGATCCAAGGAGACAAGGAACCGGTCCGGAAGAAGTCGGCACGGGGTTCATCCCCTTCAACTTCAAAATCGAGAGGGAGGTTTGTCATGAGTACAAAGAAGTTCTTCTCGCAAATGGCGTCGTTGTCCTTCATCCTGGTCCTCATTCTCTTTCTCTTAAGCCCGCCCCCTTCCAGGGCCGCCGAAAAGGTGTTCAAATGGCGGTGCCAGTCCCACTGGCCGACTGCCAGCAGCTCTTACAAGGACAGCCTGATCCGCCTCTCGAACAACCTCAAGGAGAGGACGAACGGCCGTCTGGTCGTGGAGCCGTACGCGGCAGGGTCCCTGGTTCCTTCGAAGGAGATCTTCAATGCGGTCAAGCGCGGCATGATAGAGATAGCCACGTCATCCCCCGGCTACTTTCGGGATCAGATCCCTCTGGCAGGAGTAGCCTCAGGGCTTCCCTACGCCTTCCGCGAGGTCTGGGAGTGCGCCTACTTCCATAAGGGCCTCGGTTTCGAAAAGATGATGCAGGACGAGTGCGCAAAGCATGGTATTTATTTCTCAACCGACAAGGTCTACCCCACGGAGATGTGCTCAAAGAAGCCGATCCGGACCGCCGCGGATTTCAAGGGCATGAAGATCCGTTCTTCCGGAGTTCTCGAGGTATTCCTGACCAGTCTGGGAGCGGCGGGCGCTTACATCCCGGGACCGGAGATCTATCCGGCGCTAGCCTCAGGAGTGATCGACGCCGCCCACTGGGGCGCGGTGCAGGGGTCTGCCAGCATGGGGTTCTACGATACCGCCAAGTACCACATCCGCCCGGGTCTGAACATCGCGAGCACGGACGTCTGGTTGATCAATCAGAAGGCCATCGATGCGCTTCCGGATGAACTTAAGAAAGTGCTTTTTTCAACCCTGGAAGAGCAGTTCTGGTTCCGAACCACCGAGTACGAGTACCTCGAAGCGCTCACCCTGGCCAAGATCCAGAAGGGGAAGGGGGTCCAGCTTCTTGTGCTTCCGCCGGAAGAGCAGAAGAAAATGACTGAAGCGGCCATCAAGATCTGGGATGAAGAAGCGAAGAAGAGCCCGGAAAGCGGAAAGGCTGTTCAGTTGATGAAGGATTTTCTGCAGAAGCTTGGCCACCTGTAACATTTTACAATGCCCGGGTTCTCGAAGGGTACCCGGGCGGACCTATGGGAAGCGGAGGAGTTGCTTTGACCGGAAACCATCCTTTGCTCAAGTCCATCGATGCGGTCAACGACTGGGTGGGACGGATCGTGTCCCTTTTCATTCTGCTGATGTTTCTGATCCTCATGCTCGAGATCTTCGCTCGATATCTGTTCAATGCCCCGAGCGTCTGGGCCAATGAGCTTACCCAGATGCTCTTCGGCGCCTATGTGGTTCTCTCGGGAGGCCATCTCCTATGGAGAGGAGGCCATGTAGGGGTGGACATCCTTTACTCGCGGCTCTCGCCCAAGAAAAAAGCCATGCTCGATGTCATCACCTCTGTTCTCTTCTTCGCCTTTTGTGTGATGATGGTTTACTTTGGAGGGTCTCTTGCCTGGGAATCTCTGGCCCGCTGGGAGCACTCTCAGTCCGCCTGGAACCCGCCCCTCTATCCGGTGAAGCTCACGATTCCCGTTGGCGCTATCCTGCTGCTGCTTCAGGGGATCGCGAAACTCATTCGGGACATTTTGATCCTGACCGGGACCGAGCCCCTTGCCTCTGCCGCCGCGGCGCAAAAATAAGGATTCCCTATGAGCATCGAGTTCCTCACAATCATGTTCTTCGCGGCCCTCTTCATATTCCTGATCCTGGGGCTTCCGGTTGCCTTCGTCCTCGGCGGAGTTTCCGTTGTGTTCCTTTACTTCACATGGGGTCCCCAGTCCTTCTACATGGTGGCGGCGCAGACTTGGGGTGCGATGAACAAATTCAGCCTGGTGGCCATCCCGCTTTTCATCTTCATGGCCATGATCCTGGAAAGGGCCGGGGTTGCCAACGATCTCTATGAAATGATGTACGTGTGGTTCGGCCCTGTGAGGGGAGGACTGGCCATCGGCACGGTGTTCATATGCGCCATCTTCGGGGCCATGTGCGGCATCAGCGGCGCCGCGGTGGTGAGCATGGGAACGATTGCGCTGCCCTCGATGCTGAAATACGGGTATGATAAGGAGCTTGCGCTGGGCTGCATCAACGCAGGGGGGAGCCTCGGAATCCTGATTCCTCCCAGCGTCATCATGATCATCTACGCCCTCATCTCCGGTGAATCGGTGGGAAAGCTCTTCGCCGGAGGGGTTGTGCCGGGCATCTTGATCGCCACTCTCCTCTCTCTCTATATCACCATCCGGTGTCTGTTTCAGCCGAGCCTCGGTCCGGCCATACCCAGGGAAGAACGGGGAGATTGGTCCAGGAAGATAACGGCCCTCAAGGCCGTGATCCTTCCTCTCTGCATCGTTGTGCTGGTCCTCGGCTCAATCATCGGCGGGATTACCACCCCCACGGAATCGGCTGCTGCAGGGGTATTGGGGGCTTTGGTGTCCGGGCTCGTTTATCGGCAACTGAATTGGCCGATGATAAAGGATGCCGCACTCCGAACGTTGCGTCTGACCTCAATGATCATGTGGATCCTCTTCGGGGCCTACTGCTTCAGTGCGGCCTATAACGGAATGGGGGCTCCGAGCCTGATTCGAAACCTGATGGAATTCATCCCAGGCGGCCCGTGGGGAAGCATCGTCTTCATTCAGATTATTCTTCTGCTTTTGGGGATGGTTCTGGACCCTGCGGGCATCATGATGATTACGGGGCCTGTCTTTCTGCCGGTGGTCAATGCCCACGGGTTCGACCCGGTATGGTTCGGGATCCTCTTCACCGTAAACATGGAGATCGGGTACATGACCCCGCCCTTCGGGTTCAACCTGTTCTATTTAAAGGGGATCGTGCCGCCCTCCATCAGCATGGCCGACATCTACCGATCGGTCATCCCGTATACGGCAGTGGAGATTTCCGGATTGGCGCTGGTGATGATTTTCCCGGCCCTGGTTACCTGGCTTCCCAACAAGATGTTCTAGGCAGGTTGCTGAAAAACGCCCATCTGCTACGTTGCCCTTATTCCGCGTCGTTGCGGCGTACTTGCGTGTACGCCTCACTCCTCGGAATTGCGGGCGCCCCCGCGAATAGCGGGATCTGCGACTTGCATCTGGGCATTTTTGAGCAACCTGCAAGCAAGGGTTTTCCAGCATCCTCTCTCTTCGGATCATCCCAGGGATTTCAGGTCTTCTTCTTCGAGTCCTCCTCGGACTGGAACGTGTAGTTCCCTTCCAGAAACCGATCCGCATACCACTCCACCTGCCTGTCATCATGGAGCGCCATGTCGAGCAGGTTGACCGATCCGAGGAGCCTGCCGACGATGTCGAGCTTTTCCTCAAGCACGCCACACTGGTACTTCTTCATAGCCCCTCGCACCATGTCCCCCTTTTGTTCCATGCTGAAGCCCACCCACCTGAGAACAAGCGTGATGAGCTGAGCCCTGCGGGATCGGCGGGCGATATCCGCCGCACCTCCCTTAAAATAGAAGATGATGTAGTTGTCATTGACCCTTGGTCCGCAAAACGTATCGACTGTAACGTAATGGTATCCGAGTCTTGCGCTGAAATTCAGATAGTTGGCAGCTACGACGGCATAGCTGGGCCCCCCCATCGGCCCGTTCAGAAGAGGATCTCGGAGCAGGGATTCGGCTACGATCGAGCCAAACCCGCGCAAGCTCACTCCCGAATGCTGAGTCCAGGAAACGTCCTTATTGGTCATGCCCCTGAGCAAGGACTTGAACGGGGACGAGGTGATATTTTCGAGGGTCGCTTCTTCCGCGCTCTCGGCAATCGAAAGCCCTCCCCCCAGATCGATCACCAGGATCTTCATGGGGAGGGGAATTCGAAGAGGGACGGCCCCACTCCTGTCCGGCTGAACTTCATCGCTTATTCTGAACATCTCCCGCATTGCGATCTCATGGGAAAAGCGGATGAGGTCATGGAGAGTCCTGCATCCCTCAGGGTTAAAATTGGGATCCTTGGGATCGGCAAGGTTCAGCGGCGCAATTCTCTTGAGCGCCGTCTGAACAGTCCTGTAGATGGGACTCCCTTTCATAGGGTTCCTGGGCTTCTTCTTCTTTAGAAGAGACTCCACCCTTCCCCGATATATGGTCCTGTTGGTCGCATCCACAGTGATGAGCTCGCCGTTCACGATTGCCTCTGTGGCACCGCCGGTTCCAACCAGCGTGGGGATCCTGAATTCTCGCGCCACAGATGCCATATGGCCTGTCACCGTGCCTACATCAGTGACGATAGCCTGTATTCTTCCCATGACGGGAACGAATCGGGGAGAGGTCTGTTTTGCAACGACTATAGCGCCTTCAGGGATGCGATGCAGGGTTTCTTCGGACTTTATTACAAATGCCGGGCCGGATGCCGTTCCGTCGGAGGCCGATGCCCCTCCCCTGAGAAGAACCTGGTGGTTCGTGGAAGGCGGGGTGGGCTGGGATTCGGATTTCCTCTCCGCTTCCTCCTCAACTTCCTTGGAGCGGCGCAGAGGCCGGGCCTGGAGAATGAAGACTTGATCGTCTTTGTCGATGGCCCATTCGATATCCAGTGGATACCCATAATGCTCTTCCAGCTTCAGTGCACGTTCCACAAGGGCTTGAATCTGACCCTCTTGCAGGCATGGACTGTTTCGTCTCTCATCTTCAAGGTTTTCCTCTTTAACCCCTTCGGTCCGATCAGGGCGAAGAATGGTTTCCTTCACCGCAACATCCGCCACTTCCAGTTTCCCGCTCTTTTTCTCGATCTGGTAAAAGTCCGCGGACGAACCGCCATCCACAAGCCTGGCGGCAAGCCCCCAAACTGCACTGATCATGATGACTGCATGCCTGCTGTCGTTCGGGTCCACTGTGTAGAGCACACCGCTTACCTTTGCGTCGATCATCATGACGCAGGCTACGCTCATCACCACATCCTGATCCGGGTATCCTACAGTGCGGCGGTAAAAGATCGCTCTTGGATTGAAGGTGCTGGATACGACTTCCTTATATGCGGGGATGACCTGTTCCTCCGTCACATTCAGGACAGTGGAATGCTGGCCTGCGAAACTCGCATCCGAATCCTCGCTTGTGGCGCTGCTCCGAACGGATAACCTCAAAGGACCGCCTATCTTGTGCTTCAATGTCCTGACACTCTGCAGAATCGATTGCTCCAGATCGGGAGGCACGCTCGCCGACAGGATGCGAGCTTGTATCTCGCGGCATACTCTGATGAGGCTCTCGGTATCGTTCACATCCAGGTCTTTAAGTTTCCCCTCTACCCATCCTCCCAGTTGATTATGCTCCACAAAATGATGGCACGCATACGCAGTGACTGCAAAGCCGGCCGGAACCAGGAGATTGGCTCTGTTATAGACCTCTCCCAGATTTGCCGCCTTTCCGCCTACCTCTGCAATATTTTCCAGGCTGAGCATTTCCAGAGGCAGGACAAGAGAGCTTTGTTCGATCTTTTTTCGTTTGCGGAGTTCGGCGAGTACGGCTTCCGATATCTCCTCGGTCACAGGGAACAGCCCTTCGTATTTTGCCCCTGTCAATGCATTGAGATCTTCCACCATGGAAAAGACTTCCCTGATCAATAGTCCGGTCTGGTTTACCACATAGCTCAGGGAAAAAGGTGTTCCCTTGTAGATCATGTGCTCCAGGTCCGCAATGATCCCCAAAGCCGAGTTGTTCGACGAAAGGATCCGCTTGAAGCACTCGTATTTCATCTGAAGCGTTCCTTTGCCTTCAGGGACATGTTCGCCGAGCCGACTCTTTTTGAAGAGATCCAGAAGTTTCAAGGCAGAGATACCCTCCTGTGGCTCAAGGGCCGGGGAGCGCCGCTACAGGTGAGGATGGATCGAGAAAAGAAGATAAAGGTTCGCCGGAACCCTTGAGGAAAATGATTTGATCGCATTATACCCGAACCTTTCCCGCTGCTTCAAGGGCAATCGCAGGCAGTCGCGTCACGAGGGCGCACGTTCAAAGATTGCGCGAGGATGCCCTTCCTGGCGTTACATGAACTCTCGTATGACCACGAATCCCAGAACGAGAAGAACGATGAATGCCAAGGTAAGCCACTCAAAGTACTTGTCGATAAGAGATTTGATTGGAGGGCCGAACCAGAAAAAGAGTGCGGCGACCAGAAAGAACCTCAGGGAACGGCTTATCAGGGACGCCGTCACCAGCGTAAGGAATGGAATGTGAAACGCGCCTGCCGCGATGGTGAAGACCTTGTATGGGATGGGTGTGAACCCGGCTATCGCAATGGAGAGAAATGCATTCTTTTCATAGAGACCCTGGACCTCATTATATTGATGCTCCACTCCATAGAACTGGATGATGGGCCTCCCGATGAGATCGTAGAACTCCACGCCGAGAAGATACCCCAACATTCCTCCAAGCACCGAGCCTATCGAGCAGATGGAGGCATAACGGAAGGCCTTGCTCGGCAGCACCACGGCAAGCGCTATGAGCAGCACGTCGGGCGGAATGGGAAAGAAGGACGACTCCGCAAAGGCGATGAGGAACAGGGCCCACCCCGCAAAGGGTTTCGCTGCCAGGCTTTCAACCCATGATTTGAGTGCTCTCAGCGGCTTCGAGACACTGGCGAATATACTTTTGCTTTTATCTGCTTCTCTTTTCATACCTGAACTTTATGAAAACTTTCCAATAAAGCAAGCATTTCTTCCCTTGTACCATCCCCTGAGGACCACGCATGGTGAAATAATGAGTCCTCGCCAAAAACATCCGGGCACAATAGGAGTCTCGAACAGAGACAAACCATGCATCCCTGCTCTACCTGCATGATGCAGTTAGCGATGCACGAATATCTTGACAAACATTTTGAGGTTGAAATTTGAAGTGAAATACATTATTTTCGTGCAAGTTCTACCTGACTCTGAACCACCATACAACAAAAGGAGGAGAGGAATGAACAAAGGAGATCTGGTCAATGCCGTTGCGAAAGTGGTATCCGGCAAGAAGGAAGCACAGGCCGCTGTGGATTCGATCTTCTCAAGCATCAGCAAAGCCCTCAAGAAAAGCGACCCTGTAACTCTGGTAGGCTTCGGGACTTTCAAGGTGGACAAGAGAAAGGCTAGGAAAGGGAGAAATCCCCAAACAGGCGAAGTAATCAAGATCAAGGCAAGGAAGGTTCCCAAATTTGTCGCGGGCAAAGCCCTGAAGGATGCGGTGAAATAGGTTTCAAGACATTTCCCGCCCCATGCCGGCCCTCACCTGCATACGGTGGGGGCTTTGTTTTCTCACTATGTTCAGGTATCTTCTATTTTCATTTCTTCTTCTCGGCACTATCCATCCCTTTGTGTCTGCCGCATCGAGAGGGGTTCTCGAGAGAACCGGTCTGACCATAGTATTTGATGAGCCCCTGCGAGGCATCGCAGAGCAGGCCGCCCTCATCTACCCTGGAATCGTCAAGGAACTGGAAGACCGATTGCGCTTGACCGCCCCTTCATCTTCGATGCTTGTGCTGGTAAAGGAACGCAGCCTCTTTCAGCAGATGGTAATGGAGCAGATACCGGTAATCGCCTTCGCGGTTCCAGGAAAAAGTCTCATGGTGGTAGATTGCTCGAAGACCAGCCGGGATCCTTTTGCCTTGGACAAGACGATGAAACATGAACTTTGCCATCTCATGGTCCATCATCACGTATCAGGGAGACATGTTCCTAAATGGCTTGATGAGGGACTCGCTCAGTGGGTCAGTGAAGGCATCGGCGAGCTTGCAGTGGCACGTAAGCGACCGCTTCTGGCCGATCGTTTGATTCCGATGAGAGCTCTGGCAGTCCGTTTTCCACCGGATTGGGAGAATCATCTGCTTGCTTATGAACAGAGCGAAAGCTTTGTGAAGTTCATCATTCGTCGGCACGGAATAGAAGGGATTCTGAAGATCCTGGATCGCTTGAAAATGGAAGAGACATGGGAAACCGCTGTGGAAAAAGGATTGGCCGTTTCCTTCGATGAACTGGAGGAGGAATGGACAGCTCGGCTTCAAAAGGGGCAGGGATGGTTCCTGCTCGTAAGCCAATATCTTTATGAAATTCTTTTCTTCCTTGCTGCCCTGGCCCTGGCATACGGTTTCCTGAAAGCCTATATCAGAAAACGCGATTACTTGCGCGGGAGCGAAGGAAAGGATCCACCCGAGTGACCAGTCTGAAGGTCTGAAACATTTCAGCCAATGTGAACGGACAGAGCCAGGTGTTTCAATGATCTGAGTTCCCGATATCCGAGATGACCGCCTTAATTTCTTCCCGGATGAAACGGAGCCGATCCAGTTCCTCCTCGTTGACTCTTCCCTGCGCGTTCGAACGAACCTTCTTTCTCAGACTGGCCAATTCTTTCTCCAGATCGATTACGAGATTCAGCACGGAGTCGCGGAGGTCGGGGGCTTCCACCTGGACCGTGGCTTCTCTGGTCACCTCCCTTGCCCTGAGAATGAGCCTTTCCTTCCACCTCGGTATGTAGACGTCCAGATGAAACCGTTCGCGGATCTTTTGAGCAAGGATCTCGCTTGCAGTAGGCTCCCCATGAATGACAAACACCTTTGGACTGCTCTCGAAATGGCTCACCCATTCGAGCAGATCCTTCTGGTCCGCATGGGCGGAAAAGCCTCCGATGGTGAAGACCTTCGCCCTGACAGAAACATGCTCGCCAAAAATCTTCACCGCTTTTGCCCCGTCAACGATCTTACGCCCGGTTGATCCCGCTGCTTGAAACCCCACAATGACCAGGCTTGCCCCAGGCTTCCAGAGATTGTGTTTGAGATGATGCTTGATCCTCCCCGCCGTTGCCATACCGTTCCCGGCAATAACAATGGCAGGTCCCGGTCGCTCGTTGATGGCTTGTGATTCCCTGGTGCTTTGGGTGAGATGGAGATGAGGCAGGTCAAAGGGGTCGCTGCCGTTGTCCAAGATCGCCTTTGCCTCCTCGTCATAGTACTTCCTGTTCCTCCGGAAGATCTCGGTGGCCTTGATTGCCAGAGGACTGTCTATGTAAACCGGGATTTTCGGCAGGCGGCCACTGCGGTGGAATTCAGAGAGAATATAGAGGATCTCCTGCGTCCTCTCCACGGCGAATGCAGGGATCATGACCTTCTCTCCATTGGAGACCGCATAACCGATCGCTTCCAGCAATTCCTCCTTGCTCTCTTCGAATGAACGGTGCAGCCGATTGCCGTAGGTCGATTCCAGAAAAAGGTAGTCTGCATCGAAAACCTCTTGAGGATCCCTGACGATCAATTGATTCTTCTTCCCGAGGTCTCCGGAGAAGACAATCTTCATCATCGATCCCCTGTCCTCCTGGATCCAAAGCTCCAGTATCGAGGAGCCAAGAATGTGCCCTGCATTCCTGAGCCTGGCTTTCACACCCTGTTCAACTTCGATTATTTCGTCCCTTTCCACAGGGAAAATCCGTTTCAGGCTCGCCTCGGCATCCTCTGTGGTGTAAAGGGGCAGGATCTCACTTCTGCTTTGGCGCTTGTTCTTCCGCGTTTGCCATTCCGCATCCATCTCCTGAATATGAGCCGAATCCAGCAGCATGATTTTGGAAAGCTCGGCCGTAGGAGGGGACGTAAGGATTCGCCCTTGAAATCCATCCCTGACCAGCTTTGGGATCCTTCCGCTATGGTCGATATGCGCGTGGGTCAGGAAGAGCGTGCTAATCTGTTTCGGGTCAAAACCCCACTCCTGGCGATTCCTGGCTTCCATGGTTCTCCCACCCTGGAACAGGCCACAATCCACGAGGATCTTCGTTCCAGTCGGAGACTCGATCAGAAAGCTGCTTCCTGTGACGGACCCGCTTCCTCCCAAACAAGAGACACGAATCATTGCGATCTCCTTTCCGATTCCCGATGAAAATATCGCACCACAATTGTTCCCGGTCATTGGTTATAGAATGGTGCAGGGACTCCGTCAAGGATGCAGGATGAAAACAGGATTCAGGTTACAGGATCCTGGATCATTCCCGAACGGCAGCAGAGGCACCTTGCCGCCTCCCCCCGGGAGGTCGATGACAAACTGAGGAATGCCAAGACCTGAAACGGATTTATGAAGGCATCTCATTATCTCCAAGCCTGCCTGGACGTCCGTCCAGAAATGGGAGGTTCCCCGGACGCGGTCGGCCTCGAAGAGGTAGTAGGGCCGAACACGGATCAACAGGAGTTTGCGCATCAGCCGGACCATCGTATCGGGAGAATCGTTCACCCCTTTCAGGAGGACGGACTGGCATCCAAGGGGAATTCCGGCATCCGCAAGTCTCCCGCATGCCTTTGCGGAGGCGGAGGTGATCTCATCCGGATGATTGAAATGGGTGCTGATGAAGAGCGGGTGAAAGCCCTTCAGCATTCTTACCAGTTGCGGCGTAATCCTCTGTGGGAGGGTACAAGGAGTCCTGGTTCCTATGCGGATGATTTGCACGTGGTCAACGGCTCTCAGTGCTGCCAGGATCCTGAAAATCGTTTGATCGGAGAGCAGCAGCGGGTCACCGCCCGAGAGGAGCACGTCCCGGACAGCTCGTGTTTTTCTGATATAAGAGAGTCCCTCTCGGATGGTTTCTTCGGTCACCATGGAAGGGTGCCCGACTTTCCGCTTTCTGTTGCAGAAGCGGCAGTACATGGCACATTGGTTGGAGATCAGGAAAAGCACGCGGTCGGGGTATTTGTGCGTCAGGCCCGGCACGGGCGAGAGATCTTCTTCCCTCAGAGGGTCTTCTTCCCCTTCGAGATCCAAAATTTCCCTACTGTCCGGCACTCCCTGTTCAAATATCCCGTCTCCCCTTTTCTTCATGAGCCCGAGATAGTAGGGGTTGATTCGCACGGGATACCGGGAGAGCACCGGTTCGATCCCTTCCCGGCGGACGTCGAGGAGACGGTGCAGTTCCTCAGCAGTAGTAATGCTCTCCGCCAGGATCTTCTCCCATCTTTCTCGCTCCAGCAATTGAGGGCCCGCCATCCAATGATTCTCCGGGGTGGTGATGAAAAAGTGCCCGCCCACACCGGCCGGGCCTGTTCTCCTTGTTGTTATAGCTCAAAGGAAGCAGCCTCATCAATCCTTTGTTCATAGCAGGTGTTTTCGATTTATTAATTGATCCGGGGGGCTCTTTCCTCGTAGAATAAACCCAAGAAGAGGTGGCGAATATGAACGTGATCCAGGCGATTCAATCGAGGCGAAGCACCAGGGCTTTTCTGGACAGTCCAGTCGAGAGAAAATCCATCGAAGAACTCTTGACCCTTGCAACGAATGCCCCCTCGGCGATCAATATGCAGCCATGGGAAATCGTCGTGGTCTCAGGAGAGGAAAAGAAACGGCTGAGCAGGATCCTCGTAAAAAGAATGAGGGAGAGAAACATCTCCTGCGGGCCGGGTGCCACGCGACCCCTTCATCCCAAATTTGTGAACAGGCAGCGGGAGCTTCTGAATTGCATCCTGCCCCGGCTTTCTGCCGGCACCCGGTTTGAGGAATTCATCAACGAGGGAAGCTGTAATTTTTACGGTGCACCTACAGCCATTATCATTACCCTGGACCGGGCCTTCTCGAGCGCGCGGTTCACAGATATTGGAATCATTACGGGTTATCTTGTTCTTGCCGCCCATGAGATTGGACTCGGGACATGCCCGATCGGCCTGATCACCGCATTCGAGGAGGAGATCATGGAAGAGCTCAGCCTTCCTCAGAACAGGCAGGTAATCATCGCCATTGCGCTCGGGTATCCCGATCCCGAATCGCCCCTGAACAAGGCCCGATCGGGAAGGGCCGACTTGGATGAAGTCGTGAAATGGCGTGAGTAGTTCACCTCAGAAAAGGACATCCAGCAATCCTTTCACCGACTCCACCCCCACCAATTCCATTCCGCTTGATGTTGCAGGGCCTGAAACATTGCTGCGGGACAGAATGCATCTCCTGAATCCCAGCTTTGCGGCCTCCTTGATTCTGACCTCAGGCTGACTTACTGCCCTGATTTCTCCGGCAAGTCCCACTTCTCCGAATACCACGAGGTCCTTGTCCACGGCGCGGTCCAGAAAACTGGAAACCATTGCTGAGACAATGGCCAGGTCCGCACCAGGCTCATCCACTTTAAGCCCACCGGCTACATTTACAAAGATATCCTGATCACCCATTTCCAGCCCCATTCTCTTTCCAAGCACCGCAACCAGAAGAGATATACGGTGGTGGTCCACGCCGATTGCGGTCCGGCGCGGCATTCCCAGCGGGCTGGGGCCGACCAGCGCCTGTATTTCCACCAGGAGCGGCCTTGTTCCTTCAAGGCAGGGAAGCACCACCGAGCCCGAAGCGCCCTCCGGCCTTTCTTCAAGGAAAATGCGAGAGGGATTCCCTACCTCCTCCAGCCCCGTATTCTTCATTTCGAAAACCCCGATCTCGTTAGTGGACCCGTAGCGATTCTTCACCGCCCTGAGGATCCTGAAGGCATGAGACCGCTCGCCCTCGAAGTAGAGAACGGTATCTACAATGTGCTCCAACACCTTGGGTCCTGCAATGGCACCCTCCTTCGTGACGTGACCTACCAGGAAAACAGGAACGGACGTCCTTTTTGCCCAGGTGAGAAGCCTGGCAGAGACCTCTCTCACCTGCCCCACGCTCCCGGGCGCAGAGGGGAGCGTATTGGTATAGATGGTCTGAATGCTGTCCACGATCAGCAATCGAGGTTGCAGAGTATCCATACGATCAAAAAGATCCTCTATGCATGTTGCTGCAAGAACAAAAAGCTCTCCGGCAGGGATGCTGATCCGCTCAGCCCTGAGCTTGATCTGCTGAGGGGATTCTTCGCCTGAAACATAAAGCGATTTCAGGCCGGAGCGACAAAGCCTTGAGGCAACCTGGAGCACAAGGGTGGATTTCCCGATGCCGGGGTCGCCCCCGATCAGCACCAGGGATCCGGGGACCAGGCCGCCTCCAAGAATGCGGTCGAACTCGAGTATGCCTGTCTTGAGTCTGGGTTGCGGATCCAGGGAAATGGATGCAATAGTCTGTGGCGCCACGGACGCCTGCACAAAGCCGTGCTGGCTGGACGATTCGGTTCTTTCTTCCACGAGGGAGTTCCACTGCCCGCAGTCCGAGCACCTTCCCAGCCACTTGGGTGTCTGATAGCCGCAACTCTGACAGACATACATGGTTCTGGAATTCTTCATGGCGGCTTGTCTCCGTATGACCAATTTTTCTCACGTGAATTGACTTTTCGTATACACCGCCGGAGACCGGAATGGAAAGCTTTTCCAGCAACACATGGGATAAGTGTCAGAAGATCTTGATCGAACCCGTGAAGAGCTGGTCCCCTGTGGAGAGTGGCATGAAACCTGCTTTTGCCCCTATGCACGGATCGGAGATTCGATGGACTGAGATGCATTGCATGTGAACTCTCTTCTTTCAAGACTCTCTCATCCGGATTCAAATCAGTAGGAGGTTCGTAATGAAGAAAGGCGTTTTTGCACTTGTTGGAATGCTGGTCCTGTTCTCCCTGATTGCACCGATGCAAGCGACGGCTGCAGGGACTTTGATGTGGAATCCCAGCACCGGGACTGTTCAGGGATACAAGGTCTATTACGGGACTACATCCGGCGGGCCTTATCCGAGTTCAGCGAATGCAGGTACGGCAACATCCTATGCCTTGAATAACCTGCCGCTGAAGGAGGGGACAACTTATTACTTCGTCGTAAGAGCTTACAATCAGGCCGGAGAAAGCGCGAACTCAAATCAGATTTCAAGTTCGGTGACCGATTCGACCCCACCTGCCCCTCCTAAAGGGGTGAGCGTCAACTGATAGATCGTGGGGTCTGGAAGCTCACTCCGCCTTCTCGGATGATCGACACCTGCTTCCAGGTCAATGCCGGATGCAGCCCGACAGGGCACGGGTTCGAAGTTCACGCTCAATCTTAACCAAGTACAATAACCGGCCAGATTTTGGCATATGGGGGTAAAATGATGTCTAGGAAATCTGCAGCAGTTGCATGCTTCATCTTTCTGGTGGGAGCCCTTTTTCTCCCGTCACTCGTTCTCGCAGGTTCTGCAACAGTAACCTGGCAGCCGAACATGGAACCGGACTTGGCCAAATACAGGGTTTACTGGTCAACAACGGCCGGGACCTATGGATCTTATAAGGCCGAGGTGCCCAAAGGAACAACGACATACGCTGCAAACGGACTGACCGAAGGCAAGACCTATTACTTTGTCTTGACCGCGGTAGACGTTTCCGGAAACGAGAGTGGATTCTCATCCCCTCCGGCAAGCAAGACCATCCCGGGAGGAACGGGTGCGCCTCCGGCGCCTGCACTGTCTTCACCTACCAATGGCGGCAGCGCACCTGGAACATCCGTCACCTTCAAATGGCAGGCATCCACAGGCGCTACCGATTACAATATCAGGATTTACACTGAATCCGGCGGCCTGGCCCTTGATCGATGGGTGGGAAACGTTCTTACCTATACCGTTCCCGGCTTCTCCAACACAGGCAAGTCTTTCTCATGGATAATCACTGCAAGTAACTCCTTCGGCCGGACCTCTTCCGCACGATGGACATTCGTCAATCGCAGCGCAACTCCTGCTGTGCCTCCCGCTCCTTTGTTGTCCTCACCCTCCAATGGCGCCAGCGCACCGGGTACCTCCCTCACTTTTAAGTGGCAGGCTGCCACAGGCGCTACCGATTACAATATCAAGATCTACACCGCAACCGGCAGCTTGGCCTTTGATCGGTGGGTGGGAAACGTTCTTACCTACACCATTCCCGGCTTCTCCAACACTGGAAAATCCTTCTCATGGGCTATCACCCCGCGAAATTCAGTTGGTCAGGGCCCGGCTTCCGCGCGATGGACATTCGTCAACGGCAGCGCAACTCCTGCTGTGCCTCCCGCTCCTGCATTGACCTCCCCCTCCAATGGAGCCAACGCACCAGGTACCTCCGTCACCTTCAAGTGGCAGGCGGTTACTGGCGCTACCAGCTACAATATAAGGATCTACACGGAAACCGGTGGAATTGCGTTAGACCAGTGGGTCGGCAGCATTCTTAGCCACACCGTAAACGGCTTCTCCAACACTGGGAAGTCTTTCTCATGGAATGTCAGGGCAAGAAACTCCTCCGGTTTAGGCCCCTTTTCTGCAAAGCGGACGTTCATCAACGGGAATGGGACCGCTTCTACCGCGCTTTCAGCTCCTGTATTGTCTTTCCCCTCCAATGGCGGCAGCGCACCGGGAGCCAATCTCACCTTCAAATGGCAGGCAGTACAAGGCGCAACCGATTACAACATCAAGATCTACACTGCGACCGGCGGCCTGGCTTTTGACCGGTGGGTGGGAAACACCCAGAGTTATTTGGTATACGGCTTCAACAATGGAGGAAAGACTTGGCTTTGGACGATCACTGCAAAGAACGAGGCAGGTACGGGCCCTGCTTCCGCACGATGGTCTTTTGTGAACAAATAACCTTTCAGGCAGGGCTCTCTGGGAATACCCGGGGAGCCCTGCTTTCCCATGGATCTCCCGAATTGCGCCCTGACCTCATCCCCTCGAAAAGACTTGCCCGACCTGATTGACAAGGAGACAGCGAGCATGCTAATGATTACAATTACCTGAAAGATAGCCGAAAGGAGAAGCTTCATGGCTGATCTACTGCAAGTCACGGATGAGAATTTCGATGCCGAGATCATGAAGTCGGAGATCCCTGCTATAGTGGATTTCTGGGCGGAATGGTGCGGCCCGTGCAGGATGGTCGGACCGGTTGTGGAAGAACTGGCCGCCCAGTACAAAGGCAAGGTGAAGATTGCCAAGATGGATGTGGACAAGAACAGGGGAATCCCGGCAAAATTCGGGATCCGGAACATCCCTACCCTCATATTCTTCAAAGGCGGCCAAGTGGCTCAAACCATCATCGGCGCCCAGCCCAAAAGCCACATCGAACAGGAACTAAAGAAGCTCCTTTAAGAAAATCTATGGGACACCAAAAGACGATGCTGCGAAATGTGATCGCCCCCGTGATAATCCTTATTCTCTTTGGCGGGTGCTCCATCATTGAGAAGTATTTCGTGAGTGAGGAAGAAAAGAGCGCTTCCGAACTCATGAGCGACGGGACCCGGGATTTCGAGATGGGCCGTTGGACTGCGGCGAAAGAGGCTTTTGAGAAGGTCAAGGATCGGTATCCTTACAGTAAGCATGCTGCCGTTGCGGAACTGAGGAGGGCGGACGCCCTTTTTGAGAGCGGGGAGTATGATGAGGCCTTTGATGCCTATGATGAGTTCGAGAGGCTGCACCCGAAAAACCCGGAAATCCCTTATGTGATTTATCAGAAGGGAATGTGCCAGTTCCGGCAGATGAAGACCATCGACCGCGAACAGATCCATACACTGAAGGCCAAGGAAGAATTCGAGAGATTGGTGGGAAGGTTCCCCCGCGACGAGTACGCTCAAAGGGCGAGAAAGAACATCAGAAAATGCCTCATCTTTCTGGCCGAATACGAGTTGTATATTGCGAATTACTACTATAGGATAGGGAAGTACCAGGCTGCCCTGGCGAGATACACGTATTTGATAGAGAATTATCCCGACCTCGGGCAATACAACCATGCCCTGGAATCAATAGCCAAATGCAAGGCGCACATCCTGGATGAGGAGAAAAAGCAGGAAAAAAAGGAAAGCAAGAGCTAACGGGAATGCTCACCACGAGGAGCACGAAGAACAGGGAGGGTCGGATGGCCTCTCCGATCGCTCATTTACGATGCCGAATTCCTTCGTGTCCTTGGTGGCGAGCGAATTCCGAAAGTGTAGCATGCAGGTAATCCGACCTTAGCTTCCGACCAGATCGTATACCGCCTCCAACGCACGCCCAAGCTCTTCCGGTCTCGGACCGCCCCCTTGGGCCATGTCGGGACGCCCGCCGCCCCTGCCTCCGAGCATTTCCGATAATCGTCCGATAATCTCCCCGGCCTTGTAGCGTCCAGCAAGATCCTCGGACACCACGCATAGCAGCATGGCTTTTTCTTTCGACTTGGCCCCGAGCACGAGTATTCCTGACCCGAGTCGACTTCGGATCTGATCCCCCATCTCGCGAAGATCCTTTGGAGACTCCACCGCGACTTCTCTGACGAGCACCCTGACCCCCTTGATCTCGCAAATCCCTGAGAGGAGATCTCCTGTCTTGGAAGAGAGAAGCTTCGCCTTGAGAGATTCCACTTCTCTTTCCTTTTGCCTGTGCTCCTTCAGGAGCCTGTCCACTCTTTCCTTTAATTGATCGGGCGTGCTCTTGAGAAGAGCGGCCATGCCTGTGACTTCATCCTCCAAACGCTGCACGTATTCCAGTGCCGCACCACCGGTGAGAGCCTCGATACGGCGCACGTTGGCACCAACCGCGCTCTCGCTTACAATCTTAAAAACTCCGACATCCCCGGTCCTGTCAGTGTGGGTCCCGCCGCATAACTCTTTGCTGACGGCATCCCCAACCGATACGATCCGCACCCTCTCGCCGTACCTCTCCTCAAAAATCGCCATGGCACCGGTTTTCATCGCCTCGTCCCTCGGCAATTCCTGTACTGCCAGAGAGTGATTTTGCCGGATATACGCATTCACCAGGTTTTCCACTTCCCTCAGCTGCTCTGCTCCGACCTGGGTGAAGTGACTGAAGTCGAATCGAAATCTCTCAGGCCCCACATACGATCCGGCCTGCTTCACATGATCGCCCAGAATTTCCCTGAGCGCAGCGTGAAGCAGATGCGTGGCGGTATGGTTGAGGGCGATGGCCCTGCGCCTTTTCTCATCTACTCTGGCCTCCACCCGATCACCCGGGGCCAGTCTTCCCTCCTCCAACCTCCCGGAATGGATGACGAGATCGTGACCGAACCTGAGGGTCTCCCTCACGATCATCCTTGCGCCTTCTCGAATGATCCAGCCGGTGTCGCCGACCTGTCCCCCTGCTGCGCCGTAGAATGGGGTTTGTTCAAGAATCACCTCCACGTCATCTCCTGCTTCTGCGGAGGGAACCTCACGGTTGGATCTGACGATCGCCTTTATGGTGGACAGGGTGGAATACAGTTCGTACCCCATGAATCGGGTTGCGATCCCTTTGGAAGCCAGCTTTCTGTAAACCTCCGGGATCTCCTCTTCTCCACTCCCCTTCCATGCCTCCTGGGACTGGGCCCTCTGTCGGGACATGGCCTTTTCATATGATTCCAGATCGACTCTTAGTCCCTCCTCCCTCGCGATATCTTCCAGAAGGTCGGGGGAAAGACCATAGGTGTCATACAGTTTGAAAACCAGCTCACCGGGGATGATTGTTGCTCCCTTTTCTCTTAGCTCGGCAAGGCTGTCCTGAAACATCTTCATTCCAAAATGAAGGGTGTCGGCAAAGCGTTTTTCCTCGTTCAGGACAAGCCCCTCAATAAACTGCCTGGAGGCGACGAGTTCCCCATAATCCTGTCCCATCACATCGATGACTCTTGCCGCAACCTTGTGCATGAAAGGGTCCTTCAGGCCGAGCAGCTGGCCGAAGCGGATCGCCCTGCGGATGATCCTTCTCAGCACATAGCCTCTTCCTTCGTTGGAAGGCATCACGCCGTCTCCAATCAAAAATGCCGCAGCCCTGGAGTGATCCGCGATCACCCTGAAAGAGACATCCTGTTTCAGCTCTTTTCCATATTCCTTTTCTGAAAGATCCTCGATCCTGCCGATGATCTCCTTGAAAAGGTCGGTCGAATAATTGGAAAGCACGCCCTGGACCACTGCGGAGATTCTCTCCAGACCCATGCCCGTATCGATATTCGGTTTCGGAAGAGGGTGGAGATTCCCCTGCACGTCGCGATCGAACTGGGTGAAGACGAGATTCCAGATCTCGAGGTACCGATCGCAGTCGCATCCTGGCCCGCATTCGGGTTTCCCGCACCCCACGGATTCTCCCTGGTCAATGAGAATCTCCGAGCAGGGCCCGCATGGTCCTGTCTCCCCCATGGCCCAGAAGTTGTCCTTTTCGCCGAGTCGAACGATTCGTTCCGAGGGGATGCCGATTTCCTTTTCCCAAATACTGTTGGCCTCGTCATCCTCCAGATAGACGGAAACCCAGAGCCGCTCGGCCGGAAGCTTGTAGATCTCCGTCAACAGTTCCCATGCCCAGCGTATGGCCTCTCTCTTGAAGTAATCTCCAAAGGAGAAGTTCCCGAGCATCTCAAAGAACGTGTGATGTCTTGCCGTGTATCCGACGTTCTCGAGATCGTTGTGCTTCCCGCCGGCCCGGACGCACTTCTGAGAAGTGGCGGCGCGCGTGTAGCCCCGCTTCTCCTGTCCGAGAAAGAGATTCTTGAACTGAACCATGCCTGCGTTCGTAAAAAGCAGGGTGGGATCATCCCTGGGAATGAGAGAGGAACTGCCGACGACCTCGTGCCCCTGCCTCTTGAAATAGTCCAGAAAATTTGCCCTGATCTCTCTGAAGTTCATGAATGGTTATCCCTACCTCGTCTTCTTTTCCGCTTCTATCTTGGCAACCTCTTCTTGTTTCTTCTTGAGCCCTGTTTGCTCTTTGACCATTTCCGCGATGCGATTCAGCAGATCCGGATTCTCGCCGAGGAATTTTTTGGCATTCTCCCTTCCCTGGCCTATCCTTTCTTTCTCAAAGGAATACCATGCCCCGCTCTTTTCGACGATGCCCAGCGAGGCGCCCAGATCCAGGATGTCCCCCTCCTTGGAGATTCCCGTCCCATAGATGATGTCGAACTCCGCCTCTTTGAACGGCGGGGCGATCTTGTTCTTCACCACCTTTACCCTGGTCCTGTTTCCCACCATCTGGTCGCCTTCCTTGATTGCTCCGATTCGACGGATATCCAATCGCTGACTGGCGTAGAACTTGAGCGCATTTCCTCCTGTGGTGGTCTCGGGGCTGCCGAACATCACGCCGATCTTCATCCGAATCTGATTGATGAATATGACGCACGTCATGGACTTGCTGATGGTTGCCGTAAGCTTTCGGAGGGCCTGGGACATGAGCCTCGCCTGAAGACCGACATGCTGATCGCCCATCTCTCCCTCGATCTCGGCCCTCGGTACGAGGGCGGCCACTGAGTCGATGACGAGCACATCCACACCCCCGCTCCTGACCAGGATCTCCGCAATGTCAAGGCCCTGTTCACCTGAGTCCGGCTGTGAAACGAGGAGGTTATCCACATCCACTCCCAGTTTCCTGGCGTAACTTACATCGAGCGCGTGCTCCGCATCGATGAATGCGGCCATGCCTCCGCGGGATTGGGCTTCTGCAGCCACATGGAGTGCCAGGGTGGTCTTTCCGGATGACTCCGGCCCATAGATCTCCACGACCCTGCCCCTTGGAACGCCCCCCACGCCAAGGGCAATATCCAAGGAAAGAGACCCGGTGGAAATGGCCGGGACATCCAGCGCCTTTTCATCTCCCATCTTCATAATGGAACCCCGACCGAACTGCTTTTCGATCTGGGTGATCGCCTGCTCTACCGCTCTTTCTCTATCTGCATGCTGCGCCATTCCTTACCCCCGGTTCGTTGTCATTGGTCATTGTCACTGTTCATTTGTCATTGGTCATTTCGCATTGAGCTTTCCGGATTGAACTCTGCCACCAAGACACAAAGACACCAAGCAAAACATCGAGATTCATTTTGTGTCTTGGTGTCTTCGTGGCCAATCTTCCGTCCTTTCTATTCTCTACCCTGTCAGATGCCATGACTTCATCTTCGTGTAGATGGATCCGCTTCGCCTGAGATCGCTCTTGAACAGCACTAACTCTTCAAGGGGGCAGACCGGACTCGCCAGATCCCGGTACCTTTCCAGAATTTCTTCCAACTCGCGGTCCGTCCTTCTGAAGCTGTTGAACCTGCCGAGGGTCAAATGCGGTCTGAACGGCCTCTTCTCTTCCTTTATGCCAAAGGGAACCAGCCGTTCCTGCAGGCTGTCCCGGAAGCCGGCCATTCTTTCGATTTCCCCTTCGAGGCCTATCCAGATCACCCTTGGGCTCCGGGCGTGGGGGAAACATCCCAGCCCCTTCAGCGCGATCGAAAACGAGCTGGAACCGGAGCAGATCTCATGGATAGGCTGCTCCATGGCATCAAGATCTTCGGCCGGCACGCTCCCGAGGAAGACGACGGTAAGATGGATGTTTCCGGGCTTCACCCAGCGGGCATCGAGATGACTCTTGCCGAGCGCGACCGAAACTTCGTCAATAATGCCTCTGATCTCTTCCGGCTGTTCAAAGGCCAGGAATGAACGGATACCCACAGAGATACCTTCTCGCCCAGTCAAGGGCCATCATGGCTGAATTCATTTTGATCTGCTTTCGTTTTCCTCTGAAAAAGTACTTCTGAGAAAACGTGCCCGAAGCGGATGCGAGCCCGATATGCGCCGTTCCAACGGGTTTCTCCCTGCTCCCGCCTTCAGGCCCTGCAATGCCCGTTACGGCAAGTCCAAGATCCGATTTGAAGGCCGCCCGCACCCCTTCAGCCATTCTCCGAACCGTGGGTTCGCTGACCGCGCCATGATCCGCAAGTATTTGCGGGTCCACCTGGAGCATATCGATTTTCGCCTGATTGCTGTAGGTAACGATCCCTCCCATGAAGTAGGATGAACTGCCGGCGACATTCGTCACAAGGTTTCCTACAAGGCCGCCTGTGCAGGATTCCGCAACCGAGAGGGTAAGTCCCTTTCCCTTGAGCAACTTGCCGGCCACACCGGCCAGGGTATCGTCGTCGGAACCGAAGATGTATTGTCCCAGAGCGGCTCGAATCTCCTTTTCCAGCCGCTCCACTTCCTCGGCGACCGTCTGCACATCTTTTCCATTCATGCTGACGCTGACATGATTTTCGGGATAATGGGGATAGAACCCAAGGATCAGATCCGGATGTGTTTTGGACAAATTCTTTAGATGTTCCGAAATCTCCGGTTCACTGAGCCCATAGACCTTTAGAATTCTCTGTCTCGTCACCGGCTGGGAAGCATACCGTGAAAGGATCTCCGGGAGCACATAAGTATCCATCAAATGCCGCATCTGCTCAGGAACGCCGGGCAGAAAGTAGAGAGCCACTTTTCCCTCCACCAGGGAAAACCCGCACATCTCCTCCTCCGGGTTGAATACCTGTGAGTCCTTGGGCATCCATGCCATTTTCTCGAAGGAGGGGGACATGCGCAACCCGTTTGCCTCGACATGCTTTCTTATCTGCTCCAACTTTTCCCGGTGAAGCAGAAGAGGTCTTTGCAGGGCATCCGCCACAATCTGGTTGGTGATATCGTCATCGGTGGAGCCCAGCCCTCCCGTAATCACAACAAAATCGGACTCCCCCATTGCATCCTTTATTGCTCTCGAGACCCTGATGGGATCGTCCCCCACGGTCGTGATGCGGGTGACGGGAACCCCATGGCTTGCGAGTTTCTCCGCCACATACCAGGCGTTGAGATCCAGTGCCCTGCCCGAAGTGAGCTCATTACCGATCGTGATGATTTCTCCCTGCATATCTACCGGGGCCCTGCCGTGTCATCCAATGAGTTGAAAGAGTCGGAGGCACAGGTTTGCGTAAACCCCTGCCAATATGTCGTCCATGAGTATCCCCGTTGCGCCCGGCAGTCTTTCCATCTTCCCGACAGGATAAGGCTTCAAAATGTCGAAAATACGAAAGAGGATAAATCCGATCACAACATCCTGAATGCCGGCGCTTAAACCTAGAAAGGTCAGGAGGAGACCGATCACTTCATCGATCACGATCCATTGGGGGTCATCCTTCTCGGCCATTCGCCATGCCCGGCCGCAGGCCCAGAATGCGATGCACAGGAGGGCAGCCAAAAATCCACACTCCTGCCAGAACCCGAGCCTTTTCAGAACAAAGACCATGGGTACGGCAATTGCGGAGGCTGCGGTGCCGGGGGCACCGGGCAGGAAACCCACTCCAAACCAGGAAGAGAGCACGACAGCGATCTTCCCGGACTTACTGGACTTCCCGAACAGCTCCTTCGTATAAAGCCTATCAGATCGGGGGGCTGACTTCAACAAGGTTTATGGTTCCCGTAAACGTCTTCTTTTTGTGCTCCCGCGAAACGTCGCACGGGATCCAAGGATCTGCGGGAGAATACACTCATCGCCGATTGGCTGAGATCACCCAGTAGTAGATCTCCTGCAAGGGAATGTTCCGTTCCTCTGCAACAGTGCGGCAGGCTTCATATTCGGGCAGGAATATGGAAGATCCGTCCGGACGTGCAACCTTCTTCACTGTGAGTTTTCCCCATGGAGAGTCGATTTCGACCAAGGACCTCTTCAGTATCTCTCTCTCGCTGAAGCGAAAACGGATCCCGAGTGTGGTGCTTTCAGAGAAGAGGATCTCCGTCAAAAGATCCTTGTGATCCGGTTTTCCGATCACCTGGATTGCCGTGCCCGGCCGGTTTTTCTTCATCTGCACGGGAAGGAAAACCACATCCAATGCCCCGGCCCGAAACAGTCGCTCCATGAGAAAGCCGAGCCACTCGGGGTTGATGTCGTCCAGGTTCGCTTCCAGGATGACCACGGTATCGGTATGCCCGGTGCCGCTCTGACCGATGATCATTCGAAGAAGGTTTGGTCTATCGGGAAGGTTGCGACTCCCTACCCCATACCCAACCTTTTCGACGACCATGGGGGGAAGAGATCCAAACGAATGAACAAGCCCCTTCACAAGCGCCGCACCGGTCGGCGTGACCATCTCCTGGGGGGTCTCGGAGCCCCGTACGGGGATGGATTCCAGCAATGCCACTGTGGCCGGCGCCGGGACCGGGATTCGGCCGTGTGCAGCATTCACGAAACCTGTGCCCAAAGTGAGGGCGGAGGCATGAAGCTCGCCGATCCCCAGGACCTCGACCCCCAGGACCGATCCAACAATGTCGACAATGGAGTCCGTTGCTCCGATCTCGTGGAAGTGGATCTCTTCAGGCGGGCAATCGTGGATTTTGCCCTCGACCCGGGCTATGGATTCGAAGATTTCCACGCTCTTGGTCTTGACCCAGTCGCTGAGATCTGCCTCACGGATCATCTGCCGGATATCCACGATGGACCTGTGGACATGTTCGCCCGCAGCAACATGAACGATAAACCGGGTGCCGTGGAGGTGGTTCCGCCCTTCTCTGCGAACCTCCAGACCATACCCCTTTATCGGAAGCGTTCCGAGCGTCTCCCGGAGCAGCTCGAACGGAAGACCTGCATCGATCAGAGCCCCAACTAACATGTCCCCGCTGATTCCGGAAAAGCAGTCGAGATAAGCTACCTTCATCCTTCGATGATCCCCTCTCCAGTTTTCCTGCGCTTCACTTTTACCAACGGGGCAGTTCACTGTCAATGCCGCGACCGAAGATCAGAAGGTGAGACAACTTCTGCCCCTATCGCGGCGCGAAGGGTTCCTTCAATCTGAAATCAGGAAGAAACGGAGTCGGGCATGTTTGACTTGAATCTTCGGGGAACTGTACAAAGAGCCGTTCAAAACCCAGCTCAAGCGCGTGCCGGTACACCCTGTCAAATTCATCCACCTTAACCGCTCGGTTCAGATCTCCCATTTTCTGAGGGCGCACCGGTGCATACTGTGACATGAGGCTTAGGGGCAGGCCGGATCCGAACTCAAGAAAAAGCGTAGTCAAGACATCGAGGGAATTCTGAACTCTTCCCGGGAGGATCATGTGTCGAACAAGAACGCCTTTCCCTGCGAAAGGACGTTCATCTTCGCAGGAATCCAGAAATCCCTTCTGCTCCACCATTTCTGTAACTGCCTCGAGGGCAACATCCGGATAATCTCCGCATCCGGAAAGCCTGGAAGAGAGCTCTCGATCCGAGTACTTGAAATCGGGGAGGTAGATTTCGACCAGAGGTTCGGCCATTTCGAGCATGGCCTTGGATTGGTAGCCCGACAGATTATACACGACAGGCAGCCTGCTCCCGGTTTCCCTTAGAAGCTCGCTCACCCTGAACACGTGGGGAAAAAAATGGTCCGGGGTGACCATGTTGATGTTGTGGACACCCTTCTCCTTTATCACGAGAATGATGCGGTTAAGAAGATCCTCTATCTTTATCGAATTGCCGACGGAATCTCTCGAAATCTGGAAATTCTGGCAATAAGAACATCGGAGGGAGCAGCCCGTGAAGAACACGGTGCCCGATCCATGGGTGCCGGTTAAGGGTGGTTCCTCACCGAAATGGGGACCCACATAGGAGACCCGGAGATCCACCCCTTCTCTGCAAAACCCCAATTCTCCCTTCAGCCGGTTTGCCCCGCAGGCCCTCGGACAAAGGTTGCAGTTCTCATATAGCCTCTCGAGGAAAGTCGGAAGCGCGAATTCGGAAGTTGAAAGTATTGATTCCGGGCTTTCCCCTTCCGCCTTCCGTCTTCCCTCTTCTCCTATTCCACTTCCGCTTTCCGCCTTCCTACTTCCCACTTCACTTCCCCCTTTCTATTCCTTTCTAGATCATAGCATATGAACAGCGAAAGGAAGTCGGAAGTATTGACTCCGGGCTTCCCCCTTCCGCTTTCCGCCTTGCTACTTCCCACTTCTCTTCCGGCTCCTTGACATCTCCTGAAAAGTCAATAAAGATGGTTCGAATCAAAGCAGTGGCGCAACCTCGCCTTGCATCACGATCCGAGAAAGGAGTCTGTATGGAATATTCGGTGAGTCCCAACGGGGAGAGCTTTCCACTCCCCGATGAAGAAGCGTATAGAAAAGAATTCGCAAGGCTGGAGGGTCTTGTACAATCACAGCGAAAAGAGGGCCATGAGATCGTCGTCGTAATGGGTCTCGGGTTCGTTGGTGCCGTCATGGCCGGGGTGGTGGCCGATTCAATGGACAGGAAGACCGGAAAGCCGAACAAATTCGTCATTGGAATGCAGCGGCCCAGTCCCAGAAGCTTTTGGAAGATCCCGCTCTTCAACCAGGGGATCTCCCCTATCAAAGCAGAGGACCCTGAAGTCGCCCCCTTGATCCAGCGCTGCGTAAAGGAGAAGAAGACCCTGACCGCCACGTTTACCTACGATGCCCTGAAACTGGCCGATGTGCTTGTTGTGGACGTCCAGTGCGATTTCCTGAAACAGGAGTTGGGCAATCTGAGGAGCGGCCACGCGGACATCAGCGCACTGGAAGAGAGCTTCAAAGTCATCGGAGAGAAAATAGACCCAAGGTGCATGGTACTGATAGAGACCACGGTTCCGCCCGGCACAACCGAATTCGTCGCCTATCCCCTGATCAAGAAGGCATTCAGGAAGAGAGGCCTTCAGGAGGAGCCCCTTCTTGCTCATAGTTTCGAAAGAGTCATGCCGGGAAGGGAATATGTAAAATCAGTAAGAGATTTCTGGCGGGTGTGCAGCGGCATCAACGACAAGAGCAGGGAAAAGGTAGTCAGGTTTCTTTCGGATGTGCTCAATGTGGAAAAGTTCCCCCTTACGGTCCTGGATAGACCCCTGGAGAGCGAAACCTGCAAAATCGTGGAAAACAGCTATCGCGCAACCATTCTCGCTTTCCTGAATGAATGGAGCGGGTTTGCCGAGACCAACGGCGTTGATCTGGTAAAGGTCATTCAGGCGATCAAGGTCAGGCCTACGCACAGCAACATCATTTTTCCTGGGCCGGGAATTGGGGGATACTGCCTTCCCAAAGACGGAGGGCTTGGATTATGGTCTTACAAACATCTCCTCGGCTTTGAAAACGATATCTTCAAGATCACCCCCGAGGCGATCAACATCAATGACACGAGGGGCCTGCATGCCGCACAGCTCGTCAGAGATGCGCTGCGAAACATGGGGCGCATCGTTGCGGCCTCTCGGATCACGATTCTAGGCGCATCCTACAGAGAGGACGTGGGGGATACCCGATACAGCGGTTCTGAAATCATCGTCAGGAAACTGACTGAGATGGGGGCCGAGGTGAAGGCTCACGATCCCTATGTCCAGCACTGGTGGGAGTTGGAAAAACAGGATACCTATCCGGCGGTAGGAACCGGGTGGTCACGGTTTTTTCGAAACCAGGATTCCCTGAAAGAGTTTCATATGATCCCCACTCTGCAGGAGGCGTTGAAGGGCTCGGATGCCGTAGTATTTGCAGTCCGGCACAAGGAATACCTGGACCTCAGTCCGGACGAAGTGGTGAAGATGCTTGGAGGCACTGCTGCTATCGTTGACTGCTTTGGCATTCTGGATGATGCCCGCATCGAAAGATACTTTGAGCTGGGTTGTGAAGTCAAAGGGCTCGGAAGAGGCCATATCAACCGGATAAAGGACAAGGTGAGAAAAAAGAAAATGGCATAAGGACTTGGGTCCTTAATGATTCTGTCAACGAGGGGGGGCCCCTGACCATTCCAGCCCGCAGGCCGGTGAAGATTGGACTGGGCGCCATGCTGACAGGTGACTACGCATCCCTGGGCCTGGATATCAAGAACGGTGCGGAAATGGCGGTCCGGGAGAAAGGAACCCTGCTCGGCCATCCTATAGAACTCCAGGCCGAAGACGATGGGACCTATGCCAAGGAGCCCGACCCGGCATGGGTGAAACAGTTTGAGACCAAATACGGACCACGACAGACCTTTTCCCCTCAGGCCTACGATGCCGCCAGGATTTTGATGGCCGCGGTTGAGAAGACGGCGCAGAAGCAGCCTGACGGCTCTCTGCTGATAGGGAGAAAGGCGCTGAGGGATGCGGTTGCGGAAACCCGGATGGACGGCATCACCGGGAGGATCGAATTTGATCCTCATGGGGACAGGACCGGTTCGGTGGTTGTCGTTTACAGGGTAGCGGAGGAGGGAGGAAAGAGATTTTTCAAGCCGGAGGACTTCTAATTACCGAGAATATCGAACCGCAGAATGATGAAGTAGATGCCGTTATTCGTGATTCTCGAGTGCCTTTAACCGAGAGTGCCGGATATCGAACCGGAGCACAATTATGAATCCCACTTCGAGATTCGATATTCCACATTCGCTATTCGATATTCGCTGTCGCCCATGATCAACCCCGAGATCATTCTCGATCAGGTTGTTAACGGTCTTACCATCGGGTCCATTTACGCGCTCATCGCACTCGGATACACATTGGTATACGGCATCCTCTTCATGATCAATTTCGCCCATGGCGAAATCTTCATGTTCGGATCGTTTGCCGGTTTCGCCGTGCTCTCCTATTCCTCCGCTTCCGGATTCGCTGCGGATCATCCCGTCATCTGCATAGTGGCCGCCGTCGCGGCGGGTATGGCGGTCAGCGGTTTGCTGGGCGGACTCCTGGAGAGGATCGCTTACAGGCCTCTCAGAAAAGCGCCCAGGCTTTCCCCCCTGATCAGCGCAATAGGCGCATCCATTTTCCTGCAGAATGTCATGATGCTGATCGTCAAAGCACGTATGCAAGTCTATCCTGATTTGCTGCCGGAAAAGTTTATAGAAATCGGCCCGGCCACAATCTCTTATTTCCAGGTTTTCATCATCGGGTCATCGATTCTTCTGATGGCACTCCTGTACTTCTTCATCAGTAAGACCAAGATGGGCAAGGCCATGAGGGCTGTGGCTGAAGACAAAGATGCCGCTTCCCTGATGGGGATCGATGTGAACAGAGTCATCCTCCTGACATTCGTGACAGGCTCGATCCTCGCCGCGGCGGCCGGCGTAATGGTAGGGATGTATTACACCCAGATCAACCACATGATGGGGTTCATTCCCGGCATCAAGGCCTTCACGGCTGCAGTGCTGGGCGGTATCGGAAATGTCGCAGGCGCCATGCTGGGAGGGATTTTCCTCGGAATGGCCGAGGCTCTCGGAGTGCTGGTCGTGCCGGCGGAATACAAAGATGTGATCGCCTTCGGACTGCTCGTACTTGTGCTCATCTTTCGACCCAGAGGAATATTGGGCGAGGTGGTTTCTGAAAGAACGTGAAGCAACGCAGACAAATTGCAAAATGAACATCGAACATTGACAATCTCGTAAAAAGTCGTCATTCCGGCGAAGGCTGGAATCCAGATATTCTGCAAGGAATCGAAATTACTGGATCCCGGCCTTCGACGGGATGACGAAAAAAGGGTATTTTCCGACCTTTTACGAGGCCGTCAACATTGAACAAGGAAGGAGTGCACCAGCGGTGAGAAGCATTCAAAAGCTCAAGATTCCATCTCGCCGGCTCCTCCTTTTGGCTCTCATCTTCATTGTCGCCCTGCTCCCTCCTTTTGCAGGCAACTACTGGACTCAGATTCTGGGAGATATTGGAATCTATGTGATCCTCGGCATCGGCCTGAACGTGGTGGTGGGGTTTGCGGGCCTCCTGGACCTGGGTTATGTTGCTTTCTATGCAATAGGGGCGTATGGGTATGCTCTGTGCGCATCGCCCCATTTTGGAATTCACATTCCCTTCTGGGCCATGCTTCCCGCCTGTGTTGCCCTTGCCGCCATCGGTGGCGCCCTTCTTGGAATCCCTGTGCTCCGCATGAGAGGAGACTATCTTGCCATCGTTACCCTTGGCTTCGGCGAGATCATCAGGATCCTCCTCAACAACATGGATCCTCTTACCAACGGCCCCCGCGGCCTGTTGAGAATCGACCCGCCGGCAATCGGCGGCCTCGTAATCAACAGCCCTGCACGCTGGTTTTACCTGATCCTCCTGGGCATCATCGGTTCTGCCTTCCTGGCCGATCGCCTCAACAATTCGAGGGTAGGAAGGGCCTGGATCGCCATGCGAGAGGATCAGGATGCGGCCGCCATCATGGGCATCGACATCCTGCGCTACAAGCTTCTCGCGTTCACTATAGGAGCCTCTTTTGCGGGAGTCGGAGGCGCCATATTTGCCGCTCGGCAGGGCTCCATCTTCCCCGAGAACTTCTCCCTCATGGTCTCCATCAATGTCCTCTGCCTGATCATTATTGGAGGAATGGGAAGCATCCCGGGGGTGATCCTGGGGGCGGTGTTCCTGATCGGAATTCCGGAAGTGCTTCGGGAGGTCCAGCAATACAGGATGCTCGTCTTCGGCGGTCTGCTCGTGATCATGATGACCTTCAGACCAATGGGGTTCATCCCTTCGGCACGGAGAAAAATGGAGCTCAGGGATTAGCGCCGGCCTGTTTAGGAGTGGCCTTCGTAGACAATAAGCGAAATGTCGCTTTGAGGAATCGGGAAATGAGATGAGTGGCGGAGCCATCCTCAAAATAAGAAGCCTTGTCAAGAAATTCGGGGGGCTCCTTGCACTGAACGGGCTTGATCTGGATATCGGGCAAGGGGTGATCGCCGGATTGATCGGACCGAACGGCGCAGGCAAAACTACACTCTTCAACTGCCTGACCGGTGTATTCCCCGACATTGAAGGCGGAGACATCCTCTTTTCGGGCAAGTCCATCCGATCCATGGGGAGCCATGCGATTACCGCGCTGGGCATAGCCAGAACCTTTCAGAATATCCGCCTTTTCAGCAACATGACCGCCCTTGAGAATGTCCTGGTTGGGCGCCACTGCAGGCTGAGCGCCACCATCTGGGGATCCATCGTGCGAAATACCTCTACCCTAAAAGAAGAAAAGGGGGCTTTCAGCAAGGCGCAGGAGCTGCTGGACTATGTGGGACTTCATGGAAAAGGGGACTCTCTGGCCAAGAACATGCCGTATGGAGATCAGAGGAGGCTTGAGATCGCCCGCGCGCTTGCGACCGAGCCGAAGCTGATTCTCCTGGATGAGCCGACCGCGGGAGGTGCATACGTTTTACGGCAACATCCACGCAACGCTTGCTCCGCACAAAATTGTGCGTGAAGGAATCTCGCAGGTGCCTGAAGGGAGAAAGATCTTCTCGCGATTGACTGTCGCGGAAAACCTGGAGATGGGCGCGTTCACCAGCAAGGATGGAAGGGAAACCAGGAAGGACTACGAGATGGTCTTCGGGCTTTTCCCAAAGCTCAGGGACAGGCGGGCACAGATAGCGGGCACCCTTTCCGGAGGGGAGCAGCAGATGCTCGCCATCGGCAGGGCCTTGATGGCACGCCCGCGCATTCTTCTTCTCGATGAACCGTCAATGGGTCTGGCACCCGTTCTGGTCGAACTCATATTTGCAAAAATTCAGCGCATCAGTGAGGAAGGGACAACCATTCTGCTGGTTGAGCAGAATGCAATGATGGCCTTTCAGATCGCATCCAGGGGCTATCTGCTGCAGACGGGCCGAATCGTGCTGCATGGCACCGCTGTCAATCTTCAGGACAACGATCTGGTGAAGGAACTTTATCTGGGAGTGGAGAATCCAACTTGAAAGCATTTCCGGTCGAAAACTATGCCCCTTCGGGGACTCTTCTGGTTGCCTGTGTGCTTTTCCTGATTGCTTTACTCATTCGTCTGCTCTTCTATTTTTTTAATCAGGATTTAACCTTTTATCAGGTCAGCGTGTCTGGGGTGCCTTTCTCTGATGCCAAGGGATGGAACGATCTTGCAGTGACCATCGCCGATGGGAGAGGAATGGTCGGCGTATGGAGTGGACAGAGGCCCCTGTATCCCTTTCTTCTTGCCTGTCTCTATACGTGGTTCGGGCCATCGTTCGAGATCGGAAAGATCCTGAATGTCCTTGCAAGCGCCCTGTTTGTCCCATTCGTTTACCTGATTATTGAGAAGATGTTCAATCGGATGATCGGCGTTTTCGTCGCCCTGTTCCTGATTCTGGAACGGAGTCAACTTGCCTTTTCGTTAACGATCATGTGCGAGCCGACGGGCGCCCTTTTTTTTGTCGTTGGATTCTATCTCTTGCTCCATGCCCTTGAACACCGCAAGAAGCTCACCTTCTTCATGAGCGGATCCTTTCTTGCCCTCTCGAACCTATCAAGACCCCTGACCCTTTTTTGCGTTCTGCCTTTTTCTGCTTTCATATATTGGTTTCTCCGAAAGCGGTCCACAGGCTCAAGGGCAATCGCTCATGGTTTGCTTTTGTTTGCTTTGGGTTTGTTTCTTGTTCTGACCCCCTGGATATTGAGGCAAAAAGCTGTTCACGGGATCCTAACCATATCGGACAAGACGGCAGATACTTTTTACGCTGCCACATCTCCCGAGTTAGGGATCTGGACTCAAGAGGTCGACGCCGAGATGCTTCGACTCGGCATCACGGGAATCCAAGAGAGACACCGCTACCTGATGAGAAAAGGATTTGAGAATCTCAAAGAACATCCCTTCTTCTTTTTGATGAATATTTCCTCCACATTCTTTTCTTATGTAAAGGGGTTCTATTACCAGGAATGGGCTTTCACATTTATCACTCCGTTGTTCATCGCCTGCCTTTTCCTCCTCGTCCCTCTGAGACAAAAAGGGGTTGGCAAAAAGGTGATCATGGCCTTCCTGGGCGGCTGCGCGATTGCATTCCAGGTGCTAAGCGGTCCGATCAGTCATGTAATCACGCTTGCCGGGATGGCGCTTTCCCTGACCCGGAGAAAGAACGACTATCCCATTCTTCTTGCAAGTGTGTTCATTTTTTCAGGGGTGTTCCTCTCGATCGGGGGAAGTCCGAACCTGATCTCTAGATCACTTCTGATAGTGGGCTGGGTCTTTGACGCCTACCATCTCTATTTCTACACCTGCTTTTTCTATTTCGTCTATCAAGTTGTGTTCCGGGACGAGACCGTCCCCTCATTGGATTCAACGATACCGTTCTCGTCCCATGAAGAAGAATCAGGGCTGGCTGCCAATGCGACAGGACGCCTGATCAAGGGTTTTGCCTTCTGCACCCTCCTTTTCTTCCTGGTCACGGGAGCACGAATTGCATACCTGAATTTCCTTGCAGAGCATCCTGAAACCGCGTACCCCAAGCTTTCCGACGCCGAACAGCGAAAGATTCTCCGAGGCGTGGTGGGAAGGTTCCCTAATGCCTTCTCACAGGGTGAACTAAACGGGCAGCTTATGGTTATCGGAAACGTGGATCCTCTGATTCTTGATACAAAAGCCCACCGGAAGCTGCTCGTTGCCGCAGGAAGGGTGACCCCCTATGTGTATCGGGTGCCTGGATTCCTCGACTTGGATCATATGAGCAGAGTTTTCTTTCCGCGGGCTTATGACAGGACGATAATCCTTGTGGAGAACGTTGGGTTTTGCGTTATGCCCGACCCTTTACCGGAGGGCTTTGCGGGTAAGGACGTTATAGTTGTGGGAAGGCTGGATTTTAGACCGGATATTATCTATGAGGGGCGGGTTCTTGTGGAAGTGATCGCCCTTTTACCCTGGGATCCAAGAGAGAGAGTGTCTGGACCGACCTTGATTGCATCCAATGAAGTTCACGAGGTAAGGCTGCGTCTTCTGAAGCCCACACATTGAAACGATCCATCCGGTCCTTCAGAGCCTTTCCAGAGAAATGGAGAACTCCCCCCGAGACGAATAGTACTTTTCCCTTATTGAAAAAGATGGGGTCCCAACACACGCTATGAGTGACAGGTTCAATCTGCCGGATTGCCTGTCCACCGTAGAGTCCGGCCCGATTCTTTCAGCCGTTTCTTAACATTACGGCATGAACCGCTGTCTCAGCAATGGGGTCGGACTCTATCTTTGTTAACACCCCATCCCCGTCTACTTTTCTCTTTGCCTTTCCAGCGTCATCGTATAGGCCAAATGGCCCAGCAGCAGTGCCCATCCTACCGCAAATATCACCAGCCCCCCGTCGCCTCCAACTTTACCGAAGTTTAAGGTCAGTGCTCTCGCCACGGGCGGGAAGCTGAGACAGAGACCAGCCACGGTCAGTATGACACCTACAATTTTGATGAACTTCAAGGAAGTACCTCCTGCCAGCGGTTTTCGAACCGTGCCCGTCAAGGGATTCCAATGTCCAGAATTCTGTACCCTTTTGCTGAGAGGAAGGAGTGAAGGATCTCGGGAATGGGGGAGACCGGGACAAAAATCCTCCGTCCGTCGGAAGCTGAGAAGGAAAAACCCGGCACGGTCAGTGAAATGTTCCTGGAGCCGTCTCTTTCGGCAGCAAGGAAGGTGTGCGACTTCGCATCAATAGGTATGGACACAAAATCGAGGAGACTCGATATCATGGATGCGGGCTCAGCCTCCTCTTTGAGACTGAGGACCTCAAATTGATGATCTTTCAAGAGGGATACGATCTCCGGTCCAAGCCCGGTAAGGTCGATAATTCTTTCCTTGCCTTCTCCACTGAGAAGAAAGTCCGCCTTGACAAGCAAATTGAATTCAGACTTCCTGCTCTGATAGATCGGGATTTCCGAGTCCTTTGAGAAGCTCGTCCCCACCAGACGGAGCACCGCTTCCACCACTTCGCGTGAGCTGGATCCCGCTTCCAGGGTATCGGGCATCGATCCAGCGATTTCAGCGGATTCCCCTGAAGAAGGATATTCCACGACTCTGACCCCCATCTCGTCCAAGAGCTTCTTCAAAGAAGCCGGGGTCCGGGCCGAAGCGGTATCCATGAGCGTGAGCACTGCATATTTTCCCATCCCCGATGGACCTTCTTCCTCGGTCTTGATGATCCAGTCCGCCTTGATCCTCAGAGGAATTCTGCCCGGGAGTTCCAGTTCTTCTTTTCCATGATAGACCTTCGGGTAACTGGACGCGCTCAAAATTTTGCCTATAGCTTCTCTCAGCCCGTCCTTCGCCTTGAGACGAACGATCCTGTAATTCTCCCAGGTCGATGTGATCAGATTCGCCATCTTTTCCGGCAAACCGCCTCTGAAATCGACGATCACACGTCTTCCATGCGGAAGATTGAGTATCGGGAAAGAATCGGCGTTCAGAGTGACTTGCCCGCCCGTATTCAGAGGAATGAAATGTTGGCCCGCCCCCAGCCAATCCGCACCCATCTCCCTGAATATCCCTGCAACCTGGGCCATCAATTCCGCAGGCGGCTGTTCACCCACCGCTTCCGGCCTGGCTTCTTCCGGCGGCTGGGATGGAAGCGGCATCCTGACTACCTGGGGAGAGTAAATGGGAAAACGGATCTTCTGTCCAGGGACGACGAGATGGACGTCCTCGACCGTGGGGTTCAGTTTCCTCAGCAGGTTCATATACTCGTCATGTATCACAGAATCGTCCAGATTGTACCTGCTCTTGATGACCTTGATCAGGGAATCGCCGGGTCTTATTGTGTAAAGCTCCAGATCCGCCTCCTTGAGGCTCTCAAGAGGAACAACCGGCCCCTGACTTTTCAAAACAGATCGCTTTCCCTCCTTCACCGGGCTCAGGACAAGGGGGATAGTGATCGTCTCGCCGGGATGGAGAAGGTCCAGATTGGTCAATGAGGAGTTCAGCCGCTTGAGAACTTCGAGGATATCCTGAAGATTCTGCTTTTGCAGCAGCCCTCTCTCCCGCAAAAGCTGCCAAAGGTGATCCCCGGTTTTCACTTCGTAGCTTTCGGTAAGGACCTTTCGTCCGTCGATCTCTTTTATTTCTTTTCCGGCTTCGGCCGCCTGGACGAGCGATATGGAATAGGTATCTTCCTGCTTCTCCTGGGCGAACAGGGACTGTTCTAGGGGCGAGAGGAAGACAAGCGAAAGAACAAGGGGGATCCAAAGAAGGTGCCGCATAAAACCCATGTATTTTCAGTTAATTCTATTGAAAACGGGATTCCAGATTAGATATACGACTGCGGAATTGTCAATCTTTTTCTCACATTAACCGAAATAGTACTACATATTGATCTAGAGAAAAAGGTCATACAGTATCTGGTATTCTTTCTTTACATGGCTTTGCGAATCTGGTAAAGAGATCAGCAACTGCTCCGTCCTGAATTAGGAGGCGTGCATGAAGATAAAGAAACTCGCCGTCACCGGCTTCAAATCCTTCACAGACAAGGTGGAGGTCCCATTCTCTCTGGGTCTGAGCGCTATTGTCGGGCCCAACGGCTGCGGAAAAAGCAACCTGGTGGATGCGATTCGATGGGCAATGGGCGAGCAGAGCGCCAAGATTCTGAGGGGCCGCCAAATGGAGGACGTGATCTTCTGCGGCACTGACGGATGCAAGCCCATGGGAATGGCCGAGGTCTCCCTGATCTTTGAAAACGGGGACGGTTCTTTTCCCCCTCAATTTGCAGACCGTTCAGAAATCTCGGTTACACGGAGACTGTATCGTTCGGGCGAGAGCGAGTATCTCATCAACAATGTTCCCTGCAGGCTCAAGGACATCCAGGAAATCTTTATGGACACGGGTCTGGGAAACAGGGCTTATTCCATTATCGGCCAGGGCAAAATCGGCGCAATCGTTGAGCAGAGACCCGAAGAGACAAGGGCCATGGTGGAGGAGGCCGCCGGAATAACCAAGTACAAGAAAAAGGTGGAAGAATCTCAACGAAAGATCGAATCTGCAAAGGCCAATCTCCAGAGGGTGGAGGACATTCTTGGAGAGGTGATGAAGCAGATGCGCTCATTCAAGAGACAGGCTGCCAAGGCCCGCAGATACAAGGCGATCAGCGAGGAGATTCAGAACCTGGAGCTCTCTTTGGCCGCAAATTCCTACAACGGGTTCAAGGTAGAGGTCGAAAACAGCACCAGATCCATCGATGAACTGAACCAGGAGGAGGTCGTCCGGTCGGCAGGCTTCTCCAGGATTCAAGCGGGAACGGAAACTCTGAAGCTGGAGTTGGAGGAAAAGGAAAGCGAGATCTCGGTTGTGAGAGGGAAATTCCTCCAGGCGAAGGAACGGGTCGGGAAAAAGGAGTCCTTTCTGGAATCCCTGATCGGAGAAAAGAGGATGCAGGTGGAAATGGAGGCCCGCCTGGAGAGGGAAAAACAGGAGCTTAGGAAAAAGCAGGAGGATCTCGGTTCTGAAAGAGAGGGACTCCTGCAGAAAATCGCCAAAGCCAGGGAAAGCGCGTCCTGTCTGGAAGAGGAATGCTCTCTTTTGGATAAAAGGGTGAAGGGAAGGCTGGAGTTCCTTCGGCAGGTCAAGGAGGTGTACGAAGAGGCGAGGACAAGAGTAAACGCAGGCATGTCCAAGGAAATGAGTCTGACCCAGGAGTCGGGATACATCCATAAGCGGATGGGGGAGCTCACCACCAGCCGCGCGAGGCTCGAAAAGGAAGGCACGGATTTGAACACCCGTGCAGAGGAGATCCTCAGGGCATCGGAAAAGAAGAACCAGGTGAGAGAAGCCCTGGTTCTCAAGCTGAGAGACATTGAAGCGGACCTCTCGTCCTCACAGGAACTTTGCAGAAGTCTGGAAGAGAAAAAATCCGGCCTCGAAAAGGAACTGGTCTCCCTTGAAGGTAGCCTCAACGGGTGCCAGTCCAGACTTGCCAGCCTCAAAGCCCTCTCGGAAAACTACGAAGGATACAAGGTAGGCGTTCGCACCATCATGAAGTCCGAAGATCTGGGGCCGAAGAAAGACGGCAGGGTCATCGGGCTCGTTGCGGATCTGATCAAGGTCGACTCCAGGTACGAACAGGCAGTGGAAGCGGTGCTCGCAGACAGACTCCAGTCCGTGGTGGTCGAAAGTCAGGAGGACGGCAGAGAGGCCGTGACATATCTCAGGGACAGGGCAAAGGGCAGAAGCAGCTTTGTCCCCCTCAAAGATCTGAACCAGGAGATTGCCTGCGGTAAGCTGAACGGGTTCCCTCTTCTCCGGCATATGGTCGAAGTGCCGGACCGGTACAGAAGCATGATCGATTTACTCCTTTCGGATGCGGCAGTAGTGGAGAACCTGGACCAGGCTATCTCCGCTTGGAGGGAGCACGGCAAGAACCGGTGTCTGGTGACTGTGGAAGGCGATATGATCGATTCGAGCGGAATCATCACCGGGGGAAAACTGGCCCACACCTCCCACGGGATTCTCGCGAGGAAGCGGGAGATCAAGGAACTCGAAGCCGAGGTGGTTCTTTACAGGGAAAAGACCGAAGGGTTGAGAAATGAACTTTGGGGGGTTGCGGCGCAGATTGAAGAGAAGAGGAAGTCCGTCTCGGATCTCACAGAAGAGCGATGGAATTGTCAGGAGCAGATCAATGACCTGGACAAGGTGATCTTTCAGATAAGCCACGAGCTGGACCAGATCGAGAAGCTTTCCTCTCGCATTCGTGAGGAACTGGCGCAGAAGAACAAAGAGGAGGATCGCCAGAGAGAAGCCCTGAGCAAGATCGCCTCCGAGCTCGACCGCTGCAGGGAAAGAAGACAGGAAGAGGACGCATACCTTCTCGAAAAGGAAGCGGAGCTGAGGGAGAGCGAAGAAGAAGCGGAGCGATTCCGGGACGAACTGGCAAAGGCCAAAATGAATCTGGGCCTTGCCAGGGAGGAAGAGAAAGGGTTCAAGAGGGAAGTGGACAGGATCGACCTCTTTTCGAAGGATGCAGGAGAGGGGTTCAAGAGAATCGAGCAGGACATCCTGTCGTCGCGGGAGCGATACTCCCAGTGCGAAAGACAGGAGGAGTCCCTTCGTGAGGAGCTCTCGGCCCTTTCCAGCGCCCTGCAAACGGCCCAGGAGGCGGTCCAAAAAGAGGAGAGGGATCGAGATGAATTACGGGTCAGGGTCCGGGAGGAGGAAAAGAAGGCGGAGGAGCTGAGAAGCGAGTGGGAGTCATTGAAGGAAAAAATCCATGCCGCCAGGATGGAACACTCGGAGATCGGATTCAGGATGAACAATCTGGAGGAGATGGTCAGGGACAAATTCAACCTGAACCTTTCCGAGATCTACGCAGGATATGTGTCAGATGATTTTTCGGCCCCTGAAACCAAACAGCGGCTGGAACATCGAAAAATGGTGAGGGAGAAGCTTGGAGAGGTCAACCTCACTGCGATCCAGGAGCATGAGGCACTAAAGGAACGGCTCGCGTTCATGACCGCACAGAAGGAGGACCTTCTCAAGTCCATAGATTCCCTTCAGGAGGCGATCCGGAGGATCAACAAGACCTCTCTCGATAAATTCATGGAGACCTTTGAAGAGATAGACAAGAGGCTCAAGACCGTCTTCCCCATCCTTTTCAACGGGGGATCGGCCGCGCTAAGATTGACAGACCCGTCCAAGCCCCTGGAGAGCGGTGTGCTCGTCGAGGTAAAACCGCCGGGCAAGAGGCTGAGCCATATGGGACTCCTTTCAGGAGGGGAAAAGGCGCTTGTGGCCATGGCACTCCTCTTCGCCATCTACCTCATCAAACCGAGTCCGTTTTGCCTCCTAGATGAGGTGGATGCACCACTGGATGAGGCTAACATCGATCGCTACAACAACCTGCTCACGGAAATCGGGAAGTACTCCCAGATCATCCTGATCACGCACAACCGGAGGTCCATGGAAATCGTGGACCGGCTATACGGCGTCACCATGGAGAAACAGGGGGTGTCCAAAATTGTTACGGTGAACCTGGAGGGATTCCAGGGGAATTAGAGAAAAAGGGCTGCCACGAAGGCGCTAAGACACAAAGAGAATCACGAAATCTTCTCTTCGTGTCTTTGTGTCTTTGTGTCTTTGTGGCGGCTGAGGACATGAACCATGATCCAGTTTTTTAAGAAAAAAGAGCCTAAGAAAGAACGGGTGGAAAAAGAGGGGGCGGAGAAGGCGGAAATCCGGGCGGACAAAAACAGCAAGGGGCTCTTCGACAGGCTGAGAGAGGGGCTCGCAAAGACCCGTTCCGGGTTCACCGGGCGGCTCGACCGGCTGGTTTTCGGAAAAAAAGAGATCACGGGTGACCTGCTGGAGGGACTGGAAGAGATCCTGTTGACTTCCGACCTGGGAGTCTCGACGACCCAGGAACTGATTGCCGTTGTTCAGGAACGAATAGCGAGGAAAGAGCTCTCGGACCCTGCCAGGCTCAGGAGTGCTGTGAAGGATCAGATAAGGTCTTTCTTGGAGGTTCCACCCATTCAACACAGGAAACCCGCGCCCGGAGAGCCTCTGGTCATCATGGTGATCGGCGTGAATGGAGTGGGAAAGACGACCACCATCGGCAAGGCGGGACGCCACTTTTCAGAGGCCGGCAAAAAGGTCATGTTCGTTGCGGCCGACACCTTCAGGGCTGCAGCCCGGGAGCAGCTCGGAATCTGGGGAGAAAGGGTTGGGGCCGAGGTGGTCAGCCAGAAGGAAGGATCGGATCCTTCCTCCGTTGTTTTCGATGCGCTCTCCGCCGCCCTCTCCAGAAAAACCGACGTGGTCCTGGTCGATACAGCCGGCCGCCTCCACACCAAGGTAAATCTGATGGACGAGCTCGGTAAGATTTATCGGGTGGCCGGGAAGAGACTCCCTGGCGCGCCCCATGAAATATGGCTCATCCTGGATGCCACGACCGGTCAGAACGCAGTTTCACAGGCGGAGATGTTCAACAAGAACATCGGACTGACGGGGCTCATCCTGACAAAGCTGGATGGAACGGCCAAAGGCGGAGTGGTGGTGACGATCTCTCACCAGCTCCGCATCCCGATCAAGTTTATCGGCATTGGGGAGAAGATCGATGACCTTCGCCCATTCGATGCGCATGATTTCGTGGAAGCGCTGTTCGGGTAATGGGTCGCGTCTGTGTGTAAAAGAAAGAGGGCATGGATACAGGAAAACAAATGGGAAGAAAAATCGAGTGCATCAATTTTGACTTGGACTCAGTGCTCTATGTACCATCCGATTTTCTGGAGACTACCCTCCTCATCTCCATTAGGGCCATGATCGAGGTGGGACTGAAGGCCGAACCCAAGGAAGCCCTCAACAGACTTCAGGAGATCCGCTCTGCCGATCCGAACGCAAGGGATCACTTTGACCGTCTCTGCCTTCATTTCAACAAGAGGTTCGATCCGGTCGTAATCGCTGCGGGCATCGAGAAATACTGGGACTGCAAGATCGGGCTCATGACCAGCGCACCAGAGAGCAAGGCCCTCCTGAGTTCTCTATACCGCAAGTACCCCCTGGCCATTATCTCCAACGGCCCGCCCTTGAAGCAGGCCGGAAAGATCGTCCGCCTCGGTATCAGCCATTTTTTCTCCAGGTTGGATTCCGATCAGGAACAGACGCATCTTTTCTACGCCACCGCGGAAGAGGGCAAGATGAAACCTTACCCCTACCTGTGGAGGATGTCGCGGAAGGAAGTCGGGTACGCCCCACAACGCGCCCTGATGGTGGGGGATCGGTTCTGGGAGGACATATTCGGCGCCAAGAGACTCGGTATGGTCACTGTCAAAATCAATCAGGGGCACCACTCGCGCGAGACTATTGGCGAGGCACTGGAAAGAGGTTTTCGATCCGCGAAGACAAGTGGTTACTTTCTCCGGAGGCACAGCAAGGAGGAAATTCGAAGGCTCATGACGCCGGATCATGCCATCACCTCCCTGGGGAAACTGGAGGAGGTGATCCAGGAGGTGGAGGAGAGACTTTAGCCTCTATGTCATCACCGGACGAACTGGAAACCCGGATCATTCAGATGATAAAAGATAGAGGTCCGTTGACCGGGGCGGAGATATCCGCGGCCTTGAACGGGGATGAGCTCCTTCTTTGGCGTGCGTGTCGGCTTTCGGAGAACCTGCAGGTTTTCACAATAGGCCGGCGGTACCTGAGACTGGACAGAAATATCGACGGTTTTGCCAGGCTCTCCCCTTCAATTTTGAGAGAATTCCTCACCTACTCCGCGATCGGACTCCAGGGAGGAGTTCCGGCTCTCCTTCAACGGGTCAATGAGATAGATTCACACATCAAGGCCGTGAGCAGAGAAAAACTCGAACTTGCGCGGTCAATGCTCTCCGCTCTGCTGGGCCAGATGGAATGCGAGTTCCTCATGAGGGAGCAGGCCTGTTTCATTATAGCGGGCGACATTGTCTATGAAATGGCCCATGATGTCCCCCGTCCGGAAAGGAGTACCGGAAAGATGATCCACGGGTCGGACATCGACCTGGTGGTCGTGGTGGACGACGAATTCCCCAGGGCCTTGATGGAGAGATTGGACAGCATGATCTATCGGGAAAAACAGAAGATTCTCATGACCCCTCACCTCCGAGAGGAGATCGATTATATCGTCAAGGATCTGGCCCGGGTAAGGACCCAGTTGGCATTCGACACATTTAAACATATGCTTGCCTGCAAGATCCTCCAGGAAGGCGTGCTGCTTTACGGCAGTGAGAACCTGTTCCACGAGATCAAGTCCAAGCTCACTGATCAGGGTATCACCGAGAAGCTGACAAACATGGAACACCAGGCCCGGATCTTTCGCAAGGAGGCGGAAAGACATCTCCTCATGGAGGATCCCGGCAGGATCAGAGAAGGAAGTCTGTCCTATTTCTATCCTGAGGAGGAGTCGGAAGAATTCGAGTAAAACAGATGCAGGGTGCAGCATTCATCCTGATCACCTGCGGCACAGGATGTCCTTTATGAGCTGCGCCAGCTTCTCGGATTTGTGTCGTATGATGCTGCCCGCTGTGTCCAACAGATCACAGGCATAAATGGTCCGGCCTTTCCAGCACGGGTCCTGCACGCAGATTTCTACGAATTCGGCCTTCTCGGCTCTGTACTGCGTCAGGAGTTCTCCATCGGGTTTTTGTGCATTATAGATGACGCCGTCCACCATGCGGTCTATGCATCCCTCGATCTTTTGAACGAAATCATAGCCCCCGAACCGATCCGTTTCACCGAATTTCGTCATGATGTTGACCACATAAAAAACTTCGGCCTTGGTTTCCTGGAGGGCTTCCCTGACCCCCGGCACGATGAGGTTCGGCATAATACTCGTGTAGAGGTCACCCGGACCTATGATAATGTAGTCTGCATTTCTTATTGCATCAAGCACCGGCGGATAGGCCGAGATACATTCTCCGTAGTGCGGAACCAGGTAGATTTCCCTTATCCTTTCGCGCTGACTCGTCTGGGGTATGGTAATGGCCGCTTGACCATAGACGCGCTTGCCGTCGGTCAACTCAGCAACGAGGGTCGCCTTGTCAATGGTGACGGGCAAGATCGTCCCCTTCACCTCAAGAATTTCTGCGAGCGCCCGAACCCCGGTAGGAAAGCTCCCTGTGTAGTTGGAAAGCATCGTAAGAAGCAGGTTTCCGGCGTTGTGCCCCCTCAATCGCCTGTCTCCGGCAAATCTTTTCAAGAAGACATTTCGAACCACGTGCTGATAAGGGGAGAGGGCGAGGATGCATTTCAGCACATCACCCGGGGGGAGTATGCCAAGTTCGTCGCGCAACCTTCCGGTGCTTCCCCCACTATCGGCCATGGAGACAATGGCGGTGATTTCAATATCCGCCAGATCTCTCAAGCCCAAGAGGAGTGCAAACTGTCCGGTTCCCCCGCCGATAGTGACCACTTTTTTACGCTGTTTCTTCATAGACGACCCGTTCCGTGTCACGTGGAATCAGGTGTGACTGTAGAGGCTCGGCGCATTTTAGTCAATCCTAAAGCCGCCGGGGGGAACGGACCTGGCGAGGGTGGGCAGGGCTCACTCCTGTGGGGAATTTCTTGAGAAGAGTATTTGACAAAAGCCCTTGGTGTCTATAAGAATGCGTCGGTTTCCAGGGACAGTGCAAAGTGGAGACTGCCGCAAAGGATTAGACCACAGTATTGTCTCCTGAATTTTGATGTGCCTGATCACGGGTTTCTTTACCGCTCTGCAGCTTTCCGGTGATCCGATGCGGCATTCATTCCTTACTGCGAGGAGCTATGGAACTCAAGCCTAGAGCCTATGACAAGATCGTACAGCTCGTGCAAAAGGGGGTGGATATTCCCAACCCCCTCACCCTCGACATCGGGGAAGAAGTCAAAGTCGAGCACATCTCAGGAAAAGGGGTCAGGATCTATCCCGGCTGTCGCATCTACGGCAAACAAACCGTTATCGCGTCGGGGGCACAGCTCGGGCGAGAGGGACCCGTCACCGTGGAGGACTGCGAGATCGGACCCAAGGTGGAGCTCAAAGGTGGCTACTTCAAGAAATCCGTCTTTCTTGAGAAGGCCAACATGGGATTTGGCGCCCACGTCAGGGAGGGCTGCATCCTGGAGGAAGAGGCCGGCGGCGCTCACTGCGTAGGGTTGAAGCAGACCATTCTCTTCCCCTTTGTGACCCTTGGCAGTCTGATCAATTTCTGCGACTGCCTGATGGCCGGCGGAACAAGCCGCAAGGACCACAGTGAGGTGGGCAGTTCCTACATCCACTTCAACTTCACCCCCACCGGGGACAAGACCACCGCCTCTCTCATCGGGGATGTTCCCCGAGGGGTCATGCTCAACCAACCAGCCATTTTCCTGGGCGGCCAGGGCGGTATAGTCGGGCCCCTTCGGATGGGATACGGCAACGTCATTGCCGCCGGCACCGTCTTGCGCCAGGACATTATCGACGAAAACAAACTCATCATAGGCAAGCCCCAGCGCAGCGGCGTCGTCCCCCGCACGCCCAATGCCTATTTCAGCCTCTCCCGCATCGTGCAGAACAACTACCTCTACCTGGCCAATCTTTCGGCATTGGAGGCGTGGTACACGGATGCCCGCAGAGGCTTCTTCGATGGCCAGGAATTCGGAGATCTTATCTATGCCGGCCTTCTCGAGAAAGTGGGCCTGGCTCGGGAGGAGAGAATCAAGAGACTCAAGGCCATGTCGGAAAAAATGCCTAAACCGGACGCGAACGCCGGATCCAGGGAAAACGTTTTCTCCGGGAAGCGGGAGTTTGCCGAACATGTGGATCAGGCTTGTGCGCTATTTTCGAATCGATCCGGTACGGGCGCCGGAGCAGATCCCGGAGCAGATCATAGAGATCGGTTCCTGTCGGCCTTCGGGGAGCACAGGCGGAACCATGGGGGAAGCTACATCGAGGTAGTGAAAAGCCTGCCCGCCGACATATCCCAAGCGGGGACTCTCTGGTTGGAGAACATCGTTCGGGGACTCTCTGCACAGGTAAGCGCGCTTTTCCCATCGCTCGACCTATTCAGAAAATAAAACCTGCAGATCGAAAAGAAGAACAAAGGAGGCAAGTCTATGGGTAAGCTCTTCGGCACAGACGGTATCAGGGGTGAGGCCAATCGTTATCCGATGGATGCCTCTGTGGCATTTGCTGTTGGACAGGCCGTGGCCAATATATTTAAGGTACCCGGGCATCGGCCCACCGTGGTCATTGGCAAGGATACCCGAATCTCCGGGTACATGCTGGAAAGCTCCATAGAGGCAGGGGTCAGTTCCATGGGTGGGATGTCCTACCTGGTTCGCGTTCTGCCTACGCCGGGCATTGCTTTCATCGCCCAGAGCATGAGGGCGGATGCGGGAGTCGTGATCTCCGCATCCCATAATCCCTATCAGGACAACGGAATCAAGATCTTTTCCGGCAGTGGATTCAAGCTTAGCGATGAACAGGAAGAGGCCATTGAAAGCCTCCTCCTGGGCGGTAAGCTGCCTCAAATGGTCCCCGAGGCCAAGGACATGGGCCGGGCTTACCGCATGGAGGATGCGCCGGGACGCTACATCGTGTTCCTGAAGAACACCTTCCCGCGTGAGCTCTCCATGGAAGGCATGAAAATCGTTCTGGACACGGCCAATGGCGCCACCTACCGGGTGGCCCCTGCCGCGTTCACGGAGCTCGGCGCCCAGGTCGAAGTCATTCACAATAAGCCAAGCGGGCTAAACATCAACGAGCGCTGCGGCTCCCAATACACTCAGGACCTGGAAACGCGTGTGAAGGAGACCGGCGCGGCCATAGGGCTGGCTTTTGACGGGGACGGGGACCGTCTCATTGCAGTGGACGAAAAGGGGAGAACCATCACGGGAGACCAGATTCTGGTGATCTGTGCCAAGGTTCTCAAAGACCGAGGTGAATTGAAGAACGACCTGCTTGTGAGCACGGTAATGAGCAATCTGGGACTGACCTTTGCCTGCAGGAAATTAGGGTTCAAGCACCATGCATCGAAGGTCGGTGATCGCTATGTGCTGGAGGACATGCAGCGTCTCGGGTCGGTGATCGGAGGCGAAGAGTCGGGTCACATGATATTTCTGGACAAGCATACAACGGGAGACGGGATCCTCACCGCCCTCCAACTGATTGCCGCGATGATTCGGGAGGGGAAACCCCTTTCGGAGCTCGCGAAACAGATGGACATCTTTCCCCAGAAGCTTATCAATGTGCCGGTTAAGAGCAAACCGGACATCACAACCATACCGAAAGTCATGGAGTCCATAAGACAGGCGGAGCGAGAATTGGGTGATCAAGGCCGAGTGCTGGTCCGTTATTCTGGAACCCAGAACGCCTGTCGAGTGATGGTGGAAGGCCCTACAAACGAGGTGACGGGGAAATACTGCAAACAGATCGCCGAAGCAGTAAAGGCTGCGCTGGGCTGATCCCTGCTTGCCCACAGGCATCACCGATGAGGAGGTAAAGAATGCCGATCCAAGTGCTGGTGACCAGAAACTTTGAGCAGATGAGTAAAGTCGCTGCGGAAGTCGTGAAAGAGGAGATCCGCCGGACACTCAGGAAAAAAAAGGAATGTGTCCTCGGATTGGCCACAGGGAGTTCCCCAACCGGTCTCTACAAACACCTGGCAAAAGCTGCCAATGCAGGGGAGTTCGACGCCTGCAGGTGCCGGAGTTTCAACCTGGACGAATATGTTGGCCTGCCGGGCGAGAATCCGCAGCAGCGGCTGATGCATCCGGAGAGCTACGGCTATTTCATGATCCAGGAGTTCTTCGGGCTCCTGGACCGGAAGTTTATCGAAACCCGGGTCCCTTGTGGTTCTCTGATCGACCAAAAGCGCCTGATGGCCGAGCTCAAGACCCACGATGTGGACTGGTGTGAGCTGGGGGCCGATGCAGGGAGATCGATTGCTATCAAGGGAAAGCCCGCTTCGGAGTACCTGGCATGGGTCCGCAAGGCTGTCCTGGATGACTATGCCCGCAGGATCAAGAAGGCCGGAGGCATTGACGTGCAGATCATCGGCGTTGGGGGTCGGGGCCACGTCGCCTTTCACGAATCGGGGATTCCCTTCAAGGGAAGCGGGGTCATGCTGGTGAAACTGGATAATAATACGGTCGCCAATGCCGTAGCGGATGGTCATTTCACTTCAAAGAAAGACTCGCCGCGCTACGCCGTCAGCATGGGGGCTGAACTGGTGTACCAGGCAAAGACCGTGGTGCTGCTGGCCTCCGGGGAACGGAAGATTCATCCTGTGGCCGAATCCTTGCTGGGGAATCCGACCCCTGATGTCCCCATCTCTTATGGGCAGTTGTACGCGAGAAACGGTGGACGGCTCTTCTATATCCTGGACAAGGTGGCGGCCAGGGAATTGCTTGCCAACAGAACTGTGCTTGAGAAAAAAGGAATCAGGATCGAAAACCGCACCAAGGCATGAAGAACCGCAGAGTATCGAACACTGAATATTGAATTTCGAAGTGAGCCCTTGTGCATCGCTCCTGATTTACTTTATCATTCTGCGGTTCGATATTGGATATTCGACATTCTCTTTCCGACTCCCTCAGGAGAGAAAGTAGGTGTGGGTCGGCGAGAGGAGATGAGGCCGTGAGGATGTACACCGGATGGTTGCGCACCGGCTTCGATTCAGCCTTTTGAGCTTGTAAGAATCAAAAAAGCGGACCTGCCGGTCGGTAATGGATTCCACGATCGACCAATGATCCCACATGGGACCTCCGATGGCCGTCAGGATGGCCCTTCGCTCACCACCCCCCATGAAGTTCATCATTTCCCCCCAGAAGGTATCCAGGGGAGTGTCCGGGTATTGTTTGAAAGGCATGGCCCTGTTGTTTATCCTTCCCCCGACCACATCCGCAAGAATCGCGCCGATGGTTTGCAGCCCCATCCCCGTGATCAGAATCTTGGGCAGGTCTTTGGTCTGATCGAGATAATAGATGATTTCCTGAAAAAGCTGTCTGGACTCTTCCTCGTCAACCCCGCCAATGATCCGGGATGCATTGACAATACAGTAGACGCCGCAGAGTCCATCCAGGGCGCCCTGCTCATACGGCTTCACCATTTGCTCTCCTATTTGTCTCAGGGGCACAGAGATTGCCGAATCTCGGGTGCCGCCTGGCTGCAAGATTGATGAGATAGCTCAACATTGCGCCGTAGGAATATCCCGCAACCTCCGCGGCGCAGACGATGCTGGTTTCATAGCTGATATCCGCATTGGGGTTGATATCCAGAACATAGAAAACCCCGTTCCGCAGACGGATATCGATTCGGGCGTAATCTCTGCAACCCAATACGCTGTAGGCCGAGGATGCGGTCTTCTCCAGCGAAATGTATTCCGAGTCCGTCAGTTCCGCGGGAAGCTGCAACCGAATCTCCTTATAGTGATCCGACCCGGGGGTAAACTTGGAGTCGAAGGTGCAGAGGCGGTCCCTTACATCGTTGAAAGCGGCGAAATCCATTTCCGCCGGGGGAAGCATGGTCACTTTCTTGTCCCCCAGAACAGAAATGTGGAATTCCCGCCCATCAATGAAGTCCTCCACCAGGGCGGCCTGATGGAATGCCTCGAGGACATAGGCGACCCTCGCACGCAGTTCGTCCTCTCCCAGCACCACCGCTCCTTTGTCCACTCCTATGCTGCAGTGTTCACCGGCCGGTTTCACAATGGCCGGGAACTCCTTCCAGTCCTTGATCTTGCTCGTAGTGTAAACCTTCCACCGGGGAGTAGGAACCCTGTGCTTCTTGAGAAGGCGCTTGACTCGGGGTTTGTCCCAACTGAGGGCCAAAACCGATGGAGGAGACCCCGTGTATGAAAACCGGAGAGTCTCCAGAGTATGCGCCACGAGAGCATCACTGTGGGCCAAGCCCGGGAGGTCTTCACACCAATTCAAGACCACGTAGTCATCCGGGTCATATAAGCTCAGGATGGTCTTCAGATTGGAATCGTGAACAGGGACGTTCACTACAGGGTGGCCTTCCTGGCGAATGGCTGACTCGAGGGCAGAGACCTCTCGCAACGTCTGCTCAATTTCATCGGGAGACCATGATGAATCCACGTTGTGCAGCAGCAGCACAGGCAGATCGGTCCGCCTTTTCATTGGAAGAACTCCTTCCGGATCCACACGGCCTCTCCAGTGCGACTCGGAAACCAAAGCCGACCCAGTTTTTTTCTCCTCGTTTTTTAAATATATGTTGAACAGGAAGCATTCACAACCTGTCTGCTTTCAACATGTTCACTTATGAATGACGAAGATGGATGTGTCAAGAGAGATTGACATTGTGGACGAACTTTCTTCTCATTTTTCGAATTCTCTCCTGAAGGTGCGCAGTTCCTGCGGCCTTCTTCTTTACTCCTGCGACAGTTTCGATCATGGGTATTCCTCCCGGGATCTTAGGCGCACAAGCCGAACGGCAGTTGAAAAGTGAGCCGGGATTGCATATCATGCATGAAAACTCAATTTGACAAGGATCTCCTATGAGCATGAGCCACAAAGAAAAGAATTTTTCGGACAGGAAGCCGCGGGAGGAGATTGCCCGGGCGGTTACTGAAAAGACCAGAGAAGGTCAAATAACCTGCGCTGCAGCACATTCCATCGCAGAGAGCATGAATGTGTCGCCCGAGGAGGTAGGCTATACGGCCGATGCCCTCGGGGCAAAGATCGGGAAATGTCAGCTTGGTCTTTTCGGCTATGGTCAACAAAAGAAGGCGATCGCCCCTGCCCCTGAAATCCCTTCTGCTCTCAAGCAGGCAATCGAGAGCTCGGTCGTGAACGGCAGGCTCGGATGCGCGGCGGCATGGAAGATCGCGGAAGAGCTGCGCCTCCCGAGAATGGATGTCTCTTCCGCATGTGAAGCGATGAAAATCAAGATCTCGGCTTGTCAGCTGGGGGCGTTCTGACGAGTGAAAACTGAACCCACCTTCGAGGACATTCTCCAGGCCGCAGAAAGACGGAAGGGCGTAATCGATCCCTCGCCCGTAGTGCGGTCCGGTTACTACAGCCGTCTCTTTGGAGCCGAAGTTTTTCTGAAGCTCGAGAACCTGCAGGAGACGGGATCCTTCAAGGTGAGGGGTGCGTTCAATCGGATTCGTCTGCTCAATGCCGATGAAAGGGAAAAAGGAGTCATTGCCGCTTCGGCAGGCAATCATGCGCAGGGCGTTGCCTGGGCCGCCGCGAGACTGGGGATTTCTTCACTCGTTGTGATGCCTGAAGACGTTTCCTTGAGAAAGCTCCTCTCGGTCAGGGAGTACGGCGCGGAGGTCATCCTCAAGGGCACTTGCTACGACGATGCCTATGAAGACGCACTGAACCTCGCTGCAAGCACAGGGAGAACGCTCATTCCTGCCTTTGAGGATGTCCATGTCATGGCCGGGCAAGGGACGATTGGACTAGAGCTGTCACACCTGCTGGATGAGAATACCGCCGTGGTAGTCCCTGTCGGCGGTGGGGGGCTGATCTCCGGGATTGCCATCGCAGCTAAATCGCTGTGCCCGGGAGTGACGATCCTCGGCGCCCAGACCGAGAGCTGTCCCTCCGTGGTCCGCGCCTTGGGCAGTGGCCGGACGACTCAGACGGAGATCGGGCCTACCATTGCAGACGGAATTGCCGTAAAGAGACCGGGTGATCTCACCCTTTCCGTTATTCGAAAGTGGGTGGACGAGGTTGTTGCCGTAGACGAGGAGACTATTGCGGGCGCGGTTCTCGATCTTCTCGACAAGAGCAGCGTTGTGGCCGAGGGCGCCGGGGCTGCGCCGATTGCGGCCGTGATGAGCGCGAAATTCAGTTCAAGGGCAAAGCGTCTCATCCTGATCGTCAGCGGCGGAAACATCGAGATTCATACCATGGACCGGATCCTCCACAGGGGATCTATCCGCATGGGCAGGCTGATCAAGATCGAGGTGAATCTGCTGGACTCCCCCGGCGCCCTCTGGAGATTGACCGGCCTTCTCGCAGAGAAGAAGGCCAACATCCTCCACATCTTCCATGACCGCCTCAACCTTTCCAATCCCATCCAGGTTTCCCGGGTGACCCTGAGCCTGGAAACCAGAGGCCACGATCATGCCCGCGAAATCGTGGAGGCGCTTCAACACGCCGGGTATGACGTCATTCGAAAAGATCCGTGCTCAGATACCGCTCCCCCGTGCTCGGGATGATCACATGAATTTCTGGGTTCGCAGGATTTGCGAATCGATCGGGCATATAAGAGCCCGGAGTTTGCGGCGCGATCTCCTGAGCCTTCTCTATGGCTCCTTTCATCCCCTTTGCACCGTGAGTGAGAACAAGCTCGGCGCCCAGGTGCTTAAGGATTCTGAAACTCCAGTTTACCCAGCAGCCGAACGGAAATTCCCCCTGCCATTCGGTCGAGACGAACCAACGGGGTCGCTCCGACAATACGGGTAATGTCACTATACGTTTCAGCCAACTTTGACCTCCTTGGCCGCCCTCTCCGGCCGAAACGAGTTTGCCTCCACGACCAGTTCAGGCCTTTTCAGGAAGACTTTGGTATCCGGAGGTATGGATTCCGTTATCCACACATTTCCACCGATGATCGAGCGGGCGCCGATAACAGTCTCTCCGCCCAGTACGGTTGCCCCTGAATACAGAATCACGTCATCTTCGATAGTGGGGTGGCGCTTCCTTGTCCTCAGTTGATCGGTTGCGCCCCGGGGGACCGATAGAGCTCCGAGCGTGACCCCCTGGTAGATCCGCACCCGATTGCCGATAATCGTTGTCTCGCCGATGACGATCCCCGTGCCATGATCGATGAAAAAGCTCTGACCGATATTTGCGCCCGGATGAATGTCGATTCCGGTAAGATTATGGGCATGCTCCGTCATGATTCTGGGGATCAGCGGTATGCCCTGCTGATGAAGCTGATGGGCTATGCGGTACACCGTAATGGCAAAAAGACCGGGATAGCTGAAGATGATTTCGTCCGGGCTTTTCGCGGCAGGATCCCCTTCAAAGGCGGCGCGCACGTCCAGGGCAAGCACCTTCCTGAGAGAAGGCAGATCCTTCATGAATAAAACCGCGCATTGCTCTCCCCTTTCCTCGCAGTGGGTGCAGGGGAGATCGTGCCGGAGGCACTCATGCCTGACCGCGAGCGTGATCTGCTCGGAGAGGATCTCGAAAAAGGCGGTCGCCTCCTGGCCGAAGTAATAGCCCAGATTCATCCTGTCCACACGCGAACGGAAAAAGTATCCGGGGTACAAAATACGTCTCGCCCTTTCGAGGATATCGATCAGGGCATCCCGGGAAGGAAGTTGCTCCAGGCTCACGTGATCAAAGCAGTCTTCTCTTTCACAGCTGAGCACGAGGTCATCCACCACCTTTGGTATTTCCTTGCGAAAATCCCTGGCGGAGGCTACTTCAACTTTGCACCGTTCTGCGTCGGATATGTCGTTCATGATCCACTCCTCCTCTCATCCTGCGGCGGTTGCGCAGACACCGACTTCCGGCGTCCAGAAAGGAGACATGGAGCGCAACTTCTCAATAATGGGAGGAAGCTCCCGGACGATGAAATCGACGTCTTCGTCGGTGTTGTAAACGCTCAGGCTGAATCGGATCGATCCATGGGCCATCGTGAAAGGCACGCCCATGGCCCTTAAGACATGAGAGGGCTGCAGAGAGCCTGAGGTGCAGGCGGACCCGGAGGATGCGCAGATCCCCAGCTCGTCCATCATCAGGAGAATCGCTTCTCCTTCTACGGATTCGAAGCTGATGTTGGTCGTGTTGGGAAGCCTGTTCGAAGGGGCGCCGTTGATTTTGCTCTTCGGTATGCGGGCCAGGAGTTCGGCTTCGAGTCTGTCCCTCATGGATTTGACCCTGGTGTTCTCCTCTTCCATGCGCCGGAGAGCCAGCTCACAAGCCACGCCGAGCCCTATGATGCTTGCACTGTTTTCCGTCCCGCCCCGGCGGCCTTTTTCCTGGTGACCGCCTATGATCAATGGTGAAAATCGGGTCCCTTTTCGAACATACAGAACTCCGATGCCTTTCGGTGCATGAAGCTTGTGGCCGGAAAGAGAGAGCATGCTGATGGCGCTCTTTTTTTTCATGTCGATAGGGATCTTGCCCCCCGCCTGTACAGCGTCGGTGTGGAAAAGGATCCCCCTCTGCTTAGCCATCTCAGCGGCCTCTTCAACAGGGAACAAAACCCCTGTTTCGTTATTGGCCCACATGAGGCTTACAACGGCTGTGTCGGGGGTGAGGCTCTTCTCGTAGAAGTCCATGTCTAGAATCCCGTCTCTGTTCACGGGAACCTCGGTGACACGGTATCCCTTCTGGGAAAGATGGAGCCCGAGCCCCTTGATTGCAGGATGTTCCACTCGGCTGGTCACGACGTGCCGCTTGCCCTCCTGAGTCGACAGGGCCGAAAGGACAGCAGCGTTGTCGCTTTCCGTACCGCAACTGGTAAAGAGGATCTCGCCCGGATCCGCTCCAATGAGAGCGGCCACCTTCTCCCGGGCTTCTCCGATCTTCCTTCCCACCTGGCCCCCGAAGGAATGCGCACTGGAGGGATTGCCGTAAAGATCGCCAAAATAAGGGATCATCGCCTCCAGGACCTCGGGGGCGACTCTGGTAGTCGCGTTATTATCCAGATAGATTGTTCTCATTGGGGGACCTCCTCAACCACCAACTCGGGCCATACCAATTCCCTCAGCTTTACCTCTACAAAGTCCTTGAGGGTTCGCTGCGAGGCCCTGCAGACCGCACAGGCGCCACGAGCTGCAACCAAAACACGGTTCCCGATCACATCCACCAGCTCGATGTCCCCCCCGTCACTCTGAAGAGACGGCCTGATCTCCCGTTCAAGAACCTTCTCAATCTCCCTGATCTTCTGAATGTTCGAAAGCTTCGGCTTCACGGGCGCTTTCATCTCCGACCGGACGTTTGCGATGATCTCCCGGATCTTGTCGTGACATCCTTCGCAGCCCCCGCCGGCCTTGGTGTAATTGGTCACATCCTCCACCGTCCGGAGATTGTTCTCTCGGACCGCCCTTTCGATCTCCTTGTCGGTGACCCCAAAGCACTCACAGATTACCTCGCCTTCCTTAGGCTTTATTTCCGACCCCTTATAATAGGCAATCGCCTGCTCCAGGGCCTGGCGGCCCAGCACCGAGCAGTGCATCTTCTCCTTGGGCAGTCCTCCGAGATAGTCGGCGATCTCCTGATTGGTGATTTTCTCCGCCTCCTCGATGGTCTTACCCTTCAGCATCTCAGTGAGGGCGGAGGCGGAGGCAATGGCGCTGGCGCAACCGAAGGTCTGGAACCTGGCATCTTCAATCTTCCCGCTTTCGTCGACCTTGAAGGTCAGCTTGAGAGCATCCCCGCACGCCATGGAACCCACTTCGGCCAAACCGTCTGGTTCCTGTATCTCCCCAACGTTTCGGGGCTTCAGGAAATGCTCCTTGGTCTTATCCGTATACTCCCACATGAATTGCCTCCTTTTTTACATGAACCACTTAGCTCACACTAATCACTCGTATCGATTTCGCAATTATCATAATATAACTTACTTAATTTTGATAGACACTTATCCATGCAAGCGATTCCCGTTCCGGAATGATAAAGGCGCGAGAACTTCGAAAGGTCGACCTGCGGGCCAAATGCTTTTTTCGAGGGCATCAAATAACAAGCGTATGAGAAGGATCAGGAGTGCGACGATCAAAAATGGGGACTCGCCTGCAGTCTTTGGATGGAGGGGGGGACGCCTGCGTAGCAGGCGTCCCCAGCAAGAGAATGGGATTTAGGTTAATGCAGATTTGACAGATAGTTCACCTTAACCTAGGGTCGGCTTCGGAGTCTTCCTTCTCAGGTATAGCTGCAGGGCTGATTCGGAAGAGGTCCTGCAGGCCGCCCTGGTGTCACCCTGAGCCCGCTCTGCTCAGATCTCCTGAGGGTCGCATGTTCCTCAGTGTGTGCATTTGTGTTTGGGCTCGACCGACACCTTGCCCATGGTTACTGCAAAGTCCGTGCTCAATATGGGGAGACGCCCGGATGACCTAAGTCCCTTGAAATACTGGAGGCGGGGAGTTTGCCTTTCACTCGGGCCAAAACAGACTGTAAGAAAAACGGACAGGCTGTAAAATCTCACTTCGAGTTTACCGGCACGGATTGTCCGGAAGGTGCTCATCGGCGACAAAAACGCAGGATTCCCTCCAGAACTCCTCCTGCAATAGCCAATGCTTTCTCGGAGATGGTGGTGCAATACTCCGGCCGGCCTCTCGGATCAATGTCTCCGATCTTCATCCCCTGATGGACCTTTACACCCTCTCGAATGAGCCCTCTGATCACTCCCGCAATCGTGGCCTCAACCGTGATCCCCTCAACGTTTCCAATTCGATCGCCGGTCTTGACAAAGCTGCCGATGTCCAGGTCTCTGTTCCAGACACCACTCGCAGGCGCCCGCAAAACACGATCTTCAGTAATGCCCAGCACAGGGCCGGGGATGCCTGTGTTCGGTTCCGCGGAGCCTGAGATGAGAAGGCGGCCGAGGTGGTGGCCCCGGTTCGTCTCCACAACAAAGTGGCAGTCCTTCCCCGCCTCAAACCCTGGCCCGACTGCAATCACCAGCGAGGCATCGTGAATGGCAGTCCCGAGATTTCTTTTCGCGAGGACGGCATCCACCAGGACTTGCGGTTTTAGAATGCTGCGGGTTTGGCATTCCGGATCCACCATAATAGGGATCTCCCCTCGATCCCAGACAGACTGCACCTTTTCGACAGCGCTCACTAGGGTAGCCTTTACCCCTTCGATCTCAACGTTTCCATCGTACACCGCTTCACAAAAGGCTACCTTCCTTCTAACGGCAAGCGGCTGCGGTATCTCAGTGATTATCAGACGAAAGCCGCATTGGTGCAGCCTCCAGGCAATTCCGGAGCCGATGTCGCCTCCCCCCCTGATGAGGACCACGATTTCTGAAAGGACAGGAAAAGAGCTCATTCGGTTGCACCTCCTTTCTCCTTCTTTTCGGGATCTTCTTGCTTGAATTCCTCTTTTGTTTTTGGAAGGTCTTCAAGCAAACGTTTCCGAACGCTCACTACCTTTGGCTTCCCGGCGACGGATGCGTAGATGAATCCCTCCTTTTCCTTCTTCTTCAAAGGATCTCCATAAAGGATCTCTTCCGTCTTCCGGCCGTCGGACAAAGCGACACGCGCCTTGGGACGGGATAGACCATAAGCACCGAGATCCGACGCCTTTTCTTCCTCGAAAGAGGCGGGAAATGCCGTGACGGTTTCCCTGATGAGAGACTCGACCCGTTCCTGATCCACCTTTAGCGATTCATCCCCCTCCAAAAACCATTCCTTTTCTTTTCTGTAGAAGGACCATTTTTCCGAACCCTGGGCGAGAACCACCCGGTTCACCTGCTCCGGGACAAGGGAGAAGAGGGCCTTGCTCCTGAGATCATAGAGATCCCTGTCCAGTTCCTTCTTGCCGGCGGTTGGAATCAGGTAGACTTTGCGCCCTTCCCCTTTTCTGGCGTAAACGGAGTTTCCCAACGGATTTGTTGCACCGAAGGAAATGGAATCCCCCTTTTCGCCTGCACGAAAGGAAACAGTCAACTCGGGATCATCGAGACCGAACTGGACGTAATCAGTGCTCTCCGACACCATGCGCTCGTATCGCAAGTCCGCGATGCTCCGAGTCAGGGCGTCGACGGCTATGATGTCCGCGCCCGTCTTTAGAGGAGCGGTGATTTGCCACTCCTTCGCCTCCTTGTCGTACGACTTTTCAAGCGTGATCTCACCGGACTTTCTCACGATGGTCACCCCATCGATTTGGTCGGCACGGCTTTTAAAAAGCCGGGTCGCCTCAAGGGAGGACTCCGTCTTTTTCTGTTCGGTTCGAGTCTCATAGAAATACAGTCCGACCAGGATAATGGCAGCCGCCAGGTAGACGAGGGTCAACCGGTATTTCACCTGGACCTCCTATTATTCCAGACAAGGATGCCCAGAACCAGAATGACAACCGGGATGAGTACGACAGGCACCCAGAAAAGAAGCTGCCCCTGATTTCTGGAAAGCATCAGGGCCTGAACCTGTTTTCGTTCTCTCTGGATCGTTATCAGGTCTTGCCTTCCGACCAGAAAATTCACGGTGTTGTGAATGAATTCACCATTGCCAGAGAGGTTCAGGAACTTGTTGGAGGCAAAGTCCACATCTCCGAAGACGACGAGCCTTCCCGGGCCGATTGCAGTCTTGGCCTTTTGCCTGTCGCCCTCCATTCCCTCCTCGGTTCTCGGGCTCTGCCGGATTTCACTGATCACCGCAAGGGAGATGGGGCCTTGCCGGTCTTTCCCGTCAAACCCCGCCCTCCCCTGGTTCAGTGTCGCCCGGTCGGTTTCAGCCCAGGAACCCTCGGATGTAAATGCAAGAGAAGTCGTATTGAGGCCCGTGCGCGGGGCCTTCTCCTTCGCCGCTTCAACCGAACGGGCAGAAGGAAAAAAGCAGGTGAGCTGGAAATCCTTTGTGATTTCATGCTGCGCGTAATTGGCGATCATGGGCATGAGATAATCCCCTCCCATGATGCGGCTCATCTTGTCCACAACCATGTCCTGGGAGATGAGAATCCCATTCTCCAGAAGAAAAGAATCCATGCCGCCATCGAGGTAAGGCTCCAGGAAAAGAATCACACTGCCCCCCCTTCCGAGATAGCTCGCAAGGCTCTGGACCTCCTCCGGGAAAAGGGGCTTATTCGGGGCTGCGATCATCACGAGGGCTGCATCCGCAGGAACATCCGCTTTCATCAGGTTCAGCTCTTCAAATTCAAGATTCTCCCTTTTCAGCGCTGTTTGGAGCGAGCTGAGGGATTCGGGCTCGGAGCCGTTCAGCGTCCGCTCCCCGTGGCCGGTCAAAAAATAGACCTTCCGGACCTCTTTTCTGGATAGCCTGATCAGCCCGTTCGTGATCGACCCCTCATCGGGAATGGTGATCGTCTGGGTGCCGCCGTACCCCTCCATGATAACAGTATTGAGTGTTTTCACCTGGTACCGATTGGCCAGGGCGGGTTGTCGATCGGGATCGATCAGCTCGAAGGTGATTCGCGGTGAATTGTCGTGATAGGCTGCCAGCAACTTCCTGACCTCTCTGGCGCCCCCCTGACCCTCTTGTACAAAGGCCTTCATTTCCACAGGCTCCTGAATCGTTCCCAGAACCTGAAGAGTCTTGTCCGAAAGCGTATGCTCTTTGGTGGATGTGAGATCCCATTTCGTGTAATGGCGGTTGGAGAGCAAGGTAACCACCACGCAAATCACCAGGACAAGCAGCACGGCGGCAGCCATGTTTGATGAAGCTCTTATTCTAAACATCCCGTTCCCTTTGCTTCAGGTTGCAAGTTGCTGGATCCATGATCCAAGCGACGTTTTGCGATTTGTGGAGAGGCTGCAAATCCGAATTTGGTTGTGCCCTATGCGCCATGCCGTTCATTCTTCCGACCTCCGACTTTCTTCTTCATCCTCTCCAGAACCTGGAGTGGAGGAATCGCAGAGTCAGGAAGAGCCAGAAAAAAGAAAACAGCAGGTAGAAAATCAGATCCCTCGTATCGACCAGCCCTTCTACAAAAGACTCCAAGTGCCCCACCACGGAGATTTGCTTGATGACCTCCTGCATGAGAGGCCCGGCCAGCCTGGATCCCCAGGCAAGAACCCAGAAGAGGAGAAGAAGACCGAAGCTGATGACCGCAGCCACAATCTGATTCTCTGTAATGGATGAGGCAAAGACCCCCAACGCCAGAAAGGATGCTCCCATCAGCACCAAACCGAGATACCCGGATAGCACAAGCCCCCATTCCAGCTTCGCGATGGGCGCCAGGAGCAGGAGAGGAGGGACGGTTCCGGCGAGCATGATGATCAGGATGATGACCGTAGCCGCAAACTTTCCGGCAAGCACGGCCGCATCGGAGATCGGGTAGGTGAAGAGCAGCTCGATGGTCCCTGTTTTCTTTTCCTCCGCATAGGTTCTCATGGAGATAAGAGGGAGCATGAGCAGGAGGATGACGGCGATGTCCGCAAAAAAAGGCTTGAGAAACATGTCGCTGATGTTCAGTCTTTCCACCAGGTACGGATTGGAGGATGCCTGAAGAGAGACCAGGCTGTATCCTACAACCGTACTGTAGAAAAAATATCCTGTAAGCAACAGAAAGATAAACAGGGCCGCATAGAAAATAGGGGAAGAGACGAAGATGGTAAGTTCCTTTCTCAGGACGGCGAACATGCCTCTCATCCGTTGATCTCCTTTCCTTCTTCAGTCACCAGTTGCATGAACACCTCCTCGAGGCTCAGCTCGCTTGCCTTCAGTTCCCTGAGGTCCCACCCGGACTCTACAATGGTCCTGGCCATGGAGGGCCTGATCGCCTCCCCCTCCTCGCTTTCGATGACGAACTCGCCCTCACGATCCGTCTCCACGATCCTGGACACACCCGGAACCGATCCCAGCCTCGCCTTCACCTCGAGACTCGGCCCGTTCACTGAGATGAGCGTTCGCAGCCCTTTCTGCAAACGGTCGGTCAGGTTTTTGGGCGAGTCCTCCGCAACCACACGGCCCTGATTCATGATAATCACCCGATTGCAGATCTGACTCACTTCGGGCAGGATGTGTGTGCTCAGAAGAACAGTCCTTTCCCTTCCAAGATCCCGGATCAGGTTTCTCACCTCTATGATCTGTGCAGGGTCCAGACCCGTGGTTGGTTCATCCAGAATAAGGATGGGAGGGCTGTTGATGAGCGCTTGAGCCAGGCCGACTCTTTGCTTGAGCCCCTTGGAGAGATATTTGATGAGCCTCCTGCCGTGATCCGCGAGTCCGCACGCGAGAATAACCCGTTGAATCTCTTCCTTGAGCCCCTGACCCTTCAGTCCCTTCACCGATCCGGAAAAGGCCAGGAAGCTCTCAACGGTCATTTCCGTGTAGAGGGGCACATTCTCGGGCAGAAAGCCGATTCTCTTTCTCACCTGGATGGACTCGTCACTGCAGCGGAGCCCATCCACCCTGGCAATGCCGGACCCCGGCTGCATGTAACAGGTGAGAATTCTCAGCACGGTTGTTTTTCCCGCTCCATTCGGGCCGAGCAGGCCGACGATCTCCCCTTTTCCGATAAAAAAGGAAACGTCCTGAATGGCTGTTTTGAGCCCATACGCTTTCCCGAGGTTTTCCGCTGCGATCATTCTTAGGCAACCTTTCGTTTAACATTCAACGTTCGATGTTCATTATGTCCTTTGTGTCTTCGTGTCTTTGTGGCCGACCGATCAGATTCGGATCAGCTCATACCTCCTGGATCCCATTCCGATCTTCTCTGCATGTTCGAGTTGCACTTTCCAATCGACCCGGGGGTAAATTCCTCCGAACTTGTCTTCGCCCGAAGCCCGATTTTGGGTCAGGCTGGTGTTCTCCAGCCCGGACTGGCGGTTGACCATATCCACCGATGCCTGATCGATGGCTACGGGATCGGTAGAGGCCAGGATACCGATATCCGGAACGATCGGAGCGTCATTGTGGCCATAGCAATCGCACTCCGGTGAGATGTCGGTCAGGAAATTCAAAAAGGCGACCCTTCCTTGTTTGTTCTTGAGAGCGGCATGAGCGTACTCGGCTATCTTCCTCTGAAAGAGGACGGCATCCGCATTCCAGTTCACGTCAATGGCCTGGTTCGAGCAGATCAGGATGCACTCCCCGCAGCCGATGCATTTCTTGGGATCGATGACCGCCTTCTTCTCACGGACGGAGATAGCCTTTTGAGAGCAGTGCTCCGCGCAGTTTCCGCAGGCGATGCATCTTTTCCGCTGGATCTTCGGCGAGAGATCCGAGTGCTGGACGAGCTTTCCGCGCCTGGAACCGCATCCCATACCCAGATTCTTGATGGCGCCACCGAACCCGGACAAGCCGTGCCCTTTGAAGTGCGCAACACCCAGCAGTACGTCCGCTTCAGCTATCTCACTTCCAATGTAGGCTACCTTGACAACCTCTCCGTTGATGGTGACCGGCTTGTAGGAACCTCCCCGCAAGCCGTCCGCGATAATCAGAGGAGCGTTCACCACCGCATAGGCGAATCCGTTCTCAATGGCCGTAGTCAGGTGGGAGACGCTGTCTGCTCTCGATCCGACATAGAGCGTGTTCGCATCGGTCAAGAAGGGGTGTCCGCCCAGAGATCGGATTCGATCGACGATGACGCGGATGAAGTTCGGCCTGATGAAGGCGGTGTTCCCCTTTTCCCCGAAATGGAGTTTAACCGCCGCAAGGCTGCGGGGCAGCACTATGGATTGCAGATCGATCGAATCGAGTAGCCTCACGATCTTTGCAAGGAGGTTCTCCTTCACGGAGGCCCTCAAATCGGCAAAATATACCTTCGCTTGCTCCATCTCCTCTTCCTTTCCATCAAATTGTCCCATTTCGAGTTTTCACCCCAAGGACCGTTCACCCACAGAGGGCGACTCATGAACCTGCTTCCCACTTTTCCATTGACAAAACGGAGCTCACACGGATAATTGTTGTTTATTCATGGAGTTCAAAGGCGCCTTCAGCCATCGAATTCAGTCCTCAAGAACAGAGCGCGATAACCTCCACCCGAACACCCTTTTGGCTGAAGAGGTCCGATCGAGAAGCAACCCCGTTGATCCTCTTTCGCCACTAAAGTAAGCAATATGAAAATTGGATTGTCGTTACGCACAATATTTTTCTTACTCTCTTTTCTCATGCTCTTTTTGGGGATGGACGTCACGGCTTACTGCGATGAGCCCAGGAAGGTCCTCTGTATTGAGGCGTACGACATGCTGAACACCGTCCCGGATACGTTTCTGATCGACGTGCGAACTCAGCCAGAATACCAGTTTGTGGGGCACCCTTTCAAGGCGTACCTTTATCCTTACCAGTTTTTTACATACCATTTTTCCAAAGGAGCTGAAAAACCGGAATATCTGCTGAGCCCCAAGAACAAAAACTTCGTGGACCAGATCGGCAGGGCTTTCAAGAAAACGGACAACCTCCTGATTATTTGTCGCGATGGGACCAGGAGCGGTCTTGCGGCTCGGGATCTTCTCAATGCGGGATTCAAGAATGTTTTCGATGTCGCGGATGGTTTCGAAGGGCCTGAGTTCCCGGTCTTTGAAAACGAAGATCGGCACAAGTTTTATCGGCAGTTGGCAAAACGAAACAAGGTATACGGATTTGAGCACAGGCGGCATTATGGATGGCAGTACTGGGGGCTGCCCTGGACCTATGAAATGGATCCTAAATACATCTATCCCCCGGATCTGAACACGCCGGAGAAATAACGTTTTAGCTGTTTATCTGGTTTGTTTGGTTTGTTTGGTTAACAAGATGGACGAAAAAAATAAAGGAAGGATAATCATGGAATCGGAACAGCTCATCGCACTCATGAAAGATGTGGAGGCCAAAGGCATTGACTGGAAAACTGTAGAGGAAGCGATCAAGGTTCCTCATTCCATTCTCAAGCTCTATGCGAATTCCGGTCCTGTACCCGTCACCATCACGACAAAACTGAAGAAATTCCTGGAAGCTCAAAAGTAGTAAAAGCTTTAAACCGCCAAGACGTCAAGTACGCCAAGGTAACATTTGTTTTTTCACCTGCCGGTGAAAAAACAAATCTTCGTGTCCTTCTTTGCGTCCTTCGCGGTTCAATTTCTGAGCATTAAGCGGTGGGCGGCAGAAGGCCCAGCACAGCAAGACCGATCAGCGTCTTGCCATCGATGATCCGGCCTCGACGGATCATCGAACTGATTTCTTCAACTGTAAAACTCTCGACAGACGAGATTTCTCTCTGGTCGATCTCATTCTGCAATTTCCTCAGATTCCGGCCGGCGTAGATGTGAATCAACTCATTGGAATAGCCGATGGCAGGGGCGTAGGTGTAGAGCAGCGTCAATGAGCCTGCTTCGTACCCTGTTTCCTCCAGAAGCTCTCGTCCGGCGCACTTTTCGGGCTTTTCAGAGGGGTCCAACTTTCCTGCGGGGATTTCGAGGGTTTCCCTCCCAAGGGCATATCTGTACTGGCGAACCAGAAGGATCTCCCTGTCCGAAAAAAACGGCACCACAGCCGCGGCTTCAGGGTGATCGATCCTGACCCGCTTGGCTGAAGAACCGTCCCTCAAGAGCACTTCATCCAGATTGACGAGAAAACTGTGGGTTCTCAGGGTGGCGATAGTTTGAATTTTCTTCTCCATATGTGCAGGCTACCTTCTCGAGCGTGATGGCTTCGATTTCCCGGATCATCTCTTTGCAGGGGGAGATCCGGTAATTTGGATCGGCCTTAATCAGTACGGTGTCCCCTCGACCCGCATCCACCCTGAAGCGGACAGTGGACTCTCCGGGGTAGCGGAAGAGAACGCTCCTGATCTCCTTCAGCCGATCCTTGCTGATCCATTCCGATCTGAGGGTAATCTCGACCGCTTTGACAGCCTTCTGCTTTATATCCTCGAGAGAAGCGATCTCGTGAGAGATAATCTTGGCCGTGTTCTCATCCACCTCGGCTGTTCCCTGGATGAGCAAGGGTTCGTCGCTTTTCAGAAGGGGTGAGCAACCGTTGAATACATCGGGGAACACGACCACCTCAACCGCGCCGGTTTGATCCTCAAAGTTGAGGATGGCCATCTTGTCGCCCTTCTTGGTTCTCTTGATCTTCAGGTTTTCGATCACCCCTGCCAGTTTGACGGAGGATTTGTCCTTCAGGTTTGAAAGGTTCTGGATGCTGCAGGTTGCAAACCGTTCGATCTCCAGATTGAATCGGTCAAGCGGATGCCCCGTGATATAGAATCCGAGGGCCTCCTTTTCCTTTCTGAGCTTCTCCGCTTCGTCCCACTCCCTGACCTCGGAAGAGGAGAGAGCCTCGCCCGTAACCCCGTTCCCGGTCCAGTTTGAAAACATGCTCAACTGATCCGGGTCCTGAGCACCGCAGGAACGCAGGACGGTGTTCAAGGAGTCAAAGAGAACGGCTCTCCCGGTGCCGGTGAAATCAAATGCGCCGCATTGGATGAGCCCCTCCATGACCCGCTTGTTCACCTTGGCGCCGTCCATCCTTTTGCAGAAATCCGCAAGATCCTGGAAAGGCCCGCTCCGATTGCGTTCTTCGATCATGGCCTCCACGGCCTTGAGCCCCACGTTCTTCACGGCCCCGAGGCCGAAACGGATCGATCCCTCGACCACGGTGAAATCGGACTGGCTCTTGTTGATATCGGGCGGCTGGATTCGAATTCCCATCTCGCGGCATTCAGCAAGGTTCTTGATGGTCTTGTCCTGATTCCCCATGTCCTGGGTCAGCAGGGCTGCCATGAATTGAAGCGGGAAATGGGCCTTCAGATAAGCGGTCTGATACGCGATGAGCGCATAGGCAACAGAGTGAGACTTGTTGAAGCCATACCCTCCGAACTTGTCGATCAGCGCAAAAAGTTTTTCGGCCGCATTCTGATCGACCCCATTTGCCGCCGACCCTTTGCAGAAGCGTTGGTGGTGCTCGGCAAGCACCTCCTGCTTCTTCTTCCCTATGGCCTTTCTCAGCTCATCCGCCTCGGCGAGCGAATAGTTGGCCAGAACCTGGGCGATTTTCATTACCTGTTCCTGGTACAAGATCACGCCATAGGTCTCTTTCAGGATGGGCTCGAGCTGCGGAAGAGGATATTTGATCCGGGTTTTTCCGTGTTTACCGGCGATGAAATCGTCCACCATATTGCTGCCGAGAGGGCCGGGACGGTAGAGGGCCACGAGGGCGACCATGTCTTCAAATACCTCGGGCCTGAGCCTTCTCAGGAGATCTTTCATCCCGGAACTCTCAAGCTGGAACACTCCGGTCGTCTTTCCCTCCCCGCAGAGCCGGAAGGTGGCCTCGTCGTCGAGGGGAATCCCTTGGATGTCGATCTTTCGCCCTTCGGTGCTTTCAATCAGCCTGAGCGCCTGTTTGATCACGGTAAGGGTCTTGAGGCCCAAAAAGTCAAACTTGATCAGACCCAGTTTCTCGATCTGGTCCATGGTGAACTGGGTCATGACTTCATTGTTCGGTCCTTTGAAAAGCGGAAGGTATTCGACAAGCGGCCGGTCGGAGATGACCACCCCCGATGCATGGGTGGAGGCATGCCTGGCAAGCCCTTCCAGGGAGCGGGCGATCGCGAGAAGCTTCCCGCTGTCTTCTCCCCTTTCCATTTTCTTCAATTCGGGTTCGTCCTGAATCGCCTGCTCCAGACTCACGTGCGGCCCAGGGGGAATAAGCTTGGCAATTTTGTCCACATCGCCATATGGAACCCCCAGGGCGCGGCCCACGTCGCGAATGGCCCCCCTGGCTTTCATGGTGCCGAAGGTAATGATCTGGCCCACGTTTTCCCGGCCGTATTTTTCCGAGACATAACGGATGACATCGTCCCGGCCATTGATGCAAAAATCGATATCTATATCAGGCATGCTGATCCGGCCGGGATTCAGGAATCTCTCGAACAAGAGCCCGTACTTCAGGGGATCTACATTGGTGATGTTGAGGGAATAGGCAACCAGCGAGCCGGCTGCTGATCCGCGGCCGGGGCCCACAGGGATTCCGGTGCGGCGCGCATATTCGATGAAGTCGGCGACAATCAGGAAGTATCCGGCAAATCCCATCTTGATGATCGTCTTGAGCTCGAATTCGAGGCGTCCCCGGTATTCCTCCACTGTCTCCGCAGAAACCGGTTCACCATGCTCCGCAAGCACTTCCAACCTCTTGCTCAACCCTTTTCGGGCTTCCCCCACAAGCATCTCATCCAGGTTCGCCTCCTGGGTGGAATCAGAGGAACAGAAGACAGGATACTTGTACTTTCCGAACTCCATCTCGTACCGGCACAAGCGGGCGATCTCTCCCGTGTTGTCCAGGGCTTCCTGATAATCCCCGAGCAACTCCTCCATTTCCGCTCGGCTCTTGAAGAAAAACTGGTCAGTGGAGAACTTGAGCCGCTTCGGATCATTTATCGATTTGCCTGTCTGAATGCAGAGCAGGGTGTCGTGCGTCTCCGCATCCTTCCTGTTCAGGTAATGGCAATCGTTTGTTCCGGCAAGCGGCAAGGAGAGTTCCTGTCCCAGTTCCCTGAGCAGCTTGTTCACCACATCCTGTTCCGGCAATCCATTCGCCTGCACTTCCAGGAAGAATCGGCCCTGATCGAAAATGGAAGCCATCTCAATCGCCTTTTCTCTGGCTTCCTTTCGGCGACCGGCCAGGAGGAGGTTCGGGATCTGGCCCTTCAGGCAGGCAGAGAGGCAGATAAGACCCGAATGATACTGCCGGAGGAGATCCATATCCACCCTGGGATGGTAATAGAACCCTTCCAGATGGCCCAGGGTGACCAACCGGCTGAGATTCTTGTATCCTTCGTGATTCTGGACCAGCAGGATGAGATGAAAGGCATTCGGGCTTCCATCCGGGGAAGGACTGTTGTCCAGCCTGCTGTGGGGCGCCATATATACCTCACATCCCAGGATCGGTTTGATTCCCGCCTTGGCCGCCTGAAGGGAGAATTGCACTGCGCCGAACAGATTGCCGTGGTCGGTTATGGCCACGGATTCCATTCCAAACTGGCTGGCCTTCTTCAGGAGGTCTCGAATACGGATCGCGCCGTCCAGCAGGCTGAATTCCGTGTGGACGTGAAGGTGGACAAAAGAGGACACTCTTGTTGCTCCAAAGGGACGGGGAACCGCCACCAAGACACAAAGACACCAAGAAATACACTAAATTGACTTTGTGGCCTAGTGACTTTGTGGCCGATCCGGGACTATCGTTTAAAGGCCTAAACCTGGGGACAGGGAATTGCCACAGACACAAAGGCACCAAAAAATACATAAAATTATCTTTGTGTCTTGGTGACTTTGTGGCTGATCCCGGCTTAAATCTCTTGAACCTTCAAAAGGGCTATTTTCTCCCTTGTCGGGCGATCAAAAGCTATGATAGGTTATAGAAGATCGACTTCCAAGTCCACTGTTAAAATGGGCCCTTTGATGGTGAGGGCCTGTCCTTTTATAAAATTCTCCGAGACTTTATTCAATGCCGAATCACTGCATCCTTAATCCCTTCAAGAGGACAAGGCCAATGCAACGGAAGGAGTCCACCCGTCTTGAACGTACCTCCGAGAAGGTCCTCCAGGTGAACCGGTCCACCGTTAGTATGCTCGCTTCCATCCGAAAGGAAAACAACGAACTCCGCAACGCTATGGCCAGAAAGGATGCCATCCTCGACTCGCTGTGTTCTCAAAGAGATGAACTGATTGCGGCAATATGTTCGGGCCTCGCTCGAAAGCTCCAGACACCGGTTCATGCACTGACCGATTACCTTTTACGCTCGAGCACCCGTTCCAAATCAACCCGCAGCCCTTTAAAGGGGGAATCCGCGCTTGTAACAGCCGCTCATCAGCTGGCATCCCTCACAAAATGCCTCGAGACTCTCTCGAAGCAGCAATGCGAACCGTCACGAGTCCTTCTCTTCGATGTTGGAAAGATTGTACAGGAAGCAATTGCCCAAATGAAGGAGCGGTTGACAAGCGTTTCCCGCGGTAAGGCTCCCATCAATCTTCAGTATTATCTAAGACAGGTTTCTCCCGTGGAAGGAGACCCGGAAGAGTTGAAGGATGTGGTGATAGAACTGATCTCGAATGCTATGGAGGCCATGCCCCAGGGTGGAGATCTGTACATCAGCGCCGAGGAGAATGCAGGCTATGCCTGTGTGTACATTCAGGATAGCGGATCGAGCATCCCAGCAGAGATCCTGCCGAAAATCATGGATCCGTTTTTCACGACAAAAGACGGAAAGAATGGACTCGGGCTTTTCATGGCCCGCGCCGTCTTAACGAGGCACAAAGGAGATCTGGAACTGGAAAGCAGCCAGGGACGTGGCACGACCATCACGCTTCGGATGCCCCTTTCCAAGGAAGAATCCAGGCAGGGAAAACCCGGCGCAAGAAAAAGAAAGAACACCCGAATACTGGTCATAGAAGAGGACCATATGATCAGGGATCTTCTCTTCCAGGTGCTCTCCAGCAAAAGCTACCGTGTAGATGCCGCAGAAACTTTCTCCGAGGGATTTGAAAAACTCAAAGGAAAGGGGTTCGATCTGGTCATCGCAGGCACGGTCACAGGAGATGGTCAGGCTCTGATAAGTAAAATCCGGAAAGCGGCCCCCCGCGTTCGTCTCGCCCTGATAGGGGGTCTGGGCGACTTCAATTTGTCAGCAGGGTTCTCCGGTGGACCGGTTGATCTGGTGATCGGAAAACCGATCGATATGAGCTGGGCATTGAGTCGGATCTCGGAACTTCTGAGCGGAAGGGCGAAATGAGCATTCCCTTGTCCGAAAGGATGAGACCCGGAAAATTTGAGGAGATGGTCGGACAGCAGCATCTGATAGGCCCGGGATCATCGCTTCGTAAGGCTTATCAATCCGGCCACCCTTTTTCCTTAATCCTTTGGGGCCCGCCCGGAACAGGTAAAACCACTCTGGCCGGAGTCCTTGCGAAAGAAGCCGGATACCCATTCCGCTCCTTTTCCGCGGTCACCTCCGGAGTGAAAGACCTGCGTGAGGTGGTCGCAGAGGCGGAAAAGAGTTTTGCGCTCACCGGGAAGCCCACCATCCTCTTCGTGGACGAGATCCACAGGTTCAACAAGGCCCAGCAGGACGGTTTTCTCCCTTATGTGGAAAAAGGAGTGATTGTTCTGGTTGGCGCCACCACACAGAACCCCTCATTTGAAATCATCCCACCCCTTCTTTCCAGGGCCAGGGTCCTCACCCTCCGGTCCCTCGAAAGGGAAGAGCTTCGGGAGATACTGGAAAGAGCGATCAGCGACAGGGCGTCCGGACTGGGCTCCCTCGATCTGAAGGTGGAGCCTGCTGCGCTGGATTATCTGGTCGATCTTTCAGGGGGGGACGCAAGGGTGGCCCTCAATAACCTGGAGTCCGCCGCGTACCATGTGCTGGAGAAGGAGACCCCTGCTCTACTGGACGTCGCTGCCCTGGAGGAGGCGCTCACAAAAAAAGCCCTTCCCTATGACAAGACAGGCGAGGAGCACTACAACCTGATTTCCGCGTTTCACAAGAGCCTCAGAGGGAGCGATGCCCATGCCTCTCTCTACTGGCTGTACAGAATGGTCATGGCAGGAGAGGATCCCCTCTTCATCTGTAGAAGGATGATTCGTTTTGCATCCGAGGATATCGGCATGGCCGATCCTCAGTCCCTCCAACAGGCACTTGCTGCGTTCGATGCATGGGAAAAGGTAGGCCCTCCGGAGGCTGAGCTCGCCCTCGCGCAGGCCGCGGTCTATCTTGCCTCAGCACCAAAAAGCAATGCGCTCTACATGGCGGAGAAGGGGGTGAAGGCGGAGATAGAGTCCAGCGGCGGGCTGCCGGTTCCGCTGCACATCCGCAATGCCCCTACCAGGCTGATGAAGCAACTGGGGTATTCCAGGGGCTACCTTTATCCCCACAACTATCCAACCGGATGGGTGGATCAGGAGTATCTTCCGGAAAAGATCAGAGGACGAGCTTTCTACAAACCCACTGACCGCGGATTCGAAAGAGCCATCAGGCAGAAGATGGCCGAGCTCGAGAGGAAAAGAAAACCCAGGAAGCCTGAATCTTAGATCAAGCTCGGCCATGAAGTTTTTTTGGTTTTCAGTCTCCCGGCCAGGCCCCGCCTGAGGCGGGGCCTGGTGTTTCTTGTGACTTATCTTCGGAGGAATCGCGAGCAGGAGCTCGCTCCAAGCTGCTACTCGTTGCGCAACGGAGAACCCCCCAGTTCGGAGACCAACTCACCGGAAGCGAGTACCCTGAGGAGAGGATAGAGAGCAGTTCGGCGGTAAAGATCGAGCGTCTTACGATGGATCTCTTCTGTAACCGCTGCCGTGCAATCCTCCAGAATGATCGTCTTGAAGTCGCAGCAAATGGAATCCATGGCGGTTGTGAGAACACAGAAATTGGTCGTAATCCCTGCCACTGCGCAGAGCGTGACCTCCCTCTCTTTCAGCCACCGCTCCAGGGATGTCCGGAAGAAGGCGGAAAAACGTGGTTTAGGCAGCCAGAAATCGCCCTCTCCTCGTCCGAGTTCATCGATTACCTCTGCGCCCGTCGTTCCTTTTAGCGAATGCGGTTTCATCCTGTCGGTGAAGATGAAATCATCCCGCCTGAAGGCGTCCGTGGAAAAAACAACCGGCCATCCCCTGGCCTTGAAGACGCTTTTGATATGATTGATCGGGCCGATGATCCTTGCAGCCAGGGCGGTTATCGGGAACTTGTTCTTCTCGTCAAGGTTGTCTTTGACCATGTCAATGATCAGGAGTGCCGGTGTCATTTCTCATCTCCTTTACACGGCTGACGATCCATTCGGCCGCCCTTTCGATCTGCTCCATCGTGTTGCTTCTGCCTACGGTCAGCCTCAAAGCGCCCATGCCGATTTCAGGAGGAACACCCATGGCGGAGAGTACGTGTGAGAGGTGAACGGATTTTTCATGACAGGCCGCGCCGGTAGAGGCGCACAGGCCCGGGATCCCTTCCAGAATTTCGCTGCCCGGCAAGCCCGGTACCGAGATATTCAGTGTATTTGGGAGCCTTTCCTGAGGATGGCCGTTCAGGACAAGCCCGTCCAGTCCCGCAAACAACAGGGTCTCAAGACGATCCCTCATTTCCTTCGTCCTTATCCGGTCGTCTTGGATTCTCTCCTTTGCGACTTTGCAGGCCACGCCAAGGCCTACGGCAAAGACGACGTTCTCCGTGCCTGCGCGGCTGCCCCCTTCCTGCGCGGCTCCATGAATGAGCGGTGTGAGTCTCTGCCCCTTTCTGATGAACAAGGCGCCGATCCCTTTTGGGCCGTACAGCTTGTGCCCTGCCACTGAAAGGAAATCCAGACCGAGCCCATGCACATCGACGGGAATTTTCCCGACAGCCTGTGCTGCATCGGTATGGAGTGGGATTTCATGTTCGCGGGCGATTGCCGAGATCTCCTGGACGGGCTGCAGGGTGCCGGTCTCGTTGTTTGCGAGCATGACGGTAATCAACCGCGTAGCGGGTCTTATGGCTTTTCTCACCTCTTCGGGATTCACGCGTCCTGACCCGTCCACTTGCAGGAAAGTCACCTCTGCGCCGAGTTCCATGAGATAAAGCGCAGGATTCAGGATTGCGGGATGTTCCACGGCTGATGTGATGATGTGGCACCCTGCCGGGTTCCTGAAATCCACTATCCCTTTCAGGACCATGTTATTGGACTCACTCCCACCCGAGGTGAAAACCACCTCTTCGGGGCCGCAGCCGAGAAGGGCGGCAACCTGTCCTCTCGACTCTTCCAGAGCGGATTTTGCACGGATGCCCAGATCATAGGAGCAGGAAGGATTTCCGAACTCCTCCTTCATGATCCGGGACATGGATTCAATGGAGTCGGGGTCTATCGGCGTGGTGGCATTGTGATCCAGATAAATAAAATCTTTTTCCATACGCTTACCTCGATTGAAAAAAGACCCTCCAGGGCCAATCCCAGTGTCACGAAATATGTAAAAGGGCTTCTGTCGCAGTACACTAGAATATATTTTGTGAATTGACAAATATTTCGCATGTGGATAGTAGTATCATCTCACCCATAAAGTCTTACGGCTTTCCAGTTTCAGACGGACGGAAATCAGTCTTAATTTGGAGAAGCCACAAGAGAAGCAAGGAAGATCACCCGACTCATGCAGAAAATAGCGATCCTTGGAACCGGTTCGTACGTTCCCCCAAAGGTGCTGGCCAACTCCGACCTTCAGAAGATGGGTTTGGACACCACAGATGAGTGGATTGCTCAGCGCACCGGGGTAAGAGAAAGGAGAGTTGCCGATCCGGATGTCAACACCTCCGATCTGGCGCTTCACGCCTCCCGGAAGGCCTTGGATATGGCGGGACTGAAGCCGTCCGATCTGGATCTCATCATCGTCGCTACCATTACCCCCGATACATGCTGCCCCTCCGCCGCAAACTGGCTCCAGGCGAGCCTGAATGCCCCGCAGGCGGTCACCTTCGATGTGACGGCTGCCTGTTCGGGATACATCTTCGGCCTGAATGTCGCAACCCAGTACCTTCTCTCGGGACACTCCAGGCGTGTTCTGGTGGTTGCTGCGGAGATCATGACCCGGACATTGAACTGGAAGGACCGGACCACATGCATTCTCTGGGGGGACGGCGCCGGCGCCGCCGTGCTGACGAGCGGATCCGGCGGCCATGAACTTCTCTCCACGCACATCCATACGGATGGAGCGAGCGGAAAAGACCTGCTGCTGCCGGGCGGAGGATCCAGGACCACGCCGATTTCCCATGAAAGCGTCGACAAGGGGCTTCACACCCTGAATATGATCGAGGCGAGTGCAAGCTTCAGGGTAGCCGTCCGTCACTTTGTGGATTCCATAAAAGAGGCCGCGTCCTTCAACACCATCGATGTGAAGAATATCAGCTGGTTTATCCCGCATCAGGCCAACCTGAGGATGTTCCAGTCCATTGCGAAAAGCATCAATGTTTCCATGGATAAGTTCTATGTGACCCTCCACAAGTATGGGAACATATCCTCTGCCTCATGCGCAATTGCCCTGGATGAAGCCGTGCGCGACGGGAGCATAAAGAAGGATGAAATCGTCTGTCTTCCTGTTTTCGGAGGGGGCCTCACCTGGGGCAGCGCTCTCATCCGGTGGTAGCACTCATGGGTAAATCAAAGATGGAGAAAACCGCCCTCCGCATCCTGATCCTCGAGGATGTTCCCACCGATGCCGAGCTGATTGAAGACTCTCTGCGCAAGGCCGGGGTCGACTTTGTCCGGCAGTCCGTCGATGACCGGGAATCCTTCCTCGAGTCCCTCGCCCATTTCTCGCCGGACATCATTCTTTCAGACTATTCGCTTCCCGGATTTGGTGGCGAAGCCGCCCTGAAGATAGCGCGGGAGATCGCCCCCGAGGTGCCGTTCATTTTCGTGACGGGCGCGGTAGGCGAAGAATTCGTTGTGGAGCTCCTGAAAAGCGGCGCCACCGATGTCGTACTGAAACACCGGCTTTCGCGGCTTTCCTTTTGCGTGAAGCGGGCACAGGAGGAGGCCGAGGAGAAGCGGATCCGGAGAAAAGCGGAAGAGGATCTGAGAAAGGCGCACCAGAGGCTCATTACCGTGCAGGAAGAGGAGAGAAGGAGCGTGGCCAGGGATCTGCACGACTCCCTCGGAAGCTGCCTCATGGCCATAAAATTCGGCCTGGAGAGCGAGCTCGATGTTGCGGAGAAGAATCAGGATCCTGCCAGAACGAGCCGGCTGGAAAAGCTGGTCGGAATGGTCGAGGAGGGGTTCAAGGAAACGAAGCGGATGCAGAAGCAGCTCCGTCCTCCGGTGCTGGACGACTTCGGGATAGTGGTGGCGGTCCAGTCCCTTTGCCGGGATTTTCAGGTGTGGTACCCCTCCATTCACGTGGAGACCCTGATCGAGATCCAGGAAGAGGATGTGCCCGAGGGGCTCAAGATCACGATCTACCGGGTGTTGCAGGAGGGCCTGAACAACATCGCCAAACACAGTGGCGCAAAGCGGGCCCTCGTTGGCCTTTCAAAACTGGACGGCGCCATTCACCTGATCATCGAGGACAGGGGCAAAGGATTCGACTTCCGGCATTATAAGGAGAGCAGAAGCGAATCGGCGAGCATGGGAATCATGGGTATGAGAGAGCGCACCCGCCTCTCGGGCGGAACTTTCTCCATCGACGCCAACGAGGGAAAGGGAACGGTCATTCGCGCATCCTGGCCCTGCCGCATTCCGCCGCCCGTCAAGAGCCGCTCTTGCCCGGAAGAGTGAAATAGAAAGTCGCGCCCTCCTGCGGTTTTCCTTCAGCCCAGACACGCCCGCCGTGGCGTGTGACGAGACGGTGGACAATGGCGAGGCCCACGCCCGTCCCTTCGAATTCGTGGTCGGTAACGAACCGTTGGAAGACACCGAAGATCTTCCCGTAATACTTTATGTCGAAACCTACCCCGTTGTCCTTTACATAGTATACCTGGTCTTTCAATCCTGAAATGACTGTATTATTGCGTGGGTACAGAAGTTTAGATCCGGACCGAGGGCTGAAACCCCGCCCTCCTGCTGTGGGTCCTGCTGTGGATTCTTGACATACGTAGTAGCTGCTGGTACATATCCTATGTTTTCAGTAGAGGCCCATTGTTTTTGACGTACTGAAAATGGAGGTCGGTTTTTTTCGAAAAGGTTGGGATGCAACCTGGCAGCACTTCTCGCATTTGGCGCAACAGACTTCCACCGGGTGTAATTATGAGAGAGAAGAAGAAGCTCGTTATCGCTGAGGACCACAGACTTCTGAGGGAGGGACTGAAGGCGCTCCTGGATGCCAGCGAAAGGTTCGAAATCATCGCCGAGGCGGAGGACGGCCTGGAGGCCATTCGATGCGTCGATAAATTCAAACCCGACCTCATCCTGCTGGATCTGTCCATGCCGAAGGTGAACGGCTTATCCGCGATCAAGGAGATCAAGAGCCGTTTCCGGGAGACCAAGATCCTCGCCCTTACGATCCATGAATCCGAGGACTACATTCTGGAGGCGTTAAGGTTGGGTGCGAACGGCTACTGTCTGAAAAACGCCGGCCGGAAAGAACTGATTTCGGCCATCGAGAGCGTGCTGGACGGAAAACCGTACCTTAGCCCGGGTGTTTCACAGAAGGTCCTGGAAGGATATCTGGAGGAGAGAAAGACTGTCAAGTCCCGCTCCTCCTGGGATACACTGACCCAGAGGGAGAGAGACGTACTGAAGATGATAGGGGAGGACTACAAGAACAAGGAAATCGCCGATTATCTGTGCATCAGCGCCAAGACCGTGGAAAAACACCGCAGCAATCTCATGAGGAAACTGGATCTGCACAGCGCTTCCGCCTTGACCGCATATGCCATTCAGAAAGGGTTGGTTACCAAGGAGTTGTGACCCTTTCGGAATTCTCCTCCAGGAAGGACAAGAAGACCAAAAGGCTATCCTGCCAGGATCTAGCGTATTCAGAAAAGGGTTTTTTGATCAGTCGGAAGAGGGTGGGGTTCGGGAAGAAGGAGTGGAGTGTTTGCTCAGAATTTCCTGCACCGGCCCGCAGAAGTAGCTGCCCCCGTTCCTCACCGATTTCAGCGCGGAGATGAGGTCCGAGGTGGGTCCGTCCTTCAGCACATAGGCGGAAATGCCCGTTTTGACAAGAGAAAGAACATACTCCGGAGCATTGTGCATGGAGAAGATGACAGTCCGGATTCCCATGCCCATGCGCCTGATCTCCTGTGCCGCCTTCAGTCCATTCATCTTCGGCATGGAGATGTCCATGATCACCATGTCCGGCTTTAACGCCGATGCCAGCTCGACAGCTCTCAGACCATCCATGGCGACACCGCAAATCTCGAATTCCGGATGCTCCGCAATTCTTGCCTTTATGCCGTCCAAGACGACACAGTGGTCATCCGCTATAAGAATCCGGGTTATGCCTTCTGCCATTAAAAATCCTCACCTTTCAAGTGGGTATGTGGAATTTAAGTGAGGCTAAGGTCTCAGCATGCCCGTCTCTCGCCCCCATTGGATTGGGAGGGGATGAATACGAGCAGAGCTTATCGGAATTGCTCCTGTGACACAAGTTCAAAGTTGCCGACCCCCCCCGGGGGATTTCCCGAAAGAAATATACAGTACTCACCCCCCTGGACAGGCTCGCCAAAAACATCATGATTACTTCGAACCTGGTTTTCGACCCCTGAAAGCTTGCAGCCGTCAGTAAACCTTGTCGTTGCATTTCGTTGAGACAGTTAGATGGGTCGGCCCTCATTGCCCGAGCTTTCCGTAACGACAGGGTCAAGACGGATTTCCAATGCACCGTGCGACAGACCGGACCTTATGATTATTGAGAAAACCCAACCAGATTGTCGCCGCCGCCCGGGAAAGAGACTCAAGAAAAGATCCTTCCTTTTCAAGAACCCGAACCACAATAAAAAACGCAAGAAGGATCTTGAACCGAGTATGAGATCGACGGAGCATCTGAGGGAATTATGCGCCAGACTCCTGAGCGCTCAGGAGGAAGAGAGGAGAAGAATAGCTCATGAGGTGCATGAGAACCTTGCCCAAGCCATGATCGCCATTCAGCTCAGGGTGGAGACCGCCCTGAATGAAATGACGGGCAACGGGGATACGAAGGCCCTGGAGCTTTTGGAGCCCGTCGCCGCCATTCTACAGGAAGGCATCGGTAGCATTCGCATGATAACCGGGAGGCTGAGACCTTCAGTTCTGGATGATCTGGGAATCCTCCCGGCCGTTTCCCGGCTTTTTAAGGATGTGATGAGCAACCACCCGGGTCTATCCATCGAGGCAAGTCTCGAGGTCGAAGAACGGGACATCCCCGAAGCCCTCAAGATGGTGATCTACCGCATTCTGGAAAGCGCCGTGTGCAGTATCCTGAAGAAAAATCCGAACGGGCTGGTCGCAATCTCTCTCCTCCAAGAGGGTCCTCTGATCACCCTCGCCATCCGGAACAGTGGAGAAGGGCTCGTTTCGGAAGAGATTCTCCCGGGGTGCGAGATCCAAGAGTGGTCGGCTCCAGCCACTATCGGCGAGCGGGCCATGCTTTCCGGAGGCGCCCTCACTGTCGCATCGCTGGAAGGGGACGGGACAACAATGCAGATATCATGGTCCCTTGAGGAGGGCACGAATCCCGTAGCGGGTTAGATTCCCGTTGAGCTTCTTAAGGCCTATGGCTGCAAACCAGATCTTTATTCCTGCTCTGCTCCATCCTTTTCCCCCAAACGGTAAGTCCTCACTTGCAGGGTCAGCTCGATCGACCGCTCGCTCCCTTTGGTCACCGGCCTGATCTTGGCGCGGTCCACGATCAGCAGATTCTTCGATTGCTCTATCTTGTAGAGAAACTCAACCAGCCTCTGGATGTCGATATCCTCGAGCTGCATCTCTATGCATTCCGGCTTGTACAGCTCCCCCTTGTCGGAAAGAGAAACAGGCTTCATGTAGCGAATTTTCTTTTCGATGCCGGCTTCCCTGGAAACGCGCTCAAGGTAGGTGAGAAGGGTGAAATCCTCCCCCTTTGCCGGAGAATCCCCTCTGCCTCTTTCCGCGACGCCTGGAAGGTTTCCCACTGGCTCTTCACCTGAAGCATGCTGGTCACATCCGCCTTTTTCCTGCCGATGTACTCCTCAAGCTTCGTCTTTTTGGAAAGGGCCGGGCCCACGACAAGGAGATAGTATACGATGCCGATGAAGGCAAGCCCGGCCAGGGAAACGGAGATCATATCGAGACTCTTTATCCTCATTTGACCTTCTCCAGCACAAAATTGAAGAGGACGGCCTGCTCCCGGCTGTCCATTTTGGCGCCTACCAGTTTTACGTTTCTGAACGTCCCTGCTTCCTCGAACCGTCCTTTCAGAATGTCCACCGTCTTGAAAGAAGAAGCCCGGCCATCCAGGCTTATCTTTCCGGGCTCAACGGCGATGTTGTCCACTCTCACATCCGCGAAACCCGCCATTCGCTTTGTCAGAACGAGCAGTCCGTCCAAAACGGAGCCCTCTGAGGCGACATCCTTCAGCCAGCCGTAATGCGCGGTCTCGGCCGAGATCCTCTGGCTCATCTGTGCAGCCTCCTTTCCCCTGACGATGCTCGGGGTCCCCGGAAAGGTTTCGGAGAATATCTGTCGTATACGCGTGTTCAAGGCTTCATGGACCTTCTCCCGAATGGACACTTTCTGGTGCAGATCGAAAGTGAAGAGCCCTAAGAACAGGACAACCCCACAGATCATGGCCATGAAGAGGCTGCTCTGATTGAGGGATTCTTTGATGGCAAACTCCTCCCTCCGCAGATTGAACCTCCTGGATTGCCCATTGACCATTCCCAGGGCAAGCCCCAGGGGGACGCTCAATCGTGCCTGCAGGTTGATCGGCGGGTCGCCCAGCCCATGTCGCACATGGTCGAAGGGACGCCACATAGAGGTCGGGATCCCTGTGCTCTCCTCGATGGTCTCGACAAGACCCTCTTCCACTGCGGTGCGGCCTGTGACCAGGATCTCCGAAAGCGGCTGCGTATTCCTCAGCCCGTAAAGGCGCAAGGATTCCTCCAGGTGTGCGACCGGTTCCCTGCCGCTCGGAATGATTCGGATGAAGTCCAGCTTTTTCCCCTGTATCACCTGTATGACCTGCCTGCGACCGCCGATATGCAGGATTCCGAGGGGGCCTTCTCGCTTGTCTCCGCAGGTCTTTATAAAAAGGGAAAAGAGGGCGGTATCTTCGAGGCTCACCGCCTGGGCCCGGAGGGGTTCGACGCTTATTATCAGACCGGGCGTGAGGCAGAAAGAAACAGGGTAAACTTTAGCCCCTTGGAAATGGGGCGGGTTCAGCCTTCTGTTTCAAAGGGGCAGAGTTTTACGAAAGAGGATTGTTTGCAGGAATACACAGGAGGACTGTCTGCCGTTATCGACCATGCCGCTGCGAAGGAGGGCCCTCATCATTTCTCCGGTCCAAGCGCTTTTCTCATCCTTTCCAGAACCTCCCTCCTGTCCACGAGGGATTCGATCCTCAAATCCCTCTGTTCCTTCCCGGCCTTGTCCAGAAACAGAACCGTAGGCACCCCTCTGATCCTGTAGCGGGAAAGGAGTTCGTCTTCGCCTTCATCCCGGGTCGTGAGATCCACACGCATTGTCACGAACCCGCCGCTCAGTTCAACCACTTCAGGCTCCCTGAAGACGGACTTCTCAAGGATCTTGCAGGGGCTGCACCAGTCGGCGTAGAAATCCAGCATGACCGGCTTCCCGTCCGCCGAGGCCCGGGATAGGAGGCCCGGATCGTAGGGAGCCCATCGGATCCCCTCCGTTCCATACATGGACAGAACAAGCATGGCGATTGCAGCAATTGCAACGGCTGTTCCGACGATCCTCTTGATCAACAGGAATCTCTTCTGCCGCATCCCGTTGCGGTCTACCCAGCCAAGGTGAACGGCGGCTGCAAGAGCAACTGCAGAGATGAGGATGACCTCGCCTGTCGATGACGGGATCAAAGGGCCGATGATATATGCGGCCATGCCCACTAAAACCCATCCCATGAGTTTCCTTACCCAGATCATCCAGTCTCCTGAAAGGGGCAATTTTCGGAGGGCGCCCGAGAAGAGCGCCAGCACGGCAAGAGGCAATCCGAGCCCCAGGCTCAGGACGAAGAAGTAGAGGAAACCGAGGAAAGGATCCCCTTTCTGCCCAACGTAGGTAAGCAAGCCCAGAATGAAAGGACCTATGCAGGGGGCGGCCACTATGCCCAGGGTAAGACCCATGAAAAGGCTTCCCAAGGAACCGCCGTAGTCCCTGGCCGCGAACCTCGTCAGCGCCGGGGGAAGGCGGAAATCCCAGAGGCCGAAGAAGCTCGTCGCCAGAACAATCAGGATCAACGCGATGAAGAGGAGCACCCAGGAATTTTGAAGGGCGGATCCGAGCATGGATCCTGAAAGTGCAGCGAAAAGTCCGAGGGCGGCATTGGTCATCGCAAGCCCGAGCATGTACAGCGCGGCGTGAAGGATTACCGTAAACGTAGACCTCTGAGCACGGCCGGTAAAAAATGAGACTGTGATGGGGATCAGAGGATAGATGCAGGGAGTAAGATTGAGCGCCAGCCCTCCGATGAAAAGGCCGAGAAGGGTAATCCAGAATGTTGTCTCCTGGCCCTGTTGCGCGGATCCTTCGCGGATATCCTCCAGGGAAAGGGCATCGAAGACCTCGTTATTGATCCTTTCAGCGTTTGCGGTAGAGGAAGCGACCGTCACGCGGACGGGAATGGGAACCTCCTCGGGCGGAAGACAGGCAGCAGGCGAGCAGGCCTGATAGGAGAGTCTTCCCTGGATGATCTGTTCCCCTGCTCCCGCCCCTTCCGCGACCTTGAGGGATGCAGAGGCAAGCAACTGCCCGGAAAAGACATCCACTGAACCCGGTGCATAATCGAACTTCATCTTTTCGGGTCTGGGAAAATGGATGTTCTCGATAACCACCCCGGACGACCGCTCGAATCGCAAAGCCGTGGGGATGATCTCCTCTTGCCCTGCTTCATTGCCATGGATGAACCATGGTTTCTGAATGGACAGGCGAAACGCCAGAGGATACTCCTTTCCCGCTGCATACCACTCTTGAGAATGGATCACCTCAACCTGCACGGTTGCAGCATGAGAATCGGCGAGGGGGAAAAGGATGGAAAAAAGAGCGAGGGCAAGCCCGAGTAGAATTCGGTTGATCATTTGGGTAGCACTTCCATCTGCAAAGGCACTTGAGATCCGTGTAGGATAAGAAGGGAATTCCTTCGTGTCAATACCGGCGGCTCCGGAGAATTTCCAATGTAGAATGTAAAATCTCCAATACCAAGTTTGACACTCTCGTAAAAAGTCGGAAAACGCCCTTATTCGTCATCCCGGCGAAGGCCGGGATCCAGTATTTTCGAGCCCTTGCAGACATCTGGATTCCGGTCTTCGCCGGAAAGACGACTTTTTACGGGATTGTCACTGTTCCATATTCTATGGTTTGATTTTTTGCAGTTTCCTTGGACATTCTGCATTGACGGAATCGTAAAAAGTCCTTTTCTTCTGTCATTTCGACCCCGGCGAAGGCCGGAGGAGAATTCTTTAGGTCGCAACAACGAAACAACCAGATTTCTCCCGCAGTTTATCCCGCGCTCGTCGCGGGAGTCGAAATGACAGGTACCGAGAGCGTCTGCATTGGACATTGGTTCACTTCCCTCTTTCATACACCTGTGTTATATAAGCTCCACCGCAGCACTGAGCCTCTTGCATACACGTTACACGTCAGGGGGAGAGGAACAGGGTTAGAGCGGAGCGCCCCGTCAGAACGCTCGATATCTCCGCTGCGCTACGAGAAGTAGCCTGTAGGAGCGAGCTTTTGCTCGCGATTCCTCTCGGAGCCGAATGAATCGCAACCGGGAGGTTGCTCCAAAGGCATGACATGGTCGTGTCGAGTGCGGGTAAAGGTCAGACAGTTGCAGGAGGGTTGCCCGTGGATCGTGCTGATGAGATCAAGAAGTTCTACCTGGAGCATCTGCCCGGTGCGAGAGTGGAGGCCGACATCCTGAAGGCGCCGTGTCCTTTTTGTGAGACCACCCGGAAAGAGACCAGAGGCACGCTGGTAGCCTTTCTAGACCCCGAGAGCTATTTTTTAGGGTTCTTCCGTTGTCTCAACCGCTGCACTCCCGGCGGCTTTCCCCTCCATTTCGGCCAGATCATGGGTGTGAAACCGCAGGAGATCCCCGGTCATGACCCGGAAGACGAGCCCTATGCAAGAGACACGGCTTATCCTCCGAGGAATCTCGGTGGGGAGATAAAGAAATACGTCTCGCTGATGGGCGACGAACAATATGCCTACTTCAGTCAGCTGGGTGCTTCAAGGTCAACGGTGGAGGAAATGAGAATCGGCTACAACGGCCGCTACATCGTTTATCCTTACTTCCTCGAAGATGGGAACTGCTATGCCGCGAGGTGCGTTCTGCCCGGCCGCGAGGAGGATCAGTTCTGGCATGGCGACAAGGATTTCTTCTCAGAACAGTTCCGCATCTATAATGTCCAGGAGATCGAAAGATGCAGGGATGGTTCCCTTCTTGTTACTGAGGGAGAGAACAGCCTCCTCGCGCTCAGGGAGCTCGGTTTCCCGGGGATTGCGGTCCCCTCTTTTACGGACCTCGAATCCATCGGTCCGGAGAGGGTCGGGAAAATCAGGAACATCTTTCTATGGATGACCAACTCGCCTGAGGCTTACCTGTCGGCCCGCACTCTCGCGAACAGGTTGGGGTACAGGGCGAGAATCATACAATGGCCTCAGGGCGCAAAAAGGGGGGCCGGTCTCTGTCAGCTTTCCATGCAGGAGGGAAAAGGATTCCGGGCGATTGTGGCCGGCATGATCAAAAGTTCAAAATCGTATTCACCATTCGCTTCAGTCGAGAAGGAGCACAGTCATTTTCTGACAACCCTTGAAAGGAAGAAGGGCCGAGGCCTGGCCGGGCTGAGCACTGGTTTCGACAAACTGGACAAGGCCCTTGACGGGATACGCGGCATCAACATCATGGGCGGGCAGCCCAAGGCGGGAAAATCCTGCTTCTTTATGCAGGTCTCCACTGCGATGGCCGGAAAGAAGATCCCGGTCATCTATTACGACTTCGAGAATGGCCGGGAGAAGATCTACACGAGAACACTCTGCCGACTGAGCCGGCTCTCAGAAAGGGAGATGAGGGAAGCTTCACCGGATCGGAGTGAATCGGAAAGACTGGAAAGCGCAGGTTCTGACTTCAAAAGACTGCTCCAATACTTCAGGGTGGTCACGGACAGGAAAGTGAGCCCTGATATCATGAGGAGGCAGATCGATTTTCTTCAGCACGAAACGAGGAGAGATTACACCCTGGTCGTAGTGGACAGCCTCCACAAACTTCCCTTCAAGAATTTGTCGGAACGCAGGACCGGAATAGACGAGTGGCTCCGAAATATGGAGGCCATCCGGGATGAGCAGAATGTCTCCTTTCTCGTCATTTCCGAACTCTCCAGGGGAGAAGGGGGCCATTATGATCAGAAACCGGATCTCGGCTCATTCAAGGAATCCGGCGATATCGAATACAGCGCGGACAACGCCCTCATCTTCGTCCCTTCACTGGATCCGCTGAAACAAACCGAGCTGCAGGAGGCAAGGAAGAGCACGCTGTGGCTGGTGGCGAGCAGGGAAAACAGCCCTGGTTTCGTGGCCGAATATCTTCTGGACTACCCCTATTGGGGATTCAAGGAACTTTGAAAAACGAACCGCAGAATGTCCAATGTCCAATATCGAATTCCCAAGGAAGTAAAAAGATTCCTTCGTCATTGGAAATTGTCTGGGCCGATCCAATTACCAGTGTATTGGAAGGGGACAGAAGATCGCCACTAAGGCACTAAGACATAAAGAAAACCGCAATGACTTCCTTGGTGCCTTTGTGTCATGGTGGCGGAAATACTTCACGTCTTGCGAGTCCTGGGCTTGTCCTTCTCATCCATTCTAAAATCGCGGAGCCATTCCTTCAGCTTATCCAGCTCCTGTTCCAGTCGGGGGACAATATCTTTTCGGAGTTTTTTCCCGGCATCCTTTCGCAGCTTTTCGAGCTCGTCTATGAGTTCCTTGACTTTCTTCTCAATATTTTCATAGGAGTCCCCGGAGGGATTTCCATTCGGCGGGTCCTCATTCTGAACCCGGGTCCAGCTGCAAAAGGCGGGAGGGCTGAGGGACGGGGAATACGAACCGAGTAGAAAAACCCCGATTGTGATGAGTAAAGCTGTTTTTCTCATTTCTCAACCTCTCATTTTCTTCGTGCCATCGCAGAAAGGTCTTCTGGCTCGAAGCGGAGTGTCAAAAAAATCTTCTTCTCCACTCCCTTGCAGATTCTGAAATTATCGGCAATGGCCCGGCTGAGGGACTCCAGTCCTTTTCCGTAGCGTTCGATGAGATACTCCAGTCTCTCTTCTAGGCTGACAACAGCATCATGATTCACTCTCTTGTCGGCATAGTACACGATCTCCTTCTCGGTGACCGGGCCTTCAAGGAGAGGATTCCTTAACCGAACATGCTCACCGACAATCTCCGCTATCTCGTGCAGGCCGTGTCGAATGCAGATCTCCCTGCCTTTTGCAGAATGGTCCTCACCTGATTCAAAACAGAGGGATTTTGCGATATCGTGCATCAGGGCGCCTGCCCTCACCTTCTGCAGCGAGAGGGTCGCCCCTGCCTCTTGAAGGGCGGCAGTTAAAATGGCGGCGATCCTTTCCACCATGATGGAGTGATCCCTGATATGCGCGGGCATCTCATAGATCTCCATGAACTCAAAACATGCACTGATCGAGGGAATCAATTGAGGATCTTCCTGCAAATGGCTATGTAGATATCCTAGTTTGCCAGGAATTTGCGTGAGAAGGCAAGCGCATTCATTGTTCCAATATTGACACCGCCGTAAAAAGTTGCGTCAAGCGGACTTGTCATTTCGACCGAAGAGAGAAATCTGGTTGTTTCATTACGTTGCGACGTAAAGATTTCTCGCTTCGCTCGAAATGACAGAATAAGAGAACTTTTTACGAGATTGTCGACTTTTTCGGACAAGGCCACCCCCCCCGGGACCGGGAACAAGGCAATAACATGGCCATGTCAAGTGTGGGTAAAAGTTCAGCAGGGATTACTTGCTTGTATAGGTGAAGGCTTTCGGGATGGGACGAGCGAGAATCCGGCCGCAGGTTTTCTCGTCGAAAACCCCTGCATCTTCAAGGGCGTTGAGGATGGAATCCACCTTGCTCTTGTCAACGGCCATGTTGCACGCTTCCCGAGCCGCTGAAATAGACTTGTTCGAAGGATCGGAAGAACCCTGATATCTCACCCTGCTGATTGTTGCCCCCCCGGCGCCGGCACGCATGGCCGCCTTCACCAGATCCTGAGCCCTGCCCTCATTGCAGATCAGTGTCAGGTCCGAGAGGTCATGCAGCAGATATCTTTCGTTCTGCATGATGATGGTCTGTGCCGAACGCTTCCGCCAGCCGGTATCCCCCTTCAATTCATCCAGCGTTGCTATGATCTGCTCTATACTGGCTACGTGTCGGGTAATCCCGTGGGTAATCTTTGTGTCAACCAGCCCCTTGGAAATCGGGTAGGTAAATATAAATCCTTTGCCCGGCCTGTCGAGGTTTCCGGCATTGACCATCATCTTCATGACCGTGTCAGAATCGAAGGTACTGACAGCCAGGTGGATGATCTCCTTTTCGGCAGGGATGGCAATGCGAAGAAGTCCCAGCTTATCTCTGATCCCGGTTCCGATCCCAAAGGAGATGACAGGCACGCAGGATCCGGTGTCCAGGGCTACCCGAGCCACCTGGTTGGCTTGCCCTCTTTGAACAATGCAGCAGATACCTGTAAGCCGTGATCGTTTTCTGATGGATTGATCGGTACACGGAGGCAGGTGGTTCTCCGGAAACAGGCCCGGCGACGCAAAAACGGTTGCCTGTTCGCTGAAAACCGACCCTCTTCCGGGAATGTTCAGTTCCGCTTGCTGAATAATGGAGTTTAGAGCCGCTTCCTCTTGCGAGGGATCTACCATAAAGGAGAGAATATCCCCCTGCTCTTCCATCAGCCTGAACGGACGCACCAGGCCCAACCCCTTCCTCTTCTCGTGCAGGATGATTATGCGGGCTGGGCCGATGTTGTAGTCGACAATCCCTGCCGCGGCCAGGGATGACAAGAGCGGCCGGGTGAGCCCCCTCTTGACGACAACGGTGATGTTCGATACGCTTTTGCTCTCCATCACTTCCCAACCTCTTTATCCAGCAGCCTCGGGCCGGGCTGTTTCAAATCGACCTCCTGCTGCTTCTTGACTCTGAGACCGATGAAAAGGACGGAAAGAATGGGACAAACAGAGGCCATCGCCAGGATACCGAAACCCTCGACCACCCCGATCTGGTTCCCGATGCCCAGACCCATTGCCAGAACCAGTGGAACCGTTACCGGACCGGTGGTTACCCCTGCACTGTCCCATCCAATGCTCACAAACTCTTCCGTTGAAGACCATGTCAGGAAAAGGAGGAGAAGGTAGGGTGGAGCAAGAAGCCAGAACAAGGAAATCCCGTAGATGATCTTCAATACCCCCAGAGCAATCCCGGTCCCAACTCCAATGGCCACGGAATGCATCAGCAAGGTTTTCTTGAATGTGCCTACGGTGATCTCTTCGACCGAGATCCCCAAGGCATTCAGAGCAGGTTCTGCAAGGGTTGCTCCATACCCCATGGCAAATGCGAAGAACACAATGAGAATCACACCCAGATAACTGTCCCCGAACATCGGGCCTTTCCTGGGAATGTGAACATAACTCTTCGAATTGGGATCATAGACCTTCTCATTGTAAGGAAATGCGTCAATCCTGTTGCCGGTCCTGAAAAAGAAGAAGCGGTGTTCTTTGCCTTTTTCATCGATGGCCTTCTGCACCATCTCTATATCGAAATTACGGATGAGCTGTTTCTGTTCCGGCAGTTCCACCTCCTTGAAAGAAGAGGGGAGCCTCTGGCCGACCTGGGCGCCCAGCTTTGCCAGACCGAGCTCAATGCCCACATTGAAAAGCGTCATCCCGAGGAGAGCGAAGAAAATCCCCAGAAAGATCTCATCCGCGCGCTGAAGTTTTTCTCTTAGAAAAAAAACCAGTACTATGAGAAGGAATATCACCAATGGGATGATGGCCTGGAGAGCAAGGGTGCTGTTGCGCAAGCCGACATCCAGGAAATCAAGCGCTGCCCCTTCTTCGGGATGACCCTCCGGATTTTCCATTACCTTCCCCGGGCCAAACACTGCCGCCTGCTGTTCTTTGGTTCCCTTTGTCAAAGCCCATTGATGAACCGCTTTGAGATCCGACCCGAAGACTTCCTTTCTTTTTTCTTTGTCGGTCGAGATTCTTTTTAACAGACTGAGCATTTCCTCGACGTTCCCGTCGAACAAGGTCACCTGTTGTGGCGTCCCGAGATGTTTGAAGGTGTATCCGATGAATTCATCTTTGCTGTTGAACAGGCTCAGGACTTTCTGCCTGTTTTCATATTTGTAGAACTCCTCCTGCGTCATCGGCGAAGGTATTCCCTGCTGCAGAACAGCGCCCAAGGCAAAGACGGTAATGACCGGAAAAAGGGAAGCGAGAGTCACGACCCCGAAGCCGGATGATTCATCCCCTCCTTTGGTTGCCATGCGGCAAACCCCTATTCCCAATGCAAGCACCAGGGGCACGGTGACTGGGCCTGTGGTAACAGCGCCGCAATCCCAGGCCAGACCCATAATGGCTGAAAGATTCGGATCAAAGTTGGCCCATCCGCTCATTACGAGCAGTGCGCCCACTAAAATGTAAATGAAGGGTTTTAAGGACCAGTTGTAAAGATATCGCAGCATGCCGAAAAGCACTGCTATCCCCACTCCCATGCCAACTGCATAAACAAGGTGTTGGGAGTATTTGTTCAACATAAGAAAGAGGAGCGGGGCCTCCCACGGCCTTACTGTCTCCCCCGCTGTCTTGAGAATTCCAATAGCCGGCTCGGCAAAGGTGGCCCCTACGCCCAGAATAAAGGCGAAGGCCGATATCATCACGGCATTCGCTTTTTGAGGGAGTTTCAGACCTATGGCTTCCCCAAGCGGCATAAGTCCCAGCAGGAGACCCTCCATAAAGAAAGCCAGGCCCCCGATGACGATCGCCAACCCTGCAGCGATCGTCGAGGCCTCGACGATCTCCATGCGCAAAACCACTGTCTGGAACAAAAACAGGTAAATGATGATGAGAGCGACGGACTTGACCTGCTCCAGGATCCGGTTCTTGGCATAAGGAAGCAGGATATTGAAGGACTGCCTGGGGCTTAGTTTGATCTTTTCCTGTTTCATACCACGGCTTGTCATGGAACTCACAATGCCCTGCAAGGGCTCAAAGGACCGGATCCTTCCTCTTCGGGAACCTCACTTCACCTACTTGGATACGCAGCCTCTTTACGGGATTATCCTCTCCCTGTCAAGACAAGAACACCCGGGAAGAGGCAGGTAATCGCAAGCGCTCAGGCTTTCCGACTTCCCTGCAAAAGGATTTGAACCGAAACAGCGAGCGCATTTCTCCGCGCTTCGCTTGGAGTCCCACCCTTCGGGGCGGTGCCCATTTTCCCTGCACCTTGATGCAGGAAGCTTCAATACGCCAAAATCCGATTTAGAATACCGGGTCTTTGGAAGTGTTTTAGGGGCAGACGGTATTTTCTTCCCTCCGAACCGCTCGTAATCTGTGACAAAGCAAACCAACCTTGAGGAGGCAAAAAACATGCATGAATTCCTGGAAGAGCTGAGGAAGGACCATCAAGAGGTGAAAGACATCCTGGAGAAACTGAAGAGCAGCGGGGGGGAGAGGAGTCGGGAGAAGCTTTTTTTAGAGCTCAAGAAAGAAATCCAGCCCCATATGAAGGCGGAAGAAAAGGCCTTTTACACCATTCTCACCAAGGAGAAGGAGTCAAAGGAGAACGCCCTCGAAGGCTTTGAGGAGCATCATGTCACGGAGATGGTGCTCAAGGAATTGGACAAAATGGGAAAGGCGGAGGAGCGCTGGCTGGCCAAGATGAAGGTTTTCGCCGAACTGGTCGACCACCATGTGGAGGAGGAGGAGAGCAAGATTTTCAAGGATGCGCAGAGCGTCCTGGACGACGAACAGATGGACGAGATCCTGGAAGAGTTCAATGAACAAAAGGAGCAGCTGAAAAAAAAGATCAAATAACTTCCAGCAGAAGCGGGAGAGGTTTGAAGGCAGGGCGCTTTCGCCGGTCGCCGGATTCCGTGTGGCGTTCTCGAAAAAAACGCCGTCTTTATCAGGAGAACGTTTCGGCGAAGCGCCCCCCGGGGTGGTTGATCGCTTATCTCATGATCTGCTCCAGCAGGGCGACCGCAGACTGTACGCACGGCGTGCAGATGCTGTTGAGCAGATCCTTCTCCTTGAAATACTTTTGCCCTTCCCTGGTCATCAGATCGCAGTCCCGGATCAACTCGCGGCAGAGACAGGTGCCATGTCTTTCTCTGAACCCGTCCATGAGCTCCCTGGTCTTATTATAGGCGATCTCCTTCGCCCGCTTATCGTCATTGGCTCCCTGGCCGAATCTCAAACCGAGCACCATAATCCCGCCGGTTACGGCGCCGCAATTAAAGGAGGTCGAACATGGAAATAGAGCGAACAATGGTGTCCCGGAGATGGGTCATCAAAACACTTTCCTGCCTTGCCTGCGCCATTCCCATTTCGGGCCTGGCAAGCACCCTTCATGCACAGGCCAAAGTGAGCAAGGAACAGGCCGCCTATCAGGATAAACCCAAAGGGGAGCAGTCATGCTCGAACTGTGCACACTTCGTTCCACCTCGAGCATGCGCAGTCGTGGCAGGGGATATCAGCCCCGACGGCTGGTCCAAGTACCGGGCTGCAAAAAAATAAGGCTCTTGATCGGCGGTCGCCAAGCGCACGGAGAACCCTTCCCATCTTCTTAACTCCCCCGGCCCCCTCTTAATCTAAGAGGGGGCGTTCCTCAATAGCTAACGCCTCACATCCTGCTTTCCAATCGGCTGCAGGAGATATTCTGCCGTTGCTGTTGCCCTGATACTTGAAAGGGGTCCTGAAATAAACTACCATAGGCAGCACTTTAGATGAACGAGGATGGAGTGTTGGAATCATTTATATATAATTACGGATACTTGGCAATTCTCATAGGCTCGATGGTCGAAGGCGAAATCATACTCCTGCTGGGTGGGCTTGCAGCTTATTCGGGATATCTGTCCCTGCCATGGGTAATCTCCATCGCCTTTTTCGGCACATTCATAGCGGACCAGGTTTACTTTTTTCTCGGCCGTTGGCACAGCCCCAGGATCCTTGCAGCGCGCCCCTCATGGAAAGCGCGCATGAACAAGGCAGAAAGATTGTTCCGCAGATTCAGGACTCCCCTTATTCTCATTTTCCGATTCCTCTATGGAATTCGCGCAGTCCTCGTCTTTGTCATCGGGATGAGCCGAATTCCTGCCACCAAATTTGCCATTCTCAACGCGCTCGGCGCAATGATTTGGGCCATTACCGTGGGAACCGGCGGGTATTTCTTCGGCAGCGTCTTCGAGGTTCTGCTGGGGAAAGTAAAAGCGGTTGAGCTCTCATTGCTGGGCGCCCTGATCGTCACCGGATCGGTTGTCTGGGTCGCCAGGTTTCTGAGAAGAAAGTGGGCCCGGGCATAGACAATCCTGGATCATATGCGCCTCCCCGATCGCCCTCTCATCCCTCTTGACGGGGGATGCGAATCCCTTTAATGTACGCTAATCGCTTCAAAAGTGGAGTTCTTATGGATTTCAAACAAGCCGACAAACTCAAAGACGTCTGCTACGACATCCGCGGTCCGGCAATGAGGCATGCTCAACGCCTCGAAGAGGAAGGGCACCGGATCATCAAACTCAATATCGGAAACCCTGCGCTTTTCGGTCTCTTTGCACCGGAGCAGATTATCAGCGACATCACTCGCAACATCAAAGATGCAGAGGGATACAGCGATTCAAAGGGACTCTTTGCCGCGCGCAAGGCGATCATGCGTTATTGTGATCAGCTCGGCATCAAGGGCGTGCAGGTCTCGGACATCTACACCGGGAACGGCGTGAGTGAGTTGATCGTCATGTCCATGCAGGCCCTTCTAAATGACGGTGACGAAATTCTGATCCCTTCGCCCGACTATCCTCTCTGGACCGCCGCAGTCAACCTCTCCGGCGGCAAGCCCGTCCATTACATGTGCGACGAGCAGTCGGAATGGATGCCGGACATTCAGGACATCAGGAAGAAAATCTCGCCCCGCACAAAGGGAATCGTGGTCATCAACCCGAACAATCCAACGGGCGCCGTCTACTCACGTGATGTACTCGAAAGCATTATCGAGATTGCCCGCCAACATAAACTCCTCGTCTTTGCGGACGAAATTTATGAACAAATCGTTTATGACGGGACCCGCCATATCCCGATCGCATCCATCTCGGATGATGTCTTCTCCATCACATTGAACGGCCTCTCAAAGGCATACCGGCTTGCTGGGTTTCGTTCCGGCTGGATGGTTCTGAGCGGCAACAGATCAAGAGCCGGAGAATACATAGAAGGCCTCGACGTTCTCGCGTCCATGCGGTTGTGCAGCAATGTTGTGGCCCAGCTTGCCATCCAGACTGCGCTCAACGGTTGCCAGAACATCGATGATCTGATCCTGCCCGGCGGCAGACTGTGCGAACAAAGAGACCTCTGTTACAGAATGATCACGGAAATACCAGGCATCACCTGCGTGAAGCCGCGAGGAGCGCTCTATCTCTTTCCGAAGATCGATCAAAAGAGGTTCAAGGTCAAAGACGACACGAAGATGATCCTCGACCTTCTTCTCCGGGAAAAGGTTCTGCTGGTCCAGGGGACAGGGTTCAATTGGCCGGACCCGGATCACTTCAGAATAGTGTTTCTGCCAAGCACAGAGGACCTGAAAGAGGCGATCGGAAGGATTGCCCGCTTCTTTTCTCAGTACACCCAGGAATAGCAGCCCTCCGCGATCGCCACATGTTCTGAACTTCATGATGGGGTTCGTTGCCGGGAGCGATAGAGAGTGACCCGGTTGAACTCTCGGGATTCATCCAGATCCGGCACCGTGTGGCTGTCATAGCCGCCTATAATGTCCATACCCTGGAGGGGCTGGCCATTCAGTCGGAAGTCGGATACAAGCAGGGTGCCGGACCGCTTCAGCATCGTTTCCAGCAGGGGCAGGTTTTCCGGGTCGTAGAACACATCGGCCACCGTAATGATCCAGTCATTGACATTCTCTTCCAGGATCTCTTCGATGGAAGAGGAAAAGCCCACTCCCACGCCGTTGATTCGTCCATTGAGCTCACCGGCCCGGAGCGCCTTTTCATCCAGATCGCAGAGGATGACTCGTCCTGCGCCAACCAGCTTGGCGGCAATACCTACAACCCCGGATCCGGCGCCGAAATCCACCACGGTCTTGCCCTGTACCCAATCAGGATTGTCCAGCAGGCAGCGCCCGAGCACCTGGCCGCTTGCCCAGCAGAAGCACCAGTACGGGGGATCGTCCATCAGCTCCAAGACCTGCTCCCGGTTTAAACCGTCGCGCGGATAGTCCCCGTTCATCAGGTATAGGGATAGTTCAGGCACTTCTGGCAACCGAGTTTTTTCGAGCATGCTCCCCGGAACGCGGGATTGCAGATGGGTTTCAAGATAAGACAAGAGTTCGCGAGTTCTGTCGTTCATCAGGAATATTATTGTAAAAACTCAATGAAAATGAAAGCTCGGGACCTGAACCCGTATCGCTCACATATTGAACCCGAAACGCTCTGACTGAAAACGTTCGGCATTCATCCTGTTTGACTTCAGGTCCCAAAGAATATCATCCGGTTCCGTGTTCATTTCAAGCCACGAGATGATCTCCTGTTTGACATCACCGGGGAGTGACTGTTCCAGAATTCTGAACTCCCTCCTGTTGTCCCTCCTGCTGTAAAGCATCATCACCTTCGCTCGAATGCTCTCAGGAAGTCTGATGACTTCGCCTATGGTGAGCTCAAAAATGCACATTGCGCTTTCCACCTGTCTTCTTGTACCCATAGCCAGCCTTCTCCCGTTTGAACTTCGATAGCCTGCTCCTTAAGATGTCCGCTATGCATGACAACCCTGATCAAGGTGAGATCGCCTCGATGTCGATGGAAAGGGCGGGGTCTCCGGGAGCTCAGGGATTTGTCGCCGTCCTCGTGACGAGACCCTTTTCAAAGGCTATAGCCGTAAGAGCGGAAGAGGTGTGAACGTCCAGCTTCCTCATGATGTTGCTCCTGTGCTTCTCCACGGTTTTCATGCTGATGCACAGGTAATCCGAGATCTCCTTGTTCTTGTACCCCTCGCCCACGAGCTTCAGGACCTCTCGCTCTCTTTCCGTGATCAAGTCCCAGGAAGAGTGCGACTTGAGGGTCTTGCGGTCGTCCAGGAACCCGGCCAGAACCTTTTCGGAAATGCTTGGACTCAGATAAGTCTTTCCATCGAGAACGCTCCTGATCGCAATGACCAGCTCAGAGCAGTTCGCATCCTTCAAACAGTACCCGTCCAACCCGGAGCGAAAGGATTCCAGGATGTAGTCCTCGGATTCATGAATGGTGAGGACAAGGATCTTGGTTTCGGGGAAGCGGCCCTTGAGATCCCGGATCACGGAGATTCCGTTCATCTTCGGCATAGAGAGGTCGAGCAGCAGAATCTGCGGATGGTGGTTCTCGACGCACCGGATCGCCTCGATTCCATCGGCCGCCTCGCCGACGATTTCCAGATCTTCAATGGTCCTGAGAAGGGACTTCAAACCTTCCCTCAGGATCTTATGGTCTTCCGCTATGACGATTTTCCGTTTCTGGACCATGAACAACCTCCCTGTAGAATTTCAGTTCACCGGCATTCCGTGCTCCACGGTGTTATCATGCAAGACCACTGATCGTGTTATGAGACAAATGTAGTGTTCCAGGAATAGGTTTACCCTGATGTCATTTCGAACGGAGTGAGAATCTTGCTTTTTATATGAGTTAAAGATCTCTCCCTGCGGTCGAGATGACAAGCAATCAGTGAGGCACTACACTACGATCATAACCGCCTTTGTTTCCTCTTTTCAAAGGGCGGGATAGTTCCGCCTTCCTGTGCGGTAAGATTTACTTAACGATAGAATGGGTTTGACGCTTCACAAAGCCCTTGGCGTATCCGCGTATCCGTGAATAGCTACGGGTTTTTACGACCAAATGGGACGGAATTAAAGGAGGTGCTTCCTGTATTTCACCCTAAAAAAAGGCGTAAAAGTTCTTGTGACGTCGGAAGGGAGCGGGTCCTTACCTCCTGCCTCAGATACCCGGGTTCAAGGGAAGGGAATGGCCAATGGCCTGAATGAGAGAGGTGGAAGCCTTCGAGCCTCGGAAACTTCCGCTTCGTTCTGGTCCATCACAGCCCGCGCATGGAATCGGGGCGGAGCAGGTCTGGGTTGTCCAGCGCGGCCTGAATGGTCTGCAACAGACTCTCCTTGTCGCCGGGAAGGGTCCCGCGAAGGGGCAGATAATTGGAGGCGTGATTTGTCCGGAAGACCACGGGGCCGGGTGCATCGATGTTCCGGATCATCAGATGGAGCTCTTTCAATATCTCCACAGGATCTGTGAGGAGTTCGAACTGCCCTTTCTTCACCATTGCGTCAAGCGGTGAATTCGGTACCACCATGAGCGTGAGCGCAGAGAAAAAAGTGGGGTTCATCCGACCCGCGGCCTTTCCGGTCCGGGTTGCATGCTGCCTCCATAGCTTCCTCCCGCCGAGGCCGAGGATCACAGTGACGGAGGTCTGTATTCCTGCCTTGTTCGCCTTCTTCACGGAATCGATTTGGTCCTGAACGGTCGCGCCCTTATTCATCAGGTCCAGGACCTCCTGGTCCCCGCTTTCAAGACCCACAAACACGAGCTTGAGACCGGCCGCGCGCAACTCCCTCAGCTCTTCGTCGCTCTTTCTCAGGATATCGCCGCAGCAGGCGTAGCACGAAACCTGTTTCAGCCCCGGAAAAGTCTCGTAACACTTTCCGAGGATCTTCAGGAGTTCCCCTGTCTTGATGATCATCGCGTTCGAATCCAGGAGGAAGATCTTGTCCACACGACTTCCATGTATCCCTTTCGCGATCTCGATGTCTTCGAGGATCTCTTCGGTAGGCCGAATCCTGAACTTCTTCTCCGGAACTGCCCTGTCAAAAATGTAGGACGTGCAGAAGTAGCACCTTCCCGCTGCCGCGGATGAACATCCCACCGTGGCCTGTATCAACAGCGAATAGGCCTCACTGGGCGGCCGATATACCGGCTCGGCATAGTACATCTCTGTTCTTTGGGGTTTATCCCTGTTCATGGCTCCATATCTTTGTTTGTGAGTGCACTTTTAAAGACCTTCTCATTCATTATTACCATTTGCCTGGCTCAGATCCAATTCCATATTTATCATAGGGTTACCTCCAGGTGATCTTTGGGCTTCTTCGTGCCGGGAGGCGGGTGTATTTCACCTTGGGATAGCCCACCATTATGGGGAAATGATAGGGATTCCCTGAAGGGATCTGCACCGCTTCTCTGACAGCCGAAGATGTTTGAAGAGCGCCTTCCAAAAGACCCGCCCAGCAGGTGCCAAGCCCCATCTTCTGGGCGGCCAGCTCAAAGTAGGTCAGGGCGATCGGTACATCGACCATGCCGGTGGTTGCTTCCTTGGGGGCGGATGCTACGATCAGGGCGGGGGCACTCCATAAAACTGAATTGTAGCCCATGTCCCAGGCGCTGACGATTCGTGGAAAATATGGAGGGAGAGGTTTCCTTACTTCCATCACTTTGCGCATCCACTCTATCGTGAGCCCGGAGATCTCCTTGATCTTTGCTGGATCACTGATCACCAACCATTCAACCAGTTGCAGATTGCCCCCGCTAGGGGCATAGCTCGCAATCTCAATGAGCTTTTGGAGCTTCTCTTTTTCTACCGGCTGTTTCTTGAAAAAACGAATCGAGCGCCTTTGGCGGAGGAACTGCACGGCCTGCTCCTCACTGATATCCAGCTCTTTCCGGATATAAGGGGATCTTTCGATAGCAATGCGGGAGTGGGTAAGGGCGCCGTGAGGGCAGACGGCAACGCAGTGTCCGCAGTCATTGCACAGTCGATCTCCGGCATCGATCATAGTCGGAAACCCGTCCCCGTCCTTGAGCTTGAGGATGGCCATGGGACACTCGCCCACGCAAATGCCGTCCTTTTTGCATTTTTTTTCATCAACAGCCAAAAGTCCCATAAATGATCTCCACTGAAAGAAAGAGTGTCTCTCGCCCGCTTCGCTGGAGAACGCAGAGTCCCGGAGAAAAAGCCGGTTGTCCTGTTTTTGTCTCCAAAAACAGGACAACCTTTTCCTCTGCGATCTCTACGAGAGACATTCTTATTTTTTGAATTCCGGTCTTCTCTTTTCCAGGAATGCGCTGATCCCTTCTTTTGCGGCTTCGGTGCAGGCTATTTCGGCGTTTCCTCTGTAGCCGATCTCGAGCGCCTCGGCAAAGGTTTCGGCAGCGGCCCCGTCACGGATCGTATTTACGATGATGCCGACCGCCTCTTTGCTCAGCACCTGTTTGCCTGCCATGGGAGGATCGGGAATAGAGAACTCGGGGATCTCCACCTTTCCTTCCGGGACCCCCTTGACCTTTCCCTGGAGGTTCTTCACCTCATCGACGGCGGCCCGGATCAGTGTGGGATAATCATCCACCAGCTTCGACACCATTCCAATTTCAAAAGCCTCCTGACCATTCATGGGTTTTGCCACGCAGATCATGTCATGGAACAATTTGGCTCCCTTGGGCCACTTGCGGTAGGGCACGATGCAGCCGCCGATACCCGGCAGGATGCCGAGTGTGATCTCAGGGAACTGGAAGAATGCGTTTTTCATGGCTACCATGCCGTGGCAGCGGATAGCGATCTCGAATCCTCCGCCCAGTGCCATGCCGTTGATGGCCGCCACCACCGGTTTTCTCATGTTGTCCATGAAAAGCTGCACTTGTGAGCAATCCCTTGCATATCTCTTTGCAGCCTCCTTGTTCCCAAGGGTCTGGGGGAACTTTCCGATATCCGCCCCCGCTGAAAAGGCCCTCGTCCCATATCCTGTGATAACGAATCCCTTCACCGCCGGATCATCCGCATAGGCCTTCAGCACGGAAAGGATCTCGTTGTTGATCTCGTCGCTGATGGCGTTCAGGGCCTCGGGTCTCCTGAGGGTAATGACCTTGACCCCGTCCACGTCATCCACCAGCAGGAATCGTTTGAAGTCCTGATAAGTAGAGAACGATGCTTTGGGTTGCGGGAACCCGGGTCGGTCCTCCCCGAACTTCTTCATGATCCGGTTCACCTCGGCTTCTCCCAGGTCCCTCATGATGTCGAGAGACCCTTTCTTGAACCCGAGGGCAATCTGGCAGCCGTAATTCAGGTCCCCTTTTGCCCCGATCCCCCGATCCATGATGTCAAAGGATTGAGAGAAAAGAATCCCCAGCAACCGATCCCGTATCACCCTTTTCACGTTCGAGGGAACCTCCACCTTTGCGCCCGGACGATGGGTAACCCATTTTTCAACCGAGGCGAAAATGGGAGCCGGCTTGTAGTGCGCGCCTTCTTCCATCTGCAGGGTATTGGTCTCCGTGATGATCGGGTTGCCGTTCGCCATGTTCAGGACAAAGAACGGCCCCGCGCCTACAAACTCCTCAGCCACCTTGTCGATCTGGCTGGCGGTGCCATGGGAGAGCAGGTAGGCCGCGTCATTGCACCAGTTGTCGAAAATCCGATCGAGCATGAAGCAGAGGACATTGTCCGTGATGATGGGAACCTTGCCTGTCTGCGCAAAAAACCAAAAGAGATAATCAACCACATCCTTGTCCGCCTTCTCCCACCGGATGAGTTCCACAGGGAGAGAGCGCCATGCGGGGGCGAAGAAGTGGGTGACGGTTGCCCTCTGGGGCCGCTTCATCTTGTTGAAGATCCGGTCGGCCGGGATGGAGCTGGTATTGGATGTGATGACGGCATCCTCCCGAACCACGTTCTCCACGGCTTCGAAGATCTTCTGCTTGAGCGCAATGTTTTCCGTGGCGGCCTCGATCACCAGGTCGCAGTTCTTGATCTGGCTGTAGTCCATGGTATAGACGATGTTCTGGAGGATCTCTTTGGCCTTGTCCTCCTTCATCTTCCTTTTTTCCACCGCCTTCTTTGCGTAATCCTCGTACCTCTTTTCAGCGTTCTTCAACGGTGCTTCGACCACGTCCACGAGATAGAGCTTGATTCTGGGGAGAGCGCTCTTGATGTAGTAGCCGATATCCGGTCCGATTGTTCCCGCCCCGATGATGGCCACCTCCTTTGGCAGAGGCCTGGACGGTTCGATAAACAGCGGGTTTCTTCCTGAAGCGTAGAGTTTTTGTTCAGCGTCCATATCAATTCTCCTTGGTGCAGTGGTTTGTTGCGAAAGAAAAGTAGAAGTCAATTTTGACAAGATAACAGGATGGACAGGATGAGTCTACCGACACAGTCACGCAATGCGAAGACTCAGATACGAAGGGTTTCGTATAGGCGTCACCCGGCAAACTGAAACCTCCCCCGGCCGGAGCCGGAACCCAGGGGTGCCAACAACCTTTCAAAACACTGGATCCCGGTTTTCCCCGGGATGACTCAATGGGCATTCTCCAGCTTCTTAGGGAATTTTATCCTGTTAATCCTGTTATCCTGTCTAATTTCTTCAGGCCGCCTTCCTCATTTTCCTTCTCAGCTCGTTCGTTGCATTGAGGTCGGCCTTCATTGTATCAGGATTTATGACTACACCATAGTCCTTTGCAGCCCCTTCGATGCTCACGTACCCTTCCAGAACGTCTGCCTCCACGAGTTCGGGGCCCCGTTCCAAAGGGTTTCCATAACCGCCCCCGCCGGCGGCGTCCATGGTGACAGCATCCCCCGGTTTGAGCTGCGTCAAACCGTATGGGTTACCATGCCCTCCGCTGACCAGAAACTGCGCCTTTGCACCAGGCTTGCCTCCGAAAAGACCCTCAGGAGGATAGCGGTATCTTCCGGACTGGATTCCGAGGTTCACCGGCGGAATGGGAGCATACTCGTCATCCGGAACCCTGAACAATACCCTTCTTCCCAGACCTCCCTTGGTTTTACCCGGACCCCCCGAATCGGTGATGAGCTCCCTTTTCTCGATGATGAGAGGGGTGTCGCTCTCGAATATTTCGATCGGGGTGTTGGCGCCGTTGGCCGGAAAGATCGCCACATGATGGCCGTCGCTTCTTGCGCCTGCGCCCATGCCCCCTCCACGGATGATCACCGAGTGCCAGGGTTTATTATCCGCTCTTCTTCCGTAGAAGACATTCATGGTTGCCGGGGTTCCACCGCTTGCAGCGATTACCCTGTCCGGCACGGCCCCGGCCAAGGCCCTGTATATGATCTCCGTGAGAAAGTGGCCTATCTGCATCCTGGCTGCCACGGCTGCTGGGAACCTGCAGTTCACCACCGTTCCCTCCGGCGCCTTCATGGAAATGGGCTTTGCACAGCCGTCGTTATTCGGGATCTCCGGATCGAACATGCTCTTGACGGCCATGAACACATAGGCGTACGTGAAATTGTAGACCACATTGCCGCCCCAGTCGACCTGGGGAGAGGAGCCGTCCAGGTCCACCAGAATACTGCTCCCCCTGACCTCCACAGCCGCTTTGATGATCACATCCGGTTTGCCCTTCATCTGCTCGACGATCCCCTGCGCCCGGTAGATGCCGTCTGGGACCTTCTCGATGGCTGCCCTCATGCTTCTTTCGGTCCTGCCGATCACCTCGTCCGCTAGATCGTCGAGATTTTCCATCCCGTATTCTTCCAGCATTTGACCGATCTTCTCGGCGCACACGTGGTTTGCCGCGATCTGGGAGCGGATATCGCCGGTCACCTCCTCCGGTGTTCTCACATTCCACCGGATCATGTCCAGGACCCCTTCGTTCAGAACCCCTCCGTCATAGAGCTTCACCGGCGGTATGAAAAGCCCTTCCTCGAAAACCTCGTGGTTGTCCGAAGAGACCCGGCCGCCGATATCGGAGTGATGGAATACGCAGGCGGTAAATGCGGCGATCCTGCCCTTGTAAAAGATGGGGCTCATCACGCATACGTCATTGAGGTGTCCGGCAAGGGCCCACGGGTCATTGGTGATGAACACGTCGCCCGGCTTGAACCGATCCCTGGGGAGCTTCCTGACCAGATTCTTGATCCCGAGGGCCATGGCGCCGGATTGCCCCGGAGTGGCGAAGGACCCCTGCGCAAGCTCGCGCCCCTTCTGGTCCGTGAACATGCAGGTGTAGTCATGGGCATCCCTCAGGAGGCTCGAAAAGGCCGTCCTTGCCACGGTGGTATCGGATTCATCTACGATGGAAATGAGCCGGCGCCACAGGATCTCCAGGGTGATGGGATCGAATTTGCTCTTCACCCGTTTTGCCATAGAAGCCTCCGAATCAGGATACAAGATCCATGATGCAGGATACAGGATTCAAGATTTGAAACGGTAAAACCCGTCTCATCTTTGCGGTATTCCGTCATTCCGGCCCCGCATCAAGTGCGGGATCAACTCTCCGCCACGTCGGTTGGAATTCGTGTGCTAATTAATCTGCATTTTTGTTTTCGTTTTCGGTTTACTGCTTACTGACTTCTTGAACTCAATCCACAAAAACCCATACTCATCCACCTTTACCGTGGCATCCTCTCCAACTACGACCGTGGATTCCTTCTCTTCAATGATCGCAGGCCCCTTGAAGGAGGCGTCGGGGAAAAGCCGGTAACGATCATACACCGTGAATGGGATGAAATCCCCGGCTATGCCCGAATATGCCGGCCTTTTGCCTTTGATTGCACCTTTCAAGGACACGTCCTTTTTCCTCGATTTTGGAAATCGGAACAGCCTTTCAGGGAGGCTCGCTCTCACCTTGAAGTTGATAAACTCCACAGCGGAATCCGGATAGGTCCTGCCGTAGAGCTTTTCATAGATCCGGTCAAAGCGTTTCCTGATCTCTCCCTTTGTCAGCCCGGCGAAACTCTTTTCCCCGATGGGCACATGGGTCTCCGAGCCCTGGCCGACGAACCGCATGTCCAGGGATCTGTCAAACCGGATCTGCTCTCTCGTTCCCGCCTTCTTGAGGGTGTTCGCCCCTTCCTTTTCCAGTTGTACGAAGATCTTCTCGATCTCTCCGAAATCGGCATCGTTCAGACCCACCTTATGGCTCCTCACCAGGTCAAAGGCTCTCGGCGCGGTGAAGAACCCGAGCGCGGAACCCACACCTGCATTGGGCGGAACGATGAGGCGCGGAGCTCCCAGCTTTTTTGTCAGTCCATAAGCGTGAACAGGTCCCGCGCCCCCGAAAGCCACCACTGTCACGATCTTCGGATTTCCCCCCTTCTCGGCAATATGGGTCTTCGCTGCTGCGGCCATGGTCTCATTGATCAGATCGTGTATGCCCCAGATGGCCTTGACAAAAGAGACGCCCAGGGGTTTTGCGACTCTTTCCTCAACCCCCCTCCTTGCAGCCTCCCTGTCCAGTTTCATCTCACCGCCGAGGAAGTACCCTTCATCCAGATAGCCCAGAAGGAGATCGGCATCCGTAACACAGGGATCCGTTCCCCCCCTTGCATAGCAGATCGGCCCGGGTTCCGCTCCCGAGCTCTCCGGCCCTACCTGCAGGGTCCCCAGCTTGCTCACCTTGGCAATGCTTCCTCCTCCAGCCCCGATTTCCATCAGATCCACGACAGGAACCTGGATGGTGAGACCGCTGCCCTTCATGAACCTTTGGACTCGTCCCACCTCGAAGGTGGGAACCACCCCGGCCGCTCCCCTCTGGATCAGACAGGACTTGGCCGTGGTTCCCCCCATGTCAAAGCAGAACATGTCGGGAATGCGGAACAGCTTTCCATAGTATTGTCCGGCAATCACAGCGGCCGTGGGACCTGACTCTATGATTCTGACCGGGAACTCCGCGGCCGTATCCACAGAGGTAATACCGCCGCTCGAAAGCATGATGAAGAGCTTCCCCTTGCAGCCTATGGATTCGAGTCTGCCGGAAAGGCGGGAGAGGTATTTTCCGGTAAGCGGCTTTACATAGGCGTTGGTCACGGTTGTGCTCGTGCGCTCATACTCCCTGATCTGGGGAAGAACATGATAGGAAATGGAGACCGAGACACCGGGCCCCTCCTTTTCGATCAACTCCTTGAGCATCAGTTCGTGGGACGGGTTCTCAAAGGAATTGAGAAGGCAGACCGCAATGGACTCAACCCCCTTTTCCAGCAGGCCAAGGATCGCTGTTCTTGCGTTCTCGGGATCGAGCTTCTTGAGCACTGTCCCGTCGCTTCGGACCCTCTCGTCCACCTCCACCCTGAGAATTCTTGGGACAAGCGGCTTCGGGAACTCCGCAAAGATGTCATAAGGGGCATAACGGATCTCCCTGCCGAGCTCCAGCACATCCCTGAAACCTCTGGTGGTGATCAGCCCTGTTCTTGCACCTTTTCGCTCGATTATGGAATTGATCACCAGAGTAGTGCCATGGATCACCTCGTCCAGCTTCCGGACAAAACCGGGGGCCTGTTCTTCCAGCTCCCGGATCCCCTGCTCCACCGCATCCGAGGGGTCCCGGGGGGTGGTCAGACACTTGTTGATGCTGATTTCACCGGTACTGTCATTCAGCAGCACGAAATCCGTGAAGGTTCCCCCGATATCGCATCCCAGCCTGTAGAACTTCTCCGCCATGTTTGACTCCAAGAATGCAGTTCAGCCACAAAGACACTAAACCACAAAGTTTATTTTTTTCTTCGTGTCTTGGTGCCTTAGTGGCCACTCTTCTTTTTAAGCTCCTTTAAAATCCTCTCCGGGGTAATCGGTAAATCCTTGATCCTTACGCCGATCGCATCATAGATGGCATTGGCAATGGCCGGGGCGGTGGGGACCAGCCCCGGTTCGCCGATCCCCTTTGCGCCGTAAGGACCGTCCTGGTCCATGGTCTCCACGATCACCGGCTCCATGGGTATGACGTCTTTCGCGGTGAGCATTTTGTAGTCCCTGAAATTGGCATTCATCACCTCGCCTTTGTCCAGGATGAGGCGTTCGGTAAGGGCATATCCCACCCCCATAGCGCCCCCTCCATAGATCTGCCCTTCGAGCAGCATGGGGTTTATGGCCCTGCCCACGTCATGGGCGGCTATGTAGCGGAGGATCTTCACTTTCCCCGTTTGCTTGTCCACCTTCACCTCCACGCCGTGAGCTCCATAAGCGTAGGTCTTGGAGAGATTGCCCTTGTATTCTCTATCCAGGTTCTCGTTGTCAGGGTCGTAGAAGGCTTCGGCCATGATCATGGTCCCGCCTTTTTCATAGTGAGCGCCGCGGAGGATCTTTCCGAGCGCGATCTTCTTCTCTGGTTCCTTGGTCGAGTAGACCATTCTGTCCCTGATCACGAGATTTGACGTGTCGTTGTCGAGACGGATCTCGTGTCTGGTCCCGTCCTTGTCTTTCCATCGATCCACAAACCCTGCAGAAGCGGCAAGGATCTTCTCCTTGAGCTTTTTTCCTGCCATGACCGCCGCATTCCCTGCGACAAACGTGGTCCTGCTTGCATGCGCCCCCACATCCCAGGGACAGACATCCGTGTCACGATCAACGATATTCACATCTTCCGGAAGAACTCCAACTTCCTCTGCCACGAGCTGGGCGATGATCGTATCCGCACCCTGGCCCATATCGGTTGCGCCGGTGAAGACATCCACCTTCCCGAAATCATCCATCTTCACGATGGTCCCGCAGCCGTCGGACTTGTACACCCTTGCGCCTCCGCCCACGTGGATGAGGCAGCCCATTCCCATGCCCCGTCCTTCCTTTTTCTCCTTCCTGCGCTTCTGCCAGTCCAACCGCTTTGAAACTTCCTGGATGCACTCCTTCAGGCCGCATGTGGTGATCTTGAACCTCTGGGGCGTCACCTCCCCGGGTTCATTCGCATTCAGCATCCTGAACTCAAGAGGGTCTGCGCCTGCTTTCTCCGCGAGCTGGTCCATGTTCGATTCTATGGCAAAGGTCGCCTGGGGATTGCCGTACCCCCTCATCGCCTGGGACCAGGTATTGTTGGTGTAGACGCATTTTGCCTCGTAACGCACGTTCGGCACCCTGTAGAGCGAAGAGATCGGCATCATCATCACCGAAGGGGTGGTCGCGCCCCATGAGGTATATGCGCCGTTGTCAAGGATCATGGAGATATCCCTGAAGGTGAGCTTTCCGTTCCCATCGCACCCCTGGGCGATCCGGATGATCGCCGGCTGTCTCGTTGAGGTGTAACGGAACTCCTCTTCCCTGGTCCTCTGGATCTTGACAGGCTTCCGGGTCACATAGGCGAGAAGGATGGCTATGTACTCGAAGCCGTAGGTATCCAGTTTGCTTCCGAACCCGCCTCCTATGGTAGGTTTGATCAATCTCACCTTACTGTCTTTGAGGCCCATGACCCTGAGCGCGTCCAGAAAATCCCTTTGGGCAAGGGAGGGGATCTGGGTATTCCTGTAAACCGTGAGATTGTTCCTGAGGTCGAAATCCGCGATAATCCCTTCTGTTCCGAGACAGCAGTGCGTCACCCAGGTGACTGTGAACTGATCCTCCGCCACAAAGGCAGCGCTCCTGCGCGCCTCCTCCACATCGCCTGCAACAAGTTTCCAGGGAAGCTTGAGGATGTTGCTCTTGTTCTCCTCGTGCACAAGAGGGGCATCTTCCCTCATGGCATCCACAGGGTCGAAAACGCCGGGAAGGGCTTCGTACTCCACCTGGATCAGGTTGATCGCCTCTTCCGCAATCTCCGGGTTCGTGGCCGCCACCGCCGCAACCTCGTCCCGGTACGATCTGACCTTACCGGACTTCAGCACAGGCTGGTCCTTAAAGAATCCATACCGGATCTGGGGGACGTCGTCCGCAGTGATCACGGCCCTTACACCCATGAGCTTCTTGGCTCTGGAAGTGTCGATCCTCGCGATTCTGGCATGGGGATATTTGCTGCGGAGGATCTTCCCGTAAAGCATCCCCGGGACCTTGAGGTCCTGGATATAGGCCGCCCTTCCGGTCACTTTGTCGATGGCATCTTTTTTGGGGATCCTCTTTCCTACGCTGCTGAGATTTTCCATGGCAATCTCCTAAAACTTGGCGTTGCCGATTAATATCATCGAAATAAAATTCACCGCAGAGACGGTAGAGTAGAGCGCTGATGAACGGACCTTTAGTGGCTAAGAACGTTTCGTCGCACGCGACTACCGCGGACCATGTCCTGTGGGTTTTTCATCAGACGCCCCCTCGTCGAACCGGACGTGCGGATCTC
>Ga0209270_1000288_pt1 | contig 124421 bp, 115 predicted proteins | sample MTBAKSrepl1MetaG_FD_187456 | JGI IMG/M metagenome (GOLD analysis project Ga0209270, IMG submission 187456) | Enrichment culture microbial communities from Arthur Kill intertidal strait, New Jersey, USA, that are MTBE-degrading - MTBE-AKS1... | ecosystem: Environmental > Aquatic > Marine >...
TTAAAGAAAAGAAATGAGGGGCAACCATTTAAGAAGGCAGTGTTTGCAACAGCTCATAAGCTCATGAGAACCATCTTTGCTATGTTATCACATAGAATTTTTTTTCAGGAGGAGTGTATATAGTTGACTGTACTTTACATCTCTCAAACCTGATATAATTATGCTGATTTGAAATGGTAATTCATATTTCTGGAGGCAAATGAAATGGCACAAGGAACTGTGAAATGGTTTAACGAGAGTAAAGGTTACGGATTCATTACTGCGGAAGACGGCACTGATGTTTTTGTCCACCATACTTCCATCCAAGGCAGTGGTTTTAAGACCCTTGCTGAAGGTGATAAAGTTAGCTTTGATATTGAAAAGGGCCCGAAAGGTCCTAAGGCGATCAATGTCGTTAAACTGTAATTAGATTGAGAAGATCTCTTTTTATTGAAGGGAGGTTACACTAAAGAAAGATGATTGGCGAATTGTCTTCAGTTTTAAAGAGGGTAATGCATATAATGTGAGCTATATCGATTATCATTAAGGAGGTGAAAGCATGAGGATAAGGAAGAGACCCCCGACACATCCGGGAGGCATTTTAAAAAGGCATTACATGGAGCCTTTGTCATTAACAGTTTCAGAACTTGCAGTAATTCTGGGGGTATCGAGAAAAACCCTTTCGAAAATAGTGAATGAGCGCGGACGACATAACGCCTGACATGGCTTTGCGCCTTGCGAAAGCTTTAAAGACAACCCCTGAGCTATGGTTGAACTTGCAGCAGGCATTTGATTTATGGCAGGCTTCGCATAAATCCGATGCATGGAAGCATGTTGAAGCAATCGCTGTTTAGCTTATATCTTTAAGATAGTAGAGAGACTGCATATTTAGACCTAATTCGTTTATACTGCGACATCCCTCTAATGCACTCAGTTCTTCCTGAAGTGTTGTACTTTCAAAATTTAAGTAATGATGTGTGATACAACTGATAATCAACTGATAATCAATGACACTATTTGTACTTCTTTTCAGAATGGTGCATTTTGATGCAAAATGGTGTATAATTATTTTATGGGTACAATCGAAAAAGCGGTCCGCCAGAGCGTCTCTCTCCCTTCTCCGCTGGCCAAGCGGGTGAAGGCCTTGGCAAAATCTCGAAAAGTGAGTTCTAATCGAATACTTATAGAACTCGTTGAAACCGGATTGCGATCAAAAGAAGAGGAGAAGCGCAGATTCTTTGAATTGGCAGATCGTTTAAGCACGTCAACAGACGCAAAAGAACAGCAGGAATTGAAGGAACAACTTGCCCGAATGACTTTCGGAGAGTGAGTGCCGAAGATCCGGTGGACCAATCTTCCTCCCGCTCTCCGCGATCATCTCTTTGATCGGCTTCGAGATCGGCAAATCACTGCAGAGGATCTCTACCAACTGAAACTCTGGAGAGAATCTGAGCCCGAAGCTCCGGATGGCGATTGGTATAAAGATTTCGGTTCATTCAAAGTCTGTGGCAGGGGAAAGTACCCCAAGACATTCCTTCTTCGAGGGCAACATGCAAATGGCCAAAAATTGTAAATCACAGCCTTTGATCTGATGGTGTCCGACATGTCGAGTTAAAACTTTACAAATTTATCTGATGTGCATACTTGATAACGTATTCAAGAAAATTTCAGAACCCATGTGACTCTCTCTTTGTAAGTGGTATTGACAATTTGCGTTTTTTCGGATTGAACTGAGAAGACTCCCTGCGGCAATACCGCAGTCCCGAATTTTTTCGGGATTAATGTAAGGAATTCTTTATTCTTTCTATTCGCTCGCTTCCGCACTCAGGCGGATTCGCCGTGGCGAGAACACCCGTGGCAAGCCACGGGTAATACGCATGCTATCCATTTAAAAAGTATCGCCGAGGGGGAAGAGGGAAAAAAATGCATTGCCGAGGTCCCGCCAGATATCGGTTCCAGGCTCGTAGTCATACTTAATCTGCTTCCCGTCACGTTCAGTTATCCAGACAAGGCCGCTATTTCTGTTGTTTACTTCGGTATCGTTTTTCTCGTCAAGGACGACCTGCCAACTGTTCTCCGGCTTCATGTCTTCTTCGATGATGGAAATAGCCTGTTCTGCAAGTTCCGGGCTGTACACGATAAGCCCGGTTTCCATGCTCAGGTAACGTCCTGCCTTGTTAAAATTGTAAGAGCCAACATAGACGATTTTTCGATCAAAGACAATCGCCTTCGCATGGAGACTGAGCCTTGCCTTTGCTATGTTACCGGCATTATGGGTATCGCGCGCCATCGCATCGGGCCTCAGCTCATAGATCTCAATACCTCTTTTCAGCATCCCCTTTCGATATTTGGCATATATTGAATGGGCCGGAACGGAATCGGTGGAAGAGAGGGAGTTCGTGAGCATGCGATATGTTATCCCTTGACCGGTTATTACGTCAGTCTTCTCAAGTACCATGGGATCGGGTGAAAGGTAAGGTGATGACATGAGGATTTCACCCCGGATGTTTTCACCAACCTTATTCAGTGCATCGGCAAGGTTTGATGAGACGTCACCGATTACTTTCTCCGGCCTGTCATAAACAACTTCTCCCCGTGCCCATATAAACATGTTATGAAACAGGCCGATCTTCTGCAAGGCAGTATCCTTTGAGAAATGAATGTCGTAGGGGAAATCCTTCTGGTCCTTGATAAAAAAACCCAGATTTTCATAAAGGCGATCGGCTTCTTCCCGTGCCGGTTTGATACCGTCTAAAACAGAGATGGGAACTGCCCACTCACTGTTCCAGTACGTGTCGAAGCCCTCCGAGATGTCCTCAACAATAGGGCCGGCTACTAATAACTCGAGGTCGTGGAAATTAAATTTTCTATTGAGCCCGAAATACTCATTGCCGATGTTCCTGCCGCCGACAATTGCAACCTTGTTGTCAACGATGAAGAGCTTGTTGTGCATTCGATGCGATAATCGTGAGAGGTCAAAGATAAATTCGACATTGCGCAAGATCCTAAGTGATCTGTTTCCAAAAGGGTTGAACAGGCGCACATCGATGTTTGGATGTGTATCCAGGGCACCAATCTTTAAACCTTTTCCTCCCGCATGGATATCATCGACCAGGATACGTACACGGACTCCGCACTCTGCAGCACGTATAAGACGCTCTGTGAAAATTATGCCGCTTACATCGCCTTTCCATATAAAGTACTGCGCATCGATCGAGAACTCGGCAAGGTCTGCAAGGGAAAGACGTGATATGAAGGCATCTTCCCCTGTGTTGAGAAGAAGGTATCCTGAATGACCTGGATGTTCGGCAATCGACTCGGCAAGAAGATTATCCAGGGACGTTTTTCCCGTGTGCTTTAATGCAAAGGAACTCTGCCGGTCGTAATCCTTTGGCAAGGAGGCACAACAGGTTATCAGGAATACAATTAGAACTGCTGGAATAAAATTCTTCATGAGGTTATGAAATATGCGCTGAAAAGATCTTTTCAAGAATGACTTTAGTGATCAGATACGTCGGCTTTAACCCTGCCTCTCCCATGGGTCCTGTGGCCAGTGTCTGGCCACTAACCAGCGGGTTATCCGAGGCATAGTATGCGTAGCGTACTTTCAAGTCAGGCGGGGTATGCCCTTTAATGATGGCGACGTTTATGGCTCGCTGATAATATCCACCTTCCATCTCAAGCCCGATGGTATTCCATTCGGAAAGGAAACGCTGGAGCATATCCCTGTTTTGCAACGAGGTGCCGAGGACAGTAATAAGCGGGCCTACATATACTTTGACACTCTTGTCAAAATCCTGTTTCAGCAGGTCATTGCGAAAGATATAATTTTCTGCTGTCCCGTCAAATACATGGGAAGTAGGGAGCATGATGTCGCCCTTCTGACCCGGGAGGATCCCTGCTTTTCCCATGACAGATATGGAATGAACATGCAGGGGGGAAAAGGAGTCTTGCCCGGGAAAGGGTTCCAGCAGGCTGTCCATGACCTCAAATGCCTGGGTACCAAATGCATAATCTACAACCAGTAAAACCGGTTTAGAAGATTTGATACGGGATATGTCGATTGCAACTTCAGGGTGAAATTCCACAGGTTCAAGGGCAGATGTGTCAATAATCTGGCAATCGATATGCGTGCCGGACCTGTCAGGTATCTCATAAAATCCATGGTCGCGGGCATAATCTACTACCTCATGGTGCCTGTCCATGATCTTCTTGATGAAACCGTACAGATTGCCACCGGGGTCTGCGCCGGTCTCTGCCTTGAGTGCAGCATACCCGTAGAGCAGGTTTACGATGCTGTGAAGGTTCGCGCTTATGATATGCAGGGGCCTCGTATCGAGATGGAGAGCTTTCAGTTCTGCCTTTATGTTATCTGCCCATATTTTCCCGTATTGCTGATGGCCGATGATATTCATAAGGGAGGGCTTGAAGTATATCATTATCGCATTATCGCTTGATGCCTCCTCCTCAGAAATGAGGATGCCGAGATAATAGATTATCGAAAAGAGGCTGTCGTTACTGTTTGCTCCCCGCCTGTTGTTTTCGAAGTACTCGTAAGATTGGCGTGTCTCATGATATGAGCGTCCGACTATTATACTCAGATTCCAAATGGCCTGATCCAGTGCCTGTCCTGTAAGGCTGTCTGCTTCAAGGACATTTTTTTCCAGTTCTTCCCATTCGATTGTTTTATTGCCGAGTTCATCCGTCATTGTTCTGTGGATTTTCCTTGATTCGTTATAGAGGAATGTCAGGTGGGTAAGAATGTCGTATATTTCGCTAAGGCCTCTGGTAATGACAAAGCACATTTCTTTTTCGCTGATCCGGAAACATGCCCTTCTTCTCCTGAGCGGGATAATTTTTTTGAACGTCGTATCTGTAAACTCCTCTTCCTCTGTCAAAATAATGCGCGTGCAATGTTCAATGCCTTTCGGCAGTCTGTCGATCACGTATTCCAGGCCGTGAAGCTCGATTATCCTTGGGTCTTTCATGCTGCCGTATATTTCAGGGCCCAGGTTGATCAGGTGATCGGTGAGTAGCTGACCGACTTTCCCCGAAGGTCTGTAGAATCCTCTCAGGGCAAGTGAATCCGCCATAGTCTTAAATGACTGGATGGCTATGCGGGCTTTTTGAGCACTCGTTAAATCCTGTGTTGACATGAGTGTCCTTATGTAACGAAAAATAACGCTATTTTTAATATTGTACAACGCGGGAGAAAATAGGGGAACTCCCAAATTTTAAAATTAAAAGTTCAAAATCCAAATACCAAAATAGCTCACAGCTCTCAGCTTTTAAAAGAAACACTATAAACTCAATAAACACTTCACAGTTTACAATTTACGCTTCACGGTTTTTCAACGTTGAACATTGAACAATGAACGTTTTTTATTTTGTTGTCAGAACGGCATAAAGAACCTGTATTCTTTAAGAAAATCCCAGAATATCCTTCCTGTCATTGTTATCTGCTCCTTTTCCAGGCTGACGAGATAAAATTTTCTCCTCAGTTTTCTTCCCGATATGTCCAGGATCTTTATCGAGCCGTCTTTAAGTGCCTTGAAGACCGACCATTTTGATACAAAGGAGATTCCTATGCCTGACTGGACGAGCTGAACAGCAAGTTCAGGATTACCGATAGTCATTGCTACTTTAATTTCCCTTGTGTCTATCTGTGCCGTACGGAAAAAATCATCGATGAATTCCCTGATGCCGGAACCCGTCTCGGGCATTATTAATGGCTGTGACAGCAGGTCGCGGGGGCCCAGGCGGTCCATTTTTGCCAACTGATTGTCATCGGCTGCAATAATGACGATCTCATCCTCTGCTATCTCCTCAAGAAATACCGGTGTGTTTCCGATGTTACCCTCGACGATCCCGATATCGATTGTCCCTTCCCGAAGATCGTGTATGATCCCTTCTGTATTCGAAACAGAGAGGTCTATCCGGACCTCGGGGTATTTTCTGAAGAAAGTGTAAAATACCTGGGGGAGGAGATATGTTGCTATGGTCATGCTTGCGCCTAAAGGAAGAGGACCCTTTACTTTTTGCGTCAGGGCAGAGATGGCATCATCCATCTCCCTGTATTGCTCAAGGATATGTTTTGCGGATGCATAGATGACCCTCCCGGCAGATGTAGGCAAAACAGTCTTCCCCTGCCTGATGAGCAGTTTAACCCCAAGCTCGTCCTCAAGATTTTTTATCAGGTGGCTCATGGCGGATTGTGTCATTAACTTCGCCTCTGCTGCTTTTGAGAAGCTCTTCATCTCGACTACAAGACAGAATGCTTTCAGCCTGTGATCTTCCATCGGGATTATTGTAATTTGTCAAGAGAAGCGTGTCAATGAACGGAGATCATGAAAATAATTCATTATCTAAATGAATTAAATAAATTTGACTTCTGACAAAAATCAGGTTCTCATGATGAGAGTAGTTATTTTAGAGGCATTTTATCAATTTTAGCTTATGACCAGATAAGGACACATTAAAAAGCAAGAAGGATTAAAAAGATGTTAAATCGAAAAAGGGTTAAGCAGGCAGACAGGGAAGGAAGCTATCATATGCTGGATTCCAGCACGTGGATAAAATATCGCTCCGAGGTGCCCAATTTAAAACTGCTTCTTACGGTGACCCCGAATGAGTATGAGGTATGTGTGGTAAGTCCACAAAAACATCCTTATATTGCCTATAATCATGAATTAGCAAAGGCATTTTTTGATTTTGTTACTGGTCCGGAGGGACAGAAATTTATTGCAACTTACGGTGAAAAAGAATACGGGGAGCCACTCTATTTTTCGGATGTGATAAAAGACATAAAATAAAAGATAGCTCGAAAATCATTTGAGTGTGAAAGCCAAATAAGAAAGGAACAAAAGATGAAAGGAGCCGGAATATTAATTTATGCTATCGTATTTTTACTGCTTGCTGTCCCGGCATTTGCCGAACCGCAAGGCATATTGACTATGTTTCACGCGGGAAGCCTCTCCGTTCCTTTTGAAGTTATGGAAAAGGCCTTTGAGGCAAAATACCCAAAGGTGGATTTGCAGAGGGAGGCTGCAGGAAGTCAGGCCTGTGCACGGAAAATTACTGATCTAAAGAAACCTTGCGACATAATGGCTTCTGCGGATTACAAGGTTATTGACAAGCTCCTTATTCCGGACAATGCGGACTGGAATATCCGTTTTGCCACCAATCAACTTGTTCTCTGTTATACGGATAAAAGCAAATTTGCCGCTGAAGTTAACGCAAAGAATTGGTATGATATCCTCGGGCGTGAGGGGGTTATTTGGGGGCACTCCGATCCCAACCTTGATCCATGCGGCTATCGTGCCCTCATGGTTTTACAACTCGCGGAAAAGTACTATAAGAAACCCGGCCTTTATGACAAGGTGATCGCCAACCGTCCGATTGAGAACATCCGGCCCAAATCGGTCGAATTAGTTTCTCTGCTGCAGACGGGAAACATGGACTATGCTTGGGAATATCTCTCTGTGGCCGTTCAGCATGGGCTGAAATATGTCACCCTCCCCGATGAAATCAACCTCGGGAATTACAAATATGATCATCTCTACGAGCAGGCAGTTGTAAAGGTGAAAGGCACAAAGCCGGGTACGTTCATGGACGTGAGGGGAGACTCGGTGACCTACGGGATCACGATGATAAAGGATGCCCCGAACATGGAGGCAGCCATTGCTTTCCTGAAGTACATGCTTGACCCGCAGGGCGGACTGAAAATCCTGAAAGATCAGGGACAGCCACCCTTTATCCCTTGCAGGGTTCCGACAGAAAAAATGAAGGCGTCCATCCCGGCAGAACTACAAAAGTTAGTGGAAGTTAAAGACTGAAAAAGGGACAGATGACGGGGAGGGCACTCCAAACCGGATGCATTCTTGTCATATAAAGAAGCCTATCATCTTCCGAGGAAAAATCTCCGATGGTTAATTTTTGTAAGATTTTCCACTGCACAAGCTCAAGATAATATCTCTTTTACCGATATCCAGGATTAAAAGTTTTTTTTCATAAAGGGCAGGTTCTTTCTATATGCAACCAATGAAAATAATTCATTTGAAAATAATTCATTTATTTGATGAATGGAATAAATTTGACTTTCACCCGGCCAACATTTATTTTTAGGTACTGCATCAATACGGGGAAAATTACTTTTCAATTCTTAGAGGGAGGTCATTATGAAGAAAAGGCCGGCTTATTATATTGCTTCTATATTTTTTGTTCTTTTTTTGTGTGTTTCTGTCTCGAGTGCTGAAGAAGCTTCAGAATCAACTGGATCAGAGGCATATGAAGTTTTTGACCTCGGGGAGATATTTGTTAAGGCAGAGCGAATGCCTGCTGTGACGGAAGTTGCTGTTACAACGGTTATTACCGAAGAAGAAATAAAGGCGACAAACAGCAGGACAGTTGCCGAGGCTTTGACCTACGTACCGGGTGTCGTCGTTTCGACCGGGAGGAAGAACGAACCGAATGTTCAAATCCGGGGGCTTAATCAAAGCAGGACATTAATTTTGATTGATGGTGTACCGTATTATGAAACAAATTACGGGAAGCTGGATTTGAACCAGATACCGGTTGATAATATTGCAAAAATTGAGGTCACAAAGGGAGGCGCATCCGTGCTTTACGGGCCGAATGCCCTAGCCGGGGTCATCAATATCATTACAAAGAAGCCTACCGAAAAACCCTATGCGGAAGCATTTCTTGAAGTTGGCGAGTATGCTACGAGCAAGATATCCCTCTCGCACGGAATGAAAGCCGGGATATTCAATTACTGGCTGAATTATGCCCACCAGGAATCGGGTGGCTGGAGGATGTCTGATGACTTTGAGCCGGCACCCGGAACGATTGTCAGGAGACCCGGCGGGACAATAGATGCAATCCTTGAGGACGGGGGCTTTCGCAATAATTCAGATTTCAGGAGTGACAGTTTCTGGGCAAAAGTCGGTATCGAGCCAAATCCTGATTCAGAGTATTATCTCAATTTTCATTATATAAACAGGGAAAAAGGCGTGCCTTCCTCTACGGTGAGCGAGAGAGTTTTTCTGGACAGGCCTGCCTTTTCCGGTTTTGCGAGGATTACGAGATATGACGACTGGGGAATAGACCTGAGCGGCCAGCAAAAGATTACCGACAAATTCACGGCAAAGGGAAAGCTGTTCTATCACAATCATGTGGATGATTACACTTCATTTTCAGACCAGACATTCCGGGAGGAGATAGCGGTGAGCAGGTATAAAGACTATCTCGCAGGAGGCTCTCTTGCGACTGATTATATCCCGGTCGAATGGGATATTTTGCGGTTTGGTTTAATCTACAGGGCTGATTCGCATAAAGAGCGTGATGATGCCTACCTGCCATTTGCAGAGTCATTTTCCTACACGGGGTCAGTGAGCCTTGAGAACGAGTGGAACAAGATAAAAAATCTCTCGGTGGTGTTGGGTTTAAGCTATGACTGGTTTAAGGTTTCAGAAGCACATAGGAATATCACCGACAGAGATACCGGAGATTTCATAAGGCAGGATGAACTGGATACACCGGATACAAAGGACGAATTAAACCCGATGATCGGTGCAACGTACAATCTATCAGACACGACGAGACTTTTTGGTTCCGTAGCACGCAAGGTACGGTTCCCTACCCTGTCTCAATTATATTCTACCAGGAGCGGAAATACGGAATTAACTGCGGAAAGGAGCGTCAATTATACACTCGGTGTATCTCAGTCTTTCGGAGCAATTGCGTTCGGAGAGCTCGGGTTGTTCTATTATGACATTTCAGACTTTATCTCCCGTGATGCCCCCGGAACAGAAGGCATTTACCGCAATTATGCAAAAATCAGGCTGGCGGGTTTTGAATTAATAGGCCAGGTGCACCCGATGAAAGACCTTATCGTATCCTTGGGCTACACTTATAATAACGCCAGTGACAGGAGTGATGACCGCGTAACCGACAATGTTGTTTTCGTACCGGAGCACAAGATAGACATGGGATTGAAATATACTATTCCGTATATTACTACAGTCCTTGATCTTGTCGGAGTTTATGTAAGTGACTCCTATAACCAGTTGCCGACGCCTCAGAACCCTGACCAGGAGGAAATTAAAACCGGCGACCATTTCGTTATGAATGCGAGGCTTTCAAAAACATTCATGAAAAGGTACGAGGCGTATCTGGCCGTAAATAACGTCTTTGATTCCGATTACGAAGCAGAATATGGTTTTCCCGGCTTAGGCAGGAACTTTTATGTGGGTTTTTCCGTGAAACTATAGTTGCATTTTATATCGCTTAAAATTATTTCTCTGGCATGCCTGTACCTGGCAGTGGCCCTGTATGCCGGTTGTCTGATTTTTTTACTTCTGGACATCAGGGAATTATCAGAAGTATTTCTTATTGCCGGGTTTATTATTCATACGTTCAGTCAGGTGAGCAGGGGCTACTTCATCGGGATCTTCACCCCTAACGCAGTGGTTGAAGGTATCTTTTTCTTGCCGTGGTGCCTGGCATGCCTGCTGTTGAGTTTAAGACTGTTTAAGAAAGAAGGAAGTCCTCTCGGTGCCCCCCTTGTACTTTTGTGCTTCTTTGCGATTATCGCACTTTTTTATCCCAAGGGAGTGATTCCCATGTCGCCATATACGAAAACTGCTTATTCTACGCTCTTTTTCTTCTTCGAGATCTTCGCCCACGCGTGCTTTCTCCTCGGGGCATGTTTTGGTTTTCTGTACATCAGGGGAAAAGAAAAGTCCACCCTGTTCAATTCCCTTGTTATCTGGGGTTTTATTCTATACAGCATTGCACAGGTGGTAGGGGCAATCTGGTGCTATCTGGGATGGGCGGCCCTTTTCAACTGGAGTGAAAGGCACATGCAATCAGCGACTATCTGGTGCTTTTACGCAGCATATCTTCACCTGCACCTATTGCCTTCATGGGATATGAAAAGAAGGGCAGCATTTTCGCTGGCAGGTGGCTTTATCGTTTTTGCCTTAAGTTATAGCGGTCATGTAATGGAAATGGGCATGACCAGAATCGGAGGGTGAGTGTTTGCGAGACTCTGGGATTTTTTTGTAGATGTAAGGGCAGCTTTCTGGTTTTTGCTAGCGACTTCGCTGCTCCTTATGATCGGCTCATTCTATGTAGATCGTTATCCCCACATATACAGGCCTTTGAACACACTGTTGTTCCAAGACTGGTACAGGGCTTACGGAATGAGCAATCCGTTCAACCTTTGGTGGCTGTTCATATTGGTTGCAGTTCTTATCGCTCTCGGCGTTAATACCGCTGTTTGTACGCTGGCCAGACTAAAGAGCCTGTGGTTTAGCAGGAAACAAACGGGATTAAAAAAGCTCGGTTTCAAGATCACCCCGTCAATTATTCATGTCTGTTTCCTTGTCATGCTCTCGGGACACTTTCTCAGCATGGTGGCCGGATATTCCAGCGTAAATGCAGTTGTACCGGGGGCGAAGATTTCTGTACCGGGAGAAATGACTTTTGAGATTTTTGATAAACAATGCGACTATTATTCTTCACCTGCCACAATGAGAGGCCTTATAAGCCAGTGCACAGTCACTTTGAAGTCTGAGAAAGCGGGGACACATGATTACATGAAGGTTAGCATTATCGAGCCGGCCTTCGCAGACGGTTATAGTTTTCATCTTGGAATGGACAAAAAATCAGAAATTCCCAGGCTAAAGCTGACTGTTAAGCGTGACCATGGATTGAGGCTGATTCTCACGGGATTTTTTATCTTGACAGTGCTCATGCTATGGTATTTCCCGCAAATAAAGAAAAGGAATAAAAGGGGGTAATAATTATGAAAAGAATGCCGGCCTGGTTATTGTTTTTTCTATGTGTATTCTTTCTCAACGGAAGCGGACGGGAATCTTCAGCAGATGTAAGTATTACAGGGGTTGTGAAACAGCCCTTAAATATGAGCATTGCAGATCTTGAAAAATTCGGGCCTGCGGCGGTACAGCTCAATGAGATTACATCCGACGAGAAATTTCATGGGGCATTCCATTACCAGGGTATCCCGTTGAAGGGCCTCCTCGAATTTGCTGGTATTGAAAAAGAGGAGTCAGATTTTTCGAAACGTACCGACCTTGCCGTCGTTGTGCGGAATAAAAACGGAGAGCAGGTGACGCTCTCCTGGGGCGAGATATTTTACCGGAATCCTGGCGAAGCAATCATTGCGTATTCCGCAACGCCGATCATGCCGCATAAGGATTGCAAGCAGTGTCATTCTCCTGACCTCTACCAACCGTGGCTCAGTCAACTCAATCGACAGATCGGGTTTCCGAAGCTTGTCGTTGCCGGGGATTTTTATACAGACCGTTCATTGGAAGATGTCACGAATATTGAAGTCAGGGATCTCCATCCGGATATCAATGCACAGAAATTACCGGAGCTTTTTTCGCCGGAATTCACTATCACCGGCATGGTAAAGAAGACCTTAACCATCTCTGACCTGTCTCCGTACCCGCATAAAGAGTTTTACGCAAAACAGATGGGGGAAGGGAAAGGATATCATGGTATAACTCAGTTCGGAGGGGTGCTATTATTAGATCTTGTCCGGAAAGCTGGGATAGAACCTGATCTCAACACCGTTTTTCTGATATCTGCTCCGGATGGCTACCGTTCGCTCGTATCGTACGGAGAATTATTATTGAGTTCCCATGGCCGCTCTATCATCATTGCTGACTTGGTTTCAGGTGAACCGCTCAAAGGTCAAGGAAGATTTATCCTCATCTGCCCGGACGACCTCATGGCAGACAGGTGGGTAAAGGCTGTCGAGAAAATAGAAGTGATCAGTTTGACCCGGAAGCCCAAACTCTACATCATCGGCGTCGGATGCGCTGATACAAGCCTGATAACCCTTGAAGCTATCTCTTATATGGGAAAAGCAGATGTCCTTATCTGTACGGATGATATGAAGAAGAGGTTCTCAAAGTATATAGGTGATAAAACGGTATTGTTCGACCCGTTGCAGAATGCGGAACCGGTATTCAAAAAGAACCATCCCGGACTTTCCCCCGAGGAGAGCACCAGTTTGCTTGAAGAACAAAGGTCGAGGGATATACAAAAAATAAGAGATGCCCTGGAGGAAGGGAAGAATGTGGTTTTGCTTGAATACGGGGATCCAATGATTTACGGGAGCTGGATTTACTGGCTCCAGGAATTCAAAGATCAAACAGAGATCATTCCGGGCATTAGCGCCTTTAATGCTGCAAATGCCTTGATCGAAAAGCAGATATGGTGCAACGGTTCTATTATTCTTTCCGTACCCAAAGGGTTGAAGTCCAATGAACCGTTGCTTAAGGCCATCGCTGCAAACGGCGAAACGCTCGCAATCTTTATAGGACTGAAGGAGATGGAAAATCTCATGCCACTGTTCGAAAAATATTATCCTGGAGATACCCCTGTGTATGTCGTCTATAGGGCCGGATATTCAGACAGTGAACGTCTGGTTCGGACGACCCTCAATGAAGTGCTCGGCATAACCGAAAAAGAACATGAAAAGCACTTAGGCATGATATACATAGGGCCATGCCTGAAATAGGTAGCGGAAATTGCAACTGCATCGACAGCTCAGCCTTCCTGATGCAACTTTGCTCGTTGTCGGAAATGTTATCGGCGCAGGCATATTTACGACGAGCGGCTTCCTTGCAGGTGAGATAAATCATCCCCTCTTGTTTATCGGTATATGTTGTTTATCGGTATATGGATTATCGGGGGCTTGCTGACACTATGCGGAGCCCTGACCTATGCTGAGCTGGCGGGGATGTTCCCGTATTCCGGAGGGGACTACCATTTTTTAAAAGCAGCATACGGTCGATGGGCAGGATTCCTTGTTGGCTGGGTCAGTTTCTGGATTATCAACCCGGGATCGATAGCTGCGCTTTCTATTGCCCTGGCAAGTTATATAACTGGTTTTTTGCATGTGAATGCTGCCGCAAATCAAAAATTAATCGCAATATTGGTTGTCATATTTTTATCGCTTATCAATTACAGGGGAATTCGCTGGAGTGGTACGACCCAAAATATTTTTACGGCAATGACTCTCTTTATCCTGGCAACCTTGATAGCCGGCGGTATACTGTCTCCAAAGGGAAGCATGCATCACTTCACTGCTGTACCCTCTGGGGAAATGGCATGGTCTAGTTTGTTCGGGCCGGCGATGATTGCGGTAATCTTTACTTATAGCGGCTGGTTTGCATCGGCATATATAGGCAGTGAGGTCAAACGGCCTGAACGCACACTGCCGCTTTCCCTCGTGCTCGGAACAGTTACCGTAACGATTATCTATTCGTTTGTCAACATGACATATCTTTACGCTCTTCCGCTCCCGAAGATTAAAGATACCATTAACATAGGGCAAATCTCAGCAGAGACTCTTTTTAATAAAAAATTTTCACATATTATAACGCTTGCCATTATGTTTGCCATAATTTCCAGCATTAATGCAACTGTTCTGACCGGTCCCCGTATATATTATGCAATGGCAAAGGACAGGGTTTTCTGGTCGCCCCTGAAGAGACTGCATTCTTCATACGGGACGCCAAACTATTCCATCGTAAGTCAAATGTGTCTTGCATGTTTATTTGTAATAGCAGGAACATTTGAGCAACTCTTAAGTTATGTAGTTTTTGTCATGCTCTTGTCCTCACTGGCGACGGGGATAGCTCACATTGTACTCCGATGGCGTAACCCGGAGATAGCGAGACCTTACCGTACGTGGGGCTATCCGGCAACGCCCCTCCTGTTTATCTGCTTTTATGTTTTTATTGCCGGACAGATAGCATTGGCCAGGCCGACAACCTCAATAATTGGAATGCTCATCATGCTTTCAGGATTGCCATTTTATTTGATCTGGAGCAGATCGGGTAGATCGAGAGGTTAACCCGTTTCGTTTGATCATTTTTTGATCATTTATTGAATGGCAGGCAGGGTTGCATTCAAAGGAATTTAATTTCAATATGATCTTATCATGTGCCCCGTAGGCAATTCTCATAAGCGTACGAATTTTACCCTAGTGATATATGAAAATAATTCATATATCAGATGAATATAAAGAATTTGACTTTGCATCGATCTGGACTTACCTTTTAACTAAGCTTTAGAAAACGCACAAATTGTTTTTTCCCCATGAAAGTTTACCGATATTTATCAAAAACTTTACTTATGGAGGTGCCATGAAGACGGAAGACAGAGCTTTCTTACGGTATGCAGCAATTCTCACCTTTTGGATATGTTTGTCTTTTCCTTTTGCAGCATATTCACAAACTCAGGAAGGTTCGAATGTTTACACGCTCGGTGAAATTGTGGTGAGCGCCGAGAGGGAAGGGGTCGAGGCTGTAGGAACAGTTCGTGAGATTACAGCTGAAGAAATTGAAATGAAGGGGGCAAGGACACTGGATGAAGCATTAGAGTTGCTGCCGGGCATGTATGTGAGGACAGGGGCTGATGGGGTCCCCCGGGTGGATCTTAGAGGTTTTCGTTCGAGACACGTTATTCTCCTTCTAGACGGTATTCCCATCAATTCTACGTTTGATGGTAATTTTGATCCGAGCCTGATACCCGTAGAGAACATCGAGAAGATAAAAGTTTCTTATGGTACCCATTCGGTGCTCTATGGAGACGGAGGTCTTGGGGGGGTTATCAATATCATCACTAAAAGAGGGAAGAAGGGTATTCACGGCATGGTCATGGGCGAGGCAGGAGAGGGAGATCATTATCTGGGCAGCTTTAATTTTTCCGGAGCCCATGAAAAGGCCGATTTTTTTCTCAGCGGGAGCATGTATAAAAGAAACGGGTTTCCTCTCTCAGATGATTTTCAGCCGACGACGGAAGAAGGCGGAGGGATAAGGGAAAACAGCGACAAGAAAAGAAATAACTTCTTTGCAAATGTGAATTTTGCACCCAGTGACAAAGTGCTTATCGGAGCGGTTTTTAACTATCTCCAGGGAGAATTCGGCAAGCCCTCTACCACAATTTTCCCCCAGGACAGTTTTTCAAATCCGCAAAGATATGAAAGAATGGATAATTTTGAAGGTTATTCAGGGCATATTTCGCTCAGCGCTGATTTGCCCGGACCTTTCGGACTGAGGTCGTGGCTCTTCTTCAATCAATTGACCGAGGAAGAGAACCGGTATGACGACGGTAATTTTAACTCAATAACGGAAAGAGGCGCATTCCACCATGATATCGAAACAAGGGTCACGGGGGCTGCTTTAGAGACAACATATGACCTGAAGAAAGCAGGCTTTTTAACCTTTGGACTTAAAGGCAGAGAAGAAGAATGGGAGATCGACGGGTACGATATAGGCCGTAGCGGGCTTGTTGATACAATGGATGAAAGGGATATCGAGGTATATTCAGCCGCCCTTGAGTATGAAGTGGTTCCCTTAAAGAATTTAGGCCTGGTTTTTGGCTACAGTCATAACTGGCTGGAAAAGGACGAAGGTAACGATAATGAGGGGAGTTACCTGGTAGGAGCCTATTATGACATCCATAAGAATACAAGGATAAAAGGTTCTTTTGCAAGGAAAATACGCTTCCCTGACATTCGCCAGCTATATGACCCTAACAGGGGAGATCCTGATTTGAAGACAGAAACATCCGACAATTATGAACTTGGAATCGAGCAGGAACTACCATGGAAAAGCAGGGCTGCCCTTACAGGTTTCCTGATAGAGGTAGATGATTACATTGAATATATTGAGACGGTAAGCGATAAATTTGTAAACTTCAATAAATATCAATTTAAGGGTATTGAATTGACTGCAGAGAATCGATACCTGAAGAACCTTTTATTGAGGGCAAGCTACGCGTACATATACACGAAAGACAAGTCCCCAAATACCGAAAGGGACGAACTCCAGTACAGGCCTAAACATACGGTTACGGTCGAGGGCAGATATTCTTTCGATTTTGGTCTTTCAGCATATATGAATGTTATTTACGTGGCCGACCAGGTTTTTTATTCAAGGGAAGCTCCTGTAGAAAAGAGGGAATTAAATGATTATACACTGGTCAACCTGAAACTCGATCAACTGCTTCTGAAGAACCGATTGAACTTATATCTCGGGATCGATAATCTTTTCGATACCGATTACGAAGAGAGTTACGGGTTCCCGCAGGCAGGGATGTTCATTTACGGAGGGTTAAGAGTAACCTTGTAATTGAAAGAAAAATTAAAAACGGAGGATTTTTCATGAAGAAGATATGTACTTTTGCATGTCTATGTCTCTGTGTATTCTTCTTTATCGGGGCTGGTAAGACAGCAAAAACAGGGGCTTCAAAAAAAGAGGTCTTCAATGCGCGGCACGAATTAACATCATATTACAAAATTGAGTACAATGCGTTTGACAAAGAAAAGAAATACCATTATAAGCCTTCAGACACGCTCATGTCTTATTTTACCTATCATTATGATAAAGAAGGGAAAAGGCTGAAAAAGATCGAATACGATCCTTCCGGCAAGAAGTTGTCAACTACAACATACGAATATGACACGTCCTGTAAGAGAACGAAAAAGAATATGTATGACGCACAGGAAAAACTCCGGAAATATTATGTATATGAATACGACGAAAACGGCAAAAGAAAGAAAAGGAGCCAATATATACCCGGGAATGAACTAAAATCGTACGTGATATATTCTTACAACCCGGAAGGTAAGGTAGAAAAGAAGACTACATTCAGCAGTGATGGCAGTGTAATTGGATGGACACTCAACGAGTATGATGCGCAGGGTAAAAAAACAAAGAAAACGGACTATGACTCCAAGGATGCCGTAAAAGAGTATACAATATATCATTACGATTAATGCGGTCATAATGGCAAAATGACCGCATTAATATATCATGCAAAAAATTCATCGCAGAGAATCCTGAGGTATTCTTTATTCCTGTCTCTCTAAAAGAACGGGCAGGGGAGGGAGGACTGTTGAAATTTGGTCATATTTCTAAAATATTGCTGCGTTTTTCATAGCTTATGGCAAAAAAGATAGAATTAAAGTCTTACACTTCAGCGTTCCTCATGTCCCTTGCCTTTCATATTTCTGTGTTGTTTCTAGTTATTACCTTCGGCAAGGCTTCCTCAGACGCGCAGAAGATTGTAGTCATTGACTTGACGCTCCTGGATCATGTTGCTGCTGACGCAGGGACTCCGGGGCATAATAGTGCGGAAAAGGCGCATGGGCTGCAAACCAAATTCCTGAAAGGAAAACCAAAGGAAGTCAAGGCAGTTATCGAACAAGAAAGAAAAGAAATAAAAGAGGAGAAAAAAGAGACCCGGGAAAAGATACCTGCCGATGATAATGAAATTCTGGTACAAGAGCAGGTGCCGCCGGTGGAAGCGGTGTATATTGAACAGGAGGGGGAACAGGTTTCTGTCGGGAGGGATCACGTGTTAAACGAACGGCCCGGTACATTTATAGCAGGCACGCAGGGAACAGGGGGAGGTGTGCCGGGAGCAGGGGATATGCCCGGAACAAATGCGGGAAAGAACCCAGGTGGCGGTTACGGCAATGTTGATGGCCTCATGAAAGGATATCTCAGGTCGCATTTTTCATACATAAAGGAGATGATTCAGAAAAATATAGCCTATCCGGACATTGCTAGGCGAAATGGATGGACAGGCAAGGTAACTGTTTCCTTCATCATTGCATATAATGGCCGCGTGAGGGACATAGAGGTTGTACGAAGATCGGGCTTTGACTGCCTGGATAGTAATGCGGTTAAAGCTGTCAAACGTTCATCACCGTTTCCTCGCCCGCCTATTGAGGCAAGGATTATCATCCCTATACTTTATGAATTGCATTAACCGTAAAAATGCTTTTCAATAAAAGGAGGGCACTATGCCGAAGAAGAATACAAAACTTATCATAGCATCAACAACAAGCACACAGAATTCAGGACTGTTCGATATCCTTATCCCCGCATATGAGAAAGCAACCTGCTACGGGGTAAAAGTAGAAATAATTGCTGTGGGTACCGGGAAGGCAATACGTGTAGCAAAGAAGGGAGATGCTGACATGCTATTTGTGCACGACCCGTTCCGCGAGGAAAAGTTTGTTGCTGAGGGGTACGGTGTGAACAGGAGATTGGTCATGCACAACGAATTCGTAATTGTGGGGCCGGCAAAAGACCCTGCAAAAATAAAAAGTGTTTCGACACCTCTTGAGGCATTTGAGGAAATTACTGAGAAAGGTGCGCCTTTCGTATCAAGGGGGGATGATTCAGGAACGAACATCAGGGAGCTGGATATATGGGATGATGCAGGGATAAACCCGAAAGGGAAGGGATGGTATTTTGAAACCGGGGCCAAGATGGGGGACACGTTGCTCATAGCAGATCAGAAAGGGGCATATACCCTGAGCGACATGGGGACGTTTCTCAACTATGAATCAAAAATTAGTTTAAAGGTCCTTTTTAAAGGAGACGATAGGCTAAAGAATTCTTACAGCGTTATCGCTGTCAATCCTCAGAGATTCCCGGATGCGAAGTACAGGGAGGCGATGGATTTTATCTCGTTTGTGACATCAAAAGAAGGTCAGCTAATCATAGCCCGTTATAAAAAGCACGGGATGAACCTCTTCTATCCGGACGCTGTACCGTCTGTGACAATCAGTAAAAAAAGTAAGAAATGAGCACCTCTTAAAAACTGTTGAAAGTAAAAAGTGCCGGGTGCTAAGGTAATGGAGTATAAAGCGCTTTAAGTTTTTCACCATAGGACTTTGACTTCGAACCTTGAACATTTTTTGCTCTGCTTTCTTTACGCAATGACACGATAAACTCCATAAACCCAATAAACAAATTTACGATTTATAAGGAGGAGAAAATGAGATCCAGATTGATTGTGCCTTTAATGGTTCTGTTGTTGACATGTATCTTTAGCAGTCTGTCTGCCGATGCAAGGATAAGGTGTGCATCGACAACGAGCACGCAGAACTCGGGCCTGTTTGATTATATCCTGCCCATCTTCGAGCAAAAAACCGGCATCAAGGTCGACGTGGTCGCAGTAGGTACAGGCGCGGCGATTGAGCTGGGGAAAAGAGGTGATGTCGATTTTGTATTTGTCCACGCAAAGGAGCAGGAATTAAAGGCTGTCGAAGAGGGTTTTTTCGTGAATCGCCATGATGTCATGTATAACGATTTTGTCCTTATCGGCCCGTCTGACGACCCTCTTCAGATAAGAGGAATAAAATCAGTTGAACAGGCTTTCCGTGAGATTGCAAAGAATGGATATCCTTTTGTATCACGCGGTGATAAATCAGGAACCCATACAAAGGAACTATCAATATGGGAAAAAATAAATGTTGACCCTAAAGGTGGAATATGGTATCTTGACGTGGGCCAGGGGATGGCCAAGACACAGAGGATAGCCAACGAAAAGCGTGCGTATACCCTGACCGACAGGGGCACGTGGCTCGCAACAAAGGATAAGGACAAGCTCGACATGATTATTGTGGTGGAGGGGGATTCTTTATTGTTCAATCAGTATGGTGTGATGGCTGTGAACCCGGATAAACATAAACATGTCCGGTATCATGAAGCAATGAAATTCATAAGCTGGATTATATCGCAGGAAGGTCAGCAGGCTATCGCATCATATACAGACCGAAAGGGTAACAGGCTTTTCATACCGAATGCGAAATAAAGGAGGGGGTATGAGATGAGGGAATGCTCATTCTTCTTGTTTTTTCTTATAGCGTCAATTGCACTATGGATCCCGCCCGTTCTTGCAGGAGAATCCGCCGGTGAAATCGAACAGCTTAAGGATGAGATCCGGAGGCTACAGCAGCAAGAGCAGCAGCTCAAAAACGACATGCAGAAACTTCTCGACAGGATAGAGGATTTGGAGAAGAAACAGGCGGAGACGCAGAAGAAGGCCATTGAGGCCGAAGAGAAGATCGTAGAGGTCGAGGAGAAGGCTGAAAAAGTAATGAAGGCAGACGCCCAGCTAAAAGAGGTAGAAGAAACGGCTGCGAAGATGGAAAAGAAGTCTATTAAAGACAGGGTGGATTTCGGCGGAGAGGCCCGGTTCCGTATCCTTACTGAAACAGTAGAGACGGACAGGGGTTTTTACGGAGATGACAAGCCTTCTGCTGATAGCAAGGCCAGGGACCAGACAGGTTTCCCTCTCAGAGTGAGGTTGAACGCACACGTAGAAGTATATCCCACTCTTGTAGACTTTTATGCACGTCTTACCATGAATAAGCGTTGGGGGTCTTATAGCGGGACTATTTCCGGGGGTTCTGATCCTTTTGACAGGCCAAACTCGTTTGAGTCAAGCATAGGACACGACATGACCCCTCGTTTTGAGCAGGCATTCATGACATTTAAAATCCCTTCATATAGCACGACCTGGTATGTGGGGCGCCTACCGGGGATGGATGGACCTCCTTCACGCCAGTCTCGCACTCTCTTCCCGAGGCTCTTCATAGATTCCGAAATTGACGGTACTTTGATAAAATGGGACGCTCCAGAGACATCCCTCGACAAAGTAGAAATGCCATGGACAGGAACAAGATTGTGGGGTGCTGCCAGTGAAGCAGGAAAGTCCCCTGTAATGAAGGTGTATGAATCAAAGGTAAAAGACAAAACAGGTATAATAGTCGGATACCTAAAGTACGATGAAAAAGGCCGGACCACACCAAAGGACGCCGATGTATATCTTTCCCAGGCACAGTTAAAGATCGGGAAGGATACCGAGGTCATAATCGACGGGCTTTTCATGGATGACTGGCACATGCCGAACTCATCTGATGACAAGGATGTCCCTGATCTCTGGACCGACTACTGGTTAGCAGGAGCATATGCGGATACACAGCTTCTCGGGTGCCAGGTTTACGGCGCCTATTATTACAGTCACTTCAAAATCCCTGCACATTCATGGGTAGATGGTGGCATAACACACACATACGATGGAGGCGGTTTCCACGGGCACATCTGGTATGCTGGTTTCAATACCGGAGACTTAATATCGCCTACCATGCAGTTCTGCGCTGAATATGCCAGGGGAGATGACGCCTGGATCAACCCGTTCAATTACAGGGGGTTCAGGAGGAAGGGAACCGTTCAGTCAGCAGCGAACAACTTTTTCTATAACCAGGCCGGAAAAGATACGGTCGTCGGCTTCTACCCGTTTAATGCAGGGGTCTTCGATACCTATTTTGATTATTATTTCCGTCCGAACGTCAGGTTCCGTGTCGGGCTCATGGACTTTCAGTTCGATGAGAATAAATATAAAGAGGGTGACTATTCAATCCTGGGAAGCAATAAGTATACTCACCAATGGTATCCTTATTTCGAGGTAAATCTCAGTTTTTAGGAACATAATATAAATATCCCCAGCCTGCACCTCCTTTTAACTTAAGAGAGGGTGGTGGGAGTGATATAATATTTGAGCGGTATTTACATTTTTTCGCAGAAAGAACGTTCCTCGTGATAACCCCAAAAGCATGGTTGTTGAACCGGAGGCAGGATTGCCCTCAAAGTCTTTTGATTTCAACCTGATCTAATCACATGCCCTGCAGCAATTCACAGAAGTTTTATCATAATTATTAAGCAAATCAAGAATTGCATCAGTGCATGAACAAGGTGTTGCTGCAAAATACTTTTCAGTCAACCCAGCCTCCGGTGAATATTGGTTTTGGGATTAGGGTATGACTTGATTTCAGAAGCAAAATCACGGGTAACCTTCCAGCGGGTCGCCGAGGCGACGAGGAGATCGGAGTCGAAGCGGAGATTTCAGCTGTGAATTGTGAAATAACACAAGTGAGATAAAGGTTTGAACATAAAAAGAGTTAGTTTATTTTGATTCGGAAATCGGGCCATATCCCTTCTCAGGAAGAACAATCGCTGGCTGAACTTCAAAAAAATCGAAAGCACGATGAGAATGAGGGAAAATATAATATTCCTCCCTGTATCAGTTTATTTTTTAGTGTGAACCTAAAAGTGTGGTGAAACCCGGAGGCAGGATTACCCAATAAAAAGGCAGGCCGCAAAATCCGGCCTGCCTTCATAATTCAAAACTTCGATAGTTTACTTCTTTGTCTTTTTCGACATCGATTTTGTCTTTGCGGTCTTTTTAGCAGAGGCTTTGCCCGGGTTGCCCTTTGGTTGACAGGCCATATTTCTACACCTCCTTTTATTTAATATGAAATTAATAATTATCAAAGAAATATTGCGTTGTCAATGGGTATTTTGTTGTATCACATTTTATTAGCATAGTATTTCGTGTAGAATAAAAAAATGGATTCTATCCTGGAAGGAATCAGAAGAGCATTTTTCCTTATATTGCACCTCGATGCAGAGCTCCTGGAAATTATTTTTTTATCACTCAAAGTATCAGGAGCAGCCCTTATTATTGCAACCGCACTGGGCCTCCCGGTAGGAGTTATTGTGGGATTGAAGAAATTCCCGGGAAGGGGACTGATCATCAGCCTCTTGAACAGCTTCATGGGTCTTCCCCCTGTTGTTGTCGGACTTTTTGTCTACCTTTTCCTTTCGAGAAGCGGCCCTCTTGGCTTCATGGGGCTTTTATATTCACCTTCGGCCATGATAGTAGCACAGACAATCCTTGCGTTCCCGATAGTTGCAGCACTGTCTCATTCGTCTATTATAAAAGTAGACCCGCTTATAAAACAGGCGTCACTGACCCTCGGTGCAACATCCATCCAGGTATCCAGAACTGTTATGAATGAGGCTCGGTACGGTATCATGGCTGCTGTTATCGCAGCACTGGGCAGGGTCATGGCTGAAGTAGGCGCAATACTGATTGTAGGCGGAAATATTGCCGGGTATACCCGGGTAATGACAACAACTATTGCACTCGAAACAGATAAGGGAGAATTCGAGCTTGCAATTGCACTCGGTATCATCCTGCTAATAATATCTTTCGTTATAAATGCAGCTTTATATATCGTCCAGAAGAGGGGAGTACAAACAGGACAATGAGTCTCGGGCTGGTTGTTTCCGGCATTCGTAAAAGTTATTCCGGTCTGCCCGTTTTGAAAGGCTGTTCGTTCTCTTTCGAAAAAAACGGGATATATGTGTTGATAGGCCCGAACGGGAGCGGTAAATCCACATTTCTGAGGATATGCTCTCTCCTTGAAAATCCTGACAGCGGAGATGTTAATTTCATCGATAACAGGACGCAACATAGTCTGCCGTCGGCAGGGGATATCAGCCCCTCAATCCCGCCCGTGCCAAAAGGGGGAATAAAGGGTAGTATTTTGAAAAATGATATAAACGTGAAACGGAGAGTTACCCTTGTGCTTCCCAGGATCGGCATGTTCAATACCACTGTTTTTAACAATGTTGCTTATGGCTTGAAAATAAGGGGGGCGGGTAAAAGAGAAATTACGGACAGGGTTCATTCCGTGCTGGACAAAGTCGGACTGGCGCATAAAAAGGAAAAGAATGCCTTGACCCTCTCAAGCGGCGAAAGCCAGAGGCTTGGAATTGCAAGGGCTATAGCTATAAACCCGGAGATACTTTTTTTGGATGAACCCACAGCCTCTCTCGACCCGCAGAGTACGACGATTATTGAGGAACTGATTTTCAGGATTAAGCAGCAGAACAGCATGATTATAGTTATGGTTACTCATAATATCTTCCAGGCCCGGAGGCTTTCAGATACGGTCCTGTTCATATACGAGGGCAAGATTGTTGAACACGGGCCTAATAAAGAGTTTTTTGAAAGACCAAAAGATGATAGGACAAGCAGGTTTATAACCGGACGGATGGTTTATTAAGAATGATTACAGGACAAGTTTCAGCAAACCCTAATTGCGCACAATTGTCCCCGAAGTCTTTTGATTGAAAACTCCCTGCGGCAAGACGGCAGTCCCGAATATTTTCGGGATTAATGTAAGGAATTCTTTATTATTTCTATTCGCTTAATTGCATTTTTGGATTAATGAGCATTTACTTCATAAAGAACTGCGAAATGTATCTCAATGCCAGTAAAACGATAATCGTACCCAGCATAAGTTTAATTAACTTCTGTGGGACGAATTTCTGAAACCTTGCTCCAAGATATATCCCTATAAATCCTCCTGCTCCGAAGAGGAACCCTAGAAGCCAGTCCGGCGAAGTAACCATGCCGCCTTTGGCAGGAATGACGCTGTAAAATAACACCCCCAAAACAGAGGTGAGGAATGTTCCCATTAAAGCAGCTCCGGCGACAGTATATACAGGCAGATGAAAGACGGCTACGCAGAAAGGCGCTATAATTGCTCCGCCACCAATCCCGTAAGTCCCGCCGATAATCCCGACAATAAAGGCAAGCAGAAACATGGCAGGGGTGCTGAACGAAAATCGCTCACCCCAGAACTCGTATTCCACTTTTTTCAGACTTGCCGAGATCGTTTTAACTATGGCCTCGGGAGGGAGGCCTGACGCTACCCTGCTTTTTTGTTGATCCTTAATCTGTTTAGCTCTATCCCTGAACCTGTCTTCAAGCGCCTTCATTTTTAATTTTCCTGCTTTTGCCGTACCCGTAATTTCGTAGAAAAGGCGTACCCCGATATAGAGGAGAACACACCCAACGAAAAGTTTAAATGCCCTTGGATCAGGCAGGTATAAAATTCTGATGTAGTATCCTATAAAAACTCCCGGGAGTGTGCCTGCAATTACTACCCAGGTCAGCGGCCATGCCATGCGGCCCTCTTTGAGGTACCTGTAGACTCCGCTTGGAATTGCAACTATGTTATAGACGAAATTGGTGGCACTGACAGATGGGCTTGTGAAATTAAGAAAGCTCATCTGAAACGGCAATAATAAGAATGCGCCGGAAATTCCACCCATAGAGGTAAAAAAGGATACGACAAGGGCAACGAGGGGAGGTATTAGGATGTTTGTTTCAACACCCGATACAGGGAAAGTAATATGAAGGCAAGATAGTATATCCAATTATATTATCTTATATTTTATTCAGACACCTGCTGAAGCAAATGCAGAGCTGACAATTTCAAGGGCCTCTTCCTGTATTTTCTTTAGATGTTCCTCCCCCAGAAAGCTCTCAGCATATACCTTGTAGACATCTTCTGTGCCTGACGGCCGCGCTGCGAACCACCCGTTTTGTGTGATGACTTTCAGTCCTCCTATTTTGGCATTATTCCCGGGCGCGCGGGTCAGTCTGGCGATTATTTTTTCCCCGGCGAGTTCTTGTGCGGTGACCGTATCAGGGGAGAGTCTTTTCAGGACGGACTTCTGTTCCGGCGTTGCATGCGCATCAATCCGGATATAACATGGTCTCCCGAAACGGTCTTCGAGTTCTTTGTAAAGTTCAGCAGGGTCTCTGCCCGTTCTTGCTGAGATTTCGCAGGCAAGAAGGTCCATGATGATCCCGTCCTTGTCGGTCGTCCATACAGTGCCGTTTTTTCTTAAGAAAGAAGCACCTGCACTCTCTTCCCCGCCAAACCCGTAAGAACCGTCTATTAGCCCGTCGACAAACCACTTGAACCCTACAGGGACCTCGGAAACCTTCCTCTCCAGTGCTGCTGCAATCCTGTCGATCATGGATGTCGATACAAGCGTTTTCCCGACTATGGCGTCATTGCTCCAGCCCGGCCTGTGCTGGAAGAGATACCATACAGCGGCAGACAGATAATGGTTCGGGTTCATGAGACCGGCACCCTTTGTTACGATTCCATGACGGTCGGCATCGGTATCATTTCCAAAGGCTATATCGAAATGGTCCTTCATCTGTATCAAACGTTGCATGGCGTATGGCGAGGAGCAGTCCATCCTGATCCTGCCATCTTTGTCAACGGTCATAAACGAAAATGTGGGGTCAGTCAGATTATTGACGACATCGATGTTTAACCCGTGGCGTTCAGTAACCGGTCCCCAGAAATCGATTGAAGAACCACCTAGCGGGTCAACTCCGATTTTGAGCCCCGCTGAAGCAATAATCTCCATATCTATAATGCTCCGGAGGTCGTCCACATAGGGTAATACAAAGTCATATTCACTGATGAATTCAGTTTTGGTAGCCCGCTCGTAAGGAATTCTCCTGACCCCTTTGAGTCCTCTTGAAAGCAGTTCATTGGCCCTTTCTTCGATGACTCCGGTTGTTGCTGTATCAGCAGGTCCTCCGTGTGGGGGATTGTACTTGAACCCTCCGTCATCAGGCGGGTTGTGAGAAGGAGTGATGACGACACCATCAGCATGACGTGTGGATCCACGGACCTTCCGGTTATGTGTGAGGATCGCATGAGATATGACCGGAGTAGGTGTGTACCTGAAACCCTTTTGGATATGTACGGTTACTTTGTTAGCCGCAAAGACCTCTATTGCGCTTGCAAAGGCTGCTTCGGACAATGCATGTGTATCCATCCCGAGAAATAAGGGTCCCCTGATTTTTCTGGATCTTCTGTATTCGCAGATGGCTTGGCTGATGGCGAGAATATGAGCTTCGTTAAAGCTGTTCTTTAAAGAAGACCCCCTGTGCCCAGACGTGCCGAAGGCAACACGCTGGGTCGTTTCCGAAACGTCCGGTTTATGTGTATAGTAAGCTGCGACAAGCCTCGGGATGTTTACCAGAATTGAGCGTGGTGCCGGTTTGCCTGCGAGTTCATGCAATTTCATCATGTTATTCAGTTACTTAAAAAAAGAATTACATAATTTTCATGTTTTTTGAATTCATTACCGGCGGAGCGCTTTCCTGCCGGCGAACTTTGCTGAACTTCCCAGTTCCTCTTCTATGCGAAGGAGCTGGTTGTATTTCGCAATCCTGTCTGTGCGGCTTGCGGAACCTGTCTTGATCTGACCTGCACATGTAGCAACAACAAGATCTGCAATGAAGGAATCTTCTGTCTCCCCGGAACGGTGTGATACCACCGATGTGTATCCTGCTGAAGCAGCCATATGCATGGCATCAAGAGTCTCGCTTAAGGTGCCGATCTGGTTAACCTTTATCAGGATAGAATTTGCGATGCCCTCCCTGATGCCCCTGGAGAGCCTGCCGGTGTTAGTCACGAAGATGTCGTCCCCTACCAGCTGGATTTCCTTCCCGAGGGCATCAGTAAGCAATTTCCAGCCCTTCCAGTCATCTTCTGCCATGCCGTCTTCTATAGAGATGATCGGGTACTGTTTTACCCAGTTTATCCAGAAATCGACCATCTGCTCGGCTGTTTTCTGGCTCTTGTCAGATTTTTTGAAGATATATCTTTTCCTTCCTTTATCGTAGAACTCACTCGCAGCAGGGTCTAGCGCGAGACCGATTTCCTTCCCGGTGTGATAGCCTGCTTTTGTGATCGATTCGAGAATTACCTCGATTGCTTCTTCGTTTGACCTGAGGTTTGGGGCAAACCCGCCCTCATCCCCGACCGATGTCGAATAGCCCCTCTTTTTCAGCACACTTTTGAGGGTATGAAAGACCTCTGCTCCCATGCGGAGCGCTTCGGAGAAATTCGGTGCCCCATAAGGAACAACCATGAATTCCTGGGGGTCCACTGAATTGTCAGCGTGTGCGCCGCCGTTGAGGATATTCATCATGGGTACAGGAAGAACAGAAGCGGGAACTCCCCCCAGGTAGCGGTACAGGGGCATCCTGTGCGACAATGCAGCAGCACGTGCAACAGCCATAGATACTGCGAGAATGGCATTTGCGCCAAGCTTACCCTTGTTGGCCGTGCCGTCAAGTCTGATCATTTCCCGGTCGACGGCTAACTGATCATACGCATCCATACCACGGATAGCCCCGGAGATTTTTTTATTGATGTTCTGCGCGGCCTTGAGTGTCCCTTTCCCGAGATATCGTGTCTTGTTTCCGTCCCTCAGTTCGACAGCTTCATGCTCTCCTGTAGACGCACCGGACGGTACAGCTGCTCTTCCCATGCTGCCGTCATCAAGATAAACATCGGCTTCGACAGTGGGATTCCCCCTCGAATCAAGGATTTCCCTACCGAGAACTTTCACGATCCTAGCCATGTCATTTCTCCTTTAAGCTAGATTATGGATTATAATGGACTCTAAAGACTTAGCGCTTCAATTATAGCAGGTTTATCACGTGCTGTCATGGTGATCTGGCCGGTCATCCGGCAAACCTCTGTATGACCCTCTCGATTATGGTATAAGTAATGTCCTGGTAGTTCAATACTGGTCCGGGCAGAAGACGTAGTGAAAGTAACCGTAAGACTTCACCCTAGTGCTGAATCACACCTGAGGAGGACCATGATCGACGCGGGGGTGCGGTGAAGGGGTTTAATGATGTAAATTTCTCGCTGCTGCACTGTCGACAAGCCACAACAGTTTCCCGTGTCGAGGTTTAATGAGATGCGCGGGGAGGGGACTTGAATGGCCTTTCCTTTCAAAAACCTCCTTGAGTGCTTTAGCTTTTGTGGCGCCGCTTACTATGAACAGGACAAAATCCGCATTGTTAAGCACAGGCAGCGTCAGTGTAATCCTATAAGTCTGAAATTTTTTTACCCAGTTGGCTACGACGAGGCGCGATTCCTCACGCATCGCCTCTGTACCTGGAAAAAGTGAAGCTATATGACCGTCAGCGCCAAATCCCAGCAAAACACAGTCGAAGCGGGGCAGTTGTCCTTTCTCTATTTTAAAGAATGCTCTCAGCTCTTCCTCATACTTCTCGGCAGCTTTGCCTGCATCGGGGTTTTCTGACTCTATCCTGTGAATATTTTTTTGCGGAACAGGAATCCTTGAAAGCAAGATCTCTTGAGCCATATGGTAATTGCTCTCTGCATGGTCAGGGGGAACGTGGCGCTCATCACCCCAGAAGAAATGTATCCTGTCCCAGGGTATCTTGGATCGAAAAGAGTAATTGCATGCCAGGAGATCAAGCGTATTCCGGGGGGTTGAACCTCCGGAAAGGACAAGGGTAAAACGGTCCTTTATTCCTAGCGTTTCTCGTATGTGATTAGTTATTACCGTAGCAGCTGTACGACTTAATACCTCGGTAGTAACAATCTGTATGTCAGATGAATGATTTGTTTTTTTCACTCGAACCCTTGAATCCTCGGAACCTTTCCGCCCTAGGCAGATTCGCCGAGGCGAAGAACCCTTTTTATATAAGGAATCATTCTCCCGTTGGTTTTTCGACGTGGCCGCCGAATTCGAAGCGCATAGCCGAGAGAAGTCTATCAGCAAAGTCAGTTGTACCTTGTGACGTGAAGCGATTGAAGAGAGCAGCACTCAGTACATGCGCAGAAGCAGCCTCCTCAACGGCAGTGATGACGGTCCAGCGGCCCTCACCCGAGTCAGCAACCCGTCCACTGTAGCCGGACAGGTCGGGATTTTTTTTCAGGGCATTTGCACAGAGGTCAAGGAGCCATGAAGAAATGACACTACCGCGCCGCCATACTTCAGCTACCCCTGCGACGTCTATATCATATTGGAAATTCTCCGGGTCGCGAATCGGTGCTGCTTCCGCATCCGCCGCATGGTATTGTTTCCCTATATTGGCACGACGGAGGATATTGAACCCTTCAGCATATGCTGCCATGAGGCCATATTCTATCCCATTGTGAACCATCTTTACAAAATGGCCTGCCCCGGGAGGTCCGCAGTGTAAATATCCATGTTCAGAAGGAGAAACTGAACCTGTTCGTCCCCTTGTTCTTTGAATGTTCCCTATGCCGGGCGCGAGGGTTGAAAAGACAGGATCGAGATGCTTGACAGGTTCAGATTCACCCCCGATCATCATGCAGTAGCCTCGTTCGAGTCCCCATATACCGCCGCTTGTCCCGACATCTAAAAAATGTATACCCTTCTCCTTGAGTGCCTTTGCCCTTTTGATACCGTCTTTGTAATATGAGTTCCCTCCGTCGACTATGATATCACCGGATTCCAAATGCTCCGCAAGGCTGTTGATCGTCTGGTCGACGACTGCGGCAGGGACCATGATCCATGAGACGCGAGGTTTTTTCAGCTTCTGTACAAACTGTTCAATAGTTGGCGTACCGATTGCGCCCTCGCCGGCAAGGCTCTTGACTGCTCCCTGGTTTATATCGAATACAACACATTCATGCCCGTTAAGCAGGAGACGCCGTACCATATTGGCTCCCATTCTCCCCAATCCTATCATTCCTAATTGCATGACCGTTTTCCTTTCGTAGAAATGAGGTTTTTTTACCTTGTTTGTTATCTTTGAATTTATGTTCTATTCTGCCACAATTCTGTAAAAACAAGAAGCTTTAATTATTTTTGAACTTAAGAAGTTATGACGTTTTGAAGCTCAGAAGTTTTATAATAAGCCTTAAGAAATCATGCGGAGACTCGGAGTTCATACCTCTATTGCCGGAGGATTGCATCTCAGCTTAGAGAGGGCCCGTGCTCTTGGATGCTCTACTATACAGATATTTTCGCACAACCCCAGGGGATGGAAAACTAAACAAATTTTTGAAGAAGAAGCAAATAAGTTCCAGATATTAAGGAGAAAATATAATATCTCCCCGGTTTATATCCATACCTCTTACCTCATAAACATGGCTTCATGGGAAATAGTTTTGAGAAAAAAATCTGTTGATCTCTTGGTTATTGAAATGGACAGGGCTGATAAACTGGGGGCTGATTTTGTGGTACTCCATGCGGGAAGCGCATCGGGACGGAACAGGTATCTATCAACGAAGATGGCGATTGATGCCTTGTACGAGGTTTCGCAGAGAGGTCAATGGATGGCCCGCTTGCTGATTGAAAACACAGCAGGTGAAAGAGGCGATATAGCCCCCGATATCATGAGCCTGTCAGAGATTCTTCATGGTGTTACAGATAAGCTTATTTCGGGTGTATGCATCGATACCTGCCATGCTTTTGCAGCAGGGTACCAAATAGCTGAAACGGAAGGGATACGGAGGTTTTCACGTGATATAGAGAAATTTATCGGGTTTGACAAAGTGAAGCTGATACATCTCAATGACTCTAAGGGTGATGTCGGATCAGGCATTGACAGGCACGAGCATATCGGTTTAGGGAAAATAGGGAAGAGGGGTTTAAAGAGATTTATCCAGTACCCTCCATTGAAACTTGTTCCGTTGATTCTCGAGACTCCCAAAAAGAGTGAATCCGATGACATGGAGAATCTACGGCGGGTTAGGGAAATTCTCAAAGAGAGATGATCGTTGAAGAGTAAATAACAAAGACCGCAAAGAAGAAAAAGGAATAAAGTCCCTCCATACGCGCACTCAAAATCCTAGGCTGTGAAAGAAATTCTACAGCCTTCTCCTTTGCGGTCCTGCCAACATATAAAACTCAATTCCGCGGAAAAATGCAAGCAAAAATTTGTAACGCATTGATAAATAAGTATTTTAATTGCAGAGCACTTCTGTCTGCTGGCCTATTTCTGATTCCAATTGCCAGGAATCGGGGTGGCATAGCAGTTTTTTAAGGAATTTGAGGTGTGTTGTGTGTCCCGACTTGTTTGCCATGATGTGACCGTAGATCGGGAACCCGATCAGAGCGAGGTCGCCGATAAGGTCGAGTATCTTGTGGCGAACAAATTCGTCTTTATACCGTAGACCGGATGAATTCAATATCCTGTCTTCTCCGAGTACTATGGCATTATCAAAAGAGCCGCCTTTTGCAAATCCGTTTGCTTTCAGGTATTCGACATCTTTCAAGAATCCGAACGTCCGTGCAGGTGCTATTTCCAAAAGGAAATTCTCTCTGTTCAGTTCAACACTGAGCTTCTGTTCTCCAAGTAGGTTATGATTAAAATGAATTTTGTAAGTTATCTTCCTCCCGTTATAGGGGAATACAGCCATCTCGGCATTCCCATCAGTGAGAACGAGGGGGGCAGTTATCCTGAGACATGGTTTGTTCTTGTGCTGCTTGGCAATGCCTCCTTTCATGAGAAGGACAGTCAACTCAACTGAGCTTCCGTCGAGAATCGGGATCTCGGGCCCGTTAACCTCCACGATCAAATTGTCAATCCCCAGGCCGGAAATTGCTGCGAGGATATGCTCAACAGTCCTGATCTTTACCCCGTTATATCCGATCGTTGTAGAAAATGCAGTGTCTGTTACAGAATCTATAGATGCCTTTACGGCTATCTGTCTGTCACTCCGGACAAATACAATACCGGTGTCCCTCGGTGCTGGTTTTAGACGGACCTTTGCGTATCGTCCGGTATGGAGTCCGATGCCCTCAAAGTCTACTCCGTGCCGCAATGTTTTTTGTAATCTCATAATTTTTTATAGTGGAAATATGTTAAGGACTTTTATATATACTGCAAATACAATGCCAGAGGACCGTAAAAAATTTCCGTTTTTTTCAGAACAGCAATTTTCCCTGAACAATGGCTTTAACGGTCAATTTTACAGATGATTGCGCTGGTCACTCTTATTTCCAAAACAGAGTAATGATAAACAGATGTGTTGTTTGTTGTCAATGAAGTGTGTATTATTCACCACAGTGCTCTATGCTCTGTCTGAATGGATGTGGTACAATCTATATAAATTTTTTAGGAGAGGGGATTTTAAAGTACATGCTTGGTATCATTGGTGGAAGCGGATTGTACGAGATTGAAGGGGTTTCCCGTAAAGAGACAAAAAGGATAAAGACTCCCTTCGGTGATCCCTCTGACTTTTACACGATAGGGATATTATCCGGAAAGGAAGTCGCCTTTCTGCCCAGACACGGCTTGAAGCATTCTATCCAGCCTCACAAGGTAAACTACAGGGCAAATATATGGGGGTTTAAAGAGCTTGGTGCAGAAAGGATACTGGCAATCAGTGCAGCCGGCGGAATAAGTGATGATTTGGCCCCCGGAGCGATTGTTATTCCGGACCAGATCATTGATATGACGAGCAACAGGGACGCAACCTTCTACGAAGGGGAAAAAGTAGTGCATATAGACTTCACGGAGCCATATTGTCCGGAACTGAGAAAATTGATGATCGAGGCGGGTAAAAGAGTAAAGGGACTTGAGATTAAGGAGACAGGGACATATGTATGTGTCAACGGCCCACGGCTTGAAACAAAAGCGGAGATAAGGTTTTTTTCATGCATCGGGGCTCATATAGTAGGGATGACAGCAATGCCTGAGGCAGTTCTTGCAAGGGAGGCAGAGATCTGTTTTGGAGGAATTTCGATTGTTACAAACTATGCAGCAGGGATAAAGGAAAAAAGCCTCAGAGCAAAAGAAGTTGTTGAAGTTATGGAGACAACCGCTATAAAACTGAAGGTTTTTCTTAAAGAGATTCTGTGTGTTATCCCGCAAGAGAGAACATGCGCTTGTGGGAATGTCCTGAATGAAGCTACGGTATAAGGGAAAAGGGCATGGAAACTATTCTAATTATTGAAGACAAAGAGTCAATGGCTGAAATGCTTAAAGAAACCCTTGAGTCAGAGGGCTACAAAGTGATTTTCGCAACTGATGGTGCCGAGGGAATAAAGGCCCTGAAAGAAGAGAGGGTTAACCTTGTCCTGACTGACTTGAAGCTCCCCAAAAAAGACGGCATGGAAGTTCTTAAGGCATCAAAGGAAGAGAATCAGCTTATACCTGTTATAGTCATGACAGCTTTTGGTTCCATTGAGATAGCAGTCAACGCGATGAAAGGAGGCGCCTTTGATTTTATCGCAAAACCTTTCGATACAGATCACCTCCTTATGCTTATCAAGAGAGCCCTCGAGAACCAGAGACTGCTCACGGAAAACATTCTATTGAAAGAGGAGTTCGTGTCACGGTTCGGCTTCCCCAGGATTATTGGAAAAAGTGATAAAATCACTGCTGTTGCGCAGATGGTACAGAAGGTTGCCCCCACGAGGTCAACAGTACTGCTGTTAGGTGAAAGCGGAACGGGAAAAGAGCTGTTCGCAAGGGCTATCCATAATCTCAGTGCACGGGAGCACTATCCATTCGTGCCGATTAATTGCGCAGCAATCCCCAGGGACTTGCTGGAGTCTGAGCTTTTTGGACATGAAAGAGGCTCATATACCGGTGCAGATGCAAAAAAGCTCGGAAAGTTTGAACTGGCAGACAGGGGTACCATATTCCTAGATGAAGTCGGTGACATGGACCTAGCCATTCAATCGAAACTCCTCAGGGCGATCGAGGAAGGCGAAATAGAGAGGATAGGAGCGAGCAGGACGATCAAGGTTGATGTTCGGATCGTTGCTGCAAGCAACAAGAATCTTGAGAAGGCTGTTGAAGAAAAGAAATTCAGGGAGGATCTCTTTTACCGGCTGAACGTATTTCCTATAACAATCCCGCCGCTGAGGGAGAGAAGAGAAGATATCCCGTTACTCGTTGAATATTTCTTGAGGAAATACTGCCTCGAGATAAAGACTTCCGACAAAAGTATTTCAAAAGAAGCACTCGCTTTGCTTATGGGCTATCACTGGAAGGGCAACGTGAGAGAACTGGAGAATACTATAGAGAGAGCCGTTATCCTCTGTGACGGAAATATCATCACTCCGGAACATTTTGTCCTTGACAAACGATCGACCATGCCATCTGCGATAAATTCACGCCCGGTAGATGGAACCCTTGAATCAGTGGCAAAGGAGGCATTGAGGATAGCAGAGACCAAAAGAATAACAGATGTCATAAAGGAGACAAAAGGGAACAAGACGAAGGCGGCAGAGATACTCAGGGTAAGCTACAAAACACTCCTTACCAAGATCAAGGATTACGGCATCGAGGCTTGACAGTATAATTCCTATACCATTATCATAAAAATATTTTTATTTTTTCGGTCTTTTGTCCTCTAGAGGCGTGAAAATGGCCAGTTACGCTTTATGAAATAGTCGCATTGTATTGATGATTTTAGAAAAAATCCTATAGCGAAAAGTTCGGTTTAAAGAAAAGCACTTAGGAGGTTTGTTGTGGCAGGGCATTCCAAATGGGCACAGATAAAGCACAAGAAAGCCCACGTTGACGCAAAGAGAGGAAAAATCTTTTCAAAGATTGTTAAGGAGATTTCGGTTGCCGCGCGCCTCGGCGGAGGAGACATTGCAGGCAATCCCAGATTGAGGACTGCAATCGAGAAGGCAAAGGAAGTCAATATGCCCCAGGATAACATAAAGAGAGCGATCATGAAAGGGACCGGCGAGCTTCCCGGAGTGTCTTACGAGGAGACCTTCTACGAAGGATACGGTCCCGGAGGCGTCGCGATACTGATTGAAGCACTTACTGACAATAAAAACAGGACTACATCTGAAATTCGGCATATAATGTCGAAGCACGGTGGCAACATGGGCGACGCAGGTTGTGTATCGTGGATGTTCACAAAGAAAGGGTATATTCTTGTGGATAAATCACGGATTGACGAGGACAGCTTGATGGCAGTTGCTCTTGAGGCTGGTGCTGAAGATATGAAGAACGATCCTAGAGAGGATTCTTATGAAATAATTTCGTCTCCGGAAGATACAGTCAAGATAAAAGATGCACTAGAATCGTCGGGCATTCCTGTTTCGCTGGCGGAGATAACGATGTTACCCTCGACGTATGTCACACTTGATGAAAGTTCTGCCGAGCAGATGTTGAAACTCGTAGAAGCGCTTGAAGACCACGATGATACGCAGAATGTGTATACGAACTTTGACATCCCAGAGGAAGTCATGACAAAATCCGGGAGGTAATATGCATACTTCCATCAGGGTAACGTTCGAGAGAATATTATTTGCAGGGCTCATCGTATCAATTCCCCCGGTCTTTACCTATATTAAAAATGTTACTATTCTTTCAGGAGGGACAGTGACTTCCCCCATGGTATCTGAGGCAAAGTAGTGAATTTGGCCTGTATTGTCCTAGCTGCCGGGCTTGGAAAGAGAATGCATTCGTCTCTACCTAAAGTTCTCCACCGAATACACGGCACCTCTATGATTCAGAGTGTGCTGGACACAGTTTACGGACTCGATCCGGAAAAGGTCATTGTTGTGGTCGGGAAGCACGGTAAGGACGTAAAGGAGTCAATAAAGGTCGACATAAATGCACGCCGGCATGACAGGAGCGTCTCTTTTGCTCAACAGAAAGAGGCGAAGGGCACAGCCCATGCACTGCTGAATGCGTTACCGTTCATGAAAGGGTTTCAGGGGACAGTTCTTGTAATGAACGGGGATACCCCTTTAATTTCTCTTGGAACTCTCAAGAAAATCATCTCTCTTCACAGGAAGAATAACGATATTGTTTCGCTCCTGTCTTTTCAGGCTCACGATCCAGGTTCGTATGGAAGGATTATAAGGGACAGGGGAGGTCGTGTCCTCTCCGTCATTGAAGATCGGGACGCAACAGCTTCCCAGAAAAAAATTAAAGAGGTCAACAGCGGTGTATATGTGTTCGAAACAGAGGCGCTTCGGCTGTTGAATAAGATAAGGATGAATGTGTCGAAGGGTGAATACTATCTCACGGACATCATTAATATTGCAAGGGGAAAGGGAATCAAAACAAGTGCTTATAGTATAGGTGACGAGGATGAATGCATTGGGGTGAATACCCTTGAAGATCTTGAAAAAGTGAGAAAAATAATGAGCGAAAAAATCATCAACAGATGGAAACGGCGGGGGATAAGATTCATTGACACGAAATCGGTTTTTATAGATTCTCACGTCACCATCGGGAGAGGCACGACTGTTTATCCGAACGTCCATCTGGAAGGGCAGACAAGGATAGGGAATGAGTGCACAATCTATCCGAATGTCCGCGTCAGCGATAGCTTCATAGAAGACAGGGTTATTATCAAGGACTGCACACTGATCGAGTCATCTGTTGTGAAAAAGACGGCTTCGGTCGGGCCATTTGCACATCTGAGACCCGGATCCGAGATCGGGAGGGGTGCCAGGATCGGCAATTTTGTGGAGGTTAAAAAGTCCGTCGTCGGAACCGGTACAAAGGCCGGACACCTTTCCTACCTGGGAGACGCGCAGATAGGAAAAAATGTGAATATAGGTGCCGGTACCATTACCTGCAACTATGACGGAAAGAAAAAACACGCGACGGTGATCAAAGATAATGTCTTTGTGGGAAGCGATACCCAGTTTATTGCCCCTGTAGAAGTTGGAAGAGGGGCCTATATCGGTGCCGGGTCTACTATAACGAAGGATGTCCAGGCCCATGCTCTTGCACTCAGCCGGGTCGAACAGAGACAGATTAATGGCTGGGCATCGAGAAGAAAGGAAACAAGGAAAACTTCAGTGTCTAAAAGAAGGAGGATAAAGAAAGGGCCAAGAGCTAAGAGCTGAGAGCTGAGAGCTATATCTCAGTGCTCTATGCCCGAACGCCCCCCTGTTCATTGGTTATGTGCGGCATAATCGGATATGTAGGTAAAAGAAATGCGGTGTCGGTAGTCCTTGACGGATTGAAACGTCTTGAATATCGTGGATATGATTCTGCCGGTATTGCCTTTTTTTCAGATGAAGGCATCGAGGTGAGGAGGCGCAAGGGAAAAATAAAGGAGCTTTCACTCCTCTTTGAATCCGAAAGACCTACAAGCCATGCAGCCATAGGACATACTAGATGGGCTACACACGGCAGACCTTCAGAGGAAAATGCTCACCCTCACCGCTCTAATTCTATCGTCCTGGTTCACAACGGGATAATTGAGAATTACCTCCATCTGAAACAGAATCTGATAGAAAGCGGATACCGTTTTTCATCGGAAACCGATACTGAGGTCATCTGTCACCTGATAGAAAAAAAAGCAAAGACACATACTCTCGAAGACGCTCTGCGGTTGACAATGCAGGAATTAAAAGGAGCGTATGCCATAGCAGTCATAAAGGAGGACGCCCCGGGGAAGATTGTAGGGGTTCGGAGGGACTGCCCGCTTGTTGTCGGTCTCGGTGAAGGGGAGGCGTTTATCGCTTCAGACGTCCCTGCGTTCCTGAGCTATTCGCGCGATGTTCTCTTTATTGATGATGACGAGATTGTCGTTCTTACCGATGAAGGAGTTGAAATTAAAGGGGTCGATGGCAGCCCTGTTCATAAAACTGCAGTAACGGTCTCGTGGAGCCCTTCTATGGCAGAAAAGGGCGGATACAGGCATTTTATGCTCAAGGAGATATACGAACAACCAAGGGCCATTGCTGATACTCTGAGAGGACGTTTTAATGCCGGGACAGGGAGGGTACATCTGGAGGAATTTAGTCTCCAGGAGAAAGACCTGAAGGATACGGGGAACATTTCGATCGTAGCGTGCGGCACGTCTTACCATGCGGCCCTTGTCGGGAAATACATGATTGAGAGCCTTGTGAGGATTCCTGTTGAGGTTGATATTGCCTCAGAATTTCGCTACAGAGATCCTTTGATACAGCCCGGGGGACTTTTTATAAGCATTACGCAATCCGGAGAAACTGCCGATACCCTCGCTGCACAGAGGAAGGCAAAAAGGCTCGGGGCAAAGGTTCTCAGCATCTGCAATGTCGTAGGCAGTACGGCGTCGAGGGAGGCTCACGCCGTGTTCTATACCCATTCAGGGCCTGAAATAGGAGTTGCGTCTACAAAGGCCTTTACAGCACAGCTTGTCGGCCTCTATCTTTTTACCCTGGCTCTTGGCTTGGCAAAAGGTACTGTCTCGGAAGAAATGTCAAAAGATTTCCTAGGTGCGCTTCTTATGCTCCCTGGAATTATTGAAACGAGTTTAAAGACGGACGAGGGCATACGAAAAGTTGCCATGGAGTATTTCAAGGCAGGAGGGTTCCTGTACCTTGGAAGAGGGATGAATTATCCTCTTGCGCTCGAAGGGGCGCTGAAATTGAAGGAGATATCTTATATCCATGCAGAGGGATATCCGGCAGGTGAGATGAAGCACGGGCCGATTGCACTAATTGACGAGGAGCTCCCGGTTGTTGTTCTTGCCCCGAGAGACAGGCTGCACGGGAAAATTATTTCTAATATCCAGGAGGTAAAAAGCAGGGGCGGCAAGGTGATAGCGATAACGAACGATTGCGACAATGAGATATGGGATATGTCAGACAGATACATAGTTGTGCCTGAGACAAATCAATATCTCATGCCGGTTGTCCTGGCTGTCCCGGTACAGCTCCTTGCTTACCATATAGGTGTACTGAGGGGATGTGATGTTGATCAACCGAGAAATCTTGCAAAGAGTGTCACCGTTGAATGAAGCTCATGGAAGCGTATCAATAAAATAATTATTATAAATAACTAAATAATTATACAAAGGTTAGATTATCACTTCCATGCGGAACAGTAGATTTAAAATGCTAAAAACTGTTAACATTATAAGGTAAACCTTTTAGGAATCTCGCACGTGTATGATACCATTTAAGCAAAGGCAGGATCAGTTTCAATATCCTATCAGTATGGCAAACCAATGGGAATTTATACTGGGCAAAGGAGATTCGAATGCAAGATCTTAGCAATGAACAGAAAAAAGTACTAACTTGCACCAATGGTCCGATGCTTGTCTTAGCCGGTGCAGGAAGCGGAAAGACAAAAATCATCCCCCATAAATTTTCTTACCTTGTCAGGACAAAAAAGCTGAAGCCGGAATCTATCTTTACAGTTACCTTTACGAATAGGGCAGCCGATGAATTGCAGGATGAGATACGCGGCATGCTTGAAAAGAATTGTGACGGCTTCTGGCTGGGAACATTTTATTCGCTCTGTAACAGGATTCTGAGAAAAGAGATACATGCTGCCGGCTACAATAATAATTTTTCCATTTTCGACGAAGATGACCAGTACAATCTTATCAGGCACATATTAAAGGAATTCAAGATGTACGAAGCCCTCTACAAGGGCATCGTATCGCGTATCAACCTGCTCAAATCCTCCCTTATAGGTTCTGAGGAGTTTCTTTCTTCAGGTGACGGGTTTGGTTTTGATGAAAAACTCGCGAAGGTCTATGTAAGGTATCAGGATGAACTCGCCCGCTGCAATGCGCTCGATTTTGATGATCTCATCATGATTACGGTAAAACTTTTTCGCGATAACAGGAAACTTCTCAAGAAGTATCAAAATGCTTTTTCGTATATCCTTGTCGACGAGTTCCAGGATATCAGCCTTGCGCAATACCATCTTCTGAAACTTCTTTCTTCCCCCTATCAGAATATCTGCGTTGTCGGCGATGACGATCAGAGCATTTATCGATTCAAAGGAGCTTATAGCAACATTATGCAGAACTTCCTGCAAGACTTCACACAAACTCGCGTGCTAAAACTCGAAAAGAATTATCGTTCTACTCGACATATAATCAATGTCTCATGTGCCGTCATAAACCGGAATCCAGTAAGAAATTCCAAATTACTCCTTACGGACAAAGGGAATGGTGAGAAAGTAAATTATTGCTGTTTCAATACCTGTAAAGAGGAAGCTAAATATATCGCAAAGGTCATAAAGGAATTATACCTAAAAGGCATATATAACTATAAGGATTTTGGCATCTTCTACCGTGTCAATCTGCAGTCGAAGACTATTGAGAATGCTTTCCGCGATGAGGGGGTCAAATACCGCGTTTTCAGCAACGGTAGTTTTTATCAGAGGAAGGAGATAAAAGACACGCTCGCATATGTCCGTCTAGCGATAAATCACGATGATAACGTAAGTCTCAGGAGAATTATCAACAACCCGCAACGTGGAATAAGTAATGCGACTTTTTCAAAGATTGAGCACGAAGCGAGGAAGAAGTCACTTTCTCTTTTTGATGCGATAAAACTGGCAGTACGTTCCGACAGTTTTACCCAAGCAGTAAAAGACAGGCTTTCAGAATTTACGAAACTGGTGGAAGTGTTCTCCTCTAAAAAATACAGGCACGCTGCTGATATCATCTTGGACATCTTGAAAAAAACGAAGTACGGAGAAACGCTTGAAGAAGATAAAAAGAGAAACATTGAAAAACTCGTCTCTTTTTGTGGGGAACGGGGGGTAAAGGAATTTCTTGATAAGGTATCCCTATGTACGAATCTCGACGAGATATCGAGAGGAGATTACGTGTCACTTATGACCCTGCATTGCGCGAAGGGGCTGGAGTTCCCGGTTGTATTCATCTTGGGGCTTGAAGAGGGTGTTTTGCCTTACTGCAAAGCGCTCAAGCGTGAAGAAGACGTTTCCGAAGAGCGGAGGCTGTTGTATGTCGGCATGACACGGGCGCAGGACATTCTCTGGCTCACCAGTGCCCACAAGAGAAAACTGTATGCAAAGGTCCAGGAGCAGGAGCCGTCGAGGTTTCTCAGGGATATCCCCAAGGAGTGCTGCAAGTGGCTCGAAAAAGTAAGAGACTATAATACGCTGCATCTTACGCCTGTCATGAAAAAAGTGAAACCCAAGGCTATGCTGGCTTTCTATACAACCGGATGCAGGGTGAAACACCCCATGTGGGGTATCGGCATCGTGCGTGACTGCTACGGTGACGGCGAAGATCAACGAGTGATGGTTAATTTCCCCAATTTCGGAGTTAAGAAGCTCGCGGTCAGGTTTGCCAATCTCGAAAGGTTGTAAGAATCCTTCCTTGAAAATATCCAGAGAAGATATAGAACATATCGCCAAGCTCGCAAGACTCTCCCTTACAGAGGAAGAAAAGGAACTGTTCCGCGGGCAATTGAGCAGGATCCTTGAATATATGGAGAAGTTAAATGAACTGGATACAGGCAGCATTGAACCGACGTCTCATGTCTTGTATCTCAGCAACGTTATGCGTGAAGACATCCCGAAAGATTCCATCCCCAGAGAAGAAGCCCTTCTTAATGCACCTGACAGGACAGAAAAATTCTATAGGGTTCCAAAAATCATTGAGTGAAGTGCACTCTTTTCGCCTGAAAAGTGCGGTAAACTAATACTGTACAGCTTTAAGGAAAAGGAGGTAGCTGAAAAAAGAGATGAATATTATGCAGCATCTTACACTCGGGAAACGATACAAAGGCTGCATGATTTTTCCCCTGGCTTTTATTATTTCTGTCATGATTTACAATGCTGCCGCAACCTGTGCGCAAGATGCCGGGGATGTTAAAGAAGTTACGCATTCTACCGCGACAGGCAATCAGCACGTTTACTCTCTTTCAGACCTGTATACCGTCGCACTTGAGCGCTCCGAGAAAGTCGGGATATCAGAAGAAGACGTTATTATTGCAGAGAGAGAGAAAGACAGGGCAAGGTCTGCTTATTTACCGTCTGTCTCTGCATTTGCTGACTATGTAAGATATAGTGGATCGAAGGTGTCAGAGTCTGACTTTGGGAGTTTTGCCATCCAACCTGATTATTCTTCTGCATGGGGAATCAGGCTGAATGAAACGCTCTCCCTGAGTGGCAGGGAGATAACCGCATATAGAATGTCTAAAAAGGGGGTTGAGACGAGCAGGTATGACCTGCACACAGTCATGGAAGAATATCTCCTGAACGTCTCAGAGGTCTACTATGATGTTCTCAAAGCCAATAAAGCCGTTGAAATAGCCGCTGCTAATGTCGAGAGGCTTGCAAAACACAGGGATGCAGCCCAAACGAGATTCCGGGTAGGAGAGGTAACAAAAACCGCGGTGCTCAGGGCAGAGGCGGAGCTGTCAGGGGCTCAGGCAAAAAGGGCAGAGGCACAGAACCTGCTCAACCTGGTGAAGGCGGTCCTTGCGAGGGTTGTGGGGATAGAGGAAGACTTTACGCTGGAGGAAACAGATACCAGAATACAAGAAACTCCGAATCTGGGTTCATTACAACAGGTGGCTCTTGCAGAAAGGGCAGAAATAAAAGCGAGCGCTATAAAAAAACAAATAGCACAAGATGATGTCAGGTATACAAAGGGAGCTTACTGGCCGACACTGTCTCTTGAAGGGGTCTATGAAAGAAAGGATGAGGACCCATCTTCGCCTTTTTTTCTTGACGAGAGTATATATGGTGTGCTGAGAATCAATTTCCCATTCTATGAGGGCGGTTTACGCAGGGCCGAAGTAAAACAGGCGGAAGCAAGGCACAGACAGGCAGAGCTTACGTATGAAGATATAAAAAAGACCATAGCTATAGAAGTTGAAGATGCATATCTCGATATGAAGACTCAGGAGGAGATACTTGAATCTCTGGAGGATCAAGTAATTTTTGCCACGGAAAACTATGATACCGTCTCAAAGCAATTTGAATACGGACTTGCAAACAGTATTGATGTTATGGATGCCAATACGCTCCTCGTCGAGGCCGAGAGAGATTTTTCCAGAGCTCGATACGATTACCAGTTATCGCTTATTCGATTGAAGAGGGCGACCGGAAAACTTTTGGAGACGGCTGTCGGTCACTAGGCTTGTGCACGAAATCAGGCAAAGGGCTGTTATTAAAACAACCGTTACTCAACTCCTTAATGACGATTTATTCGAATATTTGCAGATGAAATCGACGAAAATAAAAAGATTCGTTTCCCGGTCCGTGGCATGATTCTTTTTCTGGTCACCTTTTTATTGCTCTACAGCGGTCTGCACCTGTATCTGTTTTTTAAGTTCCGGGCTGCTTTTTCCCCGGGGACTTTTGCCTCCGTCTGCATAGCACTGTTCATGGTGCTTATGATCCTGTCGCCTGTCGTCGTCCGCTTTGCTGAAAGATCAGGCTGTGAATCTTTTGCGCGCGTATTAGCTTATATTGGTTATACGTGGATGGGACTTCTCATTGTGTTTATTGCCTCTTCACTGGTTATCGATATCTACCGCGCTGTGTTCTCCGCCATAGGAATCATATGCAAAAAGGATTTACTCCGTTTTATGGTACCGCCTAAGCATGCTGTTTTAATCCCGCTCGCTGTTTCTCTTATAGTGACTGTCTATGGGTTTTTTGAGGCGAGAGACATCCGAATTGAGAGGGTAGTTATAAAAACCGGGAAAATTCCTGAAGGCATAGGACGGTTTAAAATCGTCCAGATCTCTGATGTCCACCTCGGGTTGATTATCGGAGAAGAGAGGATGAAAAAGATTATCCGGATAGTAGAAGACGAAAACCCTGATATCCTCGTCTCGACGGGTGATCTTGTGGACGGACAGAGCGACAACCTGACGGGCGTAGCAGCTCTCCTCAGCGGGATAAAACCGCGATATGGAAAGTTCGCGATAACAGGGAACCATGAATTTCATGCGGGGCTTAGACACTCCATTCTTTTTATGGAGGATTCAGGTTTTACGATACTCCGTGGGGAGAGTTTTACTATTGAAGGAATGATAACTCTTGCCGGGGTCGATGACCCTGCCGGAAAGAGGTATAACCTTTACAGGGATATTTCTGAAAAAAAATTACTCGCGGAGCTTCCCCGGGATAAGTTTACTCTCTTGCTCAAGCACAGGCCGGTTGTGGATAATGGCTCTGTCGGATTTTTTGACTTACAGCTCTCAGGACATGCACACAAGGGCCAGATATTTCCCATAAGCATAATTACCGGTTTCGTTTATCCCGTACAGGAAGGTTTAGCTCGTCTTTCAGGGAATTCTTATCTGTACGTCAGCAGGGGTACAGGGACATGGGGCCCGCCGATCAGGGTTCTTGCTCCACCTGAAGTAACCGTTATAGAACTTATTTATTCGCAGGACTTCACATAAAAGGGATATAATAGCAGGGAACCAAGAACCTTGTTTTAAACAGACCTTCTTGAAAGGTGGAAGAATGAAGATCATAGCTTTGGTAAGTGATCTCCAGGATTTTTACCTCCTGTGCAGCAGGGGATTTACCGGGATAGCCCGAAGGCCCCTGTATCTGAAAGACCTGATCGAACAAATGGACTATGCGGGGGCAGGGTCATTCTTAATCGTTGTCCCCGTTGCCCTTTTTATAGGTATGGCCCTCTCGCTTCAGCTTTCCGCAGAACTTTCATTGCTCGGATTAAAAATGTACACCGGGAAAATTGTAGGCGTCTCCATTATCAGAGAAATCGGCCCTGTCGTTGTTGCGCTGGTTTTTGCCGGGAGGGTAGGCTCTGGAATGGCGTCTGAATTGGGATCCATGATCCTCGGGCATCAGGTGGATTCACTGAGGGTCTTCGGGATCGACCCGATAAAAAAACTTGTAACACCCAGGATATGGAGCGCTATCTTAATGCTGCCCGCGCTTACTCTCATCGGTGATGCGGTTTCCCTTTTCGGCGGATACTATATTGCGGTGTTTGTGAGCCATCAGAGCGCTACGTTTTACTGGAGTTCGGTTCGGGATACCCTGACTTTTGATAATGTCTTTGCAGGAGCTGCGAAGCCGTTTATATTTGGCTATCTGATAGCATGTATAAGCTGCTATATGGGTCTCTCTACAAAGGGGGGCGCAAAAGGGCTCAGGCAGTCTACAACAAGGGCAGTTGTGCTGTCGATCGTCATGATAATCGTCTCCGATTTCCTCCTGACAAGAATACTGCTTTACGTTTTAGGATTTTCTATATGATCGTATTTGAAAAAGTCTGTTTTTCTTACGGTGACCGTAACGTGCTCAAAAATCTTAGCTTTTTTGTTCGCGAGCATGAGAGAGTTGCGATCCTCGGCGGAAGCGGTGGAGGTAAAACTACGATCCTTAAGCTCATACTCGGACTCTTAGGCCCTGATTCAGGCAGGATCATTATTGAGGGAGATGATATAACAGAAAAAACAGAAGCTCAACTCAGGGAAGTCAGGATGAAATTCAGCATTGTTTTCCAGGAGGGTGCACTCTTTGATTCTCTCAGTGTCAAGGAAAATGTTGCATTTTGTTTACGGGAGTATTTAAAGTTGTCCGAGGAAGAGATAGATCTGAAAGTCAGGGAGATTCTCAGGGTTGTTGATGTTGAGGAGGCGATTGACCTTATGCCGGATGAACTGAGCGGTGGAATGCACAGGCGTGTTGCAATTGCCAGGTCACTTGCAGCGTGTGAGCCTAAGGTCTTCCTTTACGACGAGCCGACGACAGGCCTTGACCCGATTAATGCCGATAATATATGCAGGCTGATCATCGATTTATGCAAGGACGGGAAAGGACTCATTGTAGTTACCCATAAGGTTTCAGATGCAATGAAGATTGCAGAGAGGTTTATGTTTCTCAAGGATGGAATGATTCTTTTTGACGGTGATAAAGATATGCTTCTTCAAACAACAAATGATGAAATTCAGAGGTTTATAAGTGGATAATACGTGCGTGCCACATATGCACTGGTTAGAGAAGGTATTTTTTGTCTTTATGACAAAGGAGTTGCTTTTCACGGCGTTGAGGAAGAAAATATATGATGAGCATATGAACCTGATAAGCAATTATGAGAGGGACGGGGTAAGACATGTTTAATATGAAGAAGCAGCTTATGTGGGCAAAACTGAAGGTTGGTTTGGTGATAACCATCGCTCTTACAATACTTTTTATGTCTATATTTTTCGCAGGAAATATCCATGAGATATTTTTAAAGAAAATACAGATAAAAGCCGAGATTAAGGATGTCAGGGGATTACGGAAAGGGGCCCCTGTATGGTTCTCAGGTATAGAAGTCGGTTCTGTTAAGGACATAAGTCTCAACAAGTTTGGCACCTATGTCACGATGTCGATCAACGAAGACGCGATAGAATTTGTGAAAAAAGATTCCAGAGCCAGTGTCATGACCATGGGATTACTCGGAGACAAATATGTTGAGATAAGCTCCGGTTCTTATGACGCAGAGCACGTTGAACCCGGCGACGTCCTTAAGGGTGAAATGCAGGTTGAAATGAAGGACATCGTTGAGGCCAGTTCGAGATCTCTAGCAAAGATAACCGATTTTGCAGCTAAGCTCGAAAGCCTGATCGATAAATTCGAAGAAAGTGAGGGGACAGTAGCAAAATTATTTAAAGACCCGTCAATCTTCGACAACCTGAAGGAAACAACCGCAGCATTGACGGAGCTGGTCCGGAATATAAATGAATCAGAGGGAAGCTTTAAGAAGTTAGTCGAGGACCCCTCGGTATACAACAGGCTCGTGCAAACTACGACATCGCTGGAAGAATTCAGCAGCAACCTCAATCAGGGCTCAGGAACAATTGCCAAGCTCGTACAAAATCCGGAGATTTACGATAATCTCGAGCGATCTTCAAAGCAATTAGCCGCAATTATAGAAAGAATTGACTCAGGGGAAGGACTTGCGGGAATTTTGCTGAGCGACAAAGAGATTGCAATTGAATTGAAGGACACCATAATTGAGCTTAAGAATTCTTTAAACGAATTCGAGGAGTTCGTTACCGAAATAAAGGCAAATCCGGACAAGTATATAAAGTTCAGCATCTTTTAGAAACCTAAAAAGCATGGTTGTAAAACCGGGGGGAGGGTTGCCCTCAAAGTCTTTTGATTGAAGACTCCCTTCGGCAAGACCACGGGGAATACGCTCGCTATCCATTTCAATCCTCTTAACTTTGTTTGTGCCGTCTATTTTAACCCGAAAACTGCAATTGATTATTAAATCGGAGGCAAAATCGCCTTCAAAGTCTTTTAATTTCAATCCCGACTTGTGTCGGGACAAAAGACTTTTCAGACGACATTGCCTCCGATAAATGCAGTTTTTGGGTTAATAACCCTACCTACACCTCCCCTTAACTTAAGGGGAGGATGGAGGGGTTATTAAAAGGAAGAACAAAGATGCAGTCCATCTGGACAGGGTGTTGCTGCAAAATACTTTCCAGCCGGCCAACCACCGGTCAACCGCCCGGCGATGCAATTTCGGGTCTATGCAAAGTATAATAAATAGTGAGAAAATTCCCGTTTTTGAATATATTGCTGTTTATTGTCACACTATTGTCTACAATGTTTGTAGGTGCAGGCTTGTCAGGGGTAGATCCGGATGTACTAATACAAAGACCTATAAATATTATAAAAGGGTTCCCGTTTTCACTTTCTTTAATGTTAATTCTCTTGAGTCATGAGTTTTCACATTATTTTGCATCAAAGAAACATGGCGTTCAGGCTACGCTTCCCTATTTTATACCGTTCCCCAATATTATAGGTACGCTCGGGGCATTCATCAAGATGAAATCCCCGATTATCACAAGAAGTGCACTTATAGATATCGGCGCATCGGGACCGGTCGTAGGATTTATTGTATCTGTTATAACAGCAGTCATCGGTCTTCAAATGTCTGAAGTTGCACAGATGCCCCGGACATCTGGTTTGTTTCATTTTGGTGATTCAATCCTGTTTTATTATCTTTACACTTCGGTTATAGGGGCAGTGCCGCCAGGCCAGGATGTAATACTGCATCCCATTGCGTTTGCAGGCTGGATAGGTCTCTTTGTGACATCCATAAATCTTATGCCTGTCGGGCAACTCGACGGTGGTCATATCACGTATGCCTTGGGCGGGGAGAATTTACATAGGAAAACCTCAATGGTGGTATTTATTATCCTTTTGTCCATGGGATTGACGAAGCTTTTTATTTATGCTGATTTTTTCCCCGGTACAAGTAACTGGTATGATTATGCGGACAAATATCTATGGGAATGGTGGGTTGCATGGGCCGTCATATTATTGTTTTTTGGACTGAGACACCCCCCTGTTATCCGGTGGGAGTCACCCCTGGATCCCAGGAGGAGGTTTGTTGGGCTGCTTTCTTTTTTCATATTTATCATAACTTTTATCCCGGTACCAGTCAGAGTTTTATAGGGGATTTCTTTCGTATTTTGTATGGTCCGGTTCTGTGGTATACTATAAAAAATTTTACGCGGTGATAAATCTTCCTTGTCAGAGGAAGCGGGGAGCTTTGTAAAGGTATATCTGACTTCAGTGTCAATCACGACTTGGGAAAATCCATACGGAAAAGGAGATATAAGATGAAGGTTATTCTTAAAGATGACGTCAGGAATGTAGGAAACATGGGCCAGATTGTTAATGTGGCAGACGGATATGCGAGGAACTACCTTGTACCTAGGGGACTTGCTGTTGAGGCAAATAAAAAGAATATAAAATCCATAGAGCATGAAAAGAGAGTTATCCAGGAAAAGGCAAAAAAGATCAAAAACTCTGCAGAGGAACTGTCCGGGAGAATTTCTAAATTGACACTTGTCATAAAGGCAAACGCGGGTGAAGAGGGGAAACTATTCGGTTCTGTAACTGCGATGGATATTTCAGAACTCTTGAAAAATGAGGGATTTGAGATAGATAAAAGGAAGATATCCATTGAGGAGCCAATAAAAAGACTCGGCACACACACGGTGAATGTCAAGATACATCCCGAAATAACAGCAAGAGTTACTGTGCTGGTTGAACAGGAATGAAAGAAACCCCCCTCCATATCGACAGGTTGCCTCCACAGAACCTTGATGCAGAACAGTCTGTCCTCGGGGCTATTTTGATAGACAACGAGGCATTGCCCAAGGCATTGGAGATCATAGACCCGGAGGATTTCTACAAGAATTCTCACAGGAAGATATTCGACGCAATGATTGATCTTTTTGATAAGAATGAGCCAATAGACCTTATAACATTGACAGATTGCCTGAAAAGGGGCGATTCATTGGAGGTTATAGGAGGGATTTCGTATCTCTCATCATTGGTTGCGATGGTTCCGACATCAGCGAATATCAAATATCATTCAAAGATAGTGAGAGAGAAGGCACTGCTCCGGGGCCTTGTAAAAACAACAAATGATATTGCAAACAGGGTTTATGAAGACAACCTCGATGCAGAGGAGCTTGTCGACTATGCTGAAAAATCAATTTTCAATATATCCGACAAGCGTGTCAAGGTCTCCTTTGTGAAATTGAAAGATGTTATCAAGGGCAGCTTCGAAATGATCGAGCAGCTCTACGATAAAAAGGAGACTATAACGGGTATACCCTCCGGGTTCGGTGATCTTGACGAATTTACATCGGGTTTCCAAAGGGGCGAGCTGATCGTCATCGGTGGAAGGCCTTCAATGGGGAAGACGGCATTTACTCTGAACGTTGCCCAGCATATCGGGATCGAACTGAGAGAGCCAGTAGCTATTTTCAGCCTCGAGATGGCCAAAGAACAACTGGCGTTCAGGTTGCTCTGTGCCGAGGCAATGGTCAACTCAAGCAGTATCAGAAAAGGATTTATCCATAAAGAAGACTGGCACAAATTGACGAGTGCAGCCAGCAGACTTACCGATGCACCGATTTTTATAGACGATTCATCAAGCATTTCAGTACTGGAGCTCAGGGCCAAGGCAAGAAGGCTCAAAATGGAGCACGGACTCAGCCTGGTTATCGTAGACTACCTCCAGCTTATGAGGGGAAGGGGAAGTTTTGAGAGGCGTGAACAGGAAATATCGGAGATTTCCCGTTCGCTGAAAGCACTTGCAAAGGAACTCAACGTGCCTGTCATTGCCGTGAGCCAGCTCAACAGGAGCGTTGAACAGCGAAGACCACCCAAGCCGATCCTGGCTGACCTAAGAGAATCCGGGGCCATTGAACAGGATGCGGATGTTATCCTTTTTCTATACAGGGCCGAAGTTTATGAAAAGGATGATCCGGCCAACAGGGGAGAGGCAGAGGTCGATATTGCGAAACAGAGGAACGGACCCGCAGGAGTGACGGTAAAACTCTCCTTCATATCAAAATGCACACGGTTCGTAAACAGGGCTGAACGGGAGATGCAGGACATTGAAGATGTAGAGGAGGCTTTTTGAAAAGATCTCCCGCAGTTGCAGGACAGTTTTATTACGGGACTGCAAAGAAGCTTACCCATCAGGTTGAACAGTATATTGACCAAAATGCCCGGAAAGAAAAGGCAATCGGCATTGTTGCTCCCCATGCAGGATTGATATATTCGGGTCCTGTTGCCGGCGCTGTATATTCTTCCATAGATTTCCCTGCGACATTTATATTACTGGGGCCCAACCATACGGGACTGGGAGCACAGATCTCCCTCATGGAGTCTGGAGAATGGGAGATACCAACAGGAACAGTCCTGATTGATGATAAGATCTCTTACCGGATTGCTAAGAATGTGCCCGAAGTTACCAAGGACGCCCATGCACATCTCTTTGAGCATTGTCTTGAAGTTCAGCTTCCGTTTATCCTCTATTTCTCAAAAAGGGTGAAGATAGTGCCGATCGTAATCCTCTCTGCTACCATAGATGCCTGCAAGGCGCTTGGGAAAGGGATAGCAGGGGCGGTGAGAGAAGCAGGATACCCCGTTGTTGTTGCTGCGAGTTCGGATATGAGCCATTATGTACAGGATGATATCGCTAGACAGAAGGATAAAAAAGCCATAGACAGGATCGTATCCCTTGATCCTGAAGGGCTCTATGAAATTGTTCTGCGTGAAAAGATTTCCATGTGCGGGTATCTTCCCGTCACAGCAATGCTCTTTGCAGTAAAAGCACTTGGTGCCCAGTCTGCGAGACTGGTCCGGTATGCAACATCTGCCGAAATTAGCGGTGATTATGACCACGTTGTCGGCTATGCAGGGATTGTCTTGCGATGACCCGACTCACATCTACGGCAGGTTCCCATTATTCAGTCACAGGACCTCTATCCCTGCAGGTAATTCCGTGCAATAATGAAATAATATTATAGTTAGATTAAAATATAAGGCATGCCTTGAGCGGAAAAAAGTATGACAAAACCCAATAAAGAGAGAAGAAGACACAAAAGGTATACAGTAGACGGAGTTCATGGGAACGTTCTCTATCCTTCCGACCTTGAAATATTGAATATGAGTATTGATGGAGCTGCTCTTGAAACATCAAAAAGGCTTGATATAGATAGGGAATATACATTTAAGATTAGATACAAAGGATCTATTGTGAGCTTTCGGGGACGTGTCATCTGGTGTCTCCTTACGAATAAGAAGATGAAAGATCAGGGCAAGGTGATCCCGGTATACAGGGCCGGGATCCGTTTCACAGACACGTTGAATGAAAAAGGTTCCCAGCTTATGAATTTTATAGAAGAGAACAAGGTCACGACACTTGAAAGAAGGATCGTGGGAGTGAGGTTTAAGATCGATGCCCCACAAAATATCAAGGTAGATTATCCATATAGATATGAAGTAAAAATGATGAGTTATTCCGGAATGCTTGTGGAGACAGGGTATCCTCTTAAAATCAATGATCGTTACAATATTGAGCTGTTTCTTGAAAACGATGTACTTGAGCTTATAGCAAGAGTTGTTTATTGTGAAGAGGTTAATCCCGGAGATGATACGAAGTTTCATATAGGGATAGAATTTGTAGAGATGCCGGATGAAAAAAGGGAAGCAATAAAAAATTTCTTAAAGAAACCAAGTGTATAATTGGCTTGTCTTTTGAAAGATATCATATTTTCATGGTAAAATATTTAATTATGGAGGTGTTATGTACGCAATTGTAGAGAAAGGCGGAAAGCAATATAAGGTCTCTCCTGGTGAGACGGTACAGGTTGATAAACTTGCTTCAGAAAAAGGTACGGACATTACCCTGGATAAGGTGATCATGGTCGGTAAAGATGACGACAAGGCTATTTTTGGTTCTCCTTATATCTCCGGAGCCAGGGTTTTAGCATCGGTTGAGGAAACAAGAAAGGGTCGTAAGGTGACAGTTTTTAAAAAGAGACCCCGGAAAAATTACCGAAGATTAAGGGGGCACCGGCAGACATGTTCAGCATTAAAGATCAAAGAGATACTTTTGGAGGGTTGATATTATGGCACATAAAAAAGGTGTTGGAAGTTCAAGAAATGGGCGCGACAGTGAGTCAAAACGCCTGGGTGTAAAGCGTTTCGGTGGAGAGTTCGTACGCGCGGGGAATATCATTGTTCGTCAGCGCGGAACTAAGTTCCATCCAGGAATGAATGTGGGAAAAGGGTGTGATGACACGCTTTTTGCAAAGATTGACGGGGTGGTAACGTTTGAAAGGAAAGACAGGACCCGTTTAAAAATAAGCGTTTTACCTCAGACGCAGTAAGAAACAGATTTAAATAAAATTAAAGGCGGGTTTCAACCCGCCTTTTTTATTTAAAATCGCATATTGTCGCACAGATCATACTGGGGTATGCCAAATGGCATTTCCTTGTCATTAAATGGTTGCAATAATACGATATCCGATAAAATATTCATAAAGATGCCATAGAAGAGATTACTTAACCCAAAAACTGCAGTTACCGGAGGCAATGTTGTCTGAAAAGTCTTTTGTCCCGACAAATATCGGGATTGAAATGGATAGCGAGCGGATAGAAAGAATAGAGAATTCCTTGCATTAATCCCGAAAAAATCCTGGACTGCGGTCTTGCCGCAGGGAGTCTTCAATCAAAAGACTTTGAAGGCGACTTTGCCCCCGGTTCAATAATCAATTGCATTTTTCGGGTTAAGAGCTAAAAACAGGAGGTGATAAGATGCCGAGAAATCCGGTTCTATGCTTTATAATGTTCTTGGGAAGCGTTTTTCTTTTTACGATTTTCAATACTTCTTTGATTTGTGCAGATGAAGTTATACTGGAAAATGGTGATAGAATCACCGGGACCGTAACAAAGGTTGAAGGGGGGAATTTAATTCTTGCAACTGATTATTGTGAGCCCATTAAGATCAAGAAAGAAAAAATTAAAAAGATCATAACTACAGGGCCTGTAGATGTATATTTAATAAGCGGTGAAATTTTAAAGGGTGCGCTGAGCACCAACGAGGATGGAAGTATTAATGTGGAGCCAACTGAAGCTGGGGAAGCTGCCGTGATTGACTGGGAACAAATTTCTGCGATAAATCCTTCCCTGGTTACACCGAAGAAATGGAAAGGAAAAGTAACTGTAGGGGCGAATATGCAGTCAGGGAACACGGAACATACCAGTATATCAATCGGAGCCGAAGCATCAAGGAAAACCGAGCAAGACCGGTTCAGTATCCGTTTTCTCCACAATTATGCTGAGGAGGGGAATGAGATAACCACTCGTAATACATACGGATCATTGAAGTATGATTATTTCTTTACGAAATCTTTCTACGGTTACCTGGGCTTTGAATTACTCAACGACACATTCAGCGATTTAAATCTTCGCACAGTAGTCGGTCCCGGTATGGGATATCAGATTTGGGATGACGAGATTAAATCACTTTTGTTTGAAATCGGTGTATCGTATTTTTCCGAAGATCGCAGAGAGAATGATGATGATAACTGGATTACGGGGAGATTAGGGAGTAATTTCAGCTTGCAGGTTATAAAAGGCATTGTTTTTTCAAACAACATCATAGTCTATCCTAATCTTGAAAACATTGGTGTATATCAGCTAAGAAATGAAGCCTCGCTGGCATCGTCTCTAGGAGCAAAATGGGCATTGAAGTTTGCAAATATTCTTGAATACAGCAGTGATCCACCCGAAGGGGTAAGGGAGAGCGATCTCTATTGGATAATGGCCCTCCAATATACTTTCTGACGCCGAAAAATGTATTTACCTGGAGCAAGGTTGCCTGAAAAGTTTTTTGCGGCAACGTTCATAATTTGAAATATATTGTCAGCCTTCTCATTGCATCCAGTTTCTCGCGGTTTCCTATCTTCGTTGCCCGGATAGCTTTATTCAGTACATCAATTGTCGTATCGTAAGTCTTTCTGTCAACTGGAAATGGCGTGCCGTCTTTACCGCCATGGGCGAAGCTGAACCGTGCCGGATCACGGAAACTCGGAGGAGCCCCGTAAATCAGTTCTGATACGAGACTCAATGCCCGTATCGTCTTCGGACCTACACCTTTCATTCCAAGTAACGTTTCAAAATTTTCAGGGTGCTGCTCATAGGTAGTGATGAGCGTCCGGTAGAACCGCTTCGGGTCGATATCCGCTTTAGTAACGGGGTGCCTCTCCGTCAAAACGAGTTCCTGAATCTTTTTAAATTCTTTTACTATCTTTTCTGGTTTTTCCCGTGCGAGGGTCGTGCAGACCCTCCGTGCATCTTCGCTCTCCAGAGCAACCATGTTAGGCGCTCTATGCCTGCTGTTACAGCAGACAGCAGCATGGGGTTCGACGACAAAATTTTTTACATTCTTGCCGAGCCAGTGGTATCTCCGTGCTGTCCTCTTTTGTACGTTCATTCCCTGCTGGATAACAGACCAGTCTCCCCTGTCAGTGAAGATAAATACATGGTGATACAGTTGATATCCGTCTTGTACAGCAGTATTGTCTACCTTTGCAGACATCCTGCTCGCATAAACGAGTGGGGAAGGATCTAAAAGATATTTATCCGAGTGTATCCTGATGTGTTCCGGCGTTCTTCTTGAAGCTGCACCTTTACCGCCTGCAATGGCAATGCCTAGCTCTCCCTCCATGCCCCTTAATCCTTCCTTTAAAGCCCCTGTTACCGTTGTGGTCAGCCCGCTTGAATGCCAGTCAAAACCAAGGACACACCCTAATGCCTGAAACCAGAAGGGGTCAGAAAGCTTTTCGAGGAAGCCGTTTTGCCCGAATTCACTCACGACAGTATGGATGATTTCCCTGGATAGTTTTGTCATCCTGTCGAAGAGCCACCCCGGTGCTTTCCCGTAATGGAGAGGGAGTGTCGCTGTTCCGGTCTTCCGCATGCTCAGAGTCTCCTCCTGAACATGGAAAAGAACCTCTCTTTTATTTTCTCGTGAAAAGGTCGTCGGAGCCATTTCTCAAGCGTTATGTTTTTTGAATACTGCAAGTCTTCTTGAAAAACTCTAATCATCTGATGGGCAAAACCTGTATCAATTATACCGACGTTGCCTTCATCGTTTATCCGGAGTGAACGGAAATCAAGATTTGCAGACCCTATGACGCTCCATGCTTCATCGAAGACAGCGGTCTTTGCATGAAGTATATCGCCGTTATAATTGAATATCTGTACACCGGCTTTCAAAAGTTTTGTGAAAGAAGCCCTGCCTGCATAGTGTGCAGCAAAAATGTCCGATCTGCCGGGTAAGAGCAGGGATACCTTTACGCCCCTCGATACCGCTTCTCCCAGGACCTGAAGCATCCTTCTGCTGGGCGTAAAGTATGCGGTAGTAAAGTAGATGCTTTTGCGGGCTTTATTGATGCTGTAGTAAAGTAGTTTTCTCATCCTCCGTCTACTTTTTGCCGAACTTGCAAATATGGGGACTGCAGGGAGTCCGTGCTGAAACGGCTCGACATGCTTGTCGTGGCGGATAGGGCAGCCTTTCCATATGATCCAGCTTTTCTTGAATATATCCAGGAGTGACTTTGCTATGGGCCCTTCAAGGAATATCCCCGTGTCTCTCCATGCAGACTTTCTTTTAAGCGTATAATAACCCCTGTATTCGTTTGCAATATTAAGCCCACCTGTGAAAGCTTTCTGACCGTCGATTATAATAAGTTTCTTATGATCTCTATAGACATACTGAAAAGGTGATGTCCATTTGAAAGGGCGGGATGCCCTCACATGAATACCTGCTTTTTTAAGGCTTTTCCAGAATTTTAGAGGTGTTCCGAAAGAACCGAAGTGATCATAAAGGATGTAAACCTTTACACCCTCTGACGCCTTTTTTTTCATTATTTCTGAAAGTTCATGCCCGGTTTCGTCATCACGGAATATATAGAATTCGAGGCAGAGCAATTCTTTCGCTGACCTGACAGCTTCGAATATTTTTTGAAACGTTTCCTTGCCCTTCCACAACAGCGTTACTTTATTTCCATGCGTGAAGGGTGTTCCATATACCCTCTGTATCTGTTTGGTTGTAAACGGTGAATCTGAGGAAACAGCGCTCATAAATTAATAATTACTGAAACCGGATTTTTAGTCAACAGAGCAAAAAGCTTTCATCGTGTTTATTGCGTTTATGGAGTTTATAGCGTTAAAAGAAGATGTTCAATAGTTATTTATAGTTATTGAGTTGTTTATTTTAGAAGACATGGCAAGCCGGCAGGCAAAAAAAGCAAAGAGCGTAGAGCAGGGAGCCATGGACTATGAGCTGAGAGTTATTTGACATTTGGATTTTGACATTTTGACTTCAAGATAATTACTTCTGCATTCTAACGTCTGAATTCTGAGTTGTCTCGGTTTCATCTACCAAAGTGCTATGCAGTCTGGTGGATATTTCTTTGGGAATGAGATAAAATTTATAATTGTAGTAATTTCATAAATAATGCATATTTCCATAAAAAATATCAGTGAAGCAATGTGTGCCTGTGATGCCCTGATACTCCCTTTTACAGAAGGGAGCCCGGGTCTCTATGACAGCCTTGGTCCTTCATCTGCCCGGCTTATCCGGAGGGTCTTCAGGAAAGAATTCAGCGGAAAGCAAAAGACGGTCATCTGCATCCCTGCTCCAGATGAACTCGGGGCTGGAAGACTGGTGCTTGTAGGTCTTGGGAAAAAGAAAGAGATTTCTTCGGAAAAGGTGAGACAGTCCGGTGGAAAAACAGCAGATGCCCTGCGCTTTACAGGGTTGAAGAAAATTGCACTGTCTACCGCTTTCTTGTCATCTTTCAACATATCTCCAGCCGAGTTCGTCGAGGGTTTTCTTCTGGGCCTCTATTCTTTTGATAAATATCTTGCAAAGAAAGACAAGAAAGTGATTGATACGTTTGTACTCCTTTCCAGGGAGACTGAGAGCCTGAAGGCTGAAATTTTCTGGAAGAAGACGATCGCCTCTTCAGTGTGGTTTGTCCGGGACTTGGTCAATACCCCGGCCAACGATATGACCCCTACACATCTCGCACAGCAAGCCCTCTCATTAAAAAAGCCTCATCTGTCGGTAAAAATCCTGGAAAAAAGCGATGCAACAAAACTCGGAATGGGGGCTTATTTATCGGTTGCCAGGGGATCAAAAGAACCTCCAAAATTCATTATTTTGGAATACAGGGGGGCGAAGGGAGATCCGCTTGTACTTATAGGGAAATCCGTTACTTTTGACAGTGGCGGCTTGTCATTAAAACCACCTGACGGGATGGAGAGGATGAAGGATGACATGGCCGGCGGCGCAACAGTCCTGGGGGTCCTAAAAGTAGTTTCAGAATTGGGACTGCCGATAAGGCTTATCGGGATCTTGCCTGCAACAGAGAACCTTCCCGGGGGCTCAGCTACACGACCTGGAGATGTTGTTCGTTCAGTGAATGGCAAGACAATTGAAATTATCAACACTGATGCAGAAGGGCGTCTGGTTCTTTCAGACGCCCTCGGGTTTGCACAGCGGTATAACCCGAGGGCAATTATAGATATTGCAACCCTGACCGGTGCCTGTTCCATAGCACTGGGAAGTGAAGCAATAGCCATGATGGGCAATGATAGCCGACTTATGGATAAACTTAAAAAAGCCGGTGAAAAGGCATATGAACGGGTTTGGGAAATGCCGCTTTACAGTGAATATAAAGATTATTTGAAGAGCGACATAGCTGACATAAAGAATTACGGGGGAAGAAACGGTTCTCTCATAGCCTCGGCATATTTTTTGTATGAATTTGCCGGAAAGGTACCATGGGTTCACCTTGATATTGCAGGAACTGCCTGGTTGGAAAAAGAGAAGCCGTATATTCCTAAAGGTGCCTCAGGCATCGGTGTAAGACTTCTATTAAATTTTATAAAGGAGTCATAATGAGGCTATTCAAATTGTTATTGACTATTTCTTTTTTATTGGTACCAACTGCTGTATTTGCATGGGGTCCGTTAACCCACATATACCTCGGTAGCGAGATCTATTCACTCGGTTCACTCCTTCCCGCGAGCCTTTTTGAAATCATAAGGCGTTACAAGAAAGACTTTCTGTACGGAAATATTATGGCTGATATAGTATTCGGCAAGAAATACCTTCCCGAACACAAGAATTCTCATAACTGGGGTGTTGCATTTGAGCTTTTGGATGCAGCAAAGACAAAACAGCAAAAGGCTTTTGTATATGGTTATATGGGCCATCTAGCTGCCGATACGGTCGCTCATAATATGTATGTGGTCAGCGGGAAAAATGTCAGGCATTCAATCCTGGAGATAAAGGCAGACAGCATTATCGATAAAAAATACTGGGTTCAAGCCAGGGCAATTGATAAGACTGTACAGATTAGGAATGACCTTTTCCTGGAAAATGCACTCGACCGATTTGTTTTTTCTTTCAAGACGAACAAGAGGATTCTCCGGGGGACAGTGTTTCTTGCTATACTCTATAGGGAAAAGATAGGAGATTTTATCGACAGGAATCTTGATACAACCCTGCCCGGGAGAGAAGATATCGAGCGTTTACAGAAGGAGTCTCTATATAAGATCGTTGATCTCTTCCAGAACTGGGAAGACTCGGAAGTTGTTAAAGTCAGTCCGAACGGGAACTGCTGCAGACAGGGGTTTATAATAAGGGAATTGCAGCCTTTTCTCGCCAGGCGTGCCCAAAAGCGCTCGTCGTCAATGCGATAGAGGTTGCTGAGCCGTCGAACAGCCTCAGTTAGTAAATTTCCCGGTTAAGCATCTCTGATGTGCATCCTCTATCCCGGAACTTTCCTTCTACTGTATACTATCAATATGAGGAAGGTTCTCCTGATACTTATCGTAGCATCTCTTATGTCAGGCTGTGCTCATGTGATCTCCCGGGAATTGCGTGAGCAGACAGACAAGGATTTGACTGCCGAGATGCTATTTAAAGACCCGGAAGCATACAAAGGAAAGACAGTAATCCTCGGAGGTATTATAATAGACATTTTTCATACTGATCAGGGGTCCTATGTAGAGGTGCTCCAGACCCCGCTGGATGATCTCGGACATCCTAAGGATACAGATTTCTCCTACGGAAGGTTTATTTTTTTATATGGGGAATATCTTGATTCTGCTATTTTTTCGAAGGGAAAAGAGATAACTGTTGGCGGAAAGGTTTTCGGGAAGACCGTTCGTCCACTTGGAGAAATAGAATATACATACCCGCTTATTCAAGCCCGGGAGATACACCTCTTCGGTCCGAAGCGGACTCTTCCGGTCTTTTTTTCCATCGGCGTCTTTTCAGATTTTTGAAATATAACCTATCTCTTTTTCCTGCCGGAACCTTTAACGGCTTTCTTTTTTTGTGTTGCTTTCTTTCCTTGGGCAGATTTCTGAGCAATGCGCTTGACGCTCTTCTTTGCCGTCTTCGGTCTCTTCGAAGTAACTGAGGTAGCCTTTTGCTTCACTGCTTTTTTCTCAGGTTTTTTCAAAGTGACTTTTTTGGCCGTCTTTGCCGTTTTCTTTTTTGTTACCTTTGTTGTTTTCGAAGCTGGTTTGCGGGTTTTGGATGCAGCCTTTTCTTTTTTCACCTTTTTTGTTTTCGCTACAGGTTTCCTTTTAACAGCGGGTTCTTTCCTTGCCTTTTTACTCTCCGAAGGTGTTACGACAGGCGGAGGCGTTGCAGTAGCACGTGTCATCAGGGGATGTTCCCGCTTTGTTTCAACTGGATGTGATTCTTTAACCATAAGTTGTTTATTATCTTCAATGGTACCAAGGATATCTTCTTCCCTGATAAACAGAATCTCGCTGCCGTCCAGTTCTACCTCTTGCATCGCGTATTCCATGAAATATACCCTTTGGCCGGGCTTGAGTATTGTAGGAATAAACCTTTCCTTTTTGCCCGGTTCCTTCTTGTATCGTCCCGGGCCTATAGAGATAACAGTGCCTTCAAGGGGTATATCCCTTGCAATGTCCGGTATAATGATCCCGCCGGCGGATAATTCTTTCGGATCTTTTCTTTTGATGATTAACCAATCATGAAGTGGCCTTATCTTCATAATCTGTGACCTCCTGACATATGGGTTTTGAAAACAATAAATTATAAGGGATAACACAGCTTTTATGGAAGAGGCTTGTCTGAAAATCAAGATATTTTTCTTTTTAAAGGGTTCTATACTGCACGGAGAGGGGGATATTGTTTTATTGTTAAAACTGATATAATGGGGAAATAAGAACAGATAAAAGGCGGAAAGAGAGAAATGTTTTGGATATGTCCCCTTTGCGGGTATCAGAACGAAGATACCACGAGGCGTTGCATATGCGGGTTCGAGGCTGACGAGAGTGTCTTAAGGTCACCTGTAACCGGTGAGGCTGACATATTCGGAGGGCAAGAGCAGATTGTAGAGCAGGAACAGATTGTAGAGATTGTAGAGATGCCCTTGAGCAGTTTCGATGCTGAATCAGAAGAACATGTGAAACCTAAAAATATCAGAGAAGGAAAAGAAATGGATAAAAAAAGTAAGGAAGCTGAAGATGAGATTTTATTTAAGGAAATCGATTCATGGAGGATCATTTTCGCAAAACAGGATCAATGCGTTTATCTCGCTACACCTGCTCTCCAATCATTCAGAATCAAGCTTACCCTGGATGATATAAGGGAATTGCTGGATTTTATCACCCAGAAGGCCAATATCGAAATAGTATCGAGGCAAAGGTTGGTAACCGGGGATGATATATCAGAACTTATCGATGTACTTGACAAGATGATTGAAATGAAAAAAGCCAAGTTTAAGATTAAATTTTCCGATGATGAATTACAGGGGATAGCTGATATTATTAACAAGCAATTGAAGGATTAATATCGCCTCGAAAGATGAAGTATATGTTTCAGCCCCTTTTCAACTAACTTCGAACTCTTGCATGAATATCTGAGATACGCGGTTTTTTACATACTTAGCAAATCCTTAATCCGAACAGCCCTGAAGCAAAAGATATCTTCCAGTTGTTTTTTTATGATAATTTTATGTAATGGCATGGCAAAAAGAGGAATTCCATAGGTCACCTCATCCTTCAGGCGAGTCCCTTTTGATAGTTTTTCAAATGTATGGATATGCTGCCATGAGCTGTAAGGGCCGCTCACTTGTATGTCCGTGAAGCGGACAGGTTTTTGATAATCGATGATCCTGGTCCGCCACCTCAGTTTTATACCAAACCACCTGATCGTGTAATCAAACTCGGCACCTTTAAACACCGTTGTGTTATGACAGTCAACCACTCTGAAATCCAGCCATTTGGGGGTTATTTCCGGGAGCTTCCCGGGGTTTTCAAGCAGGGGGAAGACCTCGTCGGGGGAAAAGGGCAGAACCTGCGACGTGAGGATTTTGTATGTGAAAATACCTGTCTTTCTGAATTCGATAGTGAATGAGGACGGCAGAGCGTATCTTGTTTTCATGCCCTTATTATAAATAATGTTGAAGATGTACTGTTTTCAGCAGCCTGTTGAAAAAGTATATTTGTGTCACCCTGAACTTGCCTGCCCGTCGTCATTCCGGAGGGATTCAGGGTCTCGTAACCTATTGATTTTACGAGATGCTGAACCAGATCCTGAACTGAATTCAGGACAGGGTTCAGCATGACAAATTGTACATGTTTGGCCTTTTTCAACAGGCTGTAAGTAACGAATCCCGGCATCATTTTATCTATTCGGAAGGAAGAACTTTATATGATATTTTGAATAAAAGACGGGTTTATAACTGTTGGCATCCAAAGAGCTTACTATTAGAACTGATCAGGATTTTTTGTTATATTCTTCAAGCTTGTCTTTCCCGAAAGGAGAAAGCATTCTCAGGTCCTTGATAATGCCCGGCATAATCCCTATAACCATGTCGATTTCTTCCTCCGTAGTATACCGGCTGATGGAAAACCTGATAGAGCCGTGGATGGCAGTAAAGGGCACACCCATTGCCCTTAGCACATGGGAAGGTTCCAGCGAACCGGAGGAACATGCTGAGCCGGAAGATGCACAGATGCCATGCTCGTTTAACCTGAGAAGAATAGCTTCTCCCTCGACGTATTCAAAGCTTATGTTCGTTGTGTTCGGTAGCCTGTTGTTAGTGTCACCGTTGATCCTTGCGTCGGGGCAGGATTGCAGGAGTGCTGTTTCGAGTTTATCCCTGAGCCTTTTCATTTGAGCATATTCCCCGGGGAGATTTTTACCTGCGATTTCACATGCCTTTCCAAACGCTATGATCGAAGCAACGTTTTCAGTTCCCGCGCGTCTTCCGCTCTCCTGGTGACCACCTATTATAAGAGGGTAGAACCGGGTACCTCTTCTCACATACAGGGCACCGATCCCCTTGGGTGCATGGAGCTTGTGACCCGAGAGTGAGAGCATATCAACAAGGAGTTTATTCGTATCGATAGGGACTTTTCCAACGGCCTGGACAGCATCGGTGTGAAAGAGTATATTCCTGTCTTTCAGGATCCCTGCGATCTCAGCAAGCGGAAAGATATTTCCGACCTCGTTATTTGCATACATGATGGATACTAGCGCTGTATCTTCGTCAAGTGCCTTCATGAGTTCATCGATAGAGATCCGGCCTTTATTGTCAACAGGCAGAAATGTAATCCTGTAACCTTTTCTTGCGAGGTGTTTACAGAAGTTCAGGACAGCAGGATGCTCAACCCTCGTTGTTATAATATGTTTTCTCCCGGGAGATGTTTCGACAGCACTTAAAATCGCCGTGTTATCACTTTCAGTCCCGCAGCTTGTAAAGATAATCTCTTCAGGCTCTGCTCCAATGAGTTGGGCAACCTGTCTGCGCGCCTCTTCGATCATCCTGTGGAGCTGTCCACCAAAGGTGTGCATACTCGAGGGGTTGCCGTAGAGGTACTTGAGGTAAGGCAGCATCTCATCGAGGACCTCGGGAGAAAGAGCGGTTGTCGCATTGTTGTCGAGATATATAATGTTCATTGGGCCTCCAGAATGATTGCATCGCTCACAAGTTCTCTGAGCTTATTCTGTATGCCCTCTAAGGTAACACCGGCCATGAGACAGCCTGTGCACATGCCTCGCAATGCTATCATGACCTTATTGCCTTCGATATCGATGAGTTCGATATCTCCGCCGTCAGCCTGTAACCCTGGTCTTATCTCTTTGTCGATTATCTCCTGGATAAGCGCAATCTTCTGAAGGTTTGTAAGTTTTCTTGTCTTTGCAGGTTTCTCAAGTGCTTTTACTTTCCATATATCATTCAGTATGACTTGAATTTTTTCCATGCATTCGCCGCAACCGCCGCATGCTTTTGTATAGTCGGAGATATCGTCAACGGTTGTCAGGTGGTTTTCTATCGCAACCTTCCTGATTTTTTCTTCTGAAACATCGAAACATTTGCATACAAGATCGCTTTTGTCCTCTTTTAAAGTAGTGATGCCCCTGTAATTGGCAACCGCAGCCTCAAGCGCCTCTCGCCCAAGCACGGAGCAGTGCATCTTCTCTTTCGGGAGACCGCCGAGGAAATCTGCTATATCCTGGTTGGATACTTGGAGTGCTTCATCAACTGTTTTTCCCTTAATGAGTTCTGTAAGTGCAGAAGAGCTCGCAATGGCGCTTGCACATCCGAATGTCTGAAATTTCGCATCCGTAATTCTGTCGGTATCCCTGTCCACTTTCAAAGTCAGCCTCAATGCGTCACCGCAGACTATGCTCCCGACTTCTCCGACACCGTCAGCGTTTTCTATTTCACCGCTGTTTTTAGGCTGCAGAAAGTAATCTTTGACCTTGTTCGTATATTCCCACATCTTTTAAATAAAGACCCCTCGAAGAGGCAGGGGTTGTCAATGAAAGGGATTTCATTTTGCTGATCCACTTGAGACCAGCGGGACTATGTCCGCTTTACATTTAAACAAAGACCGGGAAGAAATGTCAATTGAGCCAGTGTCATATGAATAACGGACATATAAAAGGGGGCATTGCCGTAATTGTAATGAGGCTCGTAGCTATTCCCCGGGTTTCATATTATAATGTATTAAACAGGTTTTTCCTGAGATAACATGGGTCAGAAAAGGCGGGCATTATTATGCCGGGGGATATGTAACGGGACCGGTGTTGCATATCTTTCATTGAAGTAAAGGTTTACTGTTTGGAGAAAGGGGGAAGATATGGCTTACTATGTGATATTAAGTACTCTCACTGATGAAGGACGGAAGACAATCAAGGAGAAACCCCAAAGGATACTTGAGGTAAACAAGGAACTTGAAAAGTTGGGGGTTAAGGTAAAGGAGCAGTTTGCCGTTCTCGGTCCGTATGATTTTGTAAACATCGTTGAAGCCCCGGACAATTATGCAGTCATGAAGATGTCCGTTGAGCTGGGTGCACGTGGGTCGGTGCAGCTCCTTACCCTCGCAGCAATCCCAATCGAAGAATTTATTCAGAAATTTAAATAATAGCGGACCGGGAAAAAATAACAGAGGTTTTCTCATAAGAATATTCCCTGCGGCAAGAGAGGCTGTCCGGCATATTGTAAAACCATGGCGCATTTCATCAATATATCGTAGCCGCAACCTTCATATTGTCGCCATACAAGCTGGCTAGATCCAGGAGATTTTTCTATGGCAGCCTGCAAGACAGACTGGGATTTTCAGGAATGCTTGAGGCAGGAGAACGTTATAGTAAAGGGGAATTTTAATAATGAAATCTTGTGCCCTTTGTGGAAAGCGTATTAAGATAGACAAATATTTTTCAAGAAAGTCCTTATGCCCGTCTTGTGGAGGAGACCTTCACATATGCCTCAACTGTAAATTTTATTCCGAGTCTAGCCATAACAAGTGCAGTGAGCCAAAGGCAGAGTTCCAGAGGACCCGGGACAAAGCTAATTTTTGCGATTATTTTGTTTTCAATGAAGCTGCACCCTCTTCCCCACGTATGGAAAAGGAAGATGCACTTAAGAAACTCGAGGATTTGTTCAAAAAAAATAACTAACAAAGGGATAACGAACCAACAGGGCTCTTTTTTTTAGGACGTAATACAATTCTTGTGACCTAGAATCACTTCATTAACCCGAAAAAATGCAGCAGGTTACTGGATCAAGGGCAAATTTGTAAACGTCTCTTGATATCGACATGGTTTTATCATGATTCCCTTTTGCAATTTTCAGAAGTATCCGCATAGTCTCGTCGGTCCCTTTCTGTACAGCCTGTTGAAAAAGTATATTTATGTCACCCACCCTGAACTTGCCTGCCCGCCGTCATTCTGGAGGGATTCAGAGTCTTAAACCCTATTGATTTTACGAGATGCTGAACCAGATGCTGAACTAAATTCAGGACAGGGTTCAGCATGACAAATTGTCCATGTTAGGCCTTTTTCAACAGGCTGCTGTATGCCGGACAGTCATACATGTTCTATTAGGATAATGATGGTAAAATAAATATATAAAAAAATGAAAAATAATGATAAAGGAGGGTTGTCTTGATAGATCGAAGGGAGTTTCTCAAGATTGCGGCTGTTACGGGCTGCGGACTTGCTTTCGGAGGAAGGCTTGGAGGACTTCCACCACTCGCTGAGGCCTCTGAACCCCATGATCTCGTTGTGGCTCAAGGTAAGGGAAAATCTCCGTCCTCGATAGCAAAAGCGGCTATAGATGCAATGGGAGGTATCAAGAGGTTCATCTCAAGGGGAGATATTGTTGTCATAAAGCCGAATATAGGATGGGACAGGTTGCCCGAACAGGCTGCGAATACGAACCCGGAAGTTGTAGCGGCTGTTGTGAGGCTCTGTTTCGAAGCCGGGGCAAGAAAAGTAAGGGTCTTCGACAGGAGCGTCAACGACCCGCGGAGATGCTATAAGCAGAGCGGTATAGCTGATGCCGTGAAAAAAATAGGTGGAGATGTCAGCTTTATTGACGAGAGGAGATTCAAGGATGTATCCATAAAGGGACAGGTTCTCAAGTCGTGGCCGCTCTACAAGGATATATTTGAGGCCGACAAGGTGATCAATATACCTATTGCAAAGCATCACGCACATGCAAAACTCACCATGGCGATGAAAAACTGGATGGGTGTAATGGGTGGTAACCGCGGCAGGATACACCAGAGGATAGGCGAAAGTCTTGCAGATATAAGCATGGTCATCAAGCCGACCCTTACGGTTCTCGATGCCATACGCATACTGACAGCTAACGGTCCCCAGGGAGGAAACCTGAGAGATGTCAAAAGGCTTGACACTGTGATTGTAGGAATAGACCCTGTAGGGGTCGATTCTTACGGTGCAACCCTTTTCGGCATGAAGGGAAGCGAACTTTCATATGTCAGGGCAGGCGCGGCAGCCCGTATCGGTATTATGGATCTTTCAAGACTCAAGATTAAAAAATTGCATGTCTAAAAGTAATCTGCGGAGAGTATCCCAGGGTCTTTTCCTGCTCCTTTTCCTCTTCCTTTTCATACAGACAGAGTCTAAGGGGAGCGATACACTGGGGTACCCGGTCAGGCTCTTCCTCGATTTTGACCCGCTTATTTTTCTTACGACTGTTCTGGCAACACGCGCACAAGAGATCCCCGCCGCTTTCTTCCTTTCTCTAACGGTCATCGTTTTGACGGTTGTTCTCGGCAGGATATTCTGTGGCTGGATATGTCCTCTCGGGACCCTTAACAACATGGCAGGCTCCCTGAAAAAGAGGCGCACTAGACAGTTGCCGTTTTACATGCACAGGGTCAAATACTATATACTCATAGCCATCCTTGTCTCATCTGTCTTTACTCTGCAACTCGCAGGTATACTGGATCCGATTGCACTCATCATCAGGTCTTTTTCACTTAGCATCTACCCGCTGATAAACTACGGGGCGCGTGCTTTTTTTGACGGGCTTTACAATGCGGACATACCCGGTGTTGTTCATGTTTCTGAATACATCTACTCTTTTATGAAAAAGGTTATCCTGTCCTTTCAGCAACCATATTACCACCAGGGAGTCCTTATCGGTGTAATCTTCCTAACCATAATCGGCCTTAACCTGCTTGAAAAGAGGTTCTGGTGCAAATATCTATGTCCCCTCGGTGCGTTACTAGGACTCCTTTCCCGCTATTCGGTCCTTAAAAGGCAAGTCAGTGAAGGCTGTACGTCATGCGGCATGTGTGACACTGTCTGCCAGGGAGCTGCTTTCCCGGAAAACAGGGAAGAATGGAGTAAGACAGAATGTCTTGCCTGTTTCAACTGCGACGATATATGTCCTGCAAACGCCGTGCACTTTGGATTCGGCCGCAAGACAGTTCCCTCTATGGACTTGGGGAGGAGGAGGGTTATCCTTTCGGTTCTTTCAGGGATCGGAGCGGTCCCCTTGATGAGGTCTACTCCGGTTTCGAAGATTCCTTCTTTGAACCCAAAGTTGATAAGACCTCCCGGAGCTCTCGGTGAAGAGGAATTCCTCAAGCGGTGTGTGAAGTGCGGTGAGTGCATGAAGGTCTGCATTACGAACGGTCTTCAGCCGGCTCTCCTGGAAGCAGGATTGGAAGGAATATGGTCTCCCGTGCTCGTTCCGAAAATAGGATATTGTGAATTCCGTTGCACTCTCTGCAGCCAGGTATGCCCTTCAGGTGCTATCCGGAGGTTAACATTTGAAGACAAAATGAAAGTCAGGATAGGGCTTGCAATGATTGAAAAGGGCAGGTGCCTTCCTTATGCACATAATACACCGTGCATCGTGTGTGAGGAGGTCTGCCCGACGCCGGAAAAGGCCATATGGTTTGAAGAGATCCTGGTAAAAGACAGGGAAGGGAAAGAGATAACAGTGAAACAGCCCCATGTTGATCTGAATCTCTGCATAGGGTGCGGCATATGCGAGGCAAAATGCCAGGTTGGTAGCAGGCCGGCAATCTACGTTACGAATATAGGGGAGTCACGGTCAGACACAAACCAGCTATTGCTCTAATAGGGGGGTCTGAAAATTAATCTCCTCTAAGTAACCAAGGTGGTGACACCAAAAAATTTGCCATTTCCCATTTTTTGACTATACTTTAGTTATATAAGTCCTGCAAAATTTTTTAAGAACAACAAGATGAAATAAAAATCGGTATATCTAAAGAAAGAACTATAACCAAGGGAAAGATATAAAATATATGTTGTCCGTCAAACTAATATTCCAGAATTCTTTTAGAAGAAATCCAGCTCTCTGGGCTTCAATAACCGGGGCAATTTTTGGTTTTCTGCTCCTTCGTCTCTATATAATTTCAATATATTCCCTCTTTTACCTTATGGAAACCGGGAAAAGCATATTTTATGATCCGATTTATATTGAAGACCCGGGAATGTTCCAGTCCTTTCAATTATTAATCTCAATTTCATTCATATTTTTTGGAGGGCTTATAGGGCTCATTTTTGGCAAATGGTATGACCGCAGGCAGAAGCACATCATGGAAAGAATCGAGCGCGAAAAGCATGACGCTGCTATCGAGACATTAAAAGAACTTACCGTAACACTCTCTCATTATATTATTAATTCAAGTTCAATAATAAGGGGCTTTGCTCAAAGAGGCTATCGAAATGCATCTAATGAAAAGGTAAAAGAATACTTTTCAATAATCCATGAAGAAGTTGATAAAACAATAGCAGTCATAAAGGGACTCGAGAATCTCAAGGAAATAGAATTAACAAAATACATAGAATCCGGGACGGCTCTGATGATCGATCTTAAGAAACAAATAGAAGAACAATTAAAGATAATAAAAAGTATGGAAGAAAAAACTCTTAGCTAAGAGAAAGAATAACTAGAGTATATAAGGTAAATTTTATGAATCAAGTTATTATTTCAACAGAAGAGGCCAAGAAAACTTCAATAGACGATCTTTTTCAAAAACTTTCGACAAGCATAAAAGGCATTTCCTCTTCGGAAGCAAAAGATCGTCTTCAACAATACGGCTACAACGAGATTGCCGAAAAGAAAAAGAGCCTCGTCCTAAAATTATTAAGTTACTTCTGGGGCCCGATACCATGGATGATTGAGGTTGCAGCCATACTTTCAGCCGCTGTCCGTGACTGGGAGGATTTCGGGATTATATTTACCCTGCTCCTGTTGAATGCAGGGGTAGGATTCTGGCAGGAACACAAGGCAGATAATGCCATCGAGTTATTAAAACAGAAACTAGCACCGAAGGCGCGTGTGCTACGCGATGGCAAATGGATTGATATCGCCGCACGGGAACTTGTACCAGGTGACATAGTCCGAATACGTCTGGGCGTGATAATTCCGGCTGACACAAAGCTTGTTGACGGAGATTACCTGATGGTTGATGAATCTGCATTAACCGGGGAATCTCTGCCTGTTGAAAAACATATTTCTGATATAGCATATTCTGGTTCAATAGCGCGTCAAGGAGAAATAAATGGCCTAGTAGTTGCAACCGGAATGAACACCTATTTCGGCAAGACTGCAAGGCTCGTAGAAGAAGCTCAAAAGCGGAGCCACTTTCAAAAAGCGGTTATTAAGATCGGAGATTATTTGATCGTACTTGCACTTGCTCTTGTTGCAGTTATCTTTCTTGTCGCACTTTTTAGGCATGAGAGTCTTCTGCAAACCCTCCAGTTTGCCTTAATTCTGACAGTGGCTGCAATACCTGCTGCCCTGCCGGCGGTTCTTTCGGTCACAATGGCAGTCGGTGCTGTTGCCCTCGCTAAAAAAGAAGCTATTGTGAGCAAATTGGTTGCCATTGAGGAGATGGCAGGTATGGATGTTCTCTGTTCTGATAAAACAGGTACTATTACTCAGAATCAGCTTACAGTGGGAGAAGTAAAATCCTTTGAAAAATTCACACAAAATGATGTATTGCTTTTTGCCTACCTCTCGTCTAGAGAAGAAGACAAGGATCCAATTGACGACGCCATTATTTTAAAGGTAAAAGAAAGTCCTGAACTCTTGCGTATGTCTGGTAATTATAATGTTGCGGGATTTAGACCTTTCGATCCAGTTTCCAAGCATGCAGAAGCTATGATTGAAGACAACGCAGGTAACAAGTTCAAAGTAGCCAAGGGAGCACCACAAGCCATTCTTTCACTCATAGAAACAAAAGAGACTATAAGCTCAGAAGTGGACAAAGATGTCGGTATCTTCGCTACCAAAGGACACAGGGCACTTGGAGTGGCAAAAACGAATGACCAGGATAGCTGGCAATATGTGGGATTGCTTGGTCTTTACGACCCTCCACGTGAAGATTCTGCTGAAACTATCAAGTCAGCACAGGAAATGGAAGTTAAAGTCAAAATGATCACAGGTGATCACGTTGCCATTGCAAAGGAGATAGCACACCGGGTGAACTTGGGTACTAATATTATGCCAGCCTCATCTTTAATGGACAAACCTGATCGGGAAGCTCAGCGAATTATTGAAAATGCTGATGGTTTTGCTCAGGTCTTTCCGGAGCATAAATTCCATATTGTGGAGTTACTCCAGAGCAAAGAACACATAGTGGGCATGACCGGCGACGGAGTCAATGACGCTCCCGCCCTAAAAAAAGCCGATGCAGGAATTGCCGTTTCCGGAGCTACAGATGCAGCAAAATCAGCAGCGGATATTGTGCTCACAAAGCCGGGGCTTTCAGTCATTATCGATGCGATCAAACAGAGCCGTATGATATTTGAACGCATGAACAGTTATGCTGTTTATCGTATTGCCGAGACGATCAGGGTATTGTTATTTTTAACATTATCAATCCTTGTATTTAATTTTTATCCTGTAACAGCTGTGATGATCGTTATTCTGGCAATTCTGAACGACGCACCTATCATGATGATTGCTTACGACAATACAAGGCTTTTGCAAACACCTGTAAAATGGGAGATGCGCAAGGTGCTGACTATTGCAACAATCCTCGGAGTGATGGGGGTATTTGCGAGCTTTTTCCTGTTTTGGATAGGAGAAAGACTGCTGCATCTTGACCGCCAGACCATACAGACCCTAATTTTTCTGAAGCTGACAGTTGCCGGCCACATGACAATTTACCTCACACGGACTAATGAGAATCCGTTCTGGACACGTCCTCTCCCTGCACCTGCTCTTTTCTTTACTGCTGAGATAACCCAGGCTGTAGCAACACTTATCGCCGTATACGGCTTTTCTATGAACCCTATTGGTTGGAAATTGGCTGGATTTGTGTGGGGATACGCACTGGTCTTTTTCATAGTGAATGATTTTGTCAAAGTCCGTCTTTACAGATTAATAAATCACGGTAACTTGATATTTCATAGATGAAGAAACGACACCAATCTTGCCTGTTTACAATCCGAATTTTTTGAATAAATAATATTTGGGGAAATCGATGCCGAGTGTAAATAATGCCGATAATCCCAGAATAGCAAAGACTTGATGGGCAGGGAGGGACGGAACAAAGATGCCGTATATACCCAACAACGTAAAGCCTATTATAGTAGCCGCGCTCAGGATCAACAATTCCCTGCCTGGTATGGATGACCAGAAGTGTCTCCTCTCCCTTACGATCAATACCCTGAATTGACTGTTAAATATGAGATTGAGCATTACAAGGGTGCGCAGCTTTTCCCATTCAATATGAAAGTATTTCAGACCTGCTAGGATTACGATGATGCCTTCTATCACGAGCAGCATACCCGGAAGTAGGGATGCGATTGTGATATTCTTTACATTCCACTTATTTGGATTGCTCGTGTGCTTTACATTGTCTGTTGAAAGTGACATAGTGACAAAATCGTTGGCAAACACAAGGAGCGACATCCCGAGAAGTGAAAGGACAATGTCATGAAGCCATAAAAAGCCTATAGTCAACAAACCAACAAATTCTATGACCTTTGTAACCTTGTTTATTACCCATGTAAGCATTCTTTGATATGTCTGCCTGCTTATTTTTACTGCATCGATTATTACACCAATGCCCGGCTCTGTTAAGACCACACTTGCAGATGCCTTTGCCACATCCGCTGCATTGTAAACGGCTATCCCCATCTCTGCCTGTTTCAGCGCCGGTGCATCATTTACCCCATCCCCTGTCATACCAACAATGTGCCCCCTGGATTGAAGAAGTTTTACCACTCTATATTTGTCCTCTGGATATATCTCAGCAAAACCATCAATCTCGCCAATAATCCCCACCTGTTTATCCTCGCCTAAACCTTTAATATCGGCAAGCCGGATGATTTTATCGCCTAAGCCTACGTGACGGGCTATTTCCTTTGCTATGGCTATGTTATCACCGGTAAGCATTACAGGCTTTACCCCAAGTCTTCTCGCCTCTTCTATCATGTTTTTGGAGTCAGGTCTGGGAGGGTCTGATAAGGGCAGTAATCCCATAAGCTTAAGATTGTCTAAATCATCACCCTCCGATCTGGCAACCGCTATTGTTCTATAACCTTTCTGGGAGAGTTCTTCAACAGTTTTATTCGCCTTGTCAATCGTCTCATTATCAATTCCGCTACACATGGACGTGACCAACTGAGATGCGCCTTTAATGACCCTGAACTGCTTCCCATTTGTTTCAATAATCGCCTCTGTCCTCTTGATTGAAGGATCAAAAGGAGTATATGAAATCTGTTTGTATGCATTAAAATTAACTCCCATGCCTTTAGCATATCCAATAACCGCAAGGTCTATTATGTCCATTCCTTCCTCTTGTGAGGCCATTGCTGCTACGGTGACAACATCCTCCTTTTTATATCCTGACAGCGGTATGCTGTCTGTGACCGACAAGCTGTTCTGTGTAATACTGCCTGTTTTATCAAGACATAGTATATCTATAGAAGCAGCATCCTCTATTGAGTCGAGCTTCGTTACCAGCGCCCCCTTCTTTGCAAGCTCCATTGCACCCACCGCCTGGACTATGGTGAGGACTGCGGGAAGGGCCACGGGAACCGCTCCCATGAGAAAGATAACAGCGAGGGTGAGCACAGTAACAAGATGTTCCTGAATATGCATCACCAAACCGTATGTCAGAACCAGAATCAATGCGGCTATGCCCAGATACATCATATATCTGACTATGGCCATCATCACTTCCTCTTGATGGGACTTGGGCTTTGCTATGCTTACGAGTTCTGCGGCCTTGCCGAAGTATGTATTTATTCCTGTATTGACAACTACGCATCTTGCCTCTCCAAGCTTTGCTACTGAGCCTGAATAGACAATGTCCGATTGGTTTGCATTGACTGTAAGGGATTCCCCTGTGAGGGCTGATTGGTCGACAGAGATTTCACCGCTTAGAATCTTCGCGTCTGCAGGGATTATATCGCCGAGCTTTACAGCAATAACGTCTCCGGGCACGATCTCACTTGCCTCTTTCGTTCTCCATTGCCCATCACGCCGCACCTTTGCCTGAATGGCCAACTTTTTCTTTAAAAGCTCTAAAGCTTTTTGAGAACCCCGCGAGTGCATATGCCCTATGACAGCATTAACCGTGAGAAGCAAAAAAATTATTATCCCCTCAAAATAGTGCCTCAATATAAATGAAAGTGCCATTGCCAGCTCGAGCAGCCAAGGCATTGGACCCCAGTAGCGCAGCAGAAATTCAAGCACAGGATTCTTCTTTTTCTCCACTATTTCGTTTGAACCGAATATCTCAAGACGTTTCCTGGCTTCAGCCTCAGAAAGGCCATCAATGGATGTTTCTAAGAATTTAAAAGTCTCTTCAAAAGAGATTTTTTTGTAATCGGTCGTACTTTTAATTTTTAAATCCAAAATGACCTCATCATTACAAGGGTCTCATTTAACCCGAAAAATGCATTTATCGGAGGTAATGTTGACTGAAAAGTATTTTGCAGCAACACCTTGTTCATGCTGTGATGCAATTCTTGAGTTGCTTGAAAATATGCCAAACTTCTGAGAATTGCATCAGAGCATATGATAAGATCATGTTGAAATCAAAAGACTTTGAAGGCGGCTTTGCCTCCGTTTCAATAATCAATTGCAGTTTTCGGGTTAAATGTGGTGGATTCCACAGAAGAAAAATAACATTCTTCGAGTCACTTTTGAAACTGTTCATATTTGCATGTTGTGAAAGAAAGGGAAGCCAAACTCTCGCCAAGATTATAGTATTTACCATCACTTAATTTTAAAAAAACCATTCAAGTGACTTTTTAAAACAACGTTGCCTGGAAAGTCTTTGTAAGATAAACAACCCGGACTGGGAAGAGCACACACGAGTCTTGTTACAGCCACTTCTTCCACTTGAAGTAAATCAGCATAATTATCCCCACAAGGGCCATGAAGGCAAGGACGGCAAAATAACCGTAATGCCACCGGAGTTCAGGCATAAAATGGAAATTCATACCGTACACGCCGGCTACAAACGTGAGGGGGATGAAAATTGTGCCGATGATCGTAAGAAATTTCATTATCTCGTTCATCCTGTTGCTGAGACTCGAAAGGTAAATATCTAATATCCCAGAGAGCATATCGCGGAATGTTTCTATTGCATCAATGACCTGAATGGTATGGTCATAGACGTCTCTGAGATAGATCTTCGTTGAATCTTTAATCAATGGTGAGTCTTCCCTGTTCAGGGCGCTGATGACCTCTCTCAACGGCCAGACAGATTTCCTCAGGTAGATCATTTCCCTTTTCATCTGATGGATTGCCCTAAGGGTTTTCTGAGATGGTTCTGTCATGAGATCTTCCTCGATGTCCTCCAGCCTTTCTCCTGTCTTCTCAAGCACGATAAAATAACTGTCAACAATCGCATCTATTAAGGAATATGCAAGGAAGTCAGCTCCCATTTTCCTGATACGGCTTTTGGCAGTTGCAAGCCGGGTCCTGACATGGTTAAAAACATCTCCTTCTGTCTCCTGGAACGAGATAACGAAATTCGGGCCGAGTATGAGACTGACCTGTTCAGTCATAAACTCAGGGGTTTTCTGGTTGAGTAACATCTTTAGTACGATATAAAAGTAGTCATCGTGGTCTTCCATCTTGGGACGCTGATCGGTATGCAGGATGTCTTCCATGACAAGGGGATGGAGTCCGAAGCAGTCACCGAGTTTCTGGATATTTTCAACATTATGAATACCGTCAATATTGATCCATGTTATGGTTTTAGTATTCTTATAAGAAAAGCATTCTTCGATAGCAGAAAGCTGTCTTTGGTCAAAATGTTCTTCGTTATATTCTATGACTGTAATCTTTACTTCTTCAGTCTTTTTTTCTCCGACATGGATGAGAGTCCCGGGCGGGAGGCCGACCTTTTCTGAACGTTTGCCAAAGATTTTTGACGTAGTTTTCATTCTCCGGACTTTTTCAGTAATCTCATTGTTTCAATATATGCATCCACAGCAAATTTCGATTTACAACCATTATAACTCATGTAACGGATTTTACCGAATATCTTGCGTTCATTCCATGCCCTGTCATGGACGCCGCCGATGCTCCAGGCTATCCCTGTATAACCGTTCGGGTCCCTGCCGTCGAGCTCGTATTTATCGTTGAGGCATATGGCGGTTTTTAAAGCTGTCTCAGGAGATTCGGTCCATTCGAGGATCTTCTTTGCCCAGTACATCCTCATGTAGCCGTGCATTTTTCCCCTCATGACCATCTCCGTCTGGGCTGCGTTCCAGAGTTCATCGCGGGTTAATGCATTTTCCAGTTGTTTTGCGGAATAGATGTACAACCTTTTGTCTTTTCGATGTTCATTCAGTGTCTTCCTCGACCAGTCCGGGAACCCGTTAAACTTGTCGTAGTCCGGGTTGTAGAAGCAGAAATTATCGGAGAGTTCCCGTCTTACAACGAGCTCCTCAAGGAAGGTGTCTTTTGACCTGTTATCAATCTTACTGTTCAGAACATCATTGGCAGCCCTTTGGGCCGACAGATGCCCGAAATGGAAATACGGAGAGAGATTTGACTGGGCATTTTTCGTAGGATCGTTTCTGTATGCATTATATTTTTCTAACCCGTTCAGGAGAAATTGTCTTAATGCCTTTTGTGCAGCGTTTTCTCCGGGTTCTATCCAAGATACTTCAGGAACAGTCATGTCAATCCTGAGTGCCTTAAGGATACCATCCCAGTCTGTCATGTTTCTATTGTTCCATGCAAAGGGGTGTTTCTTTATTCTTGGGAAATTTTCGAGAAAATCAGGCATGAGTCTGTTTATTTTCGGCCGTAAAGTATAGGCTGCATACTCCTGTTTTTGAGAGGCTGTCCGGCAGGGGACAATATTATGGGAGTCGACTTCATAAAAAGGGATGCTAATGCTCCCTGCAACAGCATTTTTCCATTCGCGTTTTATACGTAGTGGATCGAAATCTGTTACAAGGCAACTGAATCCGTGCACATGAACAAACTCAGGGATTTTTTTCTCCGGGGAACCTGTGAGGATAGCAAAGAAGATATTCTTTTTTCTTAAGGACTTTTCGACTTCTTTCAAACCCTTAATCATGAACCTGTATTGGCGTATGGTGGCACCGAGAAATTCCTGCACCAGACAGAAGACTACGATAAGCGGTGAGGAACGCTTTAATGCTTCTTCCTGGGCAAATAGAAGGGCCCAGTTGTCGTCCATACGCTGATCCCGGCTCATCCAGTATGCTACAGGCCCTCTTATTTCCCTGCCCTCTTGTAGCAGGAAGATTCTTTCTTGCTTGACAGGCATGTTATTTAATTTTTACCAAAGATTTGCTTTTCTTGCAAAAATGCCGCTCGAATATAATATCCCTCCCTGAATCTTATGCGGTACAGAATTTACCGGGGGCCGGGTTGACTGGAAAGTATTTTGTCCCCACAAAAGCCGGGATCGAAAACAAAAGACGCGTTGAAGGTAACTTTGCCTTGGTTTGACTTTCAATCTCTAGAAGATAAAGAAAATTTAAGGGGTCTGGTTCTTTTGTGTATGGCAGTTAAAGCATCCGCCGGACTTTGTATTATCTCCCGCAATCATATCAGTGTAGTCCCATCTCAGGAGGTCCGGATAATCACTGCCGTGCGGCTTATGGCAGGAAAGGCACATAACCATATCTTGTCCCGGTGTTACGGTGTTGCTTGGTCCTGACCATCCTGACAGGCTCGGACGGGCTACAGGGGTGACAGGGTCATACGTGGTATAGGCAGAATATTCGCCGGAAACCGGTAGAACGGCATCTGAAGGGTGCCTGAGCCACGGACTTGCACCTGTGACGGTTGTGTCCTGGATATGGAAAACCCCGTGACATCCGCAGCAATATGCTGTCATAGTGTTGCCAAGCGCGAATCCTCCTGTAGCAGTCTTATTACCGCTGGAACCGAGATACTCGTTGTGGTCATTTGAACCGAACGTATATTGCCAGTCAGCATCCTCAATACCAGTAACACCTTGGTTAGTGTTATGGCCTGTCAGAAAGCGGTACCAGCCCTCTGAAAAGCTGTCTATAACAGGCCCTGTATCATCGCGGTGGTGGTAGCCCTGAGGGGGATCACTTGCAATCATGTGGCATTTGGTGCAGCCCTGACGGACATGACTAAAACCGAAAGAAGCGGGCGGGATAGCTTCAAACAGATTCATATGACACGAGCCGGCTCCACTACAACTACCTATTAACTTTCCGGGCGCTTCAGAGAGGTTGGAATCCTGGGCAAAAATATTGTGGCCTTTCACATCGCTCCCCTGTGCAACCCAGTAGAAATTACCACCCGCAAGACCCAGGCTGCCGGCCCCATAGGTCGGAGCTCCGTTTATATTGTAGACAATAGGGGCGTTTGTAACAGTGTGTTGTGCCGTAGAAGGGTCAGTTGCTGAATGACAGCCGATACAACTATATATGAGCAAGGTACTATTAGGCGTGGCAGTCAGGTTGCCGTCGTTGTCCCTTGCCATGGCAGAGCCGTTCTGGCTGTTGTGCATGGTATGGCAGTTGGAGCAGACGCCGCTGACTTTTGCATAAGAATTCAACGGGGTGCATAATGCCAATATTGAAACCAGCACAATAATGCACAAAAAGGTTTTGTGGGCTTTTCCTTCAATTGCATCCATAAAATCATGCATATAAAACTTTTGCGGATATTATATAAAAAAGCACAGAATATTTCAAAAAAAATATAGATAGATTAATAAAATTTATGTATTAATAGTGTACCTTTATCGATCAATATTGGATGTGATTTATATCACAATTTGAAGGCAGATCTGTTATCATTTGTAACCTCAATAAGAAGGATAGAAGTTAACAAAATCAATAAGTTATAATACCGCAAAAGCTCCCGGGAACTGAATTCAGGACTAGATTCAGCGTTACGAAACCCAGCTTCTTCAACAGCTAAAAAAACAAAGAGCCGGTCCCGTATTAAATTGCTCCGTTTATTATTTCAAAGGGATACCTGAAGACCTTTTCCCTTGAGGTATTCCTTAACCTGTTTTATGCTCAGGATCCGGTAATGAAAGACGGATGCAGCGAGCAAAATATCCGCTCCACCCTGAGCGGCCGCCTCGTAAAAATGTTCGAGCGTGCCTGCACCCCCTGAGGCAACAACGGGGACTGTTACAGCACCTGAAATGGCCCTTGTAAATTCGATGTCATAGCCGGCCTGTGTGCCGTCACCGTCCATGCTTGTGGGCAGGATCACACCGGCACCTAGTTCCTGGCATTGCCTTGCCCATGCTACAGCATCTTTGCCAACAGGCCTGGTGCCTCCTGATACAACGAGTTCAAACCCCGAGGGCATCTCCTTATTTCGCCGTGCATCAACTGCTACGGTGATCTTTTCCGGACCGAATCTCTCCGCTGCCTGTTTCACGAGGTCTGGATTTTTAACCGCGGCGCTGTTCATGGAAATTTTGTCGGCACCGGCACCAATCACGAGCTCGATGTCTTCCAAAGTGGCAATACCGCCTCCCACGGTCAGAGGTATGGTAATAACAGATGAAACGTTCCTGACCCATTCGAGCCTTGTTTTCCGGTTTTCTACCGTTGCAGCGATGTCCAGCATTGCCAGTTCGTCAGCCCCTTCTTTTTGGTAAAAGGCTGCATTCTCCACAGGGTCGCCTGCGTCCTTTAAGTCAACAAAATGGATACCCTTGACAACCCGGCCTTCTTTCATGTCAAGACACGGCATGATCTTTATAACACCCATAAAATCTCCTTTCATAGTGATGGAAGAGCACTTTTTGAGTAGTTAATAACATTCTCATAATAGAATATACATTTTTTTGCTGTCATTCCACGACTTGTCGGAGCGACTCTCAGCGAAGACTCGTATCGAGATCGGGGAATCCAGAGGAAAAGGACTGGATTATCCGGTCAAGCCGGATAATGACAACCATTGGAGCAGAGATCATTAAAAAATGTAACCCAAAAAGAGGATGAAATGCAAATTTTCATCTGCAGGTGCAATGGAAACCTTTTAAAGTGCCCCGAAACCTCCACCGCCAGGTGTCTCGATTATGATTGAGTCACCTGCATCTACCTTTAGCAAAACCCTGTGCGGGAGGCTGATGATTTCCCCGTGAGCTTTTTTCAGGAGATTAGCCCCTCTTTTTCCGTTCCCGCCTCCGTTCATGCCGTAGGGCTCGAAGTTCCTGCGCTCGGATATAATTGAAACCGTTGCAGGCTTCAGAAAGGTAATCTCCCTGATGATCCCGTCCCCGCCAGGATACATACCCTTACCTCCTGATCCCCTTCTCAGGATAAATTTTTCTATCCTTACATCCGGATGTCTGTATTCGAGTATTTCGGGATCGGTCATCCTCGTGTTTGTCATGTGGACCTGAACGCCTGAGGCCCCCGGGCATCCGTCGATTGCGCCTGAACCCCCTGCGATCGTTTCATAATAAGGGGAATCCCCCTTGATTTCAAATATGAGGTTGTTCATTGTACCCTGCGATGCAGCCGAGACCTTCAAAGCGCCAAGCAACACATCGACAATTCTCTGTGAGGTCTCGACATTACCGGATGCAACCGGTGCAGGGTATGCAGGGTTCAAAAGAGAACCCTCGGGGACGATGATCCTGACCGGCTCAAGGCACCCGCTGTTCAGGGGAAATTCCTTGCCTGCGAGGCATCTGAGCACATAAAGGATAGCAGACCTTGTAACAGATAGTGGTGCGTTCAAATTGTCCAGGTTGTGTTGAGGACCAGTGCCGGTAAAATCAACCACCGCCTGTATTGTTTCCGGGGGATTGTAACCCCCTGAAATCCGGATGGTTACCCTGATGGGTGAACCGTCATCAAGGAAGTCCTCACAGGAAGACTCAAAGGTATTATTACGTCCCAGGAAGCAGGAGAGGGCCTGTTTAATGGAGAAACTTGCATTTTCACGTATAAAGTCCATATAGTTAAGGACTGTTTCAAGTCCGTATCTGTTGATAATGCTTTTCAGTTCCCGGATGCCCCTCCTGCAGGAGGCGATCTGGGCCTTTAGATCCAGAATACGCTCGTGGACATTACGGGCCGGATGCGCATGGTTCGTGAGTATTTCCCGTATCCCCTGATCTCTGAAGGAACCTTCTCTTAAAAGAAGGAACGAGTCGATTAAAATACCTTCATCATCAATGTGTTCAACATACGGTGGGATAGACCCCGGTGTTTTACCACCAATATCTGCATGATGCCCACGTGCGGCAGTGAAAAAGATTACCTTGCCCTCATTGGAAAAAAACGGACAGGTAATAGTGATATCAGGCAGATGAGACCCCCCTTTATAAGGGTTGTTTGAAACAAAGACATCTCCTGGCCTCATCTTCTCACGATAATCTTGAATGATCCCTTTCACAGCGTCTGTCATAGAACCGATATGCACCGGGATATGGGGCGCGTTCGAGACAAGGTTACCGCACATGTCAAATAATGCACAGGAAAAATCGAGCCTTTCCTTGATATTTACGGAATACGCCGTATTCCTTAATGTAGATCCCATCTCTTTTGCAATACCGCTGAAGATGTTATTGAAGACCTCGAGAAGCACAGGGTCTTTCCCGGCCGGGACTTTTTCTTTATTTCCGTGGATGACCATTTCGAGGACGATCATCCCATTTTCATGGACCTTTGCCTGAAAACCTGGGTCTACAATCAGCGTGGAATAACTGTCAACTATACATGCAGGCCCTTTTATCTCCGATCGTGCGGGTAACGATCTCCTGAAATAGACCGGTGCGTTTACAGTACCGTGGGCATAGTATATTGTTTTACTGAAAACAGGCTGCACCTTTTTTCTTTCACCGCTGACCGCTTCGATGTATTCCGGGAAAAAATTCACCTTGTAGGATATCTCGAGCCTTATATTTACAACCTCAATACCTGCTGAATCCGGGTAAAAACCGAAGAGACCCTGATAGCGGTTACTGAAAGACGCAAGGGTATTTTCATATAAATCGAAAGGCAGTGTAATGTATGAATCGGTCCCGGAGGGCCGGAGGTCCAGCTCTTTCCGTACGGAAAGAACTTGTCTGTTCCTTTTGCGAGTGAGGATTCCCTTTTCCATTCGAGCAAAGATATGAGAGAGTTCACCGTGAAATTTCTTATCATATTGCCTTAAGATGGTCCTGGAAGCCTTATCCGCTCCCTGTGCAAGCCCTATCCCGTAAGCTGATAAGAGGCTGCAGAGCGGATGGGAGATGATCTTCCCGATGCCGAGGATCGAAGCCAGCGCGCATGCATGCTGTCCACCGGCACCGCCAAAACAGGCGAGTGCATAGTTGCGGACATCAAATCCTTTTGAAACGGATATCTCTTTTACGGCGCATGCCATTTTTTCGTTGGCTATCCTCAGAAACCCCAGTGCAGTTTCTTCAGGAGTCAAACGGTTTTTTAGATATTCCCTGATCTTCCCTGATAAATTGTGGAACTTTTCCCATGCGATTTCCGGGTCGAGAGGGGAGCGCCTGTCCCTACCGAATGTCTTGGGGAAATATTCTGCAATAATCCTTCCTGTCAGAAGGTTTGCATCGGTGATCGTGAGCGGACCTCCGAATCCATAGCAGGCGGGTCCCGGATATGCACCTGCTGATTCAGGGCCGACGAGCATTTTCTGTCCATCAAAAGTGAGTATAGACCCACCTCCTGATGCCACCGTGATGATGTTAAGCATTTCTGTTTGAAGCTCTATCCCGTCTATGACCTGTTCATAGATTCTCTCAGACCCGCCATCATATCTCGAGATATCCGTTGATGTCCCGCCCATGTCAAAACCTATGATCCCCCCTGCACCTGTGTGCTCTGATATATTGCCTATTGCAACGACTCCGCCGGCAGGGCCGGAAAACAGTGAGTTCTTTCCTTTGAATGACCCGGACGAGGCAAGCCTGCCCGAACTCTGTATAAACTCCAAAGGTATATTGCCTGTCCACTTCTTGATCCTTTCTAGATACCTCGCGATCACGGGACTCAGGTATGCATCGATGACAGTACTCTGACCCCTGCTGACAATCTTGATGGCATTCATTGTCTTGTGTGAAAGGACAACAGGCTCCGAGACGCCGTGTTCAATGAATAAGTCGTTGCATAAAAGCTCATGTTCCGGGTTTTTCCATGAATGCATAAGGACAACAGATATCGCCTGTATGTTTTCTGCCTTTAAATTCTCTATATCGCGTATGAGCTTTTGCCTGTTTAGTTTTTTAACAGCCCTGCCCCTGCTGTTGATTCTCTCTTCTACCTCGTATACCGAGGAATAGAGCAGAGAAGGTTTTTTAATGCAGAGTTTGAATATGTCGGGCCTGGCCTGAGAGCCAATTTCAAAGAGATCGGAAAACCCGGAAGTTATAAAAAGTGCGACCCTGCCGCCTTTACGTTCCAGGAGTGCATTCGTAGCAACAGTAGTGCCGAACCTGATAACTTCAATGCTGTCTTCAGGTAGGGGAATATCCCGGCCTATGTCCAGCATCTGCCTGATGCCCTCAATGCATGCATCTTCATAATCGGGGGAATCGGAGAGGATTTTTAAGGTGTGGAACCTACTGTCGGGATCAAGACCGATGATATCGGTGAATGTCCCTCCCGTATCAACTGCGAGTTTCCATTTCTTGCGTTTTGATTTCGCCAATGCTTTTCCAGATGTCCTGAGCGAGATGAGTTATTATAGCACCTGGTGATATAACGATTTATTCATTTTTGCGATCAGAAGGTGAAGGACCAAGGGTTTTGCGTGAACCGGGAAAGCCGGGAGGGAAGGGCGCGGGAATGAGAGTTGTTTGGAGCTCGGGTTTTTAAATTGCATCCTCTCTCGGTTATGATAGTAAAGACAGAAGGAACAAGGGAAGAGATTATCCATGCAATCTAAACTGCTTATCATCAATTGCCCGAGTAAATATTTTTTCCACATTCCTATGGGGACCTTTGGAATCTGCGATTACCTCGGCAAGCGGGACGTACCTGTTAAACTACTGAATCTTGCCCAATATCGAAAGTCGGAAAAGGACGCTTTCCTTTCACGATATATGGAACATTTTCAGCCCACTCATGTCGGTATAATATTGCAGTGGCAGGAGACCGTAGAGGGGGTCATGGAAGTGGGAGAACACCTCAAGCAGCATTATGAACGGATCAAGATCATATGTGGTGGTCTCACGGCAGGTTATTTTGGTGAAAGTCTTCTCAAAGAGTGGCGGTTTGTTGATTACGTTATCAAGGGCGATCCCGAGAAATCCCTGGAATTGCTTCTCGGTGGGACCGATCTGTCCAAAATCCCCAATATAATTTACAGGAATAAAAAAGGGATACGCTCGAACGATGTTACATACAATATAGACCGGGAGACTCTGTCAGGGATATCGTTCAGTGAAATGACATATCTCTATGACCATGAACTCTATATAAAGGCAGTCGAAAAAAAGTTTGGATTCCCTCTCTTCATTGGAAGGGGATGCGCGTTCAACTGCAGGTATTGCGGCGGAAGCGCACTGTCGTTCAGGCTGCATAGCGGGAGGGGAAAACCGGTTATAAGGAGCATAAGCAGTATCATCAAGGACCTGAAACGTCTCAGGGATTTTACGAGGAAGATATATGTATGTTACGAAAATGATCGTGGCTACATAAAGAACCTCTTTAAAGAAATGAAGAAAGACCGGACGCTGGTCAAGACATTCCAGCTTAACTATGGCGCATGGCATCTCTTTGATGAAGAATTCCTGGACCTTTACAGGGATGTCTTTGTTCTTGACAGCAAAGATGCCCCTATCTTTGAACTGTCTCCTGAGATATTCGATGACTCGTGCAGGAAGAAAATAAAGCATGATATTAAACCGTATTCAATCAAAGATTTCATTGAAAACCAGAAGCTTGTCAATAAATATGTCGGAGACAGGGTCAAGACTTCACTTTTTTTCAGCAGATATCATGAGGTTTTGAGGTCATATGAAGATATGAGGACAGAGATAGCTGGTATTTTCAGGCTAAAACACATGTTGCTATGCGAAAACCTGCCTTGCGTGGGAGTTTGTTATGACCATCTTTCTACCGATGTGGCCAGCCAGTACTGGGAAACCCATGTTAAAGAACCGGGAGTATTCCGGACACTCTTGTCATCGGTAAAGAAACTGAATACTCAGGAATTCTATAGCTTCCCGGTCAATAACCTCTGCCTGTATATTCCCGATACCCTGTCGGAAACAGATATTATCCGGTGTGAGTTGCTCATCAACATATTGAAAAGCCTCGAAACTTATTTTTACGAAATGTTTCACATCCTATTTCATTGCATCGGTGAATGCTTTATAGGTGTTATCGAGCATGTCATATCCGGCAGATATCTGTCCGCACCCGGGAATGCATTTAAGAAACTTGAATACTGCGGCTTGCTCGGTCATGTTGCACAGAAAATCCTGGGGGAAGACACCCTTGTCTCCAGGATTCCCTTTATCGAAGATATGATCCGTCTCTTTCAGAAAAAGGCGCTGTATATGAGCGGGAAGAGGGCTGAAAAAACATGTTCCGGGGGTGAAAAACTCAAGCTCGATCCTGAACTTGTGACATTCCATGAGCATGATTACCTCGATCTGTTAAACTTTTTGAAACGGCTGGATACCGAAGGCCTGCATGGTTTAAAAAAAGAAGAAACGGTTTTCATCTTTCTCCCGGACGATATAGTGAGCATGCCCCATGCAACCTACAGCGAGACGCTCAAGGGATTTGAAAAAGGTATGAATCCCGGGGCGTATTATGAGCTCATGAAAAAGAAGGGTATTTTTACCCCTTCATATCATGCAAGTCTCATCAAGAGGCTGATGAGAAGCAATGTGCTATCCTGAACTGTGAACCGAGGGGTTTCGTGTTGCAGAATCTGCAAAATACCTTTCCCCGGAATTTTTTAAAGGTAAAAATTGGTATAATGTTAAAAATTATCATATAAATGCACAGGAAGACATGAGATTACATATCATGGAAGGTTATGCACATGAGCAAGTATGAAGAGATAACAAGAGCAAGGCGAATCCTTGGCTTCTATGAGGTTGCGACCCTGAAAGATATCAGGAACAGGTATAAGACATTACTGAAGGAGTGGCACCCTGATTTACATGATGAAAATAAGGAGCTTTGTAAAGAAAAAACAATTGAAATAATAGAGGCATACAGAATAATAATGGATTATTGTGAGAATTACAGATTTTCTTTTTCCGAGGAAGAGATTGAGAAGTATATTCCTCCTGAAGAGTTCTGGACAAAAAGGTTCGGAAATGACCCGATATGGGGTTTTTACGAAGATGATGAACAGGAATAATCCTTAAGAGAAAGAGGGAAGAACACAAGATAATTTTCAATGAGACGGGGGATTTATGAAAAAGCTTTCTCACCTCGATAAAGAGGGCAAGGCAAAGATGGTTGACATCACCCGGAAACCCTCTACTCGCAGGGAGGCTGTTGCACGGGGATATGTTACAATGAACCCGGAGACCCTAAAATTAATTTTAGACAAGAAAATTCCCAAGGGCGATGTATTCGGTGTTGCGCGTATAGCCGGAATCATGGCAGCAAAGAAGACAAGTGAACTTATCCCTATGTGCCATCCTTTGGATATTACAGCAGTAGACATACAGTTCAATCCTGACTTAAGTAAACACAGGATAGAAATCGAAAGCCGCGTTTCCATCGTGGGACGGACAGGGGTCGAGATGGAGGCGCTTACAGCTGTTTCAGGAGCAGCATTGGCTCTCTATGATATGTGCAAGGCTATTGATAAGAAAATGGTGATTTCAGAAATAATGCTCATGGAAAAACGAGGCGGGAGAAGCGGAGTATTTAAGAGGCATTAATCATCCCCTTATTTGTTTGATTCCCTTCTTTGCTTTTTCATTGTCCGGATCGAATTTCAATGCCTTCTTAAACTGATTGATGGCCTTTTGCCTAGTGCCCCCTTTCATATAGATCATACCTAAGTTAGCATAGTGCTCTGCATTATACGGCTCAAGTGTTATTGCCTCAAGAAGTGCCTCCGCTGCCTCCTGCAGCTTTTCAGGGATCTTCGTTAGAAATAAAGAAAGGTAGCTCCAGTACTTTGCTCTCTTAGGTTCCAACTGCGTTGCGATTCTTAATGACTTGATCGCAGTTTTAAAGTCTTTCTTTTTAAAGGCTTCAACTCCCAGTTTAAAATGTTTTTCCGCATCACTTGCTGCCGTAGCCTCTTCTTTATGCTTTGTCTGCCCTGTTGCAGGCACTGCCTTTTTCTCAACAGGTTCTTTCTTTTCCATTAATGGTTCTTCTGTCGGCTCTCCAGGTTCATCTTTCTTATCGCAGGACTTTTTCAGAGTTTCGTATGCACCCGTTATTGAGTCGAATATTGCAGTGAGTTTGTCTTTCATATTAGGGTCTGTAGAACTGAAATATCTGTCGGGATGGAATTTCCGTGTTAGCCTGTAATAATTCTTTTTTAAAGTTTCCTCGTCTGTGCCTTCTTCAACATCGAGGAGTTCGGTATTACTCATAGAGTCGAGGCGCATATATAATTCTTCAACCTTCTGAAGAAATGCTCCTTCTTCCTCTGGAACAGGTTGCAGGATTTCTTCAATGGACAGCAATTTCTCTGCTTCTTCAACAGCCTCTTTAACCTTTTCTTTCTCTTCACTCTCCGTGACTACGCCGATAGACCATAAAACATAGAGAATTTTTGTAGCATCAAATGACCTGATACGTGAGCTGCCTATGAGCTGTTTGATCGTTTTTGTGCCGTCAATGAGTGACAGCATCTTTCTGTCTTGCTGGCCCAGTTCGATATCCTGAAAGAGACTCACAGGATCACTGCTTAGCTTGAGGACAGTATCTGCATCGGGCATCTCTTTTTTGATCCTGGTCCAGTTATCTATCCTTTTCACTCCTTCATAGATGAGGTTCCCGGTGCTCATTTTCAGGGTGATAACCTCCTGCTGGGGGATTTCTCCCTCCTGGAACTCATACATGGCATCTTCAAGCTGAAACAGGCTATATATAATCTCCTTGACTTGATATTTCACACCCCAAAACAGATCTTTCGGTGACAGGTACCCGCGTTCAACAAGGATGGCCCCCTGTCTTTTCCCTGTCTTCTTAAGGAGTTCTACAGATTCATCGTACTGCTCAAGGGTAATTTTCCCTGCCTTGATAAGCATTTCTCCTAATCTGTCGTCCTCATATGTTGAAGAGGCAAAAATTGCATCACCTTTCAGTATGTAGACCTTTTTTGTAAATACAGGGGTCTTTACGATCAAGGTGCCTGTCTTTCTGTTCCTGTTGAGAAAGACAAGGATTTTCGTGAGGCTCACGTCTTTGATATTACCTGTAAGGGGTACATCAGTCATCTGAATCTTTTCACCTCGAATCTGTAAATTTCTACCTCTTCATGCGGCTCTATGTCAGCTTTCATTTTTGCTATACTTAATTGTTTTTCCACCGTGTCTACTCCCTCAAGGTCGGGTAACAGGAGGCCTCTCCTGTTGCCACTTGCAACAATTATACCGTAGCGACGCGGATCGAGCAGTTTTGTATCGGTCACCTTTTCAGGAAGTGAGAGAATATCGACCGAATAATCAAGATCTTGCAGTTCACTTTTTTCAACGGGACGGAAGCGCGGGTCTTTTGTTGCAGCAGCTATTGCGTTCATTATGGTCTCGTCACATATATTTTCACATGAAGGCATAAAGGTCCCGATACAGCCTCTCAGTTGCCCCCTTTTTTTGAGGCATACAAAAACACCTGCTTTTTCAGGCATATCAGGGAGGGTACGATTCTGTGGTTTCTTGACTATGCCTTCTCTGACATATGTTTCAACGCTCTTTTTTGCCAGTTCAACAAGGGGATGCATCTATTTCCCTCTTACAAGTGTATATTCAGCTACCTTGAGCAGGGCCTCTTTCTCAGGAGAATCGGGGAAGATGCCCAGTTCGGTCTTTGCTTCTTCAACGAGGAGATGAGCTTTCCTTAGGGAATGCTCTATGATATCGTACTTTAAAAAAAGCTTTAGTATCCTCTTCAGGCCTCTCTTTTTCAGTTTATTCTTAATGATATCCCTTATTTCTTCTTTTTCTGTGTCCTGGGCAACTTTGAGCAAAGAGATGACCGGGATGGTTAACTTCCCTTCGTTCAGGTCTTTTCCGAGCCGTTTCCCCAGCTCATCCTCCTCCGCCATATAATCAAGTATATCATCAGCCATCTGAAAAGCAATTCCCATTCTCATCCCAAACCGAGCGAGGGCATTTTCTTTGTCTTCCGGGAGAGAGCCCAGGATCGCACCTATTCTGCATGCTGCGGAGATAAGTGCGGCGGTCTTGGCTGAAATAATGTCCAGGTATTCTTCTTCTTTTATATCAGGATCTCCGGTTTTGGTAAGCTGGAGAATTTCACCCTCCGTCATCCTTGTTGTTGCCTCAGAAAGTGTTTCCATGATTCTCTGGCTTTTTTGCATGACGGCATGCCTAAGGGCATTGGAATAGAGATAGTCACCGACAAGGATGACCACCTGGTTCCCCCAGATAGAGTGAGCCGGTGCCTTCCCTCTTCTTATGTCAGCACCGTCAACAACATCGTCGTGCAAGAGTGATGCTGTATGGATAGATTCAATTATACTCGCAAGGGTGAGACGTGCGTCTCCCTTGTATCCTGCCATTTCGGCACTCAGGATGAGGATGAGCGGCCTGAGTCGCTTCCCTCCGCCGTCAATAAGGTATTTACCGATCAGCGGGATAGCAAAAACAGGACTTCTGAAGAGGTCTCGCAGTCGGTCTTCAACAATTTCCAGTTGGGATTTATAAAATGTAAAAATCTCTTCCAAATCCATCATTAATGGTAGGATAGCTCTTCTTTTAAAGTCAAGCTGCAGATTCCCTCTTATCTTACGGTTTCAACCTCAGTGCTTCCAGGTCGAAGTTCTCTTTTTTGAGCTTCTTTATGTCCCCCGGCCTGAATACCCCTATTTCGGTCATTATTGCAGTGACATATTTGTGAGGAGTAACATCGAAGGCGATGTTCATTACCCTGATACCCTCAGGTGCAATCCGGATACTACCGCCTTTACCTGATATGCAGGTAATCTCCTCGGGTGGTCTTTCTTCGATGGGTATCTGTTCGCCGGTTTTTATTGAAAAGTCAATACTGCTCAGGGGCGCAGCAACATAAAATGGTATCTTATGCTCTTTGCAGAGAACGGCAACAGTGTAAGTCCCGATTTTATTCGCCACATCGCCGTTCCTCGCAGTCCTGTCAGTTCCGACAATGACAAGGTCAATCTCCCCTCTTTTCATAAGGGCCCCCGCAGTGTTATCAGGGATAAGGGTAACGGGGATATCCTCCTGCATAAGTTCCCAGGCTGTGAGCCTCGCCCCCTGGAGAACCGGCCTCGTCTCATCAGCAAAAACCATGAACTTCTTCCCCTGCTCCTTTGCAACAATCATCGGTGCTGTTGCTGTGCCATATCCTCCTGTTGCGAGACTGCCGGCGTTGCAATGGGTCAGTATAGAACTGCCGTCCTTTATAAAAGGGGCGCCCCACCTGCCTATAGCCCTGTTGACCTCAATGTCTTCACGTTGTATAGCGACTGCTTCATCTATGATGATTTTTTTCAGCACGTCTATCGGTTCATGCCTGTTTTTTTCTAATGCATTGTTGATTCTTCCTACAGCCCATTGTATATTTACAGCAGTGGGTCTTGTAGAAAGTATCTCATGATAAATCGGCTTGAGCTTTTCTATAAACTCAGCAAACGATTTTGCTTCAATCTCCTTTGCACCAAGGGCGACACCCATAGCAGCAGCAATACCAATGGCAGGGGCCCCCCTGATCCACAGCTTTTTGATTGCCTCCGCGACCTGCAAGTAATCTGAAAGAGCAAGGTAGGTAACCTCGAACGGAAGCCTTGACTGGTCGAGCATGATCACTCTCCCATCAACCCACTCTATAGTTTTAACCATATCGCATCCCCATCGGAATCAGAAGTGTTATAACGAAAATAATCGTGAGTACTGTAAGAACCACGATCGTTCCCCACGATACTATATTATGGAATTTAGGGTTTACATAATCACCCATAAGTTTTTTATTATTTACAAGCGTGAGCGCATAAATCAAGACAAACGGCAAAAGCAACCCATTGACTACCGAAGCCAGTACCATGATAAACACAAGCGGTGCCCCCGGGACAAGTATCAGTAGGGCAGCCACAACGATCATTGACGTATATATCCACATAAATTGGGGTGCCTCCTTAAATGTCTTGTTAACGCCCCGTTCCCAACCCATTGCCTCGCAGATATAGTAGGATGTAGCAAGGGGGACTATAATTGCACCGAGCAGGGATGCATTGGCGAGGCTGATTGCAAAGATGAGAAAAGCATAATTTCCTGCAAGAGGGCCGAGAGCGAACGCTGCCTCTGACGCCTCGTGTATTCTTATCCCCTTTGAAAAAAGGGTCGTTGCGCAGGTTACAATAATAAAAAAGGCTATAATCTCCGTAATCCCGCATCCGATATAAACATCTAGCCTGGATGCTTTATACTCTTCTTTGCGTACTCCTTTCTCGGCAATTGAAGACTGGAGGAAAAACTGCATCCACGGGGTTACCGTTGTACCGATGATAGCAACGCTAAGTATTATAAATTCAGGATCCCATTGAACTTTCGGGATAAATGTATACATCAGAACGTCCCCCCAGTCCGGTTTCGCTAGAAATCCTGATATGACATATCCGAAATATAGAAGACATGCGATGAGAAGTACCCTTTCAACCGCCCGGTAACTCCCTCTTAAAACAAGGAGCCAGATGGATATTGCCCCGACAGGTACCATTATATATTTACTGATCCCGATGATTTCCATGCTCGCAGCCCATCCCGCGAAATTAGCGACCGTTGTACCCATATTGGCAATAAGAAGTGCGAGCATCATGTAGAACGTTGACTTCACACCATAGTTTTCCCTGATGAGGTCGGAAAGCCCCTTGCCGGTTATGACGCCCATCCTTGCAATCATCTCCTGTACAACAACAAGTGCGATTGTTGTCGGTACTAATACCCAGAGTATGGAATAGCCGAAGCGTGCACCGGCAACCGAATATGTTGTTATGCCGCTTGCATCGTGGTCAACGTTCGCGGTGATAATGCCGGGGCCCATGACAGCAAGAAACAATGCTATCTTTTTCCAGAGTTTCAAACCGTTCTCCTCTTCCGTTTTGCCGCCGGAGGGAGCATCCTGTCCATGATATCGTCTATCGTAACAACGCCGAGCAGGTGATTTTCAATATCGGTAACAGGCAGGGCAACGAGGTTGTATTTTGAAATTATCGCGGCAACATCTTCCTCGTCAGTTTCCGGCGTGACGGTTTTAATATTAGTTTCCATGATATCCGAGAGCCTCGTATCAAGCTTTGCCAGGAGCAGTTCTCTCAGGGAAATAACACCGATGAGCTTTTCATCGGTATCGATAACATAGATGTAATATACTGTTTCGACATCTTCGGCGTCCTTTTTAAATTTATCTATTGCCTGCCTTACAGGGGTTTCAGGGAGATATGCGATAAATTCATTTGTCATCAACCCGCCGGCCGTATCCCCCTCATGACTAAGCAGTTCCTGTATGTCTTCCGCATCTTCTTTTTCAATGTTCGTTAGGAGTTCCTGTGCTTTGTCCGGGGGAAGTTCGCTCAGGATATCGGCAGCTTCGTCAGGGGGCATCTGCTCTATAATATCGACTGCCTTATCGGTGTCCATGTCGCTTATGATGTCAACCTGCGTCTCGGTTTCCAGTTCGGACAGGGCCTCTGCTGCTGTCTCAACATCGAGTCCGCTGAAAAATGAAGCTCCTTCCTTGGGTGAAATTTGACTTATTATCTCCGCAATGTCAGCGGGGTGTAACTCGGATATCATCTGCCCCGGAACTGTCAGGGATATAGTCGAGAGTTTAGGTTCAAGGGGCTGTATATAATTCCAGCTTATAAGATTGTATGAGAGACGTTTCCTGAAAAGTTTCATGAGGTCCTCCCCGCCCCTCTCAACCCCAAGCCTTCTCATGATGCCTCTCATCCCTACGTCGACTGCTACAAGGACTGCATCGTTGTGAAAGCCTTCAAGTTTAACGTCATTTACCCTCACAACCTTTGCTCCGTTTGCATCAACGATCTGCTTGTCAAGAACATCCCTGACCAGGAGAAGGTCCTCGTCGTTGAATGAATAGGATTGAAGGTCTTTATGGTAGATGTTTGAAGATATAATTCTTTTATTGAATATATGAAGATCTGCCCATGGCAGTATAAAGTGAATTTTCTTTTTTTCTATAATCAGTGCGGATACCTTCGGGAGCGAAATTCCCTTAACAATCACCATGTCTTTTACTCTCCCTAGTTCATCGCCTTTCGGGTCGAGCACAGGCATTTTAATCATCTCACTGATAAACAGTTCACCAAAAAAAGGCACCGTAAACCTCCAAACCCATTATGCTGATAAAAAGTATAGCCCACGCGTTTTTATTTCGGCAACTCGAAAATAGAAAACCGGATGACGGTGGTGCCTTTTTAAGAAAATATGCCGCGCAGAGGACTCTTTTCAAGTTTTTTTCCCGCGGATTCTCATACATCCAAAAGAACGGGGCGGGCAAGCACATGCGGAAATACCGAAATAAGCTCAACGACCCTGAGAATCTTTTAGTATTGTTGGAGAGTAACAGCATAAATTAATCGGGTAGAAGACTGATCCGGGATGCTTTTTATAGAAAATCCCGTTAGAATAGTACTACTTTACTTGAGCTCAATGCCTGCGGGACATGAGAAAAAATTTGTGGTACATAAATACCGGTGAAAAACCTGTCTTGCCATTTTTACTGCAAGGGATAGAGGGATTCCTGATAAAAAGCGCGGCTTTTGATTTTTAACTACCGATGGATTGTATGAACGAACTGGGGTATAGTTTTGGATAAACTTGTTATTCGCGGCGGCAAAAAACTGAAAGGGGCTGTTCACATAAGCGGGGCAAAGAACGCTGCCCTTCCGGTCATTGCTTCTACTTTACTCGCACCCGGAGGAAGCATTATAAGGAATGTGCCTAATCTCAGGGATGTATCAACAATCGGGAGGCTTCTCACAAATTTCGGCGCCGAATTTTCTTACAAAAGGGGAAATGCGGCTATCAATACAAAGCGGATTAAAACTCTGGAAGCTCCTTACGACCTTGTCAGGACAATGCGTGCTTCTGTTCTCGTGCTCGGCCCTTTGCTCGCGCGCTTCGGACAGGCAAAGGTATCCCTTCCCGGTGGATGTGCTATCGGAGCGAGACCGATAAATCTGCATCTTATGGGCCTTGAAAAAATGGGTGCTGATATCAAGCTCGAATCGGGGTATATTATTGCCAGAGGAAAGAGGCTTGAAGGAACGTCAATCTATCTCGATATCCCGACGGTTACAGGGACTGAGAACATCATGATGGCTGCGACACTTGCAAAAGGGGAAACTTTAATAGAGAACGCTGCGAGAGAACCCGAGGTGGTTGATCTTGCAAATGCGCTTGTTGCCATGGGGGCAAAAATAGAAGGTGCGGGAGGAAGTATTATCAGGATTGAAGGAGTTGATGAAATGAAACCACTCGAGTACTCAGTCATCCCTGACAGGATTGAGGCTGGAACATTTATGGCAATTGCAGGTATAACCGGTAGTGACATTACCATTCAAGGCTGCCGTAACGAACATATGGATGCAACAATATTGAAGTTTCAGGATGCAGGTCTAGTGTTTGAAAATGTAACCGGGGGTATCCGCGTCACAGGCCCAACCAGGCCGAGAGCTTCAGACGTTAAAACCTTGCCATACCCTGGTTTTCCTACAGATATGCAGGCACAGTTCATGGCCCTTATGAGCATAGCCGACGGAACGAGTATAATCAGTGAGACCATATTTGAAAACAGGTTTATGCATGTTGCAGAACTGAGGAGAATGGGGGCGGACATCACTATAGAAGGCGGAACAGCAACAGTGAAAGGGATCCCGATGCTCAAAAGTGCACCTCTCATGGCAACTGATTTACGGGCTAGTGCCTCACTCATTGTTGCAGCCCTTGCATCAAGAGGTGAAACAGTAATACATAGACTCTACCATCTCGACAGAGGGTACGAAAAGATAGAAAAGAAGCTGCGTGGGATTGGCGCAGACATCAAGAGAGTCAAAAAATAACGTGCTGTCACCCTGAACTTGCCTGCCCGCCGTTATTCTGGAGGGATTCAGGGTCTCATAACCTATTGATTTTACGAGATGCTGAACCAGATTCTGAAATAAATTCAGGACAGGGTTCAGCATGACAAATTGTCCATGTTAGGCCTTTTTCAACAAGCTGTTGAAATAGATAATACACTATCAATAACAACCGAATTACAATAAATAACAAGAAGCTTCAAGGGATTTGGATTTTGGAACTGAGGAAGTTATTTGTAGTTGGAAGATTTATGCAATGAATACACTATGAATACTATGAATAATGATTGAATAATTAAGGATAACAATAAGCCTTTAAAAAATTTGAACTTTGGAATTTGGATTCCAGTATTTTATCTTATATACGCCTCTGTCACATAGCGTCGCATCATGCGGTGACTGTTGAAATAGTAGGCATTTTTCCCTATCGCGTTCTGCATCATCCGTATCCAGCCGTTTCTATCATCATAGAAAAGGGGGATGATTTTATTCTCTAGCTTGTCATACAGGTCATCAGCGTCTGTTGTATCCATATCCTCAACCAGTTTTGTCTCTGTTGGGTTCGGGCCGATAGACCAGCCGGTGAATCCTTCTATATGCCCTTCTATCCACCATCCGTCGAGCACGCTGAAATTTATCACTCCGTTATGCGCTGCCTTCATCCCGCTTGTACCTGAAGCCTCGCGTGGACGCAAAGGAGTGTTGAGCCAGACATCTACCCCTGAAATGATTTTCAGAGCAATGTCCATATTATAATCTTGTATGTAAGCAATATTAATCTTATCCTTAAGGATGGCTTTCATAGCAAAGATCTTCTCTATAAGTTTTTTCCCGGGATCATCTTTTGGGTGTGCCTTGCCGGCGAATACAATCTGAAGCCTGCCGGATGCTATTCGCTCGAGCCTCCTGACATCACTGAATATGAGATCACCTCTCTTGTACGCTGTTGCCCTTCTAGCAAATCCGATGGTTAGGATATCTGGGCTCATCTGGACGCCTGTGTTTTTTTTGAGAAAATGCAGTAGGGACTCTTTTGCTTCCATGTGTGCGTCCCAGAGTTCGTCGTTGGGGATACGGCCGACCCGGACAAATATCTCGGGTTCGTTGGCCCAGCTCGGTAGATACTTGTCATACAACTTTTTGAAACTGTCACATGTCCAGGTAAAGGTATGGACTCCGTTTGTGATAGCGCTAATCTCATACCCCGGGAACATTGTCCTTGAGACTTCGCTATGTTTTTTTGCAACTCCATTGATGAATTCACTTAAATTAAGTCCGAGGCGTGTCATGTTGAGATTATCCTGGCCGCCGAGTTCTTTCATAACATCCAAGGGGATCAGTTCGCCCATAATCCTGACTATGAGATCATAGGGGAACCTGTCGTGCCCTGCCTCGACCGGCGTATGCGTTGTGAAAACACACAGGTCTTTAATCCTTTCGATGTCCCATACAAGTTTTTCATCCCATACATCCTCTATGGGGCGTTTGAACCTGTTCAGAAGTTCAAGGGTGAGCAGGCTCGAATGTCCCTCGTTCATGTGATATTTTTTGATTTCAAACCCTAGTTCGTGGAGCATCCTTACCCCCCCTATACCGAGGACAATCTCCTGCTTCAGCCTGTATGCTATGTCGCCGCCGTAAAGATATGATGTAATTTCCCTGTCATCGGGGGTATTCTCTTCGGTATCTGTATCAAGAAAAAAGATCGGGACGCAGCCGCCAGTGAGACTTTGTTCGTTATACTGCCATGCCTGCACGACCACATCCCTTCCCTCAATCTGGACAGTTACCTTCGCTGGAAGAAGCAACATGTAGTTCGAGGGAATCCATTCGACAGGATATTCTTTCTGTTTCCCGTTTTCCTCCAACTCCTGTCTGAAATATCCCTTCCTGGTTAAAAGCGTAACAGCAACTATAGGGAGTTTAAGGTCAGCGCTTGTCCTGATGGTATCCCCGGCGAGCACGCCGAGGCCTCCGCTATATGTGGGGATATCATTCTTGATGCCTATTTCCATAGAGAAATATGCTATCTTGGGTTCTTTTGTAAGGTCTAAGAGACAAGCAAGATTCATGGCTGAATATTTTACGCTATTTCATTTACGATAAACAATATTGTCAAAGGATAACGTCGATCCAATCCATCACGTATATAAAATCACATCAACTCCCTAAAATCGAAAATACAGAAAAAGTCGCCTGATCTCTTTGGCTCAATCCTTGAACTTGCCTTTGCTTTGTGAACGATGTATTTAATCCCGTACTGACCGGCTGTTTTGAGTATCTCCTCTGAATCATCTACCAAGAGCGTTTTGCCCCTGTCGAATCCAAGCCGAGTTTCAGCCTCTTTCCAAAACGACAAGCTTTCCTTTGGATATCCTACGTCGAAAGAGGAGAGCACTGAATTGAAATACTTTCCTAGGCGTGTCTTTTTAAGTTTGAGATCTATCGACTTGTAATGGGCATTTGTGACAAGATGCAGCTTCTTACCCTGCTTTTTTACTGTCTTTAAGAAGTCCTCTACATGGGGATGCACCTCTATCAGATGTTTAATCTGTTCCTTTAAGGCGGGTACATCCAGATCAAGCTCTCTCGACCAGAAGTCGAGGTCTGTCCAGTTGAGGGTACCTTCATGCGCCCGGTACTGTTTAATAAGTTCCTCACGCGCCTTGCCTAATGTCACATGGTGTTTATCTGCATATCTCTCGGGTAAAAGGTTTCCCCAAAAATAATCGTCAAAATATTTGTCAAGGAGTGTCCCATCCATATCCAGTAGAACGAATTTTATATTATTGATAGGTATCTTCATACTCCTCGCTTTTATATTGAATATTTTAGCATTGTACCTAGTATAATCCACCTGTCTATAATATTTGCAATAAACACTGTTTTTATAGTTGTTTGCCATAAGCCATGCTGACGACCGTTTGATTTTTCAATATATTTTCCGTTATTATCACTCCATGGAAACTAAGAAATACCTCGATCTTTCAAACCGTTACATCATGAATACCTACAGCAGGTTTCCTGTTGTCCTTCGAAAAGGGAGGGGTATGAAAGTATGGGGCAATGACGGTAAAGAATATCTCGACTTTGTCGGTGGAGTAGCTGTAAATATACTTGGCCACTGCCATCCCAAAGTTGTTATTGCTATCCAGAAACAGGCGCAGAGGCTATTGCATGTCTCAAATTACTACCATATCGAACCACAGATAAAACTTGCCAGGTTGCTTGTTGAAAAATCCTTCGCAGACAAGGTTTTCTTCTGCAACTCCGGAGCCGAGGCAAATGAAGCAGCAATAAAACTAGCCCGTAAATATTCAAAGGGGCAGGGGCGTCCTGACAGTTTTGTGATCATAACAGCAACGAACTCATTTCACGGGAGAACAATGGCTACACTGACAGCAACCGGCCAGGAAAAATTCCAGAAAGGATTTGAGCCATTAGTCCCGGGATTCAGGTATGTTCCGTTTAATGACATCGGCGAGCTGAAACGGGCAATTACAGGGGATACCTGTGCCCTGATGTTAGAGCCGATACAAGCTGAGGGAGGAATCATACTGCCGGATGAAAACTATCTAAGGGTTGCGAGGGATCTCTGTAGCGAGCATGATATCCTCCTCATTCTAGATGAGGTCCAGACGGGGATGGGAAGGACGGGGAAGCTTTTTGCGCACGAACATTATGGCATCACGCCGGATGTCATGACGATAGCAAAAGGCCTCGGCGGCGGAGTGCCCATCGGTGCGATGCTTGCTACTGAAAAGGTCGCTTCTGCTTTTCAGCCCGGCAACCATGCAAGTACCTTTGGCGGTAATCCGCTCGTATGTGCTGCTGCGATTGCAACACTGGAGACCCTCCTTGAAGACGGCTTCATCCTTGATCAGTGTAACAGGATGAGCATGTATTTTATGGAGAAACTTCACAAACTCAAGGAAGAATTCCCTGGCCTTATAGCTGAAATACGGGGAAAGGGTCTATTGATAGGTGTGGAACTAAAAAAAGATGGCGATCCTGTTGTGCGGGAATGTCTTGAACAGGGGGTGCTCATAAACTGTACTTCCGGCAACGTGCTGCGCTTTATCCCGCCTCTTATTGTCCAACAAAAGGAAATCAACCGTCTTATAAGTGTGCTCGGGGAAATTTTTCAGAAGCTTACTAAATAAAACTTGTAGGAACCATGGAAATAAAACGGGATTTTTTGACGCTGAGGGATGTATCTTCAAAGGAGGTCAGCCGTATCCTGAAGAGGGCTGGCGAGCTTAAATCGGGCAAGGATGCCAACAGGTGTCCCTTGATCGGAAAAAGTATCGGGCTTCTCTTTGAGAAGGCGTCTACAAGGACACGTGTCTCATTCGAAGTGGGCATTTATCAACTGGGCGGACAGACTATCTACATGAATCCAAAGGAGATACAGATTGGCAGGGGGGAAACGATTCACGATACCGCTAAGGTACTGTCACGGTATCTCGATGCAGTTGTCGTAAGAACTTATGGTCATGACACGCTCCTGGAGTTTGCACGTCATGCGACAATACCTGTCATAAATGGTCTGAGCGACCTTCATCATCCATGCCAAGCCCTCGCTGACCTTATGACGATTCTTGAAAAAAAGGGTCGTTTTCGCGGCATCAGGCTTGCGTATGTCGGCGACGGTAATAATGTTACAAACTCATTGATTGAAGCAGCTTCTCTGACAGGCATGAACGTCGCTGTAGCATGTCCCCGCGGTTATGAACCGGATCAAGACATTCTTAAAAAGGCAAGGGCTATTTCAAGGAGCAAGATTATTATAGTGAGAGACCCCAGGGCTGCAGTATCCGGGGCCGATGTCGTTTACACAGATGTCTGGGTCAGTATGGGCCAGGAAAGGGAGGGGTCAAAGAAAAAAAGGAAATTCAGGGCTTACCAGTTAAACACCACACTTCTTGCAAATGCAAAAAAGGATTCTCTTATTCTCCATTGCATGCCTGCTCACAGGGGAGAAGAGATAACCGACGAAGTCATCGACAGCCCGCAGAGTGCGGTTTTTGACCAGGCAGAAAATAGGCTGCATACGCAAAAGGCACTCCTGGAATTTCTCTTAACATAATTTTTTTCTTCCTCATCAATGCAGGTGATGTGCGAAGAACCTTGAGAAAGAAGCATATGCAGACATATGTTATGCAACTCATAAGGTTGTTCCCCGTTTTTTTTTCAGCAGAAAAAAACTTGATGTCACTGTTAGGCTTCCGGAACACGCATCTGCTTCGAAAAAAGCCCGGGTTATCGAAACGCTTGATCATATGCGTTCTCTTTTTGGCCCTGTTCTCGTTCTTGGCATGCTGTCTTGAATGCAGGCCGGCCGGTGCTTTTAATGCTGTAGTCATGCCCCATGAAGTTAAACAGGGTGATGCCTTTTTTATCCGCGTAACAGACATATACACCTATGACCCCCCTGTTGCTTTTTTAGGCAAGAAGCGATTTTCCTTCAGTAGCTGCGGAGAATCATGTTTTGTAGCAGTTGGAGCCATAGAAATGGGAACAAGACCCGGGACCTATACGGTGAATCTCTCTGTTAACGAGCAGGAAATAACATTGACAATCTTTGTAAAACCTTCTCATTTCCCTACACTCAGTTTGACACTCCCCGATGAGAAAGTATTCTTGAGCGAGGAAAACCTTAAGAGGGTAAAGGAGGAAGAAAAGAAACTCAGTTCCCTTTTCCAGGTTGTATCTGAAAAGCTCTGGGAGGGAGGTTTTATACTTCCGCTCGATAATGAATTTTCCACTGTGTTTGGAGCTAAACGCATAATGAACAAGAAAAGGATTAGTATCCATCGGGGATTAGACATAAGGGGAAAAACCGGCGAGACGGTCAGTGCCGCAAATCATGGAAGGGTTATTTTAGCGGAAGAGCTTTTCTTTGGCGGTAACACCGTGATCATCGACCACGGACAAGGCATTTATAGCATCTACATGCACCTGTCAAGCATGGATGTTCTACCAGGACATATTATTTCGAAGGGAGACAAGGTAGGGTCTGTGGGCGCATCCGGGAGAACAACCGGTCCACATCTTCATTTCGGGGTGAAGGTATTACAGGTCGATACGAACCCTCTTTCGATGGTCGCTCTCGATCTATATTGATTTTGGAAAGTAAAATTGACAATTACCTTGGGCTGATGTATAAAGACATTAAGGCATAACATCGTTGCACGCTCACACTGACCTTCTAAGGGGAAAAATTCTATGGGTCAAACGGAGGGGAAATGGGAAAGTTTGATTTTGCGGTAGCAAGGGTGATGCATATCGCCTGGAAATCCAGTCTCAGGTCTTTTCTTGATGGGAAAGAAAGTATGACCGAGGAACAGGCTGTTTCTCATAAGGACTGTGACCTGGGGAAATGGATGTATTCTGACGGGATAGCGGCGTACGGTAAAATGCCGGAGATGCAGGAACTCGAAAAAGTACATGAAGATCTCCACGCTATTGTCAGGCGGGTTATACAGTTGAAACACGCCGGGGATAATGCCGGTGCTGAACGGGAGCTTTCAAAATTGGAATCTGTCTCCCAGAGAATTTTTTCACTCCTTGTTGCTATTGAACAGAAAATCCAATAAAAAATAATTTTTTTCCTTGATGAACTTATTGATATCCTGGCATGGTACTGTCGCTGGTAGGCTTAACTTTCTGTAGTTGAATTGATAGGTAAGATATGAGTTGCCTTATCCCTTCCCCTGATACGGCAGAAACGGTGAAAAAAGGGATATTTTCCTTGTTGCAATAACGTGACAATCTGTTGAGCCTTTTGCTATTGCCTGCTATATCAAGTTTTGTCCCTGCGATGACCCGGGGTTTTTTTACAAGCAAAGGACTATAGAGTTCAAGCTCCCTCCTTATTCTTTTGTAATCTTCCACAGGATCGCCTTTACCCATCTCCGATATATCAACCAGGTGGAGGAGCAGGGAGGTTCTTTCGATATGCCTCAGAAATTGAAAACCAAGACCGGCACCTCTGTGGGCACCTTCGATCAGGCCGGGGATATCTGCAACAACAAAGCTTCTGTAATCTTCCAGCTTTACGACACCAAGCACCGGCACGAGTGTTGTAAAAGGATAATCGGCAATCTTTGGCCTCGCAGCTGATATGACGGACAGGAGGGTTGACTTGCCGGCATTCGGGAGTCCTATGAGACCGACGTCAGCGATAAGCTTTAGTTCAACGACGAGATTTTTCGATTCACCCGCTTCACCTTCCTGTGCAAATCTTGGCGCCTGCCTTGCCGGTGTTGCAAAGTGCGCATTGCCTAGACCCCCTCTCCCCCCCCGTGCGATAATAACCTCATCTCCATTTTTATATAGGTCAGCTAGTACATTTTCAGTTTCAGCGTCCTTAATTACTGTCCCGGCAGGTACTTTAATGAGACAGTCTTTCCCGTTTTTACCGTGCATCTTTTTGCCCATGCCATTCTGCCCTTTCCCTGCTCTATATTCCCGCTTGTACCTCAGGTCAAGGAGAGTATTCAGTTGATCGGTTGCTTTAAAAATGACCCGTCCTCCACTCCCCCCATCTCCTCCGTCCGGTCCGCCCCTAGGTACGTATTTTTCCCTCCGGAAGCTAACACAGCCGCTTCCGCCATCCCCGGCTTTCACCCGTATTTTTACATAGTCGATAAAATTCATATAAAGTCAGTATATCTTAACCGAAAAATGCAATCGATTATTGAACCGGAGGCAAAGTCGCCTTCAAAGTCTTTTGATTTAAGACTCCCTGCGGCAAGACTTTTCAGACAACATTGCCTCCGATAAATGCAGTTTTCGGGTTAAAGTTACCTGTCATTTGTAAATAATTTCCTTCAGGCGCCCGTTATCTTTTATTACACATAATTGCAGATTGGAAAATAAGGTAATGCATGTAATAAGAAGAGAAAAAAAGCCTGATTTTCCCATCGGCGCTAACCTCGAAAACCAGCAATATCAACATGTTATATTTTGGCATTTTTCTTGCACGCTTATCAAACGGAGATAATTTAGATTACCTTAAATAGATAAGGAGACATCATGGTTTATCAGATCGGGGTAGAAACAAGGAATAAAACAACCCGATGCAACAACAATTTCAGATGTTTGCATGATGACAGTTTTCGAATATGTCCTGTCGAAAGTAAAATAAAAGAAGATATTTATTTTATTAAAGCAGTTAATCCGATGCGCGGCTGCAATTATTGTTTGGCTTTTGGTGATTCACATATCTGCAGATGCCCCACGCGGAGTGAATTATATGAGCGATACAAAATATAAGATTTATCCTGAAATCGATATTATTTTTTTATCAATTTAAGTTTATTAATCTTTTTTTTAATAACCAAATCATAATAATTTTTTAAGAAATATTGCGCTATTACAAGCAATTTCATCTGATTTTGAGCATCATTAAATGCAAAATATGTTTAATAAAAAGCAATATGTGTGTAGAAAGTCCTCATTGAAACCTCTATCCTAAATAATAACCTCTTTTTATCAGTCTTGTCCTAAGGAGAAGGAGATGAAGAAAAAGACCATTCTCATAGTAGATGATTCGGTTGTCAGGTGTTTGCTAAAAGATACCCTGGAGGGGAATTATCATATATTGGAGGCCTCGACATGCCAGGAAGTTGTTGAGCAACTAAAAAATCATATAGATCTTGCCTTGATTGAGTTCATATTACCGGACGCTTATGGCTCCGAAGTATTAAATGAAATAAGGAAAGTGAACAAGGAAATGCCTGTAATATTTATGGGACATATAAGCAAAAACCTTACAATAAAGGCCCTGGGGAACAAAGTAGTTGACTATATCCAGAAGCCCTTCCAGATTGCAACTCTTAAGAAGAAGGTGGCCGAGATGATTGGAGAGAAAGTATAACAGATATTTGCTGCAATAAACTCTTCAGGCAACCTTGCGCCCGTTAAATGGATAGCGAGCGTATTCCCCTTGGTTTTGCCACGGGTGTTTTCGCCACGGCGAATCCGCCTGAGTGCGGAAGCGAGCGAATAGAAAGAATAAAGAATTCCTTTTCCGGGCTTAATTCCCACCTTCTTTAATCAGGGACTTTGGAAATGTTGACCATAAAGGCCTTTGTCTCCGGCGCTGTTACGTCCGGGGCGAAGAACCATGGCCCGAGCAAATTCGCGCTTTCCCCTCCGTTGTCCGGATACAGCCAGCCATAATGCATTGGCAGGCCTACCTGATGAACTGTGGAGCCCTCTATTACAAATGGCTTAAGTCTGCTCGTAACCATGGCTATTGCCCAAAGCCTGGCACGAGGAGAAGACACGATAACCTTCTCACCGTTCCTGATCCCCTTTTCTTTTGCAAGTTCTCTACTTATCTCCACGAACATTTGTGGAGAACATTCAAGCAGCCATGGCTGACGCCTTGTCATAGAACCTGATTGAAATTGCTCCAGTGTCCTGAATATTGTCGCAACGATGGGAAAGTTGGGGTCTGCACTGCGGAATATATTCTCCGGAAGGAACTCTGTTTCCCCCCTGTAATGAAGTTTTGAAGCCGGGTTTATCCTCTGTCCGGACATAGGATTTTCCGGGAGAGGGGATTCTAACGGCTCGTAGTGCTCCGGGAACGGGCCCTCTGCAATCGGCGCAAATATATGACCCACACCGTCAGCCATCATAATGAACGGTAGCCTGCCTTTTTCATCTGCAAATGGAGGAGAAGAGCCGTCAGGCACATCTCCTGCCCATTTTTTTGCTACTGAATCCCATTTAATGACCGCCCTCTCCAGGTCCCATGGATTGCCTTCCGGGTCAACAGATGCCCGGTTATAGAGTATTCTTCGGTTAAGGGGCCAGCTCCATCCCCACCCGGGAAAGAGTCCACGTCCTTCCGGGTCAGCCTGTCCCCTTCTTGCCGCCATATTTATTATCTTGCCATCTCTTTGAGTATAGTACTGGCTATATAACCAGTTTGCGGATGATGTCGTGCCGTCAGCCTGGAGATGCGTAAAGTCCGCCAGGAGTTCTCCTTTCTTGCCGAGAAGTTTTGGAGGAGTTTTCATTTTGTCATAAAGGTCTTCCAGGTAATATCCGTTTATTTCTTTTGCGACTGCATGTATATCGATCTTACTGATTTTGCCGGAAGGATCCTTTTCTCCGTAATTCCATGTCAGATTCAGGATCGGTTCGGGGAATACCCCTCCCTCCGTTTCGTAAAGCCTCTTGACCCTGAAATAAAGTTCGTTTGTAATTTCATAGTCAGGTTTAGTTCCTCCAACAGGCTCAACAACCTGATAATTCCATTGCACCCATCTGCCGGTGTTCGTAGTACTCCCCTCCTTTTCAAGAAAAGATGAAGCCGGGAGCAGGAAGACCTCGGTCTTTATCTCTTCCGGTTTCATTCCAGGTCCTCTCCAGAATGAGGCTGTTTCGTTGTCAAACAGATCTACACTCACCAGCCACTTCAGTTTTGAAAGGGCCTTCCTTACCTTGCCTGAATTTGCACGGGAGACAGCAGGATTCATTGCCCATGCAAAGCATCCTTCAATTGTGCCTTTGGACATTTCATCAAAGGCCATGTGGTCTGAGCAATCCTGACCTTCATCCCGCTTGGGAAGCCATGCATAGCCGAAGTCGTTATCCTTTGTTGCCTTGTCGCCGTAGATGGACTTCAGGTAACTTACAATATATTTATCCCTGTTGATCCACCAGTTAATACTCTTGGGGTCTTTTGTCAGGGGTGTATGTTTCTTAATATATGTCTCGAGGTCAGCAAGAGAAGCGGTTGGAGTCGGTATGTATCCTGGCAAGTACTCGTATAAAATACCATTGTCCGGCGAGCCCTGGGCATTACCCTCGCCACGCATTGCATTCAGGCCCCCGCCGGCTATTCCCATATTGCCGAGGAGGAGCTGAACTATAGCATATGACATTATATTGCCCCCTCCCACCGAATGCTGGGTACTGCCCATGGAATAGATTACAGTACCTGCCTTATCAGGCTTTCCGGTAGCTGCAAATGTCCTGTAGACCTCTTCAAGTTTTTCTTCGGGAGTCCCTGTTATGCCCGAAACTTTTTTCATGGTGTAGCGGGAGAAATGTTTCCTGAGAAGTTGAAATACGCAGTGCGGGTCCTGAAGCGAGGGATCTTTCTTTGCCACACCTTTCTCGTCCTCCTGAAACGACCACGTGGCCCGGTCATACTTTCTGGTATCCTTATCATAACCCGAGAAAAGTCCGTCGAGTTCAGAGGGGCCCTTGAATTCAGGATTTACCAGGAAAGCGGCATTTGTGTAGTGGACAACATACTCTTTGAAATAGAGTTTATTTTCAAGGATGTAATTAATCATCCCTCCGATGAGTGCTATGTCAGTGCCTGAACGAAAAGGAACGTATATGTCTGCCACTGCAGCGGTTCTTGTGAAACGTGGGTCAGCAACGATTAACTTCGCCCCCTTTTCTTTTGCCTTCATAGCCCATTTCATCGCGATTGGGTGGTTTTCGGCAGGATTGTTTCCTATAATGAGAAGGACGTCTGCATTTTTAAAATCGAGTATGTGATTTGAAGCTGCCCCGCGGCCCATCGTAGATCCCAGACCTGGGATACTTGTGGAGTGTCACATCCGGCTCTTGTCGTCGAAATAAACAAGCCCCAATGCATACATGAGTTTCAGGTGCATGACTGTCTCTTCATTACCGAGCGTGAGGCTTCCATTGCAGAATATGCCATCCGTCCTGTTGACAACAAGCTCCTTTGATCTTAGTTTGAACGTCCGGTCACGGGTCGTCTTTACCCTCCGTGCAATCTCATCCAGCGCCCAATTCCATTCAACATCTTTCCACTCCGCTGCACCCGGTGCCCGATACTTAGGTGTTGTCAACCTCAGTGGATTATAGAGAAGTTGAATTAATCCCGCTCCCTTGGCACAAAGGGCTCCCCTATTGATCGGATTTTCAGGATCACCCTCTATATTGATGACCCTGCCCTTCGACGTATGCAAAATAAGACCACAACATACAGAACAATAACGGCAGTGCGAAATGGTCTCTTTTGCACTTACTGTCCTTAGCCCATGAGCGTAGGCCGAGATACAACCGAGATCGATCCCCAAAATGCTGAGCGCCAAGGCGCCACCTGATAATTTTAAAAAATCACGGCGGGATAGTTTCATCGGCATCCTCCCTTGTTGGAAACCGAAACATAACCGGATCTGATTTTACACCTCCCGCTCCGGCTTTCTACAGGGGCCTTATATTTCTTCCTGATATCCCTCTTTGCCTTGAGATCAGCTCAGGAATAGGTCTTATTTATAATTATATTAGAACTGACCCTGATATTTCTATTTAAACCTGTTATGCTTTAGAAATGATAGAACATATTTTGGTGTTATTATTTTTGGCAATCGTTGCCCTCTGGTTAGGTTACGGAATCTGCAGGCTCATTTTGAAGCTGCAAGGCAAGGATTAGGAAAAAGACCTATGATAACTATGAAAGATATTTTAATCGGGCAGCCGTAAGCAAAAGGGCTGAGTTTCAGTCTCTAAACCGTAAATATGTGTTATTGGTGTAAATAACTTGTCGATTTTAAAGAATAAAGGAATGGTAAGGAGATTAAAATGGAAGGATATCAACCTTTTAGAAAAAAAATCTATGAATATTTAAGGATAGAAAAGCCCCGGTTAACCGATATCGAAGAAATAACTGCAGCGAAGGCAAAAATGTTTGAAAGTCTAAATTCAGACGATGACCTCTTGTTTTTCGCCGGTGTTCATAATGCTCTCTACTTATTAGATGATGTATTGACTGACGAAGACAAAGAAAAAATAAGAAATATTGTTATAAAGAAAAGGCGCCTATTCAGAAAGCCGATAGAATACCGCAAGGAGATTTTTATTTTTATAGGCGATTGGGCCGAGTTATGCGAGATGCTGGATATTGAAATGACCGGGGAGGAAATTGAGATATTCCGGAAATCTATCGATTTATCTTCTGAAGATATAAAAACAATGATGGAGCAGATTAAAAGGGCTGTTAAAACAGTTATAAAAGACCAAGGATACAATTAAAAGGAATACATCCCGGGTGAGTGTGCCAATGTAAACGGGAGTAAGGACGATATCTTGGGAGAAAAACTCTTCGAAGAGAGACCAAGAAAGGAATCTACAGATGGTTTTTTATAGCATCTCTAATACGTAAGGAGAAGTCTTTATCGCCAAAGGTACCAACTCTAATACTTAATTTGGTTGTTGAAGAACGTATATATAGAATTTTCTCCAAAATGAAAATATTTATAAAGTAAGGAGACAAATTTCTATACTTTCATCTTGAATATTACCTTCCTGAAGTCGTCTACTTTGTCTTGAATATCATCAAGTTTTACCATTAATTTTTTGCCTTTAAGACCGGATATCTTTTTTGAACCGGTGAGGAGATATATCCCGAGTTCTGCTGTCTTTTGGGGAAGTTTTTCCAAAGTAATATCTCCCTTTCTATATCTACTTCTCCTTTTAATAGCAAGTTTTGTAATATGGTCTAAAGCTTTGTCCATGTTGTCCTCCTTATAGGCAAATTCCATAATATTCTGACTCTACCCTTTTTAAAGGTAAATATCAACTTTTCAATGGATTTTTTTTTCAAATAAACCTACAGTCTTTGAAAAAAAAGGGCGCATCTTGAATACCTGTTGAATTATATGAATTCGGGTGAAAGATCGGAAAAATCTGCTTTCGTTTTTCAGAGTTCTTTCGTATCTCATTGGTCCGGTCATAAGGATACCCGGCAGGTTTTCAGATATGTGGGACGGACTGGGCAAGAAGAAGCAGAGATTTGGAAAAGGTTTGATAAAAGGGAGTTAATCTTTAGGGGTATGAAGTTATAAAATAGGACATGAGTCGGAAGATCCTTCTTATTAACCCATGGATATATGACTTTGCTGCCTTTAACTTCTGGATAAAACCGCTTGGACTGCTTAAAGTTGCAGAGCACCTCAGTACCTTTGACGTAGAGCTTTCATTAATTGACTGCACGGACTCCTTTGAAGTGAAAAGATATGGTATAGGCAGGTTCAAAACAAAGCAGGTCGAGAAGCCCGGCATATTAAAGGATATACCAAGATTTTATAAAAGATACGGGATAAGCATTAGTCAGTTTGTGGAAAGACTTAAGGCAATCCCTCCGGTTGATGCTGTGATGCTGACATGTGTTATGAGTTACTGGTATCCCGGTATTCAGAAAACAGTGGAAATCATAAGGGAGATATTGGGCAATGTACCGGTTGTCCTGGGTGGGATATATGCAACCCTCTACGAAGAACATGCCCGTGAGAATTCTGGTGCTGACTTTATCTATAAAGGCAAAACTGATAGGATTAATTCCGCTTTATACGACCTTGGAATCAAAATTGGAACAAAGAGAAAGCGGGTCCCTTATTACAAGCTTAATCTTTACAATGAATATCCTTTTGCTCCGCTTCTTACGTCAGAAGGATGCCCATTTGGATGCTCGTACTGTGCATCGGGACTTCTGACGGATAAGTATCATAGATTTCCACATGGAGAAATACTGAAAGAGATCGAGGGACTATTTAAAATCGGTGTTCGTGATATTGCATTCTATGATGATGCACTTCTATTTGATTCCGAAAATCATATCAAGCCAATTCTGAAGGGTTTGATTGAAGAAGGGTTCAACGTCCGGTTTCACTGTCCGAATGGCCTCAATGCAAGGTTCATTAACGAAGAGACCGCGGCACTGATGAAGCAGGCAAACTTCAAGACAATAAGATTAGGCCTTGAGACAGTAGATTCTGAAAGACAAAAAGCCACAGGTGGTAAAGTGAACAATAAGGATATGGAGAGGGCTGTAAGGTTTTTAAAGAAGGAGGGATTCTCAAAAAAGGAGATAGGTGTTTACATAATGTATGGGCTTCCGGGGCTGGATATTAAAGAGCTGAAGAACAGTATAAATTTTCTGAAATCTCTTGATGTGAGGATACATCTCACAGAGTTTTCTCCGATCAGGGGTACGCGGTCATGGGATGAGCTGGTGCTAATGGGTCTTATAAATGATAATCTTGACCCTCTGCTTACGAACAATACAGTCTTTTCATACCTGTACTCGGGTTATGATGCTGATGAGATTTCCAGGATAAAGATAAATGTCAAAGAGTTTAATGCGAAATGACGCATTTGATGAGTTGGTATCAAGAATCTTTCACACTTTCATAAGATGATCTGAATCCAGTTTCCCTTAAGCTGTGATCTTGTTTGTCTCTTCCCCAAGACGGTCCATTTTCAAATACTGCTGCAAGCCCCATTTTGTGCCAGCAATGTGTCTGCCGGCAGCAAAGGAGAAATGGCGGGGTGGACAGGACTTGAACCCTATACCATGTGAGCTGACCATCTAATTATTAATAATATTTTTACCATAAATTTCAATATGGAGACGGTTTGGTGACAGTTATCAAAATTCCGAATAAAATAAATGGTCGGAAGGAAATTCCTCGAACAAAGTTTCGTATACTAAAGACAATGCTAAGTAGCTGGGGCAACCAGGCCAGAATGAGAACCACCGGCGGCTATTCCCGCCAGGAGAAATACAAGTTAGAGCCCATAATTTTTTGTTTTTGTATTTCTTTACCCATTTATAGCTTATGACCTGCACGACAAGCAAAAGTAGAAAAAGTAATATCATCTTATTTTTGTCTTCATTTTATATTCACGTGGCGGAACGTCATCCGCACAAGTGAATTGTTATGCCCCTATTATCTCATTCAGTCCTTCGACAACCTGTTCAATTTCCTCAGGAGAGGGGTCCACCTGACTATCTTTGCCAAGAGGGAACTCTGGATCAGACCAACTAGATAAATAATCTGCTGAGCGGTCTTTTATGGTCATATGGATAAAAAAAGAAGTTGGTAAAATATGGCCAGAACGTCTCATAGTGAACATGAAATATTGCAGGAGTTCCAGAAATATTTGCTGGAACACAAACTTGCGCTTGAAAAGGTCGCTATGAAGATTTCAGGCCATAACTCGAGATCAGTTTTTGACAGATACAATATCGTCAATGAAGAAGATCTGAGAAATGCCTCTGAGAAAGTATCTTTGATGCATCAAAAAACACAAGAAAAGCTTTCAAGAATAGAAAACAGTTACAAAATGGTTACAATCGATGATCAAACAGCAAAAAATTCAAGTCAAGAACCCCTGAATAACCTATTGAATTATAAAAGAAAAGAAATGGCGGGGTGGACGGGACTTGAACCCGAAAGCGTTATGAAATTATCCCTCTTCTTTCAATAACTTATCTTTTTTGAAATCTCCGATTTGAACCATCTGTGAACCATCGACTACCATCTTAAGCATTTTTACATTCATCTTTGCATATCTTGTTGTCATATCCTGTGTGCTATGTCCGAGTGCTTTAGAAATGATATGAAGAGGTACACCATCATTAATTGCCTGGCTTGCTATGCTGTGACGTGTTGCGTTGTAAAGTGAGATATTAGGTATTTTTGCCTTCTCCCTTGCCTTATGCCAAAGTCTCCTTAACCCTTCTGATGTATATGGTCTTCCCGCTTTGTTTACAAAAACGAAGGCATTAGGTAACTTATCTCTTAGTATTGATATATCGAAATGCTCAGATATGGGGAGAAGATAAGGTTTCTTACCCTTTCTCTTCCTGATCTCCTTCAAGCTGAATGTCTTTTCTATCTTTACTGTCCCTGCTTTCATGTCGAAATCTCTTACTTGTAAAACTCGTGCCTCTCCGGGCCTTACAGGGTGAAAGGTAAGAAAGTTAAATATTGGTCTATGGTGCTTATCCATGTGAGATATTATATTCATTCGCATATCCTGCATAATCCATTGTGGTAAATGCTCTTCCGTCTCTATCTTAGGGAATATAGGCAACCTTGCTAAAACTTCACGCCTGTAAAGCCATAACGAAAAAGTTTTCAACTCATTCATGATATTTTTCTTGGTCTTCTTTGATAAATGCCCAGGTAATTGTAAATAGAAATCTTCAACATTAGAAGTTCTAATCTTTCTCATGTCGTGATTTTCAAAGTAAGGGGTGAAATATTCTTTGACGTATCGTTTTACTTCTCTGAGGTAAGAAGGGGCTATATCTCTTGTCTCAATCCATTTGGGGAGAAGGTTTTTCCCTCTGAATTGCTCGATTTCTTTTGGCAGATAATTGGAAAGATTAAAAATACCATTGTCAATATCTTTTCTGATGTTCTCAAGGAGTCTGTGAACACGTCTGTAACTATCGAGGATATATCCGTCTTGGTCTCTGCTTATCCTGTGCTTACCGTGCCAGTAAAGGAAGATATAAAAAGTCTTTGGTCTTGTGTTACAGGTGGGACAATAAATGTCTACTTCCTCGATGATCTTGAAAGGTTTACCGCATTGAGAACACTTCTCTCTCGTTCTTATTTTCCCTGCCATTGAGAAACCCCTCCCTTGGTTGTATAATGCAGGATTATAAATGTCTGGTTGAGGGATTATCAAGAGTCTTAAAATTTACCTCTCACTTTGAGTTTCTTGTAGGGTAGGGGGGATGGGACTTTACATTAATGAATAAACATAGGGTCAACCTCTTACCGGATGCGTCATAATTTTTTAAATGGTTACTCATACGTTATAACCAATTTAGGTCTCAGGGAAGTATCAGTGGTATAGTCTTTTGAATAGGCATTTGACCATTCAAGAGCAGCGTCTTCCGTCCCATCTCTTATTAAGAAGTTTGCTACCTCACTATCATTTGCCTGGAAATATTGGCATAAGGCTGTTACGTCCCATTCATTCCAATATTGCACAATAGTTGTAGACGCTCCGTTATCAATTGTGTAATCGCCTCCGGGTGTAGTCCACGCATTACCCGTGCTGTAGGAGTTCCACGTTACTTCTGATTCAACCCAGGCTGTCTGAGTAAGCCTGTATGCCCAAAAAGTTCTACCCCAAGCTATTGATGTATAAAAATATAGCTTTAATTTCGCATCTGTAATTGTTACCCCATCTGGAAGTGAGGAAAAATCAAACCTTAAAAGTGTTCGTCTGTTTTCGCTAACCCGTGACGCTACACTGAGATAAAAAATTGTTCCGTAATTATTGTTCGGGTATTTTTGGTCTATATACGAATCAGCACTACTCGGCTGTATGACTAATTCAGAAGGGGAGCTGCCACCAGTGCTATAATTGAAAAGATAATAATCGCTTTCACCGGCTGCTATTCCCTGAACAGGAAAAATAGACAAGCATATTATGACTAAAATTATCCTAATCATTGGTTAAAGCCCTTGAGTATTTGATTTCGATAAATGCAAGGTCAAAATCCTGTGCATAGGTGTCAGTTGTTGTTGCCAAACGTGTAAGAGTGCAAAACAATGTCTCTCCCGCAGCTATCGAACCGGCCGGAGTTATTGCACTTGAGAAAGCCCCTGCAAGCCTATCATATTGAGCATACGTTGCATCAGCCGTCAATGAGGATGTTTGAGCAGTCCCTACAGCCGTTGACATAGCTTCACTGTTTGCAGCGGACATACAGGCCAAAGAGAAAGCTATAACTTCAGTATTTGCAGGAGCAGTAGCAGCGGATACTATTCCAACGAACCTGAATAATATTGTTGAACCTGTAAAGTCAAAAGGCACTTGCCATGCAAACTGTAAATCCTCATTCGATGCACCGTCAAAAGCCCTCCCCTGAATCTTGTTAGTTGAGGATATAGTTGCCAATGCAGCCGGAGCAGATGAACCATCGAGCATGTAGCCTACCGGAATAACACTAACGTTTTTGACTTCTATCTCATGGGTGTTAAGGTCAAGATCAGCACCCAATTTAGGGTCAAGGTCGTACTCTACCTTCAGGGACCTTTCCATATGCCATGCATCCGCATTTAAAGGTAGAAGGTACAAAAAAGCCAGTAGAATAATTATCAGTTTTTTCATTCTTCTTCCTCCTGGTCACTCCGGTATGCAGACAGATCAACCCTTGTAAAAGAAATTTCTTCAGGTATTTTGCGTTTTGCTTCTTCCTCGTCACCGGATAACTTAAAGGCCATGTCAAGGGACTTCAGGGATATAACAGGGTCAGGGTTTTCAAGATGCTGTTTCAGCTTTTCAAGCCTGTAGTTCCGGTCAATCCCCTTCACGTCCATCAGTTCGGAAAGAGAAAGCCTTATTGACCGCTTTGACATTAATTGCATCGCCATTGACTTAGCACTTTCCCTGGTCGTCACTTCATAGCTCTGCATGGCAGCCTCTATATTGTTCTTCCCCTCTGCTTTGGCCAAACAGAATTTTTTTTGTTTGTCGGTAAGCTGGTTAAAGTTAGGTGTCTCAGGGGGGATTAACCTCTTGAACCTCTTATGAATTGCTACAGGTGAAACCCCAAAGTGTTCGGCTATCTGCTTTTGGTTCTTGCCTTCCTTGTAAAGCCTTAATATCTCCCTGTCATTGGTCTTTCTACGTCTCATTTCCCTGTTACCTCGTATAAAAGTTAATCGGTTAATTCTGTCATAATGGCCTTGAACCACCACGTCTCAGGAGTTCTTCTTCAAGATTTCCCCCTTTGAGACTTCCAAACCCTATCTGTCCCCCCACTGGTGAATAGGGTCTCATAGCCCCCAAAACGGGATTGAATTGAGAAAGAGAACCGAGCATATTCCTGCCAAAACCCATAGGCCGGGATACATAGCTCCCCTGTTGTACCCTTCCGGGCATACCGCCTAACAGACCACCACCGTAATGACCTGTGGCATAACTCATATTCCTGTCCATGGGTGTCCAACCCGGTTGTAATGGTATACTTCCGCTAACTCCCTGTAGACTTCCGTACATAGGCATAGCTCTATTTACCTCCCTTTTTTATTTCAATAATGGGTAATTCAATGTCCTTCGTGGGGGCTACAATGTTTTGGGTGATAATAAAGGTAAAACCGCCTGGGGACATTCCCCTATCATCCCCTGTAACCTTATCAACTATATAGGATGCTACACGGTAGCGTACTCCTTCATGCTCAGCCTGTAACAGTTCGTCCAGTACTTTTACTGCTTTCCCTGCACTTACTCTTAACTCGTCCTTGATATGGTCTATTAATGCACCTTTTTGCTTCTCGTACTCTTTTACAAAAGCATCTATCTTTAACCACTCGTAAAAGATTGTCTTTGATATTCCAGCCCTCTTTATCCCTTCTGTTAGGGTATTACAGGACAGAATGACAGGGATTGCCTTCTTTTGACGGGTCGAAAGTTCGTTTTTTTCCTTTTTAGTCAACTTTCTTTACCTCTGCAACCTTTGAGTTTTCAAAGACCTCTTTAACCTTGTGTATTTCCTTCAGAGAGTCCTTGCTTATACCTTTGAGTTTCCTTATCTCATCATGGGTATAGATAGCTTCAGAGACACCCTCAGAGTGCATATCCTGATCTGTCTCAACTATCCATAGGTAAGCCTGTAGGATTTCTGAGTAGATTTTGTAGGGTTCTTTATCAATAGGTGTTATCTTGCCTTCATTGAGTAAACTAATAGCCTTATCCTTTGGAAGGGTTATAACCTGGTCGGCCTGTAGTTCAAGTTCACCCTTTGAGGTCTTCACCTTGAAATTATCTAAAATCTTATACCTCATATGATAATCTCCAGGTCTTCTTCAGATTCAAGGTCTATAACCTGTTTTTTCCCGTCCCCCCTACCTACCCCGTACAACTCTCTACCACTCTCTACCTCTTTCAAGGATTGGCTATTATCAAGGCTTTGCGTTGGTAGAGTTTCTTTTTCAACTTTCAACTCTCTACCAGCGTAAACCGTTGATATTCCTTGTTCCTTGAGTTTGGTAGAGTTTGGTAGAGTTTTTTCAAGGGTAGGGGGTTCTTTAAATCCATATTGCATCAAAAGGACGTTAAAATCGTCCCTGTTTAGCAGTATTTGAGAGTACCCATGTATTAACTGGGTTTTTATCCCCATTGATTTTAACTTCCGGCCTAAATATTGAGGCGTGAGTTTATGATCTTCCGGACGATCTTTGTCAAGCTCTTTTTTAACCTCTTTCGTTGATAAATCCCACTCATAAATGTTTGCTTCTTCCGGTGAGAGGTCATTAATGGCAGAGACAATCTGTCCCTCAATGCTTTGCTTTTTATCCTCTAAACGCTGGCCTGCAATATCGAGAAGTGTATCAATAAGGGTTTCCAGCTTTTCAGGATACACTAATTTGCACACCTGTAAAAGAGGCTTTGAAATATCCCACAGCCTACCGTTTATCCCCCCAATATGCTCAATCTCAGGCAGAGGCTTGTCAATAACCCTTGCCCGCCATGCTGTAAGCCTCTCTTTTACTTTCTGTCCTTTTTCAGGGGTAGGGTTCTCATAGATGCCAGGCTTATTAGGCATGAAAATGGGGATACAACGTGTATCCAGGATCTTATGGACGGGTTCATTGGTAGCGATAACGGTTGAACCGTATATCTCGTAATGCACCATGTCTTTAAAAGCCCCCCTTTCGGGATATAAGACCCTTGACACCTTTGCACCTTTTTCATATCTCTGTAAGAGTATATCCTCTGCATTGTTCCTTTCCGCCTTCTTCCACAGGTCTTTTAGATCAAGGAAGAGGGTTGCTTTTAAATCCTGTGAGTAACGAAAAAGATTCGCTTCCCTGAGATCACAGATATATACGCCTCGATAAGATGCGTATATAACCGCCTTCCCTGTCCTGCTCTTGCCTCTCTCAGGAACAGCAAAAAATAAGATGTAAGGTAAATAATGAATATCGGCATGATCTTGAATATAGCTAAGAAGGATATTACAGGCTACTATTAACCACAGATTATCAGGTAGATACGAAAACCTCTTAAGATAAGTCAGTAAATCTTCAAGCAGCCGTCTTTCGTTATCAGATCTGTAGTAAGTCAATACCCCTTCGAGTTGAGGTAATTCATAGGGGATTTTGTCTCTATCCGGTGTGACATATTGTTTGCCGTCAATTTCTTTCTCATGGATTGTTACAAAGGTGTCTCCTTCCTTAATCAAGAAAACTATTTTCCCGCTATCTTCAACAAGATCAACAAGCCCCTGGAAATAAGCTGTAATTTTAGGGGTAGTCTTTTTACTATCCTGTTCTTCTTTATCTTTTATAGTGCTTTCATATCTCACGGCACTCTTGATTTTCCCCCATACCTCTTGATTGCGTAGAGGCGGTTCACAAAATATCACATTTACATCGTCGAGAACCTTCAACAGTTCTGTTTCCGCTATCCCTATATGATATTGTTCGTTCCAGCTACGCATACGGCAAGCATGACGAAAAAGAGTATCATCACGGATACCTTCATTAACAGGTATCGGTAAAAGTTTCTCCTTGTCCGTAGGTCTGTATTGCCTTACCGGAAGGAATAAAGAAGGTAAGGGGTCGAGCTTATTATCAATATAAATAAACTTTCTCCCCTGTGTATTCTCCGTAGGCCAAACGGTATATCCCTTCCCTGCAAGTCGGTAGTCACAAATAAAACCCCCCAGGGTTATCATCTTTACTGTCTGAGTCTTGATCTTGCCGGTATCCCTGAAAAAAAACTGATAACCGTTTGGGGTCTCTATCCCAATAAACCGTGTACCCTTGTCCCTTAGACCTTTAAATATCCTTTGGCCTGATACTTTGTCGTCAATATCTATAAGGATAAAACCGCTTGTTACAGGAAAGCCCAGCCAGCCTTTTTTATTCAGCCATCCAGCAGCCTCGCTATCTGTAACATATGTCCAGGTTGCCCCTATGGGTTTCTTCGCTTCGTTGTAGTTTTCTCCCTCACTGTAACCTTTAAGTTTTATAAAAGGTCTATCACCGTCCCCTAAAATTGACAATGCAAGATCATCGAGCTTCTCTTTTGTCACGTTCATCTCTGCCCCTTCCTCATCAACATTTCAGCTCTCAATCTTTTCAAAACCTGTCCATATTCAAAAACATTGAGGGGGATACCTTTGTTATAGTCAGCCATAGCTTTGTAAAACTCATCAGAGATAGGAAAAATAAACAGGGTTCGACCATTCTCAACCCGGTAGGACGGTTGCATTTTTAAAAGGATACTCAGTGCAGAGCTTAGATAAAGATCGGCGGTTTCAAAATTTCTCTGTTTCATTATGTCCTTTTCAAGATTTCATTTTTGTAGAAGGATTAAGTCCCTCTATAAATGGAAATCCGAAAAAAAGAGGGGTTATTTTTTTTCTTTGATTTGAGGAATTAAGAGGCAGGCATTAAACGGTTGAATTTTCCAAGCCAGTCTTTACGATAATTACATGAAGTGGGGCAATCTTTTTTGTGTTGAGGACAATTATACTCCTCAGTAAGTGGCTCTATTTGCTTTTTCAAATATTTCTTTCTGTGGATAGCCTCATAAGTAAGCTTAACTCCCTTTTCTATCTTGTCTTCTCCTCTTACAGGATTACCCCATCTGATTTTTTTACTCTTTAACTTTTCAAGAATCTCCGAGGCTTTACTTGGATTAGTTTTACTAATCTTATCAATATGAGCTATTAGTCGAAAACTTAGTTTTTCTTTTGTATGAATGTCATACCATTTGAGATATTCCTTAAAAGTCTCTTTTTTCATTTCACATATAGATTTCAAATATCTCTGTTGATAAAGGGCTAAATTTTCTTCGGGAATTTGTACCCCACGCTTTTTTGCATATTGATTTCCGATTGCATCATTCCTATAGGCATCAATAGCCTCGTTAATCTTCTTTGTGACAAAATTTCTTATTGAATCTATGTCATGTTTGTCAACAACAGAAAGATTTATGAATATGGGAAGTTTAGGTGTAAGGACAGGAATGCCAGTGACGCCAACAAAAGGCAATACCCAACAGCCATTCTGTCGTTCTGGTATTTCTACCTTTGCAGGGAGACCCTTGAAGCGTACAGCCCATAAATCATTGACTGGGAATATTGAGGAAATTATAGAATCTTCTTTGCTTATCTTCTTATTAATCGTTAACCAGATAACACATTGCCATTTAAATTGGAAAGAAGTTACTGAATCTCCTTTGATGCTATCATTTTTTTTTGCAATGCTTTTACTTATAATCCGATTGACTTTTTCATAGAGAGGGTCTCTTTTGATAAGCTCGACTAATCGTATTCCTAAGTCGTAACTAAAGTCTTCAACCGTTGTCTTTCTTTTCTTTTCCACTATCACTTCTCCCTTTAGTGATCTCCTTAATTATCAGGGGCAGGCGGTAGGAGTTCCGCTTTTCGGGTGCTACCCTATCCCCTGATTATAATTTCATTCATTAGTCAACTTGAGTTGAATTAGTATTGTCGTTGTCTTTCTGTGGTTCTTTTTGTCCCTCATCTTTAATATCAGCCAGTTTATTTAACAATTTTGCTTTTAAAGTATTATATTCTTCTTCGGTAATAGCTCCAACATTTTTAAGGTCTTCAAGCTCTTTTAATTGTTCGATTACCAAGCCTGGCTTCTGTACATCTTCTACTATAGGGTCTAATTCAATATCTACAGTTTCAGGGACTAATCTATATTGACCACCTGAAGCTGCATCTACTCCCCAGCCTATTAACCCCCCTGCGAGAATATTACCTGCAACAGCACCACTTACAACATGTTGTACCTTAACAGATTTAGGTTCATATCCATCTTTTGAAATGCTTATTGTATGATCATGTTTACGCTTTAAAGATAAATTGCAAGGTGTAGTACATTCTTGACCATCCGTTGTTTTGGCAATACACCCTTCAGGTTTTGTGTTTATAGGAATATCTTGTGTAGTCCCGTGAATTATTGTTGCACATGCAGAGGCTAAAATAGTGACTATTAATACTAAAAACATTTTAAATAGGTATTTCGTAAACATATTGCTTCTCCCCCCATTGAAGCTGTTAATCAATATAAGCCCTTTATCCCCTATAAAATTTCTGCCGTTTCCCCTCCTTTCTTGAATTATCAAGTTAATTATATACCCCCTTTTGGTATAAATTCAAAATATTTTTAGGTCGTGCCATTTATGGGTATATAAAAGGGTAAAGGGGGGTATCGTCCCCCCTCCCCCCCCTACCTATCCTTTTATTTCCCTTTGCTATTATCTTCTCCCTTCTTAGTAGCCTTAGAATTTCCAGAGTCTTTAGCTTTCTTGTATCGTTCCCATAGTTCATCACTCATGGCTTTTACCCTGTCAAGTCTATGCTCTGCTTCTGTTAGAATAAAATAAGGTGATTTGATACTATCTTTAATCTCATCATCTACCGAGATCACAGCAAGAAGGCTGACAATCTCTTTTACAAAAGTTAAGTCTTCGTCAATCTTATCAGTAATCTGCGTATCATACATTTTCTTTGTGTTTAATCCTTCCTTCATTGTTTTCCCTTTCTATAGTCTTTAAGCTGCTACCTTTACTTTCTTCGTATGCTCAAACAAACTGTCAGTTAGTTTGTTGATCTTTTCCATACGATCTTCAATACACTCGTATAAATTACATGAGAAAGTAATGTCTTCAATTTCTTTCTCTCCAAAGATAAACAGTTCGAGTATCGTTTTTACAATGGTTATATGCTTGTTAATTTCGTCCACTGCGTCCAAAGCGGACATTTGTTTAACCTTTGATAATTCCTCATCTGCTCCTTCCTCTGTCTCTTTTGTTTCTGTTGTGTCTTCCTCTTTTTCATCTATCGTGTTTTCTTCCTTTTCTGCGAGGTAGAGCTTAACAATCTTTTCAAGGAGCTTCTTCCTCTCCTGTTCAATTTCCCCCTTTCTTTTAATTGCTTCCTTACCGTTATCCTTTGTCTTTACTGCCATTGTTTTTCTCCTTTCTTGGTTCAATATTAACCCTGCTAAAAATGTACGTTCTCACCCCCTTAAAAGTGTTCTTTGTCAATCACCGACCAGTGATTGACACTGAGTAGCTTTTTTAAGAATGTTTTTAACCGTCTGAGGGTGGAAAAAACCCTCTTTGCCATTAGACTGATACCCTGCATCCTCTAATGCCCTGCATATAGCTCTGAATGAGTAACCCTTACCGTTTAGCTTCCTTATAAGAGATATGGCCTCTTGCTCTCTCTCATGCTCGATAAGAGTATTTCCGTCCTCTGACAGCCTCCAGCCGTAAGGTATCTGCCCGGCTCGCTCTCCATTTGCTATCTTCATTTGCAGAGCGTCTCTTGTTCTCTCGCTGACAAGGTCTCTTTCCATCTGTGCGAGGCTTGCAGTAATGTTGAGGAAGAACCGGCCTATGGCCGTCCCGGTGTCGATCTTCTCATTGAGGGAATGAAAGGTGATATCGTTTTTCTCAAAGGTCTCTATCAGGGTGAGGGTATCAATTACTTTCCTGCTTAAACGGTCGAGTTTATAGACAATCACAGCATCAATACTTTTGCCTTTGACATGGCTAAGAAGTTCCTTTATTCCGTCCCTCTTAAGGTTCTTTCCGCTAAATCCTGCATCCTCTATAACCTCAACAAGCTCAAGATCGTTTAGTTCACAATATGATTGAATCTTAGCTTTTTGAGTATCGAGGGAGATTCCTTCTGTTGCTTGCTCTGAGGTACTTACCCTTATATATCCTATTGCCTTTTTCATTTCCTTTTCCTTTCCTTTTTTGTTATCGTGTGTTATACTTCTGTATATACATATGATAAACGAAAGGAGAAGACATGTCAAGGGGAAAATGTTATACTTCTAGCTATACAAATAGCAGAGGTAAAAGAATGGAACACGCAAAGGTAAGAAGGCTTATAAAGAATAAGACAAGGATGATTGCAATGAGGATTAACCCGGAGCTATTAAAACTCTTAGATGATACAATCAAGAAAGATAAGCAGTATTCAGGTCGTAATGATTTCATAGAAGACTGTATACTTAGATATCTGGAACAGAAGGGAATACTCAAGTGAAAGGAAAGACCCCTTTCTATTATTATTTTTTTATAGTACCTCAATGGTTAATATGGTTCTTAATAGGTTACATCTTTGCAATTTATCTGAATATAGAAACGGTTCACATCACATTTCTGGGGCTGATCTTTTTCTTGTTAGGTTTCGTTTTCTCTCTATATTTGGGCAACATAGTAATTCAATATATACTTAATAAATTCAAAGATAAAATTGGCAAGATGGCAACAGAGCAGAAAGTAGAAATTCCAGGAATCTATGAACATGAATTATTTATTCCCGGTAGTATATTAGGTATATATGAAAGAATATTATTTACACCTCTTATTGCTTTCGAAGTTTCCGGAATCGGGGGGGGGATGTTTATTTATATAACTGTAAAAATGACAATAGATTGGTTGAATCTTCTCAAAAGAGGAAATGAAAGTGATTTTCAAAATACAGGAGTTCGCTCTCTTGTTTTTAGAAGTCTTATAGGCAATATACTCTCTATGGCATTCGCTTTAATTGGCGGTTTAATTTGTCAGATAGGAATAAATCTTATGAATAGCTGAAAACCTAATGAATCGTACCTCTAAGCTTTGCAGAAATAGTCTTGATATCCTTTAATTCTATCTCATTTAGAAAATCAACTTGTGAACCACTTGTGAACCAACTTTTAACTTGTAAAAAAGGATTTTTAAGCGGATAAATCCTTGATATTAAATGAATATATGATGTAAAGAAATGGCGGGGTGGACGGGACTTGAACCCGCGACCTCTGGCTTGACAGGCCAGCGTTCTAACCGGTCTGAACTACCACCCCTACTGTGCAGCGAGCAGAAGTCAGAATTACTAACTCATTTCTCTTAACTTCTCACTCATTACGCCAGTTCCGTTTTATACTAAAGCGGATGGTAGGCGGAACAGGGCTTGAACCTGTGACCTCAGCCTTGTAAGGGCTGCGCTCTCCCAGCTGAGCTATCCGCCCCAAGAATGAATTTTATACTATATCAAATCTTATTTTGTCAATTGCACCAAAAGCAACGTACTTCAAACATTATTTATTTCTTGATAGATACCTGTCCGGTATCGGGATCGTAATCGTATATCGACAAATCCACAGCCGAACCAAACATTGGTTCTATTTCGTCCAAGCTCTCAGGATACCTGTCGTTTATGGCGCGATATGCCTGTATAGTCTTTTGTACTGTATCCAGATTTCCGGTTTCCCCTGCCTTTTTACCCTGGGTGTAAGCACCGATCATGGAATCCCCATATTGAGATACAGGGTTTGCAGACTTCTGTTCAGGTGGAGCGTTCTCCGGACCTTTGCAGCCTACAAAGACAAATATAAAAGCATAAATAATCAAAAACACCATTTGTTTTCCATTACATGCTTTCATGGTGATATTCTAAGGTCACGTTCTCTTTGTTGTCAAATGACCATATGCTCAGGGTAGTGTCAATCATTTTGTGTAAATTCTTTTAAGGGATGCTTCCCCCATTGTTCGTTCAGATGACTCAATACTGCATAGACAATTCTCTCGATGCTCTGATCATGATTGAAACAGCGCATGGGCCTTGTCCTTCGCCTCACCTCCCTGAAGGCCCTCTCGATAACATTAGTAGTCCGCACTTTGACCCATATCGCCTTGGGACAACTATAGAAATTCAACAACTCCTCCAAGTCCTTTTCTACG
>Ga0209270_1000289_pt1 | contig 123859 bp, 117 predicted proteins | sample MTBAKSrepl1MetaG_FD_187456 | JGI IMG/M metagenome (GOLD analysis project Ga0209270, IMG submission 187456) | Enrichment culture microbial communities from Arthur Kill intertidal strait, New Jersey, USA, that are MTBE-degrading - MTBE-AKS1... | ecosystem: Environmental > Aquatic > Marine >...
CTTGATGTTCGGCCCTTACCCGGAGACTGGGCCTTGTATGACGTTTCTGTTCGTCGGCTCACGGCTTTGCACTCGGACTTCCTTCAGACGGGGCCTCGCGGCACCGCCCTTGTCGTCGGCTAATGTTTGGGTTAAGATCCAAGAAAAAAACTAAGGATCGTAACCGGGTTCACACATAGGGGACTTTCACCCCATAAGTTCACGCCCGTGCCGGGCGTACACCACCGCGCCCACGGGGCGGCGAGGGGCCTGCCGCCCGTGACGCAGGCGTTCGAGAGTTCTAATGAAATCCTTCGAGGCCCGAAAACCATTTCGAATACTGGCCGGTCTTTTAGCGCTAGTATTTTGGCCCGCCACATTCTTTTTTGCCAAGATAGAATCAGGATCGATTTTAGAAATGACCGCTATTGTAATGGGAGGATCGATTTTTTCTCTAGTATTAACTTCTGTTGCCCTTACAGGAAAAATTCCAGCGTTGCTGAGGTCGGTATTTTATCCAGCCGCCTGGAATGAAAGCAAACACAGGAAAGGAAAATTTTTCTAAAAAGATCGTTTTAACGTTTACTTAGGTTGGATCTACGGTGAGTTTACAACCGACTGTTATAATAATAGCTTCTCGAACATGGGCCTTCAGTGGGCCGCGAGGAGCGTGCGGCCACAGAGGCCCGGCGTTAGCCCTGATAGGTTCAATTAATTTAATGCCAGAAGGAGGCGACAGATGAAAAAGAGTGCTATCGTTATACTATGTATTGTTTTTTGCGTTCTTTTTTTTGTCTCTGCATTGGTTGCGGGACCACCACCACTTGATACGAAGAAGCATACGGAGCCTGGAAAGTATGTTACCTCTTTAGAAGCTTATGAGATGTGGAAAACAAATCCGGACAAGGTTAGAATCATCGATTGCCGCACCCAGGAAGAATATGCATTTGTAGGACATGCTGCAATGGCCTACAATATTCCCTCCAAGCTATGGACGGGAAAGTGGAATTCAGAGAAAAAGGAGTATGCGCTTGAGGATAATCCGAACTTCGAATCTCAAGCTAAAAAGAAATTCGGCTTGGATGATACAATTCTAGTGATGTGCCGATCGGGCCACAGGAGCGCGGCTTCGGTCAATAGACTGACAAAAGCCGGATTCGCTAATGTGTTCAACATCGTAGACGGCTTTGAAGGCGATGTTATCAAGGACGAAGAGAGCTATTCCAATGGGAAAAGGATGAAGAACGGCTGGAAGAATTCCGGTTCCTCCTGGACATACAATTTAGATCCAAAGTTGATTTATACGCTGGTAGAATAGCGGTTGTCGGCGACCAAGCGAAAAATGATCTCGTTTCAGGGCTAACTTTTCATTTCAGCGAGTTTGTGGGGCACAGCCGTGCTGCGCCTCACAAACCGCTGAATTCACTGTTTGATATAATTGGCTCCATCGCAAATAGGAAATGACATCCGCGTTCTGTCGGGCTCGCTTTGCTCGCCGCAGACGCAGGCCGATATGTGCCAGACAGATTCTAAAATTACTATCGACATTATTGGTGGACCAATGGAAGGATAGAAAATTCTCAATGTCATTGTAAAGATATTGCAATAGTCGGCGTGCGGCGCCGCACTGGGCGGTTCCCAGAGTCGTCCGGGTTCGATCCCGGCAATTGAACGATCGGCCGTAGCATTCGTCATATGAATAGAATCCTGATCGTCATCCTTTTTATCTGTATTGCAGGCGCACTGCCTGCCACCGCGGACAATGATGCCGGCATCCGCCTGGTCAGAGCTGCCCGCGAGCAAATCGGAAAGACCGTGCATTATGATCCGGCCTACCAATCCATCCCATATCCGAATGGAGATATCCCGATGGAAAGAGGCGTGTGCGCCGATGTCATCGTGCGCGCCTTCCGCAATGCCCATGGTGTCGATCTGCAGAGATTGGTTCATGAGGACATGCAGCGTAATTTCGGGAAATATCCAAAATATTGGGGGTTGGGATCGCCGGACAAAAATATCGATCACCGCCGGGTGTTTAACCTGCAGACCTATTTCAAGCGCAGGGGATATTCTCTATCCGTTTCTAAAAAAATAGAAGCCTTCAAACCCGGCGATCTGGTCACGTGTAACGTGCCGCCAAATCTGCCCCACATTATGATCGTGAGCGATAAGAAGACCTTTTTTTCAGGAAGGCCCTTGGTCATTCACAATATTGGGGCCGGCACCAAGGAAGAGGACCGGCTGTTCGAGTTCGAACTCACAGCCCATTATCGCGTCCAACAAATCGAACAGATGCACCCGGCGGAGGCGGCGGAACCCATGCGGGCCATCCCATGACCGCAAAACCCGACCCGCCCGGCGGATATCAAGCCATCCACGACAACCTCATGCAGCGTCTGAGCGGCGCCCCCCTGGCGGCCCCGGCCGAGCGACTGGGGTTGCAACGCTGGCACGACGGCGCGGTGGAGGTGTTCTTCCTGGGGCAGCCTTACCGGGTGGGTGCCGGCTGGGTCCGGGACGCGGAGGGCCGACCGGCACCCCTCATCGTTGCTGCGCTGATCGCCGGTTACCTGCTCACCGGGGGCGGCGGCGAGACGATCGGCCGCTTCGTGCCGTTGAAGACGCTGGCCGGCACCGGCAGCGGGCATGCCAGTTTCCAGCAAAACGCCCTGGCCGGGCCGCTGATCCGGCGCTTCAAGGGCCGCACCGAAGCGTTGCGCGCCGCGGCGCGCCCATTGGGCGGCCGGCCCGGAGGCGAGGCGGGCTCCGGCGGCATCAGCCTGATCTTCGACGTGCTGTCGAAAGTCCCCCTGCAACTGGTATTCTACGACAGCGATGAAGAGTTCCCGGCCGAAGTCAATTTCCTGCTGGACCTGTCGGCCACCCGTTTTCTGGAGTACGAATACCTGGCCGTAATGCTGACGGCTTTCGTCAAGGCGCTGCTGGCGGCCGATCGCCCTGGGCACGAAAATCAATAAACCATGCGGTAGTAAGCCAGCCCCAACCACTCGTGCAGGGCCGCGACGGTGGCGGCCAGCGCTTGGGCACTGGGCAGAAAACGATTCCAGGCGCAGGGCTTGCCGGGCCAGGTGGTCAGGGCGCAGGGCAAGGGGGTCACGGCCAGCCCCACGGACTCGAAGCAGTACATGGCCCGTTTGAGATGGAAGCCCGAGGTAACCAGCAGCGGACGGCGAAAACCGGTGCGGTCACAGAGCTGTTTGCTGAAGAGGGCATTTTCGTAGGTATCGCGACTCTGATCTTCCATGAGGATCCGATCGGCCGGAATACCCAGATCGATCAGGAAGCGGCGGGTCACGGTGGCGATGGAAGCGCTGGTGGGATACACCCTGCCCCCCGAAACGATGATGGGAACCCCCAGACGGCGCTGCAAACGCGCGGCCGTGACCATGCGCTCCATGGTGCCGGGCCCCGGGGTGCCCCGGCCGGAAAGATCGGGCACCCGATCGTAGGCCGCGCCGCCCAGCATGATGATCACATCGCCCTGGAGCGATGGCGGGACGGCCAGATCGGCCTCCAGGCGGCCCATCATCCAATCGGCGGTCACCCCCATCGAAGAGAGCCAGAGCAGCGACGCGGCGGCCAAAAGCATCCGCCCACCGCCGCGTCCCTTGCGCCGCCAGGTCCAAATGGCCGCCGCGATGAGCAGCAGGACCAACACCCCCGGCGGCAGCAAAAATGGCGTCACGATCTTCTTAAAGAGAAACATCCGCGCGAATCCTTTTGTAAGCGAAGGCCGCTTTTACTTGCATCTTTTACCACGGCCGACCATCGCCGGCAATTCGTTCGGCCCGACCCATAGGCCGATATACTCCAGGAAAGCAACTGTTTTAGGTTGACTCCAGTTACAGTATTGATAAGGTACGGCAACACTTTTGTAAGGGGTTTACTCATTATACCCGAGCCTCCCCTCCCCCCCGAAAGAAGGAAGGAAATGGAATGAGACGTCATCGTGGCATGAAAAAGGCAGTGGCTTGTTTGGTTATCGTGGCATTTAGTTTTCTGAGCCTGGTGGTGGCGCCGGCCCAGGCCGCCATGGTGGGTACGGCCGATATTCTCAAGGCCCAGAGCGACGATCTGGCCCGCCAGAAGGTCAAACTCTTCATGGAGCGCCAGGATGTGGTGCAGCAGATTCAGGCCTGGGGCGTGAACCCCGATGAGGCCCAGGCGCGGGTCGACACCATGACCGACGCGGAGATCTCGCTGCTGGCCGCCAAGATCGATCAGCTCCCGGCGGGCGGCGATGCCTTGGGGTTTATCCTGGCCGTGGCCGTCATCATCTTCGTGGTCTTGATCATCACCGACCTCACGGGAGTCACCGACGTTTTCACATTCATCAAAAAGCGTTAAGAGCGATCTTTTCCGCCGAACCCGCGTGCTCCGGCCGCGGGTTCGCTTTTTGGCGGGGGTGCTTTTGCTGCTCGGCGGCTGCGCCTGGACCGGCCAGCCGCTGAACCGCCCCCTGCCCGCCCATCTGCCCCCCGCGGTTCATCTGAAAGCGGTTCCATTTTACGCCCAGGCCGCATTGCAGTGCGGGCCGGCCGCTTTGGCCATGGTGCTGCAGGCCGAGGGCGTGGCGGCGCGCCCGGAAACGCTGGCCGAACAGGTCTACACCCCGGGCCGCCAGGGCAGTTTGCAGCCGGAGTTGATCACCGCGGCCCGCCGGCGTGGCCGTTTGGCCTATCCCATCCAGGGGTTGGATTGTCTGTTGGCAGCGGTGGCCGCCGGCCGGCCGGTGATTGTGCTTCAAAACCTGGGGTTGAGCTGGCTGCCGCGCTGGCATTATGCGGTGGTGATCGGGTATGACCTGCCTCTTTCCCAAATCATTCTGCATACGGGCAAGAGCGCCCATCGCCGCGTGGGTCTTTACACCTTCGAGCGCACCTGGCGCCGGGCCGAACGCTGGGGCCTGCAGGTGCTGCCGGCGGGCGAACGGCCGGTATGCGCCCAGGAGGCCCCTTATCTGCAAGCGGCCCTGGGGCTGCAGCAGGCCGGGCACCTGCCCGAGGCGACGCACGCCTTCGAAACGGCGGTTGCGCAGTGGCCCGCCAGTCCGGCGGCGCTCATGGCCTGGGGCAATGCCCTTTATGCCGGCGGCGATCGGTCCGGCGCGGCCGGCGCCTTTGCCCGGGCCACGCGCATCGATCCGGCCAACGGCGATGCCTTCAACAACCTGGCCCACGTGCTGGCCGAACTGGGCGCCGTGGAGGCGGCCGAAGCCGCGGCGCTTCGGGCGGTAGCCATCGGCGGCCCGCAGGGCGCGCTCTATCGCCGGACCCTGGAAGAGATCCAGCGGCGGCAACAGCCTTAAGGGGGCGTTTTACCGCTTCAGGACCAGCGGTCGCGCCTGCATGCGCACATCGAGCATGTCGGCCTGGGGCTTTTCCAGGGTGTTGGCGACACTTCTTTTATTTTCCTGCCAATATTTGAGCCAGGCGGCGATGTAATCCACGGACGATCCGGGGCTGGGATTGTAGAGCCAAAAGGCGTGGCCCACCCCGGCCATGGAGGCGTAGGCTTTGGGGGTGCGCCAGGCGATCTGCATATAGGCCCAGAGGCCCATTTGGGCCGGAGCGATCTCATCCTGCTCGCAGGTGAGCATCAAGGTGGCGGCGCTCAAGGTTTTGGCGGGATTGGCCATCCAGGGCGAAAGCGCCACGCAGGTCTTGATCTCGTCCCCCAGATCGACGGCGGCGTTGACCGCTCCGCCGCCGCCCTTGGAATAGCCCATGGTGCCGTAGGCCACGAGTTTGCCGTAGAGCAGGCTGTCGGGGTTTCCATTTTCGGCTTTCAAAATGCCCAGGGCGCTCTTGTGGGCCACCACGTAGCCATCCACGGAAGCGTTGTCGCTGGCGCTCACGGCACATACGACGATATCGGCCTTGGCCAGGCGCTCGGCCAGCCAGAGCACACCCTCCTTGTAGCCACCGTTGCCGTTGGCCAAGGTGGTGGAGGCCACCGGCTTCAAGGCGCCGATGGTGCAGGGGTGATAAATTCTGGCGGACTCCCGGACCCCTTGGGGATACACCGAGGGCGCCACATCGTAATAACAATCGGTCAACAGACCACCCTCGCAGGCCAGCGACGCCAGCGCACACCCCAGGATGAACACCACGGCCAGTCCTCTTTTGATGCTTTCCATGTTCGCCTCCGGACGCGTTGATAGGCTTCTGCGATGCAACCGCTGCGGGTTTCGTGGCCAAGCGGGCACGCACGACAAGCTGAATCGAAGCCGAATTGGGACGATTATAGCCAAATTCGCACATCGACGGGCGCTTTGCCAAGGGGGCAACGCCTAAAGCTGGGATCGGAAAAACCTGAAAATTGGCTTAAACGCGCCTCGGCCGATGACGACGGTTAAACCGTCACCCCGCCATCGACCACCAGCACCTGGCCGGTCATGAAGGCCGACGCCTTCGACACCAGGAACAGGGCGGCCCCGGCAATGTCCAGGGGCTCGCCGATGCGCCGCAGCGGCGTGGCGTCGATGCGCTCGTTGAGGTAAGCCGGGTTTTCCCAGAGGGCCCGGGCGAAGTCGGTCTTGATCAGGCCCGGGGCGATGGCATTGGCGCGGATGTTGTATTGGCCGAACTCCACGGCGAGGTTGCGCACCAGGGCGATTTCGCCGGCCTTGCTGATGCCGTAGGTACCGATCTCTTTGGAGCCGCGCAGACCGGCGATGGACGAAACGACCACGATGGCGCCGTCACGCCGTTGCACCATGCCGGGCAGCACCATGTGGCAGAGCCAGTGGGTGGATTTGAGGTTGGTGTCGATGATCTTGGCGAAGGCCTCATCGCCGATGGTGGCCGAGGGGCCGTGGTGCACGTTGGCGGCGGCGTTGCACACCAGGATGTCGATCTTGCCGAAATGGCGGAGCGTCTCGTCCACCAGGGATTTGAGCTGCTCTTTGACCCCGATGTGGCAGGGCAGCGCCAGGGCGAGGTCGTTGCGCCCGGCCGACTGGTTGATCTGGTCCGCCACCGTCTGGCAGGCATCGGCCTTGCGGCTGGAGATCACCACCTGGGCCCCATGCAGGGCCATCTGCTCGGCGATGGCGCGACCGATGCCCCGGGTGGCGCCGGTTATGATTGCCGTTTTGCCCGTCAGGTCGAACATGCGGTCCTCCTTATGGCGCGGCCGCCGGGCGGTCGCTGGGAGTTAACCATTTATCGGTGGGACGAGGTTCGCCGGCAAAGCGTCGAACGGATTAAGCTTTGGCTTTTTTGCCCTTTTTCAAACGGGTTTTACCGGTGGTGCCCCGCCAGATTTTGCCGCGTTTGGTGCGGCGATCGCCTCTACCCATAAGATTTTCCTCCTTTATGATTTATAACCCAATCGAAGCGCCCCTCATAACACGCCCTCCAAACGCTGCCAAGTCCAATTTTCTTGACAAGCGCCCTGCTTTTCCCATAGGAACCCGGTCGATTGGTACGCTTTTGGGTCCCGACCCGGGACAAAAGGGAAACCGGTGCGAGGCCGGTGCGGACCCGCCGCTGTAAGCCCGCCCTTTTCGGTGATGCGAAAAGGGAACCTCCATGGCCACGTGCGCCACTGCCGCAGAGATGCGATGGGAAGGCCGCTGTGGAGGCAGGCCAGCCAGAAGACCTGCCCAAAAGCGCATGACTTGGTGGTAATGGCAAAGCCCCAGGCTGATGGTTTTTCATCAGCGTGGGGCTTTTTTATTTTTCAATGGAAGGAGACGCACGATGAGACCCAAGAATGTAAACGCCATCATCGAAGCCATTCGTCCGCTGGACGGCGATTGGACCGAAAAAGCGCGGGAGCGAACCGCTCAACTGGTCATGCCGCCCCGGGCCCTGGGGCGGCTGCACGACATCGCCGAGCGCTGCTGCGCCATCCAGGCAACGCTGCATCCCTGCCTGGACCGCAAGGCCGTGGTGGTCATGGCCGGCGACCACGGCGTCGCGGCCGAGGGGGTCAGCGCCTTTCCCCAGGAGGTGACCGGCGCCATGGTGCGCACCTTCCTCACCGGCGGCGCGGGGATCAACGCCATCGCCCGGCATGCCGGCGCCCAGGTGTGGGTGGTGGACATGGGCATCATCCCCCACATCGATCCCCAGGACATTCCCGGCGGCCACCAGCTCAAGGTGAGCAAGATCGGGCCGGGCACGTCCTCTTTCCTGCACGGCCCGGCCATGACCCGGGAGCAGGCCGAAGCCGCGCTGCTGGCCGGCTTTAACCACGCCGCCGATCTATTTGAAGAAGCCGGCGTGCAGGTGCTGGGCACCGGTGACATGGGCATCGCCAACACCACCTCTTCGGCCGCCATCGGCGCCGTGGTGACCGGCGCATCCTTGGACGAGATGGTCGGCCGGGGCACCGGCATCGACGACCAGAGCCTGGCGCGCAAAAAAGCGGTGATCGCCCAGGGCATCGCCTGCAACCGGCCCGATCCCCGGGACGGGGTGGGTTTGCTGGCCAAATTGGGCGGCTTTGAAATCGGCGGCATTGCCGGCCTGATTCTGGCCGGCGCCTGCTTTCGGCGGCCGGTGGTGGTGGACGGCTTCATCTCCACGGCCGGGGCCCTCATCGCCCACAGCCTCTGCCCTCTGGTGAGCGACTATCTGTTTGCCGGCCATCAATCCGAGGAACCGGGCCACGGCATCATGTTGGGCCACCTGGGCCTTACGCCGATTCTGAACCTGGGCATGCGCCTGGGCGAGGGCACGGGCGGTGCCTTGGCCATGACCATCATGCAGGGTGCGGTTCGGATGTTTAAAGAGGTGATGACGTTTGCAGAAGCGGGGGTGGCGGAAAAGAACCGTTGAACGCGTAGCTTGTTAAACTTGAAAAAAAGGCAGCGACAGCGCGAAGAGCGCCAGGTTGCCCAAGGCATGAATCGTGATCGGCACCATCAGGTTGCGGCTGGTTTCAAACGAGAGGGCGAAGACGATCCCGCCGACCACCTGGGTGGCGGGCAAGCGGTTAAAGTGCAGGGCCACGAAGATGGCCGTGCTGAAGACGATGGCGGCCATGATGCCGTAGCTGCGGAAGAACGAAAATAGAATACCCCGAAAGCAGATCTCTTCGGCCAGGGGCGCGATCAGGCCGCCCACGACGAAGAGCAGCACCAGGTCCATCTGCCGGGCGGGCAGCGGCGAGCGGATCAAGGCGACGGGATTCTGCCCGGCCAGATAGAGCAGCGCCATGCCCAGACCGGCCGCCAGGGCGAACACCAGGGACCAGCGCAGCCCTCGGGTCAGGCCCGCCAGCCACGCCCGGGGCTGCCAGCCGATGGCGGCCAGCCCCCCTTCCAGCCGGATCACGGTCAGCAGCATGCCGCCGATCTGGAGCAACCGCACCGCGCCGACCGTGGCGATACGCGGCAGACCGGTGCCCGCCAAGGCCCAGCCGGCCAGCAGTTCCACGCCGATCACGACCGCCAGGGCGACGGCCATGGTCAAGGGGCGGATATGGAGGGGACTTGCTGCCATCCCAGTCTCCTTATGGCCCGGTAGGCATACCATTGGGTATACCAGTGGCCGGATTGAACCATCTGTTCACGAATGGGGGCGATGGCGCGCCGGTCGCCGCGCTCACCCAGGGCATAATAGGCTTGGCACACCACGTTGGGGTGCGGGTCCTCGATCAGGGCAAGCAGATCGCCGTGGGCCGTCGCTTGGCGGCTGTGGGCCAAGTCCCGGGCCACCCAGTAGCGTTCGACCACCAGGGGGCTGTCCAGCAGGCCTTTGTACTGGGGATAGCGGGCCAGATCCAGACGCTGCTGTTCGATATAGCGCAGGGCCGCCACGCGCTGGTGCCAATGGTCCGCGGCCAGGGCCGGTCCCACGCTTGCCGGCGACAGAGCCTGCGGCCGGGCGCCCAGCATGGGTATGAAAAGCAGCAGGCCAATGCCGGCACAGACGCCCGAGCGCACCCCAACCAGCGCCGCCCCACGGGCAAAAAGCCCTGCCAGGCGGCCGATCACACCGTCGACCATGATATAGAGCAGAACCGGGAACCCCACCAACAACCCCACGAAGGTCAAGCGCCGGAAGGGCGCATGCCGGTCGGTGGCTTGGGAGAACTGTGTCAGCCCTTGTCGCGGATCATCTAAGAACGTCTGCCGGGTGGTTTCAAGACCTTTGCCCCCTGGCGGCAACAAGACGAGCTTGCCGGGGCCCGACACACGGATGGTTATGTCCACGGGCAACGCTTTTGCGATGGTCACCACATCGTGGTCGGCCAGCACGCGCGTCCAATGCCGGGCGTCGGCAGCAGACAGGGCGTCCAGCCGGCTGGTGCGCACCGTCTTCTGGGCGAACGATTTGAAGCACTCCGCGGCATGCAGCGTATAGCGGTAGTAAAAATCGTTCACCGAGCGGCCGAAGGTGCTGGAAAGCAGCAGTTGATCCCGGAGGGTGACGAAAAGCTGGGCATTCAACTGGGTGGCCCACATGGCGGTCAGCAGCACCAGCGTGACCAGCGGCAGCGGCCAGAGCCGGCCGGCCCGGGCCGGTTCGGGCACCGGGGTCCGGCGCACGGCGGCCAGGGCCGTGGCCAGCGGCGTAAAGACGACCAGCAGGGTCGGAAACAATACCCAGCCCTTGGCATTCACGGCCACCAGCAGCGCCAACCAGGCCGCGGCCATGATCCAGAGCAGCCTCGGCCGGGCAGAAAAAAGGCGCTGCCATAGATAGAGGAACGACCAGGTGGCCAGCGTCAGGCCGATGCCGGTGCTCAGGGTGAAGAAAAGGCCGCCGCCTAAGGCCGGGCCCCAATCCTGGAGCGTCGCGGCGGCCGGTCCGGCGGGTATGGGCAGCCAGCCGGCCTGTTCCATGGCCGCCACGCTCCGGCTCAGCCGAAGATTGCTCTGCCTTACAAAAAGGGTGGCGATCAACTGGGTGACCATCAGGCCGGCCGCCAGGGGAGCGAAAGAGCGCCCGCGAATGCAAAGATTTTGGCTTGATGTCATCAGCGCTCCAACGGTTTTCAATCCAACGGCCACACACCATCTTGCGTCTGCCCAGAAGCATATAGCCCATTTCCCGGGGCAGGTCAAAGTTGCCTTTGTGCTTGACCATCCCTTAAAAGCCCCCTATCTTGGGCGCCATGAAGAAGAAAGCATTGATTACCGGCATTGCCGGCCAAGATGGCGCCTATCTGGCCGAGTTCCTATTGGCCAAAGGGTATGAAGTGCATGGCCTCAAGCGCAGGGCGTCCTCGTTCAACACGGCCCGCATCGATCATCTCTACCAGGATCGCCACGATACCGATGTTCGCCTTTTCCTGCACTACGGCGACCTGACCGATGCCACCAACCTGATCCGGGTCATCCAGGAAGTACAGCCCGACGAGATCTACAATCTGGGCGCCCAGAGCCACGTCATGGTCTCTTTCGAAACCGCCGAGTATACCGCCAATGCCGATGCCCTGGGCACCCTGCGCCTGCTGGAAGCCATCCGCATCCTGGGGTTGGAGCGCAAAACGCGCTTCTACCAGGCTTCCACCAGCGAGATGTTCGGCAAGGTGCGCGAAGTTCCGCAAACGGAAATGACCCCGTTTTATCCGCGCAGCCCTTATGGTGCGGCCAAAGTCTACGCCTACTGGATCACCGTCAACTACCGCGAGGCGTACAACCTGTTCGCCTGCAACGGCATTCTCTTCAATCACGAATCTCCCATGCGCGGCGAGACCTTCGTCTCGCGCAAAATCACGCGGGCCGTGGCGCGCATCGAGACAGGATTGCAGCAGACGCTCTACCTGGGCAACCTGGACGCCAAGCGCGACTGGGGGCATGCCCAGGATTATGTGCGCGCCATGTACCTCATGCTGCAACAGCCCCGGGCGGAAGATTATGTCATCGCCACCGGCGAGAGCCACAGCGTGCGCGAATTCGTGGAAAAGGCCTTTGCCCGGGTGGATATCGCCATCGCATGGCAGGGTCAGGGCCCGGAAGAAATCGGCATCGCGCCGGGCAGCGGCAAGGTCCTGGTGCGCATCGATCCGCGCTACTTCCGACCGACGGAAGTGGAGCTTCTGATAGGAGACGCCTCCAAAGCCCGTCGCCAACTGAATTGGGAACCCCAAATCAGCTTCGACGAGATGGTGGCCGGCATGGTGGCCACCGATCTGAAAGCGGCCGAGAAAGAACGTCTCGTGCGCCAGGGTGGCTATCAAACGTACGAAAGCTTTGATTGACCCCACAGCCTTATGAATCGTGACGAAAAGATATTCGTAGCCGGTCACCGCGGCCTGGCGGGTTCGGCCATCCTGCGATGCCTGCAATCCGCCGGATTCGAGAACCTGATCACCCGTTCCCACGCGGAGCTGGATCTGACCGATCCACGCGCCGTGGCCGATTTCTTTGCTGCCAGGCGGCCGGCGCATGTCTTTCTGGCCGCGGCCCGGGTGGGCGGCATTCATGCCAACCGCACCTTTCCGGCCGAATTCATCCAGCAGAATCTGGCCATCCAGACCAACGTGATCCACCAGAGCTACCGCCACGGGGTGCAACGGCTGCTCTTTCTGGGCAGTTCGTGTATCTACCCCCAATTGGCGCCCCAGCCCATCCAGGAACAGCATCTGCTCACCGGCCCGCTGGAGCCGACCAATCAGGCCTATGCCGTGGCCAAGATCGCCGGCATCCAGATGTGCTGGGCCTACAACCAGCAGTACCACACCCGCTATATTCCGGTGATGCCCACCAATCTTTACGGCCCCGGAGATAATTTCGATCTGCTCACCTCCCATGTGCTGCCGGCCATGCTGCGCAAATTCCACCTGGCCCGGCTGGCGGCCGAAAACAACCGGGCGGCGATCGTCGCGGATGAAGCCCGCTTCGGCCCGCTGGCGGCCGCCTTCAAACAGGCGCCGGCCAACGATGCGGCCGGCGTGACCTTGTGGGGCAGCGGCACGCCCCGCCGGGAATTTCTGTATGTCGACGATCTGGCCGATGCCTGTCTTTTCATCATGCAGACGCCGTGGGAAAAGCTGACGGCGGCCTGCGCCGATGGGCCCCCGATGTTCAATATCGGTATGGGAACGGATCATACGATTCGGGAAATCGCCACCCTGGCGGCCGAGGTGGTGGGCTACAGGGGGGCCTTGACCTGGGATGCAAGCATGCCCGACGGCACGCCCCGCAAATTATTGGAAGTCTCCCGGCTGCGGCAATTGGGCTGGCGCGCGAGCATCTCCCTCGAAGAAGGATTGCGCCGCATCTATGCCTGGTATCGGACCCAAACCGCGAGCAAGTGACACAGGAGGACCCATGGTGATAACCCCCGTTATTCTGGCCGGCGGCTCGGGCACGCGGCTATGGCCCTTGTCCCGCAATCTGTATCCCAAGCAGTTCATGCAGTTGGTGGATCGACACACCCTGCTGCAAAGCACCCTGCTGCGGCTCAATGCGATGGAAAATGCCGCGGCGCCCATCGTGCTGTGCAACGACGCCCACCGCTTCATCCTGGCGGAACAGTTGCGCCAGATCGGGGTTCAGCCCAGGGCCATCATCCTGGAGCCGGCCGGCCGCAACACGGCGCCGGCCCTGGCCGTGGCCGCCCTGATGGCCCAGCCAGAGGACCCCATCCTGCTGGCCCTGCCGGCCGACCACCACATCCGCGACATCCAGGGCTTCCTGGCCACCGTGCGCCAGGGGGCCCATTATGCCGAGCAGGGCTACCTGGTCACCTTCGGCATCGAACCGGATGCCCCCGAAACCGGCTACGGCTATATCCGCAAGGGGACGACCCTGGCGGTGAGCGAGCCGCCTCCGGCCTGGTCCATCGACCGCTTCGTGGAAAAACCGGAGTTGGACACGGCCCGCCAGTATGTGGCCTCGGGCCAATACTGCTGGAACAGCGGCATGTTCATGTTCAAGGCCGGCAAGCTGCTCAAAGAGATGGAGCAGCATGCCCCGGCCATCGTGGCGGCTTGTCGCGATGCCGTGGCGCGCGGCCATAGCGACCTGGATTTCTTCCGCCTGGACAAGGCGGCCTTCAGCCGCTGTCCGTCGGATTCCATCGACTACGCCGTCATGGAGAAGACCGGCGCCGGCGTAATGGTCAGCCTGGCCAGCGACTGGAGCGACCTGGGCTCGTGGGAGGCCCTGTGGCAGGCCGGCGAGAAAGATCCCCAGCGCAATGTGGTGCGCGGCGATGTCTGCCTGCAGGATGTGCACGACTCGTTCGTGCACGCCTCCAGCCGCCTGGTGACGGCCGTGGGCCTGAGCCACCACGTGGTGGTCGAGACCAAGGATGCGGTCTTCGTGGCCCCGCGCGACCAGGTGCAGCAAGTCAAGGCCCTGGTGGAAAAACTCAAACGCGCCGGCCGGCCGGAAACCGTCAATCACAAAAAGGTCTACCGCCCCTGGGGCGCCTATGAGGACATGGATGTGGCCGAACGTTTCCTGGTCAAGCGCATCACGGTCAAACCCAAGGCCAAACTCTCCATGCAGAAGCATTTCCACCGCGCCGAGCATTGGGTGGTGGTCAAAGGCACCGCCCTGGTCACCCGCGGCGACGAGCAGTTTATCCTCAAGGAAGATGAATCGACCTATATTCCTTTAGGAATTGTGCACCGCCTGGAGAACCCCGGCAAGATCCCCCTGGAACTGGTGGAGATCCAATCGGGCAGTTATCTGGTGGAAGACGACGTGGTGCGCCTGGATGACGTGTATGGGCGCCATAATGGGGAAGAAGAATAAAATTTCGCGCACGCGTACGAGTACGCGTACGATTAGACCTTAAGTGGAGTAATCGATGCCAACAATTATCGTCACCGGCGGCGCCGGTTTCATCGGCACCAATTTCATCCGCCACCTGCTCGACGCCCGGCCCGATTGGCGCATCGTCAACCTGGATGCGCTCACCTACGCGGGCAACGCCGCCAACCTGGCGGATGTGGCCGCAAAGGCGCCTGGGCGCTACCGTTTCGTGCGCGGCGACATCGGCGACGAAGCCCTGGTGCGCCGCCTGTTGGTCGAGGAAACCCCTTGGGCCGTGGTCAACTTTGCGGCCGAATCCCATGTGGACCGATCGATCGTCGGCCCGCTGGCCTTTGTGGAGACCAATGTGCTCGGCACCGCCCGATTGCTGCTGGCCTGCCGCACGGTGTGGGAAGAAAAGGGCCGGCCGGCCGATTTCCGCTTTTTGCACGTCTCCACCGACGAAGTGTTCGGCAGCCTGGGCCCCGAAGGCCACTTCACCGAGACCACGGCCTACGATCCCTCCAGCCCCTACTCGGCCTCCAAGGCCGCCAGCGACCACCTGGTGCGCGCCTGGCAGCGCACCTACGGCTTTCCGGCCCTGGTCACCAACTGCTCCAACAACTACGGCCCCTTCCAGTTCCCGGAAAAGCTGATCCCGCTGATGATCCTCAATATCATTGAAGAAAAAGAGCTGCCGGTGTATGGGGATGGTCGTAATGTGCGCGACTGGCTCTACGTCGTCGACCATTGCGATGCCCTGGCCACGGTCTTGGAAAAAGGCGTGCCGGGCGAGACCTACAATATCGGCGGCGGCGCCGAGCGGGCCAATATCGATGTGGTGCACCAACTGTGCGACTTGCTGGATCAGCGCCTGGGGCGCGGCGCCGGCCTTTCCAGCCGCCGTTTGATCCGCCATGTCACCGACCGGCCGGGGCACGATCGACGCTACGCCATCGACGCCGGCAAGATACAGCGGGAGCTGGGCTGGCAGCCGCGCTTTGCCTTCGAAGAGGCCCTGGCCGCCACCGTGGATTGGTACCTGGCCCATGGGCCCTGGGTCGATTCGGTGCGCAGCGGCGAATACCGCCGCTGGATCGACCTCAACTACGGAGCAGCCCGCGCCGGCGCAGACATCGACTGAACGCACAGGAGCAGAACACCCATGAAAGGCATCATTCTGGCCGGCGGCAGCGGCACACGGCTCTACCCCATCACCCGGGTGGTGAGCAAGCAGTTGCTGCCGATCTACGACAAACCGATGATCTACTACCCGCTGTCGGTGCTGATGCTGGCCGGCATCCGCGAGATCTGCATCATCTCCACGCCCCAGGACCTGCCCAAGTTCCAGGAACTGATGGGCGACGGCCGCCAGTGGGGCCTCTCGTTCGAGTACATTCCCCAACCGCGCCCCGAAGGCATCGCCCAGGCGTTTGTCCTCGCCCGGGATTTCATCAACGGCGAGGGGGTCTGCCTGATCCTGGGCGACAACATTTTCTACGGCCATGGATTGTCCGGGCAGATGGCGGCGGCGGCCCGCCGACAGAGCGGGGCCACGATCTTCGGCTACTGGGTCAAAGACCCCCAACGCTATGGCGTGGTGGCCTTTGACCCGAGCGGACGGGCCATCGATATCCTGGAAAAACCCAAGCTGCCGCCGTCCAATTGGGCCGTCACCGGGCTTTACTTCTACGACCGCCAGGTGGTGGAGATCGCCGCCGGCTTGAAGCCGTCGGATCGCGGCGAGTTGGAGATTACCGACGTCAATCGCGTCTACCTGTCGCGCAATGCCCTGTACGTGGAAAAAATGGGTCGCGGCAACGCCTGGCTGGATACCGGCACCCACGAAAGCATGATGCAGGCCAGCGCTTTCATCGAAACCATCGAAGAGCGCCAGGGACTCAAGGTGGCCTGTATCGAGGAGATCGCCTACCGCATGGGGCTGATCGATGTCGAACAGGTCTTGCGCCTGGCTGCGCCGCTGGCCAAGAACGGCTACGGCCAATATCTCATCGACCTGGTTTCCCAGAAGGACGGCCGGCCATGAAAATCATCCCCACCCGTCTTGAAGGGGTCCTGCTCATCGAACCCCAGGTGTTCGGCGATCGCCGCGGCTATTTCCTGGAAACCTATCAACGGGAACGCTATGCCGCCGCCGGCGTCGATGCGACCTTTGTCCAGGACAACATCTCCTTTTCCCAGGGCAACATCCTGCGCGGCCTGCATTTCCAGAACCCCCGGGGCCAGGCCAAGCTGGTGCAGGTGCTGGAGGGTGAAATCTTCGACGTGGCCGTGGATGTGCGCCGCGGATCGCCCACTTTCGGCCAATGGGCGGGGGTGACCCTGTCTGCGGCCGAGCCCCGCCAGCTTTACATTCCCAAAGGATTCGCCCACGGCTTCTGCGTCTTGAGCGAGGCGGCGCTTTTCATGTACAAATGCAACGACTACTATGCGCCCTCGTGTGAAAACGGCATCTGCTGGGACGATCCGGACCTGGGCATCCAATGGCCGGTGCAACATCCCGTGCTTTCCGAGAAGGATCAAGCTTTTACGCGGTTGAAGGATATCCCCCCGGAACGCCTGCCTGCATATGAGGTGTAAATGCGACTCTTGATCTTCGGCAGCAATGGACAACTGGGCCACGACCTAACGGAGCAGGCCCAATCGCGGGAATGGGACTGCGTCGGCGCCGACCTGCCGGCCTGCGATATCGCCCGGGTCGATCACATCGAAGCGGCCTTCACCCGGGCCGGCCGCGTCGCTGCCGTGATCAATGCCGCCGCCTACACCGCCGTGGATGCAGCCGAAAGCAACGCCGAGACCGCCTTTGCCGTCAACCGCGACGCCACGGCGCTGTTGGCCCAGGCCTGCGCCCGACGCGAGGTGCCGCTGATCCACGTCTCCACCGATTATGTCTTCGACGGGCTCAAGACCAGCGCCTATCTGCCCGATGATCCCGTGAATCCCCAGGGGGTCTACGGCCGCTCCAAGGCCGAAGGCGAAGCCGCCCTGCGGCGCCATTGGGAGCGCCACGTCATCGTGCGCACCTCCTGGCTGTTCGGGGTGCACGGCGCCAACTTCGTCAAAACCATGCTGCGCCTGGGCAAAGAGCGCGACACGCTGCGCGTCGTGGACGACCAGGTGGGCTGCCCGACCTATGCCGGCGACCTGGCCACAGCCCTGCTGGATATCGCCGGCCAGGTGGCCGACCGCAAAGACGCCTGGGGCACCTATCACTTCTGCAACGAGGTGCCGGTGACCTGGTACGCCTTTACCCGGCGCATTCTGGCCCTGGCCCGGCCCTACGAGCGCTTCCGGGCCACGGAAATCATGCCGATCCTCACGGCCCACTACCCTTTGCCCGCCCCCCGGCCGCCCTTCTCGGTGCTGGATTGCACCAGCCTGGAGCAAACCTTCGGCATCGTGCGCCGGGACTGGGAAGCGGCCCTCAAGGAGATGCTCAGCGCGTTGTATGCAAGGTAAAGTGGGAAGTTAAGGCGCTCCGGCGGATGAAGGTCGGCGGCGCCAGGTCCGCGACTCATCCTACGCGAAGTACTTTCTAAAATGTTCCCCATCGAGCGGCGCGGTTCCCTCCGGACCGAGGGTCAGGGTCTGTTCCCAAAATTCGGCCATCCAGTGCTCTTGGTCGGCGCGCAGGCGCTCCAGCGAAAAGCGGGGCCGGGTGGTCAATCCAGACGGCAGGGCAATCTTGCGGCGCGGCCCTGATCGCACCGGCCGGGGGGGTGCCGCGGCAAGCTGCTTGAAGACCTGCGGTCCGAAGCGCAGCATATAAAGAAAGCTGTGGTGCGTGGAGATGGCCCCGGCCCAGGGGTAGTGATCCAGGAAGTACTCCCGGGAAAGGCGCGCCACGGCCTTTTCCACGCGCGGGTCCTGGTCCGCCATGGCGGACGTATTTTCGTACAACGGAAAGAGCCGAAAATCGTCCGCGCGGCAGTAAAACACCCGTCCCAGACCGAACTTTTGCGGGTCGGCGGCGATGCGTGCGCCGCTGGTCAGGCCGAAGCGGCCAAGGATGAACAGGTCCACGGCCTTGCGCTCTTGATGGATCAAGCGTGCCGTCGCCAAGGCATCGACGCTTTCTTCGCCGGGATGGCCGCTGAAGGTCATCCAGGCCGTGGCGATGCCGGCCTGGTGGAAGCGGGCATTGACCGACCGGATCTGCGCCACGCAGATGCCTTTGTCCATGGCGGCCAGGGTGCGGTCCGAGCCGCTCTCCACGCCGAAGGCCACGGCCCGCAAGCCGGACTGGTAGAGCAAGACGCAGCGTTCGGCCGAGTAGTACTTTTCGATGCGAAAGTCGCCCGACCAGCGGATGGGCGCGCCGCGCGCCACCAGGGCCCGGGCCAGGGCCTCGGCAAAGCGCGGGGCCATCACATCCACCGATAGGTAAAAGTTGCGCGTCGCATGCTGGGTTGCCAGGGCCGCGAGCTGCTCGGCGGCCCGTTCGGCGGTCATCTCCCGGTAGCCGTGGCACCCCGCGCGGTTGGACCCGTAGTCGCAAAAGGCGCAGCGGTCCCAGTAGCACCCCCGGGTGGGGGCGAAGAGCAACGTGCGCTCGGGGGCCAGATAAGCGTCCAGGTCCAGGTCGGCGTAGTCCGGCGCCGGCAGCGCGGACAGATCGCTGACCACCATGGGGCCGGTGTGCAGGCGGCCATCCGGCGCGGCCATTAGCAGGTTGGGCACCTGGGCCAGGCGCTGGAAACGCCGGGCCGGATCTTCAGGCCCATCACTGTCCGACAAGGCCGCCAGCAGCGCCGGCAACGCCTCCTCGCCCTCGAAGCGGCAGGCCGCATCGGCCTTCGTGACCACCCAGCGCCGGGCCGCCTCGCTGCCATGGGCCAGCATCTGCTGCAGGCAACTGCCGCCCATGACGATGAAGCGCTCCGGCGCCATTTCGCGCAACAATTGAGCCAGATAAAACGCTTCAGGAATCTGGCTGATAAAGGTCAGGTTGATGCCGACCGCATCGCGCGGGCCGATGGCCAGGCGGGCGAAGGTGTCGCGGTAGAACCCATCCAGGGGGCTCCGGCGCTCCCGATAATAGGCTTCCAGCAGCGCCGGGTGCCAGGGCAGGGCCAGATGGGCGGCCTGGTTGAAATCGAAGCGGTAGGGGAAATGGACCGCGCTGACGCAGGCCAGGGCGGCCTCGGCCAGATCCCGGGCCTGACGGTAGGCGGCAAAATCGTAGAAACGCTCCGGGTCCTGGAAGGTCTCCACCGACGATGTTTCAGCCGCCAGCAGTTGTCGCGCCAACGGCCGCGCCTCGGCCAGGGCCAGGTACGCCAACCGCTCCAGGCGCGTGAGCCGCGGGCGCCCATTGAGCTGCTCAAAGCGCTCGGCCAGCCGCTCGGCGTTGTCGCGCACGGCCGTCGGCCCCAGCAGATGGCGCGCCGCCGCAACGTTCAGATCCACCACCGTCGCATCCAGGCCCCTGGCCCGCAAACTGCCCTTGAGGTATGGCAGAGAGAGATAAGGCTGGGTGGGATCGGCAAAGGGCGGGTAGAGGAGCCAGGTTTTCATGGGGCGGTAATCTCCGGCGGCACGGGATGACAGATGCCCCTTCTTATCACAATTCGCTTTTATTGGCTCAAGAGAACCTCTCAGCATGCGGCGGCCGTCACGAGGAGATCTATTTGCACAGAGAGGAAATAGATCATTCAACTGAACATTTCGGGCCAGATCCATTTAAAAAGGTAATAAAAAACAAAGTGAATGATGAGGATCAGGCCGCTGATACCAAACCGCTTAACGAGTCGTATTTCTTTTTGCGAGAACCGGTCAATCACGTGTTCTGCTTTTTCGATATCGCGATAGGCTTTTCTGCTTTTTGAAAAATTCCATCCCCAAAGTATCGAAAGAAGATGAGCGCTGTAGATTGCGGAAGATAAAAAACCCGGTAAATACTTAGTAAAGGTTGCATGTTCTTTAAAATAGGCGGTCTCTAGGAGGTCGGTTTGCTGTTCATAGCGTTTGACGATGAAACGATCAACGCGGAGAGAAACATATAGAACGTAGAGTATCCAGAAGCACCCTGAGACAGCGAAAATGCTCACAATGATATCTATTGCATCATTCATTTAAAAGCACCAACGAGTTCATCAACAGAATGATAGATACGATTCTCAAGAATGCCGCCGGCATCATAGGCCTCACTGCCAAACCACTTCCCGCCATTCCCTAACACAATACCACCAGCACTTGCGCAAATAAAAACCGCCACAAACAATCCAAAGGGCCCCAGGCCCAGCACCGAAATCGCGATCCAAGCACCGACACCAACTCCCAATTTCGTTCCTATAGCCCCACCTAATACCCCAAACCCCTCCTCGAACAAACTTCGCATCCGCACTTCGGGCGCCGCATTGACCACGTTGTAAAACCCAATGGCCGCCGGGACGCACCAAGTAGTAGCACGCCCTGCATTTTTGAGTAAACTGACGCGGCCGTTGAGCTGGGAGGCGATGGTGCCCATGTAGCGGCTGGAAGACTGGTCGCCGAGGGCCAGCCAGTACTGTTTGCGCATCTGCCGGACGATTTGCGGCGTGATGGTCCCGACCCGATACGGCACGCGCTTTTTGGCCGCTCCGGTTACCACCCAACGTGGCAGATCTCTCATATGCTGGTTTAATTGCGAGTACTTGGGGTGGGACTTGAAGAAAGCCTTCACCTGTTGGATATGGATGGCCTTTTTGGAGGTCACCACCTTGAGGCTTAGTTTCTGAACGGCATCGTTGTACAATTCTCTGATGAGGGTATTCGTAGCGGCGGCGGACATCAGACCGGAAGCCGCACCGCCATCGGCCACGCTGACCAGGGCACCGGCCACGTCCATGCGGTCATTGATGCCCACCGCCGCACCGGCGGCCTTGAGCTGTTCGCTGATGTGCGCCAGTTCCAGGGTGGTTTGCGGGTCCGTATCTCCGAATAGCCCCCTTACATTGGGGTCAAACTGACGAACCCAGTTTTCGAATAGAGGCCCTTCGGCCTGCCAGAATTGGACTTGGCGGTCGGCAAGCATCACCGGTGTGATATTGAGCGTCAAACCGCCTGGAAGATAATCGGGAACCAGGTAACTGCGTAAAACCGGATTGTTGAAAAGCAGCAACGCCCGTTTAGCGCTGGGTGGCAGCCGCTGGGAGTTGCCGTTGGCGAACATGTTTTGGACCACGCCGTCGATGCTGTCTCCCGGTGTGGTGAAGTAAAGCGCGGTGTTCCCGACGTGGGGTCGCCGGAGCCCCTGGGGAATGTGGCTGAAGGCGTTTTGCCAGATCTGGTGTTCCGGCACGACTTCGATCAGGCTGCCGGGGAGCAATATCCGGTCCCCGGGCCAGATGCGGTCCGGGTCGCCCAGATGCGGATTGGCGCGGCGCACCCTGGCAAGCCAGGTGTGGGTCTCATGGGGCTTTACGCCCCGCCGGGTCAGAATCTTGTTGATGGTGTCGCCAGAGACGACAGCTACCACTTGGGCCATAGCTCTCCCTCCTTTGCCGCGCAAGGAATTTGGCCGGGCCGGATCGGCCGCCGGCGCATTTCCATGGATGACGCGGTCCCGTCTTCGATGTGGTTTAATGAAGCCTGATGATGCGAAGGGCGGGGTGCGCTGTTGGTGGTCGGTCGCTTCCAGGTGAGAGCCAAGGCCCCGTCGTTGCTGGAGCCAGTAACAAGACCCCGGCGGCAAGTCAAGGCCGAAGTGGCGCGAAACGCTTGCCAAACGATCCTAATTGGGGCTAAAATTGTTATTCGGTCCCTCCCCCCTCCAGGGGCGACACGCGGATTTATGCCTCCTCGGTTGAACAATGGCCTCTTTTTCGTTATTGTCAGAAACCGATGGCCACCGCTCCTTGGCTCGAGAAAGCAAAGGTCAACAGTCATGCCCGTTAACACAAAAGATGATTTGATCCGGCAAGTTTTAGATGTGCGCCAGCGACTATCGTTGCTCGGCGTGAAAAGCTTAGGATTATTCGGCTCATTTGTCCGGGATGCCCAGACCCCCGAAAGCGACATCGATATATTGGTGGAGTTTCTGCCCGGAAAACACACCTTCGACAACTTCATGGAAGTTTCATTTTTTCTTGAAAAGCTTTTTGAACGCAAAGTCGAACTGATTACCCTCGAAGGCCTCAGCCCTCACATTGGGCCTTATATTCTTAAAGAGGTGCAGCGTGTCCCTATCGCCGCTTGAATACATCCGGCACATTCTTGATGAAATAGAGTACATCCTCTCACAAATTTCCAGCACGGACCGCGATGCATTTCTGCAAAACGCCACACTCAAGCGGGCATTTGTGCGGAGCCTCGAAATAATTGGAGCGGCTTCCAAAAAATCCCGGACGATATCAGGCTGCTGCAACCGGATATCGAATGGCGCAAAATCAGCGGCATGCGTGACAGGCTCATTCACGACTACTTTGGCGTCGATTACTACATCGTTTGGGATGTTGCCGCCAATAAACTCCCCGACCTTCGCGAAAAACTTCTGCGTTTGCTCTCGGCAACCTCAAAAGAGGCGCATTAACCAGCCCGATCGCTCTCCCCGGCGGCATCCCCTGTGAAAGCCCCCCGCCGCCCGGTTGAGGGACCCTCAAAGTACCTGGGCCGATATGCCGAAATACACGATTAATCCTATTCAAAATTCAGGCCGCCGCATCTATTTATAAGGGCGATGTCCAAGGCAAGGTGTTGGCCCACCTCCCGGCATGGTTTCAGACACAGCCAGAAACATGGCTCAACAGTTTGTCGGTGAACATGAAAGCACATGCAAACAGCAGAAAATTTGCGCGCCCCCTGATCGTGGCGCTGATTATCGTGGCCGCGCTGGGCGCATTGTCGCTCCTGATCGGTCTGTTGATGATCGATTCGCTGGTGGATGCCTGGTGGTTCCATGAGTTGGGCTACCTGGTTTACTATGGCTTGCGCCAAACCTACAAATACGCCGTCCTGATCGGGGCGACGCTGGTTTTCTTCATCGTATTTTTCTTGAATTTCCGGCTGGCATCCCGCCTGATGCGCAAAACGGCCGAGCCTGAAGGCGATTTGCTCAGCGAGCAACACCACCGCTGGGCCCGACGCCTGCGAAGCGGGTCGCTCTGGATCTATACGCCCCTTTGCCTGGTCCTGAGCCTCTTGATCACCTTTCCCTTCTTCCAAAACTGGGAGCGATTTCTCTTGTTCCTGTTCGCTCCGTCGGCCGGGGTGGACGATCCGGTGTTCGGACGGGATGTCTCTTTTTACCTTTTCTCATATCCCATTTACCTTCTGATCCAGAAATGGGTCCTGATCGCCGGCGCCATTCTGCTGGTGGGGGTGTTCGCCCTTTATGCCAGCGAGCATGGCCTGCCTTCTACCCGGCGCAAACTGCCGCCCGCGGCGCGCTGGCATCTGAGCATCCTGATACTGCTGCTGTTGCTGATCGTGATGGGGCATTTCGGGCTGCAACGCTTCGGCCTGGTGTATACCGGCAGCCATGCGCCGACGTTCTTCGGGCCGGGGTATGTGGAGATGCGGGTGACCCTGCCTTTGATCTGGCTGTCGATTCTATTCTTGGGCGCATCGGCGATCAGCCTGACGATTTGGATCCATACGCGCAAAGGGTTGCGGGTGACCGCTGCGCTGGTGGTGCTGCTGGGGCTGGTCGTGGCCCTGCGCTACACGGCTTTTTTACCGAATGTGGTCAATGAATATATCGTAAAACCGAACGAGGCCGAAAAAGAGCGGCCCTATATCGCCATGAACATTGCGGCCACGCTCGATGCCTATCAATTGAATGACGTGCAGGAGGTCGATTTTCAGCATCAACGCTTTCCGATGAACGAGCCCTGGAAGACTGTGCAGGATGCGCTGCGCAACATCCCGGTGTGGAACGAGCGCACCCTGGAAACGGTCTTCCATCAAATGCAGGAATTGAGAACCTATTACACTTTTCCACCGGTCAGCGTGGGGCGCTACACGGTGTCCGGTCAGTTTCAGCAGGTCTTCTTGTCGGCACGCGAAATCGAGTATGACAATCTACCCGATTCGGCCCGCAACTGGGTCAACCGGCACCTGACTTACACCCACGGCATCGGCGCCGTCATGGCGCCGGCCAGCCAGGCGGCCGCCAGCCCCATCGACTGGTTCATACATGGCATTCCGCCCCAGTCCGCGGTCGGCATGCAGAGCGCCCAACCCCGCATCTATTACGGCCGGGCACCCTACGAGTATGCCATCGCGCCCAACGAATCCATGGAATTGGATTATCCCAAAGGCGAAGACAATCAGATGTACGACTATACGGGCCGCGGTGGCGTTCCGATCGCTTCACTGTTTAGAAAGTTGATGTTCGCTTACTACTTCAAGGAGAAGAATATCTTTTTCACCACCAAGATGAAGGCCGACAGCAAGATCCTTTTCCGGCGCAACATCGTCGAACGCGTGCGGCACATTGCGCCTTACCTGCTGTTGGATCAAACCCCCTACCTGGTCGTGACGCCCGATGGATTGCACTGGATCATCGATGCCTTCACCACGTCGGCCTGGTATCCGGATTCGGCGCCCATCACGCGGCAGAACATCCGCTTCAATTACATGCGCAACTCGGTCAAGATCGTGGTCGACGCCTATCACGGCAGCGTGGATTTTTATATCTTCGATGAAAGCGATCCGATCATCAATGCCTACCGCCGCATTTATCCGGGGGTTTTCAAGAACAAGGAGAGCATGCCCAAGGCGCTTTACGACCATATTCACTACCCTAAGGATTTTTTCGACACCCAGATGCGCGTCTACGCCCGCTACCACCAGCGTGCCCCGCAGGTTTTCTACCATAACGAGGATCTGTGGACCTTTGCCGAGACCATCAGCAGCGACAAGACCATCCCTTTCGAACCCTACTACCTGACCTTGAATGTCATCGGCGACGACAAGCTGGATTTCATCCTGCTGCTGCCCATGATGCCCAAGGGACGCAACAACATGCGCGCCATCGCCGTGGCCGCCTCGGACTTGCCCCACTATGGGGAAAAAATGGTCTACCACTTCCCCAAAGGCGAGCTGGTTTACGGCCCGGAGCAGATCAATGCCCTGATCAACCAGGACACGGAGATATCGCAGCAATTTTCTCTATGGGATCAAACCGGCTCGTCGGTGGAACGCGGAACGATGCTGCTGGTGCCGTTCAACAACTCGATTCTCTTCATCCAGCCGATCTTTCTGCGCGCCACGGCCGATGTGAATATTCCTCAGCTTCAGCGCATCATCATGAGCGAAGGCCAGATCGTGGTCATGGCCGAATCGCTGGAAGAGGCGTACACCAAGCTGCAGGCGGAGGTGCGGCAACAAACGCCCCAAGCCCCTGCCCCCCAGGCGCCGCCGCCCGCTGACGAAGAGCGTCCGCCACCGCCCGGCGAGGCACCTCCGGCGCCTAACGACATCGAGTATATGCGATATGGGTGGAAGTAAGGTTGTTCAAGCGGGACTAAGATGAATGGCCCAGGTGCCCCAGGCCATGACCTGAACGCACTGTGAAGGCCCACCGCGAAGTCCTGCCTTAAAACCATCGGAAAGCAAAACGCACCGAGACCGGCAACCCATCCACCCACTGGATGGCCGGCAGGGGGGCCGCCAGGTCCAGTTCGACCAGCAGCATGATGTCCCGGGAGCCGATGGGGGAACTCAGGTCGGCGGGCAGACGTTTGGTCAGGGTGGCATCCTGGCGCACCACGGCGGCCAGGATGGTGCCGTCGGCCAGACGTACGGTGGCCTGCTGGCCCTGGCGGGCATAGCGGGCGTGCTGGGTGGGCAGGTAAGCCACCACATGGGGTTTGTCGGCGCTGCCGAGAAGCAGCATGGGGCTACCGGGGGAGATGAAGGCGCCTTCCACGACGAAGAGGTCCAGCACCCGGCCGGCCATGGGGGCGGTCTGGGTCAAGCGGTTCTGCTCGTCGGCAAGGGCCGTCATCTGGGCTTGCACGCGCATCAGGGCCGCACCGGTGTCCGCATCGGTGGCGTCGGGCCGTCCCGGCGCCTGCAGGCGGTCCAGGTCGTAACGCGCCTGGTCATACTCCATCTGGGCGCGATTGCAGCGTTCCCGGGCCAGGTTCAGATCGGCCACGGTGGCCGCGCCCTGGTTTTGGAGAAAACCGACATCTTTCAGAAATGCCTTGCTGGTTGCCAGATTCTCCCCGGCCAGGCGCGCTCTCTGACGCGCCAGACGGAGCTGGGGGCTGTCGGCCGCTCCGGCAGCGGAATGCAACGCGGTGTACTCGGCCCGGCGCAGGGCCATCCGGGTCTCCAGATCGGCGTTGCGCAGTTGGGCCAGGGTCTGGCCGGCCGTCACCTGCTGGCCTGTACGCACATGCAGGCGTTCGACGATACCGCTGGCATTGCTGTTGACGTCGATGCGCGCCAGGGAGACATATCCCTGGGCCGAAACGATCAGCCAAGCCAGCAGCAGTTTGATTACAAAATAGATGAGCGGGCTGGAGACGCACAGCAGCACGACATACCAGCGCCACTGGGCCGCGGCGCGTTTGGCCGGCGCATAGGCCACCTTCATGCCGTGCACCACGGTGGGGTCTTTATCCTGTTTTTGAAAACTGATTTTCATGGGCAGAGCCCCTCATACTCTTTCCAGGATTGCAGCACGATCCCAGGCGCCGCGGGCAGCAGTGCGCGCAAACGCGTAAGGCGTGCCTGCAATGGCTCGCAGGCCAGGCCGGCGTGGCTTTCGGCGGGGCTCAGCACCGGCTCCAGGCTCTGGGCAATGGAGAAATTCAATCCGGGCAGCGCCTTTAAAATCGGCCCGACGATGCCGGCCGCGCGTTGCGGGTCGGACACATAGGTCATCAGCACCACTTCGGCCACCCCCTGGGCCGCCAGGCGCGGTCCCCAGCCGCCGTCCGGCCGCTGGGGGTCGAGATAGCGCGGATGCGCGCTGAGGCCCACCGGCAGCTTGGTTTGGGCTTTGACGGCCCGCACGGTCTCGAGCAGTTGCGGCCCCAGATCCTCACGCCCCTGGGCATGGCTGGGGATCTGGTCCGGTTCCAGGTCCAAATGGATGGCGCTGAACGGCAGATCGGCAAGATCGCGGATCAGGGCCAGCAGGCGCGGCCGGTGGGCCTCCAGGATCCAGAGCGGTTCGCCCAGCAGCAGCTCCACCCGCAGGCCTTCCTGATTCAGATACGCCAGCAGCCCCGCCCATCGGCGGCGATATTCGGGGCCGGCCAGGGCCGCGATCTGCTCCGCATCGAACGAGAGCAGCAGCCGCTCGACCCGCCGGCGGCGCAGATCGGCCAAAAGCGTCGCGGGCTGGTCAAAGCGTTCCAGCAGCTCGGCGCTGTGCCAGACATACACGCTGTAGCCGGCTTGGGCCGGCCTGGCCGGAGGGTCCGCGGCCCAGGCCTCGGACGGCGCCATATTGAGGAGCCGCGCCTGGGCCTGCAAGCGCTGCACCCAGGCCTCCACCACTTCCACGGCGGCCTGGTACTCGTCCAGGCGCGACTGCTGGGCCTGCTCCAGGCCATCTCCCGGCAGGTAGACCGAACGCAGCAGTTTTTCGCGCAGTTGCTCCCGCACCGCCGCCAACCGCTGCAGGGCAAAATCGAAATTCCTCTCGGACGTGCGGTAGTCGTCCAGGGTCTGGCGGGCGTCCATCTGCACCTGGGCCTGGGCGATCTCCAACTGCCGGCGGCGCTGCTCCAGGGCGGCCAGGGCGGCTTGGCGCCGGGCCGTGCCGGCCTGGCGGGAGCGCAGCGGAAAATCGAAGGAGAGATCCAGGCCCACGCCGTAGCCGGGCTCGGGCGCGTCGGTTTCCGCATTGAGATTGGAGTAGAGCGCCACCTGGCCGTTGACCTGGCTCTTGCTGGCCAGTTCGGCCAACCGGCGCTGATCCGCCAGGGCCTGCTCCCGCTGCAGCACCAGCGGATGACCGGTCTGCACGGCTGTGGCCAGGGCCTCGGCATCCATGCACGGTCGTGCCATTTCCGGGAACAGCGCCTGGAAGGGCGGCACCGTCGCGCCGGTCATCAGGCCCAGGACCCCCAGGGCCCGCTGCTGCAGGGCCTGGGTCTGGGCCAGGTGCCGGCGCACCAGGGCATAGGCCGACAGATAGTCACGCCGCTCCCCTTCCAGCAGATGGCCAGCGGCCGTACGCTGGGTGAGGATCCGATCCATGGGCCCTTCGTCGCGCAGAAAGAGTTCGGCCAGATGCCGCTTCTCCTGGGCGGCCCAGTAGTTGATGTAGTGCAAGCGCAGGGCCAGCAAACTGTCGCGGCCGACCAGGGCCTGCTCATGGGCCTTGGCTTCGCTCAGCGCCTGCATTTCGAGAATCGACTCGTCCTCGCGGCGCTTGCTGCCGAAAAGGGGATATTTCAACCCGGCCCGCAGGTCGATGCGCTCATAGGTGCGCATGCGCTCCGGGTCGGCCTGCTCCCGGAACTGACCGGCGCCGGCGCCACCGAAGACCCGCCAGCCGCCGTCGGCCTGGGCCAGGTCCAGCCGCCCGAGGCTCTCGTCCAGGGCCGCCACGGCCGCCAGCACTTCAGGGGATCGGTGCACCCGGGCTTCGAATTCGGCCAGGGCGCGGGGCGGCCGAGCCTCCTGGCCGGCCCGGGCCGGGATGGGGCAAACCAGCAGGGCAAACACCAGCGCCCCCATCCCCACCCGCATCACTATGTTCCGAATGCCTTGCATATTCCAAATCCGTCGGCCCGCGGCCGTTGCCTTAAAATTTGGTGCGCCGCAACACCCACCAGGGCGCCATGGAAGAGTCCAGGTGGGCCTTGAGCGCCATCTCCTTGAGCGTGGCCAGGGCGTTCCAGATGCGCATGCCGAAGGTGTGCAGCGGCACCAGCGGCAGCAGCCAGGCCAGGCGCAGATCTTCCTTGACCCGCTCCGACAGCATGGTGATGTAGAGCAGGTAAAAGAGCGCCGAAATAATCAAGTAGACCAGGTAGACCAGCAGCCAAACCGCGATGACGAACCCGGGCGAATAGAAAGCGAAGACCGTCAGGCTGTAGATGACGATGATAAAGGGCATCACCAGTTGGAAGAAGATACCGGTCCACAACTGCATGATAAAGTTTCGCCAGCCGAGCATGCGCGGCGTAAAGCTCAGGGCGTGCTTGCGGATATACAGGTAGTACAGGTCGCCGTCCCAGCGCAGGCGCTGGTTATACAAACCGCGCCAGGTGTCGGGGCCGTCGGTGTGGCCCATGGCCCCGGGTTCGAAGACGATTTTGAGCTCCGGATGGCGTCCGAAGTAATTCTTGATGCGCAGGGTGACATCCAGGTCTTCGGCGGTGCCGGCGTCCCAGCCGCCGATCTTTGTAAGGAAGCTTTTGCGGAAGATGCCGAAGGCGCCGGAGATGTTGTTGACCACGTTGAATTCGCTCAGACCCACCTTGCTGGCATGGATGGAGAGCAAATACTCCAGAGCCTGGAAACGGGTCACCAGGTTCTTGAAGGCGTTGCGCACCCGCAGGCTGCCGGCCACGCCCACCACGTTGGGGTCGCTGAAGCGGGCCACGGCCGCCTGAACCATGGTGTTGTCAAAGGAGGTGTCGCCATCCAGGGACATGACGATCTCGCCGGTGGACAGGCTCAATCCGGCGTTGAGCGAAGAGACCCGGCCGCCGCGCTGCCACTTGGGCACCACGCGCAGGATGCGCCCCGGACGACGGGCCACGTAGTCGGCCTGCTTGAGGGCCGCCTGATAGGTGGCGGCGTTCTTCACCGCGCCATCCACGATGGGCATGATCTCGATGACGCCCGGGTAGCACTGCTCGGCCAGGGTGCGGATGGTCACGGCCACGTCCTCGCCTTCCGAGTAGCAGGTGATCAGGCACGACACCTTGGGATGGTAAGGCGCCTGCCCGGGGATCTGTTGGTCCTTGCGCAGGTAGTAGCGCACGATGCCCAGCATGATGAAGATGTAAACCGGCAGCTCGAAGAAAAGCACGAAGGGGATGAACTTCAGGGCGAAGTTCATCATGCCGTGGTCAAAGGGGCTGAGCAGCAGCAGTTTCAGGGTATGGAAGATTTCGGCCAGCAGGTCGCTCATGCGCCGATCTCCCCTTCGAGCCGGGCCAGCAGCAGTTTGCCCCGCTCGCCGGCGATCATCTGGGAGGGTGCGTGGTAGCCGACGGTGATCAGACGCAGTCCGCTGGTGTCATCGGAACGCAACCCCATAATCCGCTCGCGCACCGTCTGCTGGCCGGCCGCATGGGTCTTGGGCAGCAGCAGCCACAAGGTGTGCCGGCTGGAACGGGTGGTCAGATCGGTGGTGCGGATCAGTTCACGCACCCGGCGCACGAATTCATCCATCAACGATCGCACCTGGAAGCGGCCGATACGGTCCGTCAGTTCCACGATGTTGGCGATGCGCACGGCCACCAGGCTGAACTGCTCTTCCTTGTGGCGGCGGCACAGGGCCAGCAGCCAGTCCAGGATCGATTCGAAATAGGCCCGGGAGACATTGTTGAGGCTGTCTAGCATGGAAAAAACATCTTCGACATCGCCGGTGCGGGCGCTCAGGCGCCCCTGCTCGGTGAGCCGGAAGGCGTGTACCGGACGGGCGATGAGCGCATCGGGCGCGCTGATCTGGCGGCAGTGCAGGCAGCGGGCCGTCACCTGGGGATCGACGAACACGTGGCCGCAGCCGTTGCACTGGAAATTTTCCAGGGGCCGGTCATAGTCGGCGCCGATGTGGCGCAGGGCCGTGGCGCATTGGGGGCACACCAGCTTCTCCTGGGAGAAAAAACGCTCTTCGGGCCCCACGTGGCCGCAGGTGAAGCAGTGCAAAAAGGGTTTCTGGACGATGTCGATGCCCGTGCAGTTGGGGCAGGTGTCGATGTAGTTCAAATGGGCGCCGTCGCACTTGGGACAGTGGCGCAGCCGGTCCACCAGCTCGGCCGGGGCCAGCAGCTTGCGTTGAACCAGACTGGCGATGGTGTCGTCGGCCTGCTCCAGTAAGGCTTCGGCCAGGGGATAGGTGTAAATCTTTTCCGTCTGCCAGGCGCCGTTGGGCGCCAGCACGAGATCGGGCCGGGCGTAGAGAAAGCCCAGCAGGCGGTAGACGTCGTTGCCGCCGTCGGCCAGGCCGGCGGGGTCCAGCTCCGAGATCAGGCGCGCCATGTGCGAGGCTTTGTCCCAGGCCTCGGTCGGGGTGGTCGCGACGCCGTCGCAAAGCTGCTCCACTGCCGCGCCCAGGGGCGCCGGCAGGTAAATGGGCCTGAGTCCGACCGTCTTTTCGGCGCGCAGACGCCGGGCCAGCGCCAGGGCCTGGGCGGGGTCGCGGGTGGCGATGAGGAAACAGAGCGCCTCGGCCGCATCCGGCAGGCCCGATTCGGAATAGCCTCCCAGGACCTGAACCGGCACCGAAGCCTCGGCGGCCAGGTCCTGGAACTCCGGGTCCAGAACAAAACAGACCACCCGAGCGTGGGTCTCCCCGGGGCTGTTGGGAGCTGCAGGCGACATAGTCACTACCGATCGATCCCTTTCCGCGGCGCCTTGTCTGGCTTGGCACGAGCCAGACGCCGCGTCTATCATATCGGTAGATTGGGCCGCATACTTGAGGGATGGCCGAGGGCTGGGGTGTCAGGGCGAGCTGCTGAGCGGCGAGTTTCCCGGCGACCCCGCCCTCCGCAGGTTGCAGCCATGCTAATATGCGAACAACCGCTGCAAGGTAGAAATGACCTCCAATTGAACTTTCGTATCGATGGTGCCAAGCTTTTTGATCAGCCGGGATTTATCGATGGTTCTTAGCTGGTCGAGGACGATTTGCCCCTCTTTCTTTTTAAGGGTGCACGCCACCCTTGTCGGGTAATTTTTGCCGGCCGAAGTCATGGGTGCAACGATGACCGTGTTGATATGACGGTTCATTTCATCCGGCGAGATGATGAGGCACGGCCGCGTTTTTTGAATCTCGGATCCGACGGTAGGGTCGAGATTGATCAGATATACGTCGAATCGCTTCACTACCAGCGCCATTCGTCTTCATCCCATTGCGTTAGGTGGCCTTCTTCAATGATGGGTTTATCGTCACCCAATTGCCGCATACCTTTAAAGGCGTCGTCCCACCCATCGCGAACATTTTTCACGGCCCGAATGATGATCCGATTTTTTTCGACCTCGATCTCGACGTCATCCGTTATACCCGTCTGTTCCAAAATGGGCTTTGGAATCCGCAGCCCCTGGGAATTTCCAATTTTAATGACACGGGCTCTCATGGGGTACCTCCCTCCAAATAAGGTAGTCACATTGTAATTACATCGGTTGGCGAAGTCAACGAAAGCTTGATTCAGGAGTTCCCCGAGGGCAGCGGCACCGACGGGAAGCGTCCCGGGTCGGTGTGGGGGATGAATTTGGCGGCGGAGAAGCGGTTCATGAAATCCTGGTTGACGTTGAGTTCCAGGTAGGTGACGGCGTCGCGGATCGGGTCGATTTCGGCTGCGGCCGCCCGGGAGACCAGGGCCAGGGTGGCGCCGCCCAGGGAGGTGTTGCCCAGGGTGGCGAAACGCGCCAGGGGCAGGTCGGGGATCATGCCGATGGTGATGGCCGAGCGGGGGTCGATGAACTGGCCGAAGGTGCCGGCCACCCAGAAGGCGGGCAGGCTTTCGAGGGTCAGACCGACGCTGGCGGTGATGGTCTCGAGGATGGTGTACATGGCGGCCTTGGAGCGGATCAGGCTGTCCAGGTCGGCCTGGCTGATGCACAGGGGTTGGCCGCTGGCGGCCGTCTCGGCCGGCACGACGACCAGATGGGCCAGGCCGTCGCGCAGGAAATAGCGCGGGCCGCAGAGATTGGGCTGCAACTTGCCCCGGATGTCGATCATGCCGGCCGTGAAGAGCTGGGCCGCCAGGTCGATGACCCCCGAGCCGCAGATGCCCCGGGGCGGCAGATCCTCGATGGTGTGAATGTCGAAGTGGCGGCTGTGGGGGTCGATGGTCACCCGGTCGATGACACCGGGCCCGGCGGTCGTTCCCATGCGGCTCATGCCGCCCTCCAGGGCCGGTCCGGCGGCGCCGGCGCAGGCCATGAGCCACTCGCGGTTGCCCACCACCACCTCGGCGTTGGTGCCCACATCCACCAGGATCGCTATCTCCTCCCTGCGGTGCAGGCCGGTGTAGAGGATGCCGGCGATCAGATCGCCGCCGAAGTAGCTGCCCACGTTGGGGAAGATCAACACCTGGGCCCGGGGCGAGAGGGTCAGGCCCAGATCGGCGGCGGCCATCAGGCCGAAGCGGTTGGCGGCCGGGATGTACGGTTCGCGGATGATCCAGTGGGCCGGCAGGCCGGCCAGCAGATGGCTCATGGCCGTATTGCCGGCCACCGTCATCAGGTGAATATCCTTGGCGGCGATCCCGCAAGAATGGGCCAAGGCGGCGGCGTGGCGGTTGAGCCCCGCCACGATGAGCCGCTGGAGCCGAGCCAATCCGCCGGGCTGATCGGTGAAGTGGATGCGGGCCAGCACATCCGGGCCGATCTCGAGCTGGGGGTTATCGAAGCCCGCTTCGGCCAGTACCGCCTGGTTTTCCAGATCCACCAGGCGCAGCACCACCCGGGTGGTGCCCAGGTCCACGGCCAGGCCGCAGAGCCATTCGCGGGCGTCGGCCGCGGCCACGTGCACCAGCAGGGCGCAGCCCTTTTCGAGAAAGACCACGCAGCGCACGGCATAGCCGGCATCGCGCAACAGGCCGGGCAGTTGGCGGCGCAAGGCCAGGCCGATATGGATCTGATCCACCTCCAGCTCGCGCCGCAACACCCGGCAGAGCCGGTCGCCGTCACCGGTGTTGTCCTGGAGCGACGGAGGCGACAAGGTCAGACGGACGACCAGTCCAGGCCCGGAGGGAGCGGAGAAAGCATTCATGGCAAGGCGCGACCCCTGATGTTCACCACCCTGGCCACCAACGCTTCCATCACCTCCCCCGCCGGCCCCAGCAGCGAAATATCGCTGATGTGGCCGGTCAATTCGGTGGGTTCGGGATTGATCTCGAGGATGCAGGCGCCGTTGCGTTTGGCGATCACCGGCAGGTAGGCGGCCGGCTGCACGGTGGCCGAGGTGCCCACCACCAGCATCACCTCGCACTGGGCGGCGAGCTTCTGGGAGCGTTGCAGCAGGCCCACGTCGATGGGTTCGCCGAACATGATCACATCGGGCCGCAGGTAGGCGCCGCAGGTGCAGACCGGCGGGATCTGCGCCAGGGGAACCGCCTGCCAGTCGTAGCGCTGGGGGCAGCGCATGCAGCGCAGGGTGGCATGACTGCCGTGAAATTCGATCACGTCGCTGCTGCCGGCTTTCTGGTGCAGGCCGTCCACGTTCTGGGTGATGACGGTTTGCAGCAAGCCCAGCGCTTCCAATTGACGCAAGCCGGTGTGGCCGGCATTGGGCGCCGCGTGCAGTAAAATTTCACCGATGCCCATAAAAAGCATGCGCCAGACCTCTTCCGGATCGGCCTCCAGGGCGTCGATGTGGGCGTACTTCATGGGGTCGATCTTCTCCCACAAGCCGCCCTTGCCGCGAAAGGGGGGAATGCCGCTCTCCACGGAAATACCGGCGCCGGTCAGGGCCACGCCTTTTTTTGCCCGGGCGCAGGCTTGAGCGGCACGGTCAAGCAAATCGGACATGGTTTGCTTCATCTTTGCCCTTTTCAGTTTCTCTTCGCAGGCGTAAATATTCGAGTACGCGTACCGCTTCGCTGAGTACGAGTACGATTTTAGACTTCGAAGGTCATATCCGAGCTGACGGCGAAGCACTCCATCTTCACCCCCCGTTCGGCAATGACCCGGTGGCAGGCCGCGACCATCTCATCGACCTCCTGGTCGGTGCGCTCCTGGTTCAGATGGAACAGGCCCAGGCGTCTGACACCGGCCCGGAAGGCCATCTCCAGCACATCCATGTAGGAACTGTGGCCCCATTCGATGAGCAGCTTGTATTCCTGGGGCGTATACTCGGCATCGTGCAGCAGCAGATCGGCCCCCTGGCAGAACTCCAGGTAGTCCACCGCCGGCAGGCCGCCGGGGTGCACGAAGCCCAGTTCGTTGTCGGTCAGGAAGACAAAGCTCTTGCCGTCTTCAATAAATTTATAGCCGTTACCGGTGTTGGGATGGCTGATATGGATGGGCACCACGGTCACCGAGCCGATCTCGAATCGCCCACGGTTGCCCTCCTGGTAAACGATTTTGGCTTTCAGGTCGGAGTAGCGCACGGGGAAGTTGGGCGGCGCCATCACCTTGGAGAACATGCCTTCCATGAACCGCTTGTGAAACGGCCCCCGGTGCATGCGGATTTCGGGGTGTTCCAGAAACAGGGGTTTGAAGAAGGGAAAGCCCATGAGATGGTCCCAGTGGGCGTGGGTCAGCAGGAAGTTGTATTTGTAGCGCCCTTCCTTGATCAACTGGTTGCCCAGCCGGCGCATGCCGGTACCGGCATCCACGATGATGATGTCATCGCTGCGGGTGCGGATCTCCAGGCAGGTGGTATCGCCGCCGTACTTGATGTAGTCACCGCCAGATACCGGAATGGAGCCCCTCGACCCCCAGCAGCGGATTATCATGCGCCCCCTTGTGCCCCGGTGCCGCGCGAACGCGTGCTCCGTCCATAATAAGTGAACCAGGTGTGCTCGTGCTCCCAGCGGTCCAGGATCGCAACCGGCTGCCGCCGCAACTGGTATTCGATGTCGCGGGCCTGGGAGCGCAGCAGGCCGGACAGGACAAACTGCCGCTGGCGGCTGAATCCATCGGCCGCCACCAGGTGCCGCATGACGTCATAGTGGATATTCGATACCATAAGATCATTGGGTAAGTCGATGAAATTGATAGCGTTGCCTTGGGCCACGAGCACCTGGTGGGCCATGTGGTTGGTGTGCACGTTGCGCTGGGCGGTCTGGACCGCCAGGCGGTTCAGGTCGATGGCCAGCACGCGCCGGGCCCCCAGCCGGGCGGCGGCCAGGGCCAGCAGACCGGTACCGGTGCCCAGGTCCAGCACGTCGCCCACCGGTTCGGATGCGAAAACCCGTTGCATGGCCGTCAGGCAGTCGAAGGTGGTGGGGTGGGTACCGGTGCCGAAGACCACACCGGGGTCCAGCAGGATGTCGTTTTCCTGGGGGGTATCGGCCTCGGGGTGCCAGGGCGGCACCACCCTAAGCCGCCCGGCGGAAAGCGGGGCCATGGCGCCCCCCTGCCAATCTTCGTAGCTCATCTCGAAGCGCTCTTGCAGGCTCAGGTGGGGCTGCTGGTCCAGCAGGGCCTGGACCCGGGCGTCGGCCGGCTGCTTGAAGAAGAGAAAGGAATCCTGCGCTTCTTCCCAGTTGCCGATGAAATCTTCATCATCCCGCAGGGGGTCGCCGCCGACGCGCCCCTTGAGGTAGTAGATCCAGAGCTCCTGATAGGGCGGCTGGTATGCAGAGTTAGCGGGCATAGGAACAAACCGGCGTCATTCGCTCTTGGGCAACTGGTCCATGTACCACTGCATGGGGTCCAGCAGCGTAAAGCCCATATCCTGGAGCTTTTTTTTGACGCGCATGACGTTGTTGGTGAGCAGGTAGGGAAAGACGGCGCGCTTGTCTTTTTCCCAGTAGCGGGCCACCAGCACGCTGCCGAAGGAGATCTTCTCTTCGGTGATGGCATCGACGATGCGCTTGAGCTGGCCGACTTTGTTTTCCGCCAGGATGCACAGCAAGGTGCCCGGCTCGCCGATGCCGAGCACATTGATGAAGGCCCGCAACAGATCGCGCACCGAAATGATGCCTTGGAGCTTGCCTTCGCCGTCGATCACCGGAAAGGCGCCCACCCGTTTTTCCTGAATCAGCAGCAAGGCATCTTGCAGCGTATCGAAAATCGAGACGGTGGCCGGCGTGGCGGTCATGAAGTCGGACACCTTCAGGTGCGCGTATTTCTGGCGTTCTTCCGGGGACGCATCGCCCTGGGAAAGGGCGTAGGGCAGCGCGCTGCGGATATCGCGGTCGGTGACGATGCCCACCAGCAGGTTGTCGGCGGCCACCACGGGCAGGTGCCGGATGTTGGATTGGGCCATCAGGGCCTGGGCCTCCAACAAGGGAGTCTCCTTGGAGACGGTGATGACTTTGCGCGTCATGGATTGACTGACAAACATCTTCTCTCTCCTTCTTTATGCCGCCGAAAACGCGGGTCGCGGGTTCGCGGACTAAGCATCCAGCAAAATCTTGACGTGCCCGGCCGCCAGTTCGGGAAGCCGGTCCAGGGCGTAGCCGCCTTCCAGGACGGAGAGTACCCGGCCATTGGCGTGCTCCTGGGCCATCTGCATGATGGTGCGCATGATCCAGGCAAAGCCCTCGGTGGTCACGCGCATGTCGGCCATGTCGTCGTCCTTATGGGCATCGAAACCGGTGGAGACGACGATCACCTGGGGAGCGAAAGCTTTGAAGGCCGGCAGCAGATCCTTTTCGATCAAGCGCCGGTACTCGTCATCACTGCTGCCCGGCAGCACCGGTGAGTTTTTGGTGAAGCCGTACCCCTGACCGGATCCCATTTCGAATTCACGACCGGTGCCCGGATAGGCAAAAGAGGGGTGCTGGTGGATCGAGTAGTAAAAAACGGTGGGGTCCTGTTCGAAGATATGCTGGGTCCCATTGCCATGGTGCACATCGAAATCGATGATGCCCACCCGCTCGATCTTGTACTCCATTTGCAAGTAACGCGCGGCGATGGCCACGTTGTTGAAGTAGCAAAAACCCATGGCTTCGCCGCGCTCGGCATGATGACCGGGCGGGCGCACGGCACAGAAGGCGTTGTCGACCTCGTTGGTCATGAGCATGCGGGCGGCCTCCAAGATCCCGCCGGCCGCCAACTGGGCCGTTTCATAGGTGTCGCGGCACATCTGGTTGTCTTCAGCGTCCAGCGTGCGCCGGCCGCCCAGGCAGAGCTCTTCGAAACGGCGCAGATACTCCATGGTATGGATGGTCTGCACCCACTTCATGTCCACCAGGCGCGCAGGAACCTGGGTCAACTGCCCCAGCAGGCCGGCCTCTTTGATGCCTTGATGGATGGCCTCCAGACGCTCGGCCCGTTCGGGATGATAGGGACCGGTATCGTGCAACAGGTACCGTGGATCGTAAAGAAAGCCTGTTCTTTTCATTGCGTGCTCCCTGTGGGGGTGGAGCTGCTTTTGCCGCGGCGGAGCGCTTCAGGCCATGATCTTGTCGAAGATGGCGAAAGCCGCCTTTACGGCCGGGTTTTCCGTATCGATCTCGATGGTGGGCCGGCCGTTGAGGTCGAAACGGTAGATGGTTTCGTCATCGGGAATGATGCCGGCCAATTGCAGGCCGTCCTGGCCGATGAGCGCCAGTACTTCGGCGTCCGGTTCGGTCTTGGCCCGGTTGATGATCAGGTAGCTTTTGCGCACACCGATTTTCAGATCGCGGGCCAACTTGTGGATGCGCAGGCCGGCCTGCAGGCCGCGCCGGGAGGTGTCGGTGACGATCAGCAGGATATCCACATTGTTGGTGGTCAGGCGGCTGATGTGCTCCATGCCCGCTTCGTTGTCCATCACCACATGACTGTAGTTGTCCACCAGGCGCTCCAGGCAGTTGGTCAGCAGGGAGTTGGCGGCGCAATAGCACCCGGCCCCTTCGGGCTGGCCCATGACGATCAGGTCGAAGCCCTCTTGCTCGGCCACCGACTCTTCCAGACGCATGGACATGAAGACATCCTTGGTCATGCCTGCCGGCACCTGCCCCTTTTTCATGTCTTCCCGGGCCTGGCCCAGGGTGCATTGCACTTCCAGGCCCAGCACTTCGTTGAGATTGGCGTTGGCATCCGCATCCACCGCCAGAACGGGGGTCTTTCCTTTGGCCACCAGATATTTAATCAGCAAGCCGGCCGTGGTGGTCTTGCCGGTGCCGCCTTTTCCCGCCAATGCAATCGTAAACGCCATGATTTCGATCCTTTTCCATTCTCATGAGATGACAGCGCGCCGGAGTTTTAGAATCGTGGTAAAGCCAGCGCCGGTAAAGGCCAAGGTATGGAACTTGATGCCCACAGTCAAGCGCCTTTTTCCGCTTCAAATTCCTCATAATCGTACTCGTGCGCGTACGCGCACTCGTACTCGAGTTCCAATGCGACGCATCAACGGCCCAGGAATGGCTTTGATCTTTAATCTTTAAACTTGCCGCTTTTAATGCTACCTAAAAGGTAACTTATCAACAACAATACCTATTTCCCAAAAAGGGGGTCGTATGCTGGATCTGCTCAAAAAAAGCGTGTTGACCGGAATCGGGCTGGCGCTCAAGACCAAGGATGAAGTGGAGGATCTGGTCAAGGAGCTTCAGAAAAAAGGCGAGATGAGCGAGAGCGAAGGCCGCAAATTCCTGGATGACGTGCAAAAGCGCTATGACGAGACCCAGGAGAAGTTGGAAAAGCGCGTGGAGGATGCGGTCAAGGATTTCCTCAAGAAAACCAAGATCGTCACCACCGACGAGCTCAAGGAGCTCAAAAAGGAGATCCGCGAACTCAAGAGCATCGTCAACACCCTCACCCCCGCCAAAACCGAATAGCGTTCCCCGGTGCCCCTTGCGGTCCGGGCCCTCGGCGAAAAGCCCTCCGGGCGAAGGCCCCCCGCCGGGGTCGAGGCAGACGGGTGTCTTTCCTGTGGGATGAACGCTACGCTTGGCCGGCCGGAGCAACATGATCAGCATTCGCAAAATCGGCGTCCTCGGACGCACCTACCGCCACCTGAACCGCTACCGCCAGATTCTGACGGTGCTATTCAAATACGGCTTCGGCGATCTGATCGAGACCCTGAAAATCGAGCAGTATATCGAAATCGGCCTGCAGATGATCTCGCGCAACCGCCGCGAACGCCTGGAACGGCTCACCCGGGCCGAGCGCCTGCGCATGGCCTTAGAAGAGCTGGGGCCGACCTACATCAAGCTGGGCCAGGTGCTCTCCACCCGCCCGGACCTGGTGCCGGTGGAGTTCGTCAACGAGTTTGCCAAGCTCCAGGACGATGTGCCCCCCTTTGGCTTCGTTGAATTTCGAAAAACCGTCGAGTTAGAGCTGGGCCGGCCGGCGGATCTGACCTTCGCGGAGTTGGACCCCAATCCCCTAGCCTCGGCCTCCATCGGCCAGGTGCACCGGGCGCGGCTGCACAACGGCGACGAGGTGGTGGTCAAAATTCAGCGGCCGGGCATCGAAAAGATCGTGGAGGTGGACCTGGAGATCATGCTGCACCTGGCCACCCTGGCCGAGCGGCACATCGAGGAGCTCTCCTTTCACCGGCCGGTCAAAATCGTGGAGGAGTTCGCGCACACCATCGAAAAGGAGATGGATTATACCATCGAGGCCACCAGCATGGAGCGTGTGGCCGCCCAGTTCCTCGACGACCCCGGTGTTTATGTGCCCAAGGTGTACCGCGAACACGCCACCCGGCGCATGCTGACCATAGAGTATGTGGATGGCATCAAGGTTTCGGATGTGGAACGGCTCACGGCGGGCGGATACGATCTTGCGCGTATCACCGAGCGGGGCGCCGATATCCTCTTCAGGCAGATCTTCACTTTCGGCTTTTTCCATGCCGATCCGCATCCGGGCAACATCTTCGTACTGCCCGGGGATGTGATCTGCCTTATCGATTTCGGCATGATGGGGGCCGTGGACCGCGCCACGCGGGAAGTCTTCGTCTCTTTGGTGGAAAGCGTGATCCGGCGGGACGAGCCGCGCACGGCCGAAGTGCTGTTAAGGCTGACCGAATGGGACGATGAGCCCAACCGGGTGGCCCTGGAAAAGGATGTGGCCGACTTCGTGGGCCGCCATCTCTACCGGCCCCTGAAAGAGATCGAGCTCGGCAAGCTGATGCAGCACCTGCTGGAGATCGCCACCAAGAACCGCATGCGCCTGCCGCCGGACATCTTCCTGATGCTCAAGGCGCTCTCCCAGGTGGAGGGCATCGCCCGGAACCTGTATCCCGAATTTGACATGATCCAGGCGGCCACGCCCTTCATCCGCGCGGTCAAAACCGCCCGGCTGGCCCCCACCCGCCTGCTCGAGGACATGTCCCGGCTGGTGGAGCAATCCTATGACTTTCTGACCCATTTCCCCAAGGACATGCTGGAGATCAGCAACTCCCTGCGCCAGAAGAAGATGTCCTTCACCCTGGTGATGAAAGATCTGGACAAGATGCTGGCCACCCACGACCAGATCAGCAACCGCATCTCTTTTTCGATCATTATTGCGGCCCTGATCATCGGCTCGGCCCTAATCGTCATCTCCAAGACCCCGCCAATTCTCTACGGTATCTCCCTCATCGGCCTGAGCGGTTTTCTAGCCGCCGGATTCATGGGCATCTGGCTGCTGGTGGCAATTATCAGGAAGGGACGGCTATAATCCGTCACTTGCGGACGTGGACGATGCTGTTGGCGCTGCCGAAGGTGTTCAAAATTCGGCGCTCGTTTTGCGGGTCTTCGACCCAGGTGCCGTCGACCACGAACTTGTACTCGTGGGTGCCGGGGGCGAGCATCACCGTCTTTTTCCAAAGACCCTGGGCGTCTTTCTTCATGGGGTGCTTGGTGAGCGACCAATTGTTGAAGGTCCCCACCAGCAACACCGATTGGGCATGGGGTGCATCCAGGTTGAAATCGATTCTTCTGACCTTCTTCTCTTTGGCTGGGACCTTGGCCATGGCGTTTCTCCTTCGATGTTTTCAGAGCCCTGCGCTTTCTTGAGCAATATCCGCCTTCGGAAACAAGCAAGAGCGATGCCATTCCCCCGGCGGCTCGGGAACCCGCCAGGAGCCGATATCCAGGCATGGCGACAGTAAGGTCGGACCCCCGGGGCAGTCAAAAAAGCGTCATGCTTTTTTACATTGTGAAAAGCAGGCACGACACGCTGTCGCCCCACCGCGCGCGCTCCAAGTGTTTCAAACCAGGGTGTAGCCCGGCCCCTCCCCGCCCTCGGGACAGGTCCAGGCAATGTTGCCGAACGGGTCCTTGATGTCGCAGGTCTTGCAGTGAAAGCAGTTGGACGGGTTCAGTTTGATGTGGGCCTTGCCGCTGGCCTGATCCAGCTCCAGTTCGTAGACATTGCCCGGACAGAAACGGGTGCAGGGGGATCGGAACCGGGGGTAGCACTGGTCGCTGCAGATTTTGGGATCGGGAATGATCAGGTGCGAGGGCTGATCTTCACGGTGCATGGTTTTGGAGAGATAAACGCCGGTGAGCTTGTCCACATAGAGTTCGCCGTCGTATTGGAGCTTGGATTCGGTTGCAGCCGCCCCGGCCGCGAGGGGCTTGAGCGTGTCGGCGTCGGCCTCCATGGCCATGGGGTCCTGGAATCCGCGACCACCGCTGAAGTACTGGGCGCCCAGGTGAATGAACTTGGCGAGCCCCTTCTTGGCCAGGGCCTGGGCCGTGTTGCGCCCTTCCCGCAGTTCGGGCTGGATCCAGCTCTGCTCGAGCATGCGGGGAAAGTCCGCCAACCCGGCCGCCGACACATCCTGGCGGGTCACGGCCGCCTCGATGGCCTCGGCCGCCAGCATGCCCGACTTGATGCCCAGGTGGATGCCCTTGAGGGCCGGCGTATTGTGAATCTGGGCGTCGCCGCCAATGATGACCGCACCGTCCAGCGCCAGCTTGGGCATGCTGTACAAGCCGCCGACGGCCACCGTGCGGGCGCCCTGCTCGATCACCTTGCCGCCCTTGATGATGTCGGCCACGAAGGGGTGGCGCTTGAAACGCATGAACATCTCATAGGGATCGACCATAGGATCGTCGTAGCACAGGGCCGTCAGGTAGCCGATGGAAATGCGATTTTCGGCCATCTCATAAATAAAACCGCCGCCCGGCGTGCCCATGCCCAGAGGATAGCCCATCAAATGGATGTCGTTGTACGGCCGCACCGCGAAGCAATTGCCCCCCTCGGGCATCTGGATGACTTCCTTGATGCCGGTCTCATACACGGCCGGCAGACGGTCGTCGTATAGTCCCAGGCGTTGGGCCATGGATTTGACCAGGCTGCCCCGGGCGCCCTCGGCCAGCACGGTCACCTTGGCCAGCAGATCGATGCCCGGCTCGAAATTGGACTTGGGCTGCCCCTGCTTGTCCAGGCCTTTATCGCCGGTGCGCACCCCGATCACCGTGCGGCCGTCCTCGGCATAGAGCAGCTCCTGGCCGGCAAAGCCGGGGAAGAGATTGACGCCCAGCTCCTCGGCCACCGTCCCCAGCCATTTGCAAATGCGCGAGAGACTGACGATGTAGCATCCGGTGTTGTGCATGTATTTGGGCGCCATGGGCAAGGCCAAGGCCTTATTGGCCGTGAGGTAGTAAAAGGCGTCCCCGCGCACCACCACTTCCACCGGACACCCCTTGGCCCGGTGATCGGGCATCAGCTCGGCCAGGGCCGCCGGTTTCAGGACCGCGCCGCTCACGGCATGGGCGCCGATCTCGGCCCCTTTTTCGATGAGGGCCACTTCCAGTTCCTGGCCCTTTTCCAGGGCCAATTGCTTCAAGCGGATGGCGCAGGCCAATCCGGCCGGCCCCCCACCTACAATGAGCACATCAAACTCTATAGATTCGCGTTCGGTCGTCATATGCGATCGTCCTTGTCATGGCTGATTTTCGACCCGTGGTTGCCTTGGTCAAAGCGGCTCAGCGATAGCATGATTCAGCCCAGATGTAAACAAAGCCACGCTTTGGTTTTGCCCGGACTATCTGGATGGGCACGGTGCCAGGCGGATGCGGCAACAGCACTACGCCACATCAGACGTCGAATCATAGGGATGCAAAGCGCGCGGAAGGAAAACGCCCTGGACTGTTTGAGCGCAGCGAGTTTCCAGGGCGCCCGCAGCGCGCTTTAGCATCCCTTGATTCGATGGCGTAGTGGCGTAGTGCTGTTGCCGCATCCGCCGACGCGCTTCACAATGACCGCTTGACAGGCGAACGAACCATTCCTTACTATGCGCTTTGCTTATGATCCGATGTCTGCGAAGGAAACGTGATGATGACACCAAATACAGTAACCCCAACCGTCCGCGCCCTGGGGCTCTGCTCCGGCGGCCTGGACAGCATGCTCTCGGCCCTGGTGCTGCGCCGCCAGGGCATCCACGTGGAGTGGATCAGCTTCGAGACCCCCTTCTTCTCGGCGGACAAGGCGCGTAAGGCCGCGGCCCGGACCGGCATCCCGCTGCACGTCCAGGAGATCACCGACGACTACCTCGTCATGCTCAAAGCCCCACCCGCCGGCTTCGGCAAGAACATGAACCCCTGCATGGATTGCCACACCCTGATGTTCCGCAAGGCCGGCCTTTTCATGCAAGCGCAGGGCTTCGATTTTCTCTTCAGCGGCGAAGTGCTCGGCCAGCGCCCCATGTCCCAGACCGCCTCTTCCCTGCGCTACGTGGAGAAGCATTCCGGCTTCGACGGGAAGATTCTGCGCCCCCTGAGCGCCCGGCGCCTGCCCGAAACCCCCATGGAGCGGCAGGGGCTGGTGGCCCGCGAGCGCCTGCTGGACCTGAGCGGCCGCTCGCGCAAACCCCAGATGGCGCTGGCCGCCGAATTCGGGATTACTTCTTATCCCACCCCGGCCGGCGGCTGCCTGCTCACCGATCCCGGATTTTCCCGGCGCCTCAAAGAGCTGATCGATCACGGGGATGAACTGAGCCCCAACGCCCTGCACCTGCTGCAGCACGGCCGCCACATGCGCCTGGCGTCGGGCGCCAAGCTCATCATCGGCCGCAACGAGCAGGAGAACGAACGCATCGTTCAATACCGCGATCCAGCCCACGACGCGCTCCTCAAGGTGCGCAACCACCCCGGCCCCAATGTGCTCATGCCGGGCGGCGGGCCGCTGCCTATGCTCCTCCTGGCAGCCGCCATCTGCGCCGGCTATACCAAGGCGCCCAAAGAGACCCCGGTTGCCGTGCAGGTGGAAATTGCCGGTGGCACGCAAACCCTAAGCGTGCTGCCCATAACCCCTTTGGAATCCAAGCGTTTTTTGATCGTTTAGCAGTCAATGCGCGTGAGGAGCGCTGCAAGATAGCGCGTACCTTGCCGACGGTCAATTCCTTCAGGGACGCACTCCCAGCGACTTGACGAAGGCGATGATTTGCCAGCGCTCGTCCGGGGTGATGGTGCTGGCCAGGGGCGGCTGGCGGCCGCCGGGGATGCCGTAGCTGATCTCGTGGAAAATGACGCCCACGGGCAGGTTCTGGATTCGGGTCGAACGCAGATCCCCGGGCGCAGGGGCGAAGCTCTGGCCCACGGTGCCATATCCGTCCATATTCACACCGTGGCACTGGATGCAGTAGTAGCGGTATCCCTGCTGGCCCTGGGCGATGGTCTGGGGATCGGCCAGATCGAAGGGGGCGGCAAGGGTCGCTGGATCGGCGGATCGATAGAGCAGTTCTCCGCCCGAAGCGGGTATGGCCGCAGCGGCCATGACCGGCAGCGGCGCCTCATGGGGTCGCACCGCCGGGGTCTCCCACATGCGGCCGACCTGGAGGGTCTCGTCGTACAGGGTCACGGCGGCGTAGGCCGCCAACCCGATGAAAACCACGATGAAGGCCACGCAAACGATCCGGATCATATCACTCTCCCTTGGTGCCCCGCACATGTTGGGGATAAGGCAGCGGCGGATAGACCGCATAGGGCGAGGAGGCCGGCACGTCCTGAATGGGACGATAGCTCCAGGTGGGCTGGCCCATGTCCGATACCACGAAAAAGGAAAAGAATCCCTTGAACAGGATGATGCCCAGTAAAGCGGCGATCCATAGCCACGTCCGCAACGCCGATTCGCCGTGTGTTATATGTTCCATATTAAATTTTCACCCCCAGCAGGCCATGCATTAAAATGTAGAGAAAGCCCCAGATGACCGCGCCGGCGACGATGAGGATCATCACCAGGGGATAGGGCGCGTCGCGCTCCTCGAGGCCGTCCGGGTAGCGCCCCGTGATCGCGGTCAGCCGTTGGTCTGAATCTTTGCTCCGGAAGTGGCCGAAGGCCAGTCCCACCCCGAACACCACCATGAAGAGCCATCCACCAAAGATGTAGCCCATGACATGCTGGAAGTTAAGCAGTTCGAAGAATCTCATCCTTGCCTCCTTCCGCATTCAATCAGTTGAAGTACGCTGCATACATCAATACTGCGGCACTGGCGGCCAGGCCAGCGGCCGCCAGAAAGAACAAGCCACGCATCTGCAACCGTCCCCACCGCGACACCCGCGCCGGCGGGCCGTCGTCGTCTCGCAATGGCAGGAAACGCGCCCGCTGCTGATCTTGGAATTGATCGTTTTTCAGGGCCCAGAAGAAGAGCGCCAAGGTGACCACCAGACCGATAGTGATGTAGGCGATGAAGTATGGAAAGTACATGGTTTAAATGCCCAATGTCAAATGTCAAATGTCAAATTGCGGATCGATGCCATGATATATTATCCTTTGCATGAGGCAATGATGGACGAGAAAATGAGAGTCAGCTCCTGAGCTTCTTACCATATCTTACGACACGCGTCGGCATGGGTTTCATTTGCTTTGGCTATCATCCTAAGCCAGTGCTTTGTTTCTTTTGCCTCTTTCTTACACAAACCAAATCTTATGTTAGAATTCTTTCTTAAAAATCGCGCCATCTGCTCCCATGCAGTTAGCGCCGACACTAGTTGAGGATCTTACAATCTGTTTAACCAACTCATCCGTCACCCTATCGTGTGGCAACTTCTTAACAAACTTTATTACTTCTTCACCGAATTTTGCGGTGCGCTCCTCAAGATCGTATTTCTCTATCATCTCACTTTTCTTCGATACCGCTCAGCTTGAAATGCCAAAATTCCTTCATTTGACATTGAGCCTTTGACATTGCCTAAGGCTCGTAGGCCGCGTCGATCCCCCGCGGCTCGGTATTGGCGTCGCTGTCGTCGATGAAATAGACCGCCACGTAGTTGCCCACGTCCCAGATCTTCTCCGACTCCAGGTCGCGCTTGAAATAGGGCATGGCCGTGCCGGTAATGCCGTTCATGATCTGGTAGTAGAGAATGCCGCCGCTGATCTCGCGGTTTTTCAAGATGGTGAAGTTAAGCGGCGGCGGGTAGATCCACGGCTGGGCCGGCCCCATGCCGTCGCCCACCGGGCCGTGGCACCCCAGGCAGAAGTCCTGGTAGATCTTGTGGCCGCGCGCCAGGCCGGCCGCGCTGGTGGGATAAGGGTTGGGCACGTCCCGCCACCCCTGGGGAATCTGAGCGTTGAGCCAGGCCACGTTGGCGTCCGGTCCGGCCTCGTAGGCCTTGACAGCCTCGGCCTTCCAGTACAGTTGGCGCGCCATACGCTTGTCGGCATCCTTGAACCCCAGGCTCTGGACATAGCGGATCAGGTTTTCCAGCTTGGCCTGGCCCAGAAATTCGAACGGCGGCATAAGCGAGAGCGTCCGCGTATAGCGCGGATTGATGAAGTGGGCCAGGTGCCAGTCATCTGGGTGCTCGCCGCCAGCCTGGGAGATATCCGGCCCGGTGCGCTGGGAGCCGAGCAGAATGGGATAATCGGCCACATAGTCGCCGGCCTGGGCGATGCGTTCGGCACCCAACCCCCAGTCGATGGTGCGCACCGATTGGCTGTGACAATAGACGCAGCCGTTGGCGATGTAAGTCGCACGCCCGGCCGATTCCTCCGCCGTACGTGCGCGGAAGATGTCCGAGGGTACGGTTTTGCTGGTATTGGCATAGGGCAGAACCACAACGACGAACACGATGGTCGCCAATATCAGCACGCTGCCGACGATCACGGCAAGGGGGGTCATCTTCATGGCATCGCCTCGCGTTGGGGCAGCAAGGACCGCACGATATTGTAAAAACCGAGCAGGGCCGAGGTGAAGATCAACAGTCCCAGCCCGGCCCGGGTCACGTAGTACACATGGATTTCCGGCAGCACGCGATAGACCGTTTCGCCGTTGAGCCAGGCATTGCCCTGGATCAGGCCGGCGATGGTCAGCACGATGGTGAAGCCCACCATGCCGATGAGTACCATCCAGTACTGAAAGTCGGCCAGAAAACGGCTGAAGAGCGGCCGGCCGGTCATCTTGGGGATAATGAAGTAAATCCCGCCCAGGGCGATCATGCCGGCAAAACCCAGCACGCCGATGTGGGCGTGCGCCACCACCCAATTGTTGAAATGGGTGACGCGCTGCACGTCGGGCAGGGCCATGAACGACCCCTGGATGCTGACGAAGAAGTACATGATCGTTCCGGTGAAGACGAACTTGGCGCCCACATCGGCATGTATCTCGCCCAGCTTGCCTTTGGCCGTGTACCAGATGTTGATCAGGAAGGCCATGACCGGAATCACCATGGCCACGCTGTCCACGATGGCCACCACCTTGAGCCACGTGGGCACCGGCACTTGCAGCAGGTGGTGGGTGCCGATGTGGGTGTAGACCACGATCAGGGACCAAAATCCCAGCAAAGACAAGGTGTGGCTGTAGAGCGGCGCCCGCGTGGCCCGGGGGATGACATAGTAGGCCACCCCGGCCGACAGGGGCGTGAGCAGCAGGCCGAAGACATTGTGGCCGTAAAACCAGAGCAGGATGGCATCGTGAATGCCTACCAGGGCGCCGCTGTCGGGCCGCCAGATCACGTTGCCCAGGGCATAGGTGCAGGCCGTGAGGATGCAGCCCGCCAGCACATACCAGACCGAGACATACAGAATGTTCTCCCGGCGCCGCGCCACGGTCATGGTGAAGTTGAAAAACGCCAGGGAGAATACCGCCACCACGGCCACATCGATGGGCCAGATCATCTCGGCGTACTCCCGGCCCTGGGTCAGGCCCATGGCCAAGGTCGCCACCAGGGCCACCAGAGCCGCGTTCCAGGCCATGGCGGTAAACACCCCCAGCCGCTCGCTGTATAAAGGGACCCCCAATAACCGCGGAATGAAGTAAAAGGCCGAACCCAGCAGGCCCGGGGTGACGAAGCCAAAAAGCACCAGGTTGATATGGGTGGGCCGCACCCGTCCGAAGACGATCCCGCCCATATTCGCGGTCAGGTCCGGGGCGATCAGTTCAGTGGCTCCCAGCAGTCCATAGAAGGTGGCCACCATCATCCAGAAGGCCGAGGTGAGGCAGAAAGCCTTGGCCGTTGCGTAATTCTCGGGAATTTCCTTTACATCAACTTTCAAGCGGACAGTCTCCTGCAAGCATAAGGACCAGGTTTTAAGTTTTAGGTGTCAGGCTTTAGGTTAAGGCGGTCATTTCGATTCCTTCAACAACTCTATAATCGTCCCCATCCACCACCTAAAACCTAAAACCTAAAACCATTTTAATTATGACACGCCAGCCAGCAATCCAGATTCGCCTTCTTCTCTCGATGACATTCGATGCAAAAGCCCATCTTGAACCTCTTGCCCTTGAGGCGCTCCGTCTGCTTGACTTCACCGTGGCATGCCTCGCAGGCGATATCCTTGCGGATGTGGCGCTGGTGATTGAACATCACATGCTCGGGGACGTAGAACACCTTGACCCAGGGAGTGGGGGTATCGGTATTGAAATAGTTGTGCTCTTTTTGGATCTCGGGATGATTGGCTATGATGTAGTTGTGGCAATAAAGGCACTTTTCCACCGGCGGCAGCCCCGGATGGATGGAGCGGGCCACGTATGGATGGCAGAAGCGGCAGTCGATGGCTTTGACCCCGGCATGCAACTGGTGGCTGAAAGCGATCGGCTGGGCCGCCCCTACCCGAGTGGCCGGCGAACCGAAAAAGAAGTAGAGAAATCCGAGCACGAGCAGCACGCAGGACGCTATCCAGAGGAGCGGGCCGCGGTTGGCCCAGATCCGGCCCAGACTCTCGGCCCCCTGGCTGAAGAGCCGCGAAGGGCGGCCCAGGGTGCCGACCAGAATGGCTACCACCAACAGACCCATAACGGAAATTGCGACGATGAGGATCTCCATCAGTGGCGCTCCTCCAGGCGGGTGCGCAGCACCTCGGGAAACTGTTTCAGGTAAACCGACACGGCCGCCATCAGCAATCCCAGAAAGCCCAGGGCGATCAGGCCGTCGATCCAGCTTAACGGCAGGGTCTTGGGTCCGTGATGGTAAACCGGCGCCAGCAGCAGAAAGTGTTCCAGCCACATGCCGATGACGACCGCGCCGCAGATGGCCACCATGGCGGCCGGCACGGTCTTGACCTTCTTGTTCAGCAGGATCAGAAAGGGGGCCACGAAGCAGACGATCAAGACCGTCCAGGCCAACCCGCTCCATGGCGCGGTCATGGTGCGCTCGATGACATAGGCGGTCTCTTCGGGAATGTTGCCGTACCAGATGACCACGAACTGGGCGTAGAAAAAGTCGGCCCACACCAGGCCGAAGGCGAAGAACAGCTTGCCGATGTCATGGAACTGGGCGGCGGCCAGGGCATATCCCGGACGGCTCAGTTGCAGCATGGCCGCCAGAATGATGAGCCCGCCGAACCCCACGTAGACTGCCTTGACAAAGGAGTAGGCCCCGAAAAGGGTGGAATACCAGTGGGGGTCCATGCCCATCACCAGATCGTAGGCCAGCAGCGAAAGCACCAGGGCAAAGGCCAGCATGTAGAGCAGGCTCAAGACGGTTCGGCGGCGGGCGTAACGCGCCGCATCCGGTGGCCGGCGCTCCCAGCGCCGCCAGAGCCAGCGCCCCAGGGGGCCTTCCGGACCGCGGACGCTGAGCTTGAACCACAAGGCGTGGTAGAGGTACGCCAGCCCCAGCCCGTAGAGCAGCAACAGGCCGATGGCATCCCGGGTGAAGAGGAACGGCAGGTTGAGCCAGACCTCTTTGCCGTGCAGGTCGTGGCCGACCCAGGGGAAGAGATGCGCCTTGCCCAGGTAGAGCCCCAGGAACAGCAGCAGCGACACCGGGAAAAAGGCGCTGAAGGCTTCGGCCAGATCGGTCAAAGGACCGCTCCAGCGGGCCCGCACGGCATGCATGAGGGTGGAGAAGAGCAAGGCGCCGTGGGCCATGGCGGAAAAAAGCAGAAAGCTGATCAGATAGGACTGCCAGGCCCGGGCGATATCGCCGGCCAGGATCTGAACGATAAAGGTCGCCGCGCCTGCGGTGATGAAGAGCGCGCCGACAAGCATGGCGACGGAGACTTTGCCCGCGACGGCCGGGTTCTGGGTCGCGCTCATGGCTGCCCCCCTTCATCCGCCTTGATTTCCGCGCCTTTGGCTTCCAAGAAGCGGAACAGGTCGTTCTTACGGGGCGTTTCGCAACTGGCCAGCACGCCGAACTTGTGCCCGGTCAGGCGCGGGTCGTAGGGCGTCAGCGGGCCGAAGCGCGGCAGGCGCGCCTGGGAAATCAACCCCAGCACGTTGCCGAAGACGGCAAAGAGAATGGTGAACTCGAAGCCCACGATCACAAAGGGCACCCAGGCCATGACCGGTTTGCCGCTGACGATCAGGTCCCAGCGGGCGGCCGTGAAGGCCGCCAGCAGAAAGCCGCTGAAAAAGCCCGTGATGCCGCCGGCCAGGGTGAACCACCCCACCCGGCTCTTGGGCAGCGCCAGGGCGTCGGCCACGACGTGGCTGGGAATGGGGCCGTGCACCCGCTCCAGGGTATAGCCGTCGTTGCGCAGCCCGCGAATGGCCGAGGCGGTCTGGCCTTCGGTATCGAAGAGCCCCAAGAGGCGCGTCCGTTCAGTCGCCATGCACACCTCCGGCCGGCAAGGCCTCCTTGATTTCGGTCATGGAGACCGATGGCAGATGTTTGACGAAGAGCACGAAGAGGAAGAAAAAGAGGCAGAAACTGCCGATCATGATGCCGAACTCCACGAAGGTGGGCCGGTACAATCCCCAGGCATGGGGCAGAAAGTCGTGGGCCACCGAACCGACGATGATCACGAAACGCTCGTACCACATGCCGATGTTGACGAAGATAGAGATGACGAAGAGCCACTTCAAATGGGTGCGCACGGCCTTGAAAAGAAAGAGCAGCGGGACGACCGTGTTGCAGACGACCATGATCCAGTACTCCAGGGCGTAGTCGCCGAAGGCGCGCCAGTAGAAAGTCTCCATCTCCACGATATTGTGGCTGTACCAGGCGATGAACACTTCGGTGCCGTAGGCGAACCCCACGATCAGGCCGGTGAAGACGATGGTCTTGGCCACCATCTCCAGCACCTGGATGGTGATGATCTTCTCGTAGTGGAAGATTTTGCGCAGGGGAATCATCAGGGTGATCACCATGGCCAGGCCCGAATGGATGGCGCCGGCCACAAAGTAAGGGGCGAAGATCGTGGTGTGCCAGCCAGGCACCACGGAGAGGGCGAAGTCCCACGAAACCACGCTGTGCACCGAAATGACCAGGGGCGTGGCCAGGGCCGCGAAGAAGAGATAGCTGCGGGTATAATGACGCCACTGCTCGAATTCGCCGGTCCAGCCCAGGGAGAGAACGGCGAAAATCTTGCGGCGCAGCCCCTGGGCCCGATCGCGGATGATGGCCAGATCGGGCAGCATGCCGGTGTACCAGAAGAGCGAGCTGACCGTCAGATAGGTACTGATGGCCACCACATCGAACATCAGGGGCGAAGTAAAATTGGGCCACAGCGTGCGCTGGTTGGGGAACGGCAGCATGTAGTACACCATCCACACCCGGCCCAGGTGGACGAAGGGGTAGAGGCCGGCGGTGCAGACGGCAAAGACGGTCATGGTCTCGGCGGCCCGGGCGATGGGGTTGCGCCAGCCGGCCCGGAAGAGATGCAAAATGGCCGAGATCAGCGTCCCGGAATGGGCGATACCGACCCAGAAGACGAAATTGATCAGGTAGGTGCCCCAGTGCACCGGGTTGTTCTGGCCGCCCACGCCGATGCCGACCAGGATCTGGTAGAGCCAGCAGCCGGCGCCCATCAGGATGCCGGCAAACAGCAGCGCCACCGCGATCCAGTAGCTCTTCTCCGGCGGACGCAGGGTAGCGAGGACCGTATCGTCCACGGTTTGGTAAGTAAGTTCCGTCATGGGCAGACGCACCTTTTCTTCTTTGAACTTTTTTTACAACCGCTGTACCACCTTCTTCAAATAAATCACCGCCGGCTTCGTATTCAGGTAGCCCAGCACTTGATAGGCCCGCGGATCGTCGATCTTCTTGCGCAAGGCACCGTCGGGGTCCATCAGGTTGCCGAAGAGCAAGGCATCGGTGGGGCAGGTCTGCGCGCAGGCCGGCACCACCTCGCCGTCCCGGATGTCACGCTGCTCGTTTTTGGCCTGGTTGTGGGCCTCCTTGATCCGCTGGACGCAAAAGGAGCATTTTTCCATCACCCCTTTGCCGCGCACGGTCACATCGGGGTTGAGCTGCTGGTTGAGCGGCGCGGGCCACTGCCACTCGTACCAGTTGAAACGCCGTACCTTATAGGGGCAGTTCTGGGCGCAGAAGCGTGTGCCGATGCACCGGTTGTAGACCTGGTTGTTGAGCCCTTCCTTGGAGTGATGGGGCGCATATACGGGGCAAACCGATTCGCAGGGCGCGTTGTCGCAATGCTGGCAAAGCATGGGCACGAAGATCAAACGGCTGGGGTCCTGGTCGTCTTCATAGCGTTCGATGCGGATCCAGGCCATCTCGCGGCCCTTGACGATCTGCTCCTGGCCCACCACGCCCACATTATTTTCGGCATAGCAACCGGCCACACAAGCGCCGCAGCCGACGCAACGATCCAGGTCCACGGCCATGCCCCAGCGATACTGCGCGTGTTCGTGGGACGGGTTAAGATCGCGCTCGGGCGAGTATCCCTCGGGCAGTGGCAGGGTGAAGGGAAAGTCGTTGATGGTCAACCCCTCCCCGGAGGTGGCGGCGGCCGGTTCGCCCAAGACGGCCTCCAAGGCGATGCGGCGCCGATACTGGCTGCGGTTGCCCGACACGCTGGCCAGGGCCATGCGGCTGCCGTCGGAGGAGAGACGGGTGATCTCGGCGCTATAATCGGGCAGGGGCGCCTTGGGATCGACCAGCGTGTCCAGCAGGATCAAGGGATTGATCCCCTGATTTTGAGCGTAGCGCCCCATATGGGTGTGGCCCTGGCCCATGGCGATCATCACCAGGCTGGGGTGCATGCCCGCGTAGCCGTAGGCCGGCAATTCCACCTGGCCGTGGGCCGTGGCCACCTGCACGCGCTGGCCATCGCTCCACCCGTTGGCGGTCATGGTGGTCGGATGCACCATGGCCACTGTCTGCCAGGCCACCTGGGTGATGCTATCGGGCAATTCGGCCAGCCAGGGGTGGTCCGCGTTGCGGCCGTCGTAGAAGCGCAAGGAGGTATTCACCTGGAGCATGGTTTGGGATGGATCGGTGGGCTGCGCCCGGTCGAGCAGATCGGCCAGGGCCCTGACCGGCATGTCGTCGAAGCGAAAGGCCGGCGCCTGGTCCGCTCGGCCGGCGGGGAAACGGCCGCCGTTCTGAATCATGCCCAGCCAGTCGCTTTCGGTGCGCAGCTCGTGCCGGTCCGCCAGGCGCTGGCTGAGATAGGCCCGGTAGTCGGCCGCTTTGTGCCCCTCCCGGGAGGCCCCCAGCGCCAGGAAGAAATCCCCGATACCCGGGGCCGCGTTGATCTTGCCCAGGACGGGTTGCAACGTGGCCACCAGGTGCTGCTTGCTCTCGTAGGCATCCCAGCTCTCCAGGGGATGCCCCACCGGAACGATCAAATCGGCGGCGGCGGCGGTTTCGTCCAGGCTGCGGGCGAAGACCACCTTAAAAAGATCCTTGCGGGCCATGGCCTGGGTCACGGCGGCGGCGGCCGGCAGACTGTATAGCGGATTGACCTGGTTGAGCAGCAACATTTCCGCGGGCCCCTGGGCCAGCGCCTGCCAGAAGGCCTGGATCTCTGCCCGGGAGGCGGCCAGCTCTACACGGTGGCGTTGATCGAAATCGAGACGCGCGAAGGTCGGATCGAGCAGGGCGTGGAGCATTATACTGGCCAGGTCAACGGCAGCCGAAGCGGCGCCCTGCCCGGCGGTGGCCGTGGGAAGCACCAGCGGACGCTTGGCCGCGCCCAGGCGCTGCAGCAATTTTCGGAAATCAGCTTCGGCCACGCCCGACCGGCGGGCCACTTCCACGGGGCGGAAGCTATCGGTCAACTCGTTAAGGGCGGCTCTGAACGGCACCGGCAGTTCCCTGCCCGGCCCCTTGCCGAGCAGCACCTGCATCAAACCCAGGGCCACTGCGGCTTCACCGCCGGGCCGGCACATCAGCCACTGATCGGCATTGGCCGCCGTAAGCGATCGATAAGGCCCCACATAGACGAAAGTCCCCTTGCGGCCATCGGCCAGGGCATGCATGGCCTTGAACTTGCGGCTGTACTCCACCGGCGAAAGCCAGGTCTCCAGGAAGTCGGCGCCGAAACTGAGGATGAAATCGGCCTGCTCCAGGCGATGGCCGGGCAGCATGGCGTGGCCGAAAGCCTGGGCATAGGCGAACTTCAAGCCTTCATAGGCCAGGGGTTCGAAGATTAGCGGGGCCTGGCCGCGCCAGGCGGAGAGCGTCTCGCTGAACAGGGCCAGCAGGCTGTCGCCCACCACTTCGCTGAGCAGGGCCACGCGCCCCTCGCCCTTGGCGGCGGCCGCGGCCGCCCGCCGGCGGATCAGGTCGGCGGCCTGGTCAAAGGAGATCTCTTCCCAGCGTCCGTCCACCTTGAGCCGGGGCTGGGAAAGGCGATCGGGATGATAAAGCCCCTGCAGGGCGGCCTGCCCCCGGGCGCACAGCTTGCCCCGGTTGACCGGATGCAGGGGATTGCCCTCCAGCTTGACCACCCGGCCTTCGCGGTTCTTGGCCAGCACGCCGCAGCCGGCCGGACACTCCCGGCAGGTGGTGGCATACCAGGTGGCTTCGCCGGTCACCATATCCTCGGGCGCGTGCACCAGGGAATAAAGATGTTTTTCAGGGTGCGCGTTGCAGCCGGCGGCAAAGGCCACGCTGCCCATTCCGGCTGTTTTCAGGAAAGTTCTGCGATCCATGCACCAAACCCATCGATCTGCCCTGTCGGGGCGTAAGGGTTCATTAAGGCGCGCTCGATTTGTAAAAATTTCCACAGAAAGTGGTGGCAAGAAGTAAATGGCGCGCAATGTGAATGCTCAGCAAAAGCAGCCGAGTGATACTCAAGTAGCTAACAGATGCTGCGACATTTTGTCAATTGCGATTCATTTAAGATACTGAAGCGGATTCATCCCTGCAGCGATAGCCCGGCTTCGTGCATCAGCGGCGCCAGGTGCTCCAGGCTCCGGCGGCCGGCCTCTTCGGGCCGATCCACGTAGGGGTATAACTCCAGGCTGATGTCGCGCTGGTATCCCAGGCGGCGCATGGCATCGAAGACCGGTCGATAGTCGATGGCGCCCAAACCGGCGATGAGGTGGTTGTGGGAGCGGTCGGCGGCGATATCTTCGATGTGCATGTGGCCGATCCAGGGAAAAAGTTCTTCCATGGCCGCGGCCGGGTCTTCGCCGGCGCAGTAAAAATGGCCGATGTCGAAATTGACGCCCACGGCGTCGCAACGGATCTCGCGCACGAAGGGCTTGATTTCGGCGGTGCGCTCCATGAGCAGCCGGGGCTCGGGTTCGATGAGCAGTTGCACGCCCAACGCTTCGGCCTTGGGGATCACCTGGTCCAGTCCCTTGTGAAAGAACGCCAGGGCCTCCTTGCGGCTCATGCCCTTTTCCAGGGGGCCGCCGGGGGGCACGGAGATGTTGGCGCAGCCCAGGGTGGCGGCGATCTCCAGGCAGGCCAGGGTGTGCTCCACCCGCATGCGGCGACGGTCCGCTTCGGGCTCGATCCACGACGGCAGGTAGGTGTCGCCCACCGCAAAAAGCGTGAAGCTGTTGAGGTTGGTGGGTTTGAGCTGGTTGGCAGCCAGGCGCGCCTTGACTTCGGCCAGGCGCTCGGGACCGTACTCGGGCGGATAGAGATGGGGCTGGTCGCACATGATCTCCACCCCCTTGAATCCCAGAGCGCCGATTTTATCGAACGAGTCCAGCAACGGAAACTTGGTGAACGCGTTGGTGCTGTAACCGAAAACCATTTTACTTCCTTTCCCCGGAAATCTTTTGGGCCAAATCGTCGAGTGCGGCCAACTGACCTTGGAAGGTCACGGGCGCATGCTCACCGACCGCCTTCTTGAAGTAAAAGCCCAGCTCCGCAATGGGACCGCCGATACCGGCGCGCTTCAATGCTGCCACCCAGCGGGCCAAATCGATGGCCATGGGGGCCGCCAGGATACTATCGCGGCCCTGCAGGTTGAGGCGCAAGCTCATGGGCAGCCCGAAGATGCCCTTGAAATCGATGACGTCCCAGGCCTCCTTGGCATCGCCCCGGGGCGGGTAGTAGTCGATGTGCACCTTGTGGCTGCTCTCGCCGTAGGCCGCGCCCACTGGGTAGCCCAGGATCTCGTCGAGCAGTTGGGTCTTGTTGTGCAGCTTGCCGCAGGCCCGGTCGGGGTCCATCAGATTGCGGCCATCGGCATTGCCCAGGATGTTCAGGCTATACCAGCCGTCCACATACAACGAACGGGCCTTGAGGGCCGAGGCCAACACGACCTTCAGGTAGGTCTGGCCGGTTTTGCCGTCCCGCCCGGCCAAAGGCACGCCTCGCCGCGCGGCTTCCCGGCACACCACCGGAAACTCGACGGTGTTGGGCGAAAAATTCACCACGGGAATATCGCTGAGCACCGCGGCCAGGGTGTAGGCCAAATCGGGCAGCGGCGCCGAAACCTTCAGCATCTCGTCCAGCGTCTCCAGGCGATGCAGTTGGGCGATGTCCCAGGCGGCCGGCAGGAGATTGACCAGCACCGGTCGCGCCGAGGGCCAGCGGGCCAGGAATTGCCGCATGTCGCCTTGGATGGTCTCCACCTGCTCGGCCAGCAGCGCATTTTCGGGCGGCGCCGGTCGGATCTCGATCCGGGCCAGATGCGCGGCATGTTCCCGCCAGAGCGTTTCAGGCAACACGCCATGGCGGCGCAGGGCCTCTTCGATCGGCGTTTGGAGCTTGTCCCAGCCGGCGACGGCGATATGCGCCGGATCGCCGAGGTCGGCAAAGCGCTGGGCCGTGGTCAGCGCCGAGAGGATGGACTCTGGATCTTTGCGCAGTTGGGCCGTGGCCAGGGCCACGGTGGTGCCGATGGCGCCCTTGGCGCCGGCAATCAACATCAGCACAGAGGGCGAGGAGATCGATTCCGAAGGCATGGTGGTTTCATTTCATCATTATATAATATGAGTTATACCGTTGCGGGACTCACCGATATCCTCGTCTCGTCGCATCGCCACGGCCACAGAACTGGGCTACCATAAAGAGCGGCCTTGTATTTGTCAAGGAAGCTGATCGAATCCGTTGTTACGCGCTTTGACGCGCAAAAAAGGCGCCGTCCCGACCGGGAAAGCGGCGCCCTGGCGGTTATAGGAGGACGCTATCCGGCCGTGGGGCCGGAGACAAAGCCTTTGGAGGCCGGGCCGGTGGAGGCCGGCGTGCCGGCGATCTGAGCCAGGTAAACCGGCCCGAGCTCTTTGATGTGGCTGCCGACGTTATCGAAGTAATTGAAATGAATCTGCTCCTCGTCGATGAGGGTTTCGAAGAGTTTCATGCTGGTGCTGTCTCCGTTTTCGCGGCACACCAGCAAAAAACCGTTGTAGACATCGATGGTATTGTCTTCCAGGTCGGCGTCGAAGGGAAAGATGACCTCCACCTTCTGGCCCTTTTTGGTCTTGGCGGCCGGATCGCTGACCGGTTCGCCGTCCAGCTCCTTGATCCGTTCGGCGAGCATTTCGGCGTGGCGCATTTCATCGATGGCGATCAACTTGATTTTGGCCGCCAGTTCGCCGTAGTCCAGGTTGTCCAGGTTGTAGTGCTGGTTCATGTACTGGCTGATGGCGTGCAGCTCCATGGCGCGCGCCAGGTTCAGCACCTCGATGACCTTACTGCGTCTCTCATTTTTGCCTTTCTTGTCCATTGGTGCTCTCCTTCCTTAAGCGTTGTTCATCTATCGATAGGGCCCTATTTCATCGCTTGCCCTTATCGGCCGCACCCCCATGGGGATCGAACGCCAGGGAATTGAAATCGATGTTCCTGGCCGCCGCCTCGATCTCTTCCAGCGGGATCTCGGGCAGTGTCTTGCGGTCGGGCCGCAGGTTTTTGGCGTCGCGCAGATAGACATGCACGATCTCTTGCATGCCGCGCAACGTGTTCCAGTGGACCAGAACGCGTATGCAGCGCGGCAGGCCGTCCGGCACTTGCATTTCATGTCCGCACATCAGGGCCGCGTCATACCAGCCCAATTGGCGTGCCGCCAAAGCGGGATAGGTCGCGTTCAAATCCATGGTCGTGGTGAAAAACACGCTGGCCACATCCTCCGCGACCATCTGGTTGGCCCGCATGATGACGAACAACAGCTCGCGCGTGGCCTCCAGAATGGCTTCGCGGCTGTTCTCCACGGCCGTGGTGGCGCCGCGCACGCCCCGGCAGCGCATGGGGGCCGAATCCGTTTCAGGCTGAGCAGCCTCTTTCATGCTTCACTCTCCGTAACGATCCGCAGCGCCATGCGTGTCGCCTCCTGGCTGAAGTGCTTGCAGCGCGCGATGATGTTGTTGGCCTTGAAAAACTGTTGCCCCTCGGGGGTCGCCAGATCACAGCCGATGAGCTCGCGGCAATTGACCGTGCCGAACGCTTCCTCGAATAGGCCGATCATCTCCCGGACCTTGGCGTAGTTTTTCTCCATGGAACTTGCCGCGTCCGAGCGGCCATAGCAGATATTGATGGCCATGACCGCCCCGCTCACCGCGCCGCAGATGTTGCTGGTGCGGGCCATGCCACCGCAGAAACCGGTGGCGATGCGCGGAATAAGATCAGACCGAATACCTTTGCTTTCAGCCACGGAAAGCAGCACGCTTTCCGCTCAACGCAACCCGGAGTCGAACAGCTCTCCGCTTCGCTTCACAACAGTTTCCATAGACAGATCGGTCTCTCTTTAAGTGGTTCCGAGGGCCGCGGCACACCTCAATAATGCAGCGCACGACGCTGGCCATCGATTTCCACGGTGGTTTTGCTGAAGGTCAGCTTGTTGATGATCTTGCCGTCCTTGAAATGAATGACATCGACGCCGTGGCGCTTCTCCATTTTGCCGGCAAAGGCTTTTTCCGGACAAGGCCATTCCAGGCGCCAGCGGAACAGCACCTTCTGGTCCACTTCGTCGACGAACATTTCTTCTTCGATGAAACGAAAGTTGCCCTGCCCGAACCAGGGTTGCCAGGCCTTGCGCAACTCCTCCCGGCCCACGGCTTTGCCGCCGGTCCAGTTCTCGAAAAGCACGTCGGCATGCATCAGGGATAGAACGCCCTCCAGGTCATGGCGTTCCCAGGCCTGGTTCCACGCTTTCAGGGCCGTCAAAATCTCTGCTCTGGAAAGCTTCATGGCCGTTCTCCTTCTACCGTTTAAGGGTTTGGATATGACGCACGAAATCTTCGGCCGCTTCCGGTCCGGTGACCGCGAAGATCGGCTTGGCCCGGTAGGGTTCCAGATCGGCGCAGGCGGTCAGGCAGCCATGCACCGCCAGGATCAGTTCGGCCGCCGGATCGTCGGCCCGCACCCAGATCACGCCATCGCCCAGGCGGCGCTGGAGCGTTTCCACCAGCGCCACCCGGTCGTAATCGGGTTTGCACCCGCCGCAGTACTTCAGACCGACGGTCACCGCACCGGGCTTATTGCTCATCGATGCCCGAGAGCTTTTTGGCGGCCTTCTTCTTCTCGGCCATGTTGGCCAGCCGGGAGATCATGATGCGCTGGGCCTGGGGCGAGCCGGCCCCGTGCATGGACTCGGTCAGGTAGCCCACGGCCGCCGTGCCCAGGGTCAGGTTCTCGATGAGGCGCAAAATGCGCATGCGGTTCAGGGTGGGCACATCGCAGTTGCCCGCATAGTATTTGTCCAGCCACTTGCCGGTGGTGGGCGACTTGAAATCCTCCTCGGCCGGCATGGTCACCATCAGCCCGCCGGCGATATCCTGGGCCAGGCGCGCGATCTCGTAAGGGAAGCGCGTGACGTTCTGTTTGTGCACGTTGGCCAGCAGCTTGTCCACCACATAGGTGCCGCTGGGCTCCTTGTGACCTTCGCTGGCGCAGGAGATGCAGCCGCAGTAAAGCGTTTCGTTGAGATGGTTCATCTCGATGATCTTGTCCTTGACGTGCGAGGCCCGCTCGGCCCCGTTGTACTCGGCCGCCGTCTGGGAGGCGCCGATGAGCACGTCGCCCACGCCCACCTTGCAGGCGTAGCTCTGGCGGTGGTAGGAGGCGAAATTCTCCACCAGACTGCCGGCGAACTCGTACTCCTTGTACATGAAGACCCGCTCCCAGGGCACGAAGACATTCTCGAAGACCACCAGGGCCTCGTGGCCGCCGAAGAAGGGGTTGCCGCGGTCCAGTTGCCCGGCCTCCAGCTTGCGTGTGTCGCACGACTGGCGGCCCATGATGTAGACGATGCCCTTGGCGTCGCTGGGCAGGGCGAAGCTCACGGCATAATCTTTATCTTCGGCGCGCATGGCGATGGTGGGCATCACGATGATCTCGTGGGAGTTGACCGCGCCGGTCTGGTGGGCCTTGGCCCCGCGCACCACGATGCCCTCCTTGCGCTCTTCGACCACATGCAGGAAGAGATCGGGATCGGCCTGCTGGTGGGGCGCCAGGGCACGGTTGCCTTTGGGATCGGTCATGGCGCCGTCGCACACCAGATCGTGCGCCTGCACGAAGGTCAGATACTCGATGAAGCGCTTGTTGTATTCGGTGCCCTTGGCTTTGTCGATATCGTAGGTGACGATGGACAGGGCATTGAGGGCATCCATGCCCACGCAGCGCTGGAAGCAGCAGCCCGTGGCGCGGCCCATGAGGCGGCCCATCTTGCTCTTCTTGACCAGGTCGTCCACGTTCTGATGGATATGGGTGAAGCGGTTGATGCGTTTGCCGGTGAGGTGCGACTTGACGGTCATGATATCTTCGTACTCGGGGCGCTGGGCCATTTCGTAGGTCTTGGCCACGGCATTCATGGAGGGTCGGATGATGGGATCGTCCACCACGTTTTCCACGCGCTTGCCGAACATGTAAACTTCCAGGTTCAACTTCCGCAAACTCTCTTCGTATTGCTGGGGTGTCATCATGGCGCAAAATACCTTTCTATATGGAATTCGATGAGTTATCGCAGGTGATGGGATCAGGGTCATACTATAGGGGGAAACGAAGCGGCCTGTCAAGCCGGCCGATGGCAGGGCAGCGGCTCTCGCTGAACAGCATTTATCGGGGCCAATGCGCGCACAGCACGTTCAGGTCATGGTCCAATTCACCGGCCACAAATTTCAAGTGCCGCTAATGGTGCGCTCCGGGCGGCCTGGAAACTCGCTGCGCTCAAACAGTCCAGGCCGCTTTTCCTACGCTGCACCAAAGCGGCACTAAAAATATATGGCAATGGTGAATCGGACCATGACCTGAACGCACTGTGACGGTTCACCCAGAATTGCCGATGGTAGGGGCCTATGGCCATACGCCCCTACCATCGGCCGGCATAATTTGATAGGGTTCGCCCCGGCGCAACCATAGACCAACCAGATTGGCGCAACGAAAGGAAACCTCATGACCTACAACACCATCGCCGTGGAAAAACGCAACCACATCGGCCTGCTCTTTTTGAACCGCCCCCAAGTGCTCAACGCCTTGTGCGAAGAGATGAGCCAGGAACTGCTGCACTATCTTGCCGCGGCCGCGGCCGATGACGATCTGCGCGTGCTGATCCTCAGCGGCAAAGGCAGGGCCTTCAGCGCCGGCGCCGATCTGAATATGTTCAAGAGCCGTTATCAAGACTACCGCGAAACCGGCCAAAGCGCGAATGCGGCCCGGGTGGAGTTGCCCCGGGCCTTCATCGGATTTCCCAAACCGATCATCGCGGCCATCAACGGCCCGGCCGTGGGCTTCGGCGCCACCGTGCCGCTGAACTGCGACATCCGCCTGGCCTCCACCCAGGCCAAGATCAGTTTCGCCTTCGCCCGGGTGGGCGTCACCCCCGAGTTCGGCAGCTCCTACTTTCTGCCGCGCCTCATCGGCTACGGCAAAGCCGCCGAATTGGTCTTTAGCGCCAAAATGATCGACGCCCGGGAGGCCCTGGAAATCGGATTGGTCAACAAGGTGGTGGCCCCCGAAGCCTTGCTGGCCGAAGCCGAAGCCCTGGCCGCCCAGATCGCCCGCATGCCCGCCGCCGCTGTCCGCGAAGCCAAAAAGCTGCTGCGCCACGGCGGCCACTCCACCCTCGAGCAGGTGCTCGAATACGAAGCTCTGGTCTTCCAGAGCGCCACCCAGACCCAGGCGCACTACGACGCCGTGTGCCACATCATGGAAGAACTCAGAAAAAAGAATACGAAATAGATTTATAGATTTTATCTATTCGCCTCGACCCATTGCCGGTAACGGCACATACCGGCCAGGGCTTTGACCGCTCTTTCCGGTGACGGAAAGAAGACCCCCTTGTACTTGCAGCCGTCCACCCGATAAAGGGTCTTGGACGCCTCGTCGGTGAGCAGGCTGACGCCCAGCACCGGCTTTTGGTACTTCTCGGTCAGTTGGATGACATGCTGGATGTACTGCATTTCGACCTGGGCCGCCATGGTCTTGAGCTGGTCCAGATCTTCGGGCTTGTAGCCCGGATCGGTCTTGGCGATGGATTTAAGCATCTTGGCGGCCAGGATACGGCGGCCGTGGATGCCGAGGTGGAGTACGGCATCGCAGCCGTCCCACTGCATCAGGGCTTCCATGGCGATTCTGGGGATGTTGGGGTCGTGCTCGCCCACGATGTCGGCCGGATTACCGCGACTCCAGTAGTCGGGAAGCATTTGGTCGAGCCGCTGGACGATATCTTCCGAAAGCGGCGGCAGCACCAGGCCGTTTTCCACGCACAGGTCGGTGGTGACCACGCCCCAACCGCCGCCCAGGGTCATGATGGCCACGCGGTTGCCCTTGGGCAGCGGCAGCGACGAGAAGACGGCGGAGAGATCGAGCATTTCGATGGGCTGCTTGACCTGGATGATGCCGGCCTGGCGGCAGGCGGCCTCGAAGATGCGGAAATCGGAGGCCAGGGCGCCGGTATGACTGGAGGCCGCTCGGCCGCCTTCGGACGTTCGGCCGCCTTTGAGCACCACCACCGGCTTCTGCTTGGACACCCGGCGGGCGCTCTCGAAGAAGCGCCGGCCGTCTTTAACGCTTTCGATGTAGAGCACCACGGTACGGGTCAACTCGTCGGCTTCGAAGGCTTCCATGTAATCTTCCAGGGTCACCATGGCTTCGTTGCCCGAGCCGGAGAAGGCGCGGATGCCGATATCCTGCTGTTCGGCAAAGGCCAGCAGTTGGGTGCCCATGTTGCCCGATTGAGAGACCAGCGACGTCGAGCCGGGCCTGGGGTAGACATGCACGCCGCAGCAGAAGAAGTCGATGTGCGGGTTGCAAATGCCCATGGTGTTGGGCCCGAAGATCAGGATGCCGGCCTCGCGGGCGGCAGCCACCACCTCGTCTTCCAGCTTACGGCCCTGCTCGCCGATTTCGCGGAACCCGGACGATATCAGCAGCATGGCTTTGACCTTTTTTTGCCGCAGCAGCGGAATTTGCGCCTTGACCTTGGCCGCCGGAATCATGACCACGGCCAGATCGATGTCTGCGTCGATATCGCTCAGCGAACGGTAAGCGTCCCGCCCGATGACCTGCCCGCCCTTGGGGTTCACCAGGTAGACCGCACCTTGATAGCCCCGATTGAGCAGGTTGGTGGGGATCATGTGTCCCCACTTGGAAATCGTTCCCGAGGCCCCGATGAAGACCACCGACTCGGGGTAGTAGCAGGATCGTAAGGTGGCGCGGTTGACCTCGTCGCGCTTGATCGGCACGGCACTGGCTTGGCCGGTGACGATCAGGGCATCCACCGCCACCGGCCGTCCGTCGGGCTGGATAATCACCGGGTTGATGTCGATCTCCTTGATCTGGGGAAACTCAATGGCCAGATCGGAGAGGCCCTGCAGAGTTTTACGCAGGGCCGCCATGTCCACGGCCGCCTCGCCCCGGAAGGCGCCCAGCATTTTCTGGGAGCGGATCTCGGCGAACATGGCCTCGATATCCGCGGGGGTCAACGGCGCCACTTTGAAGACCGCATCGTTCAGCGCTTCGGTGAAGATACCGCCCAGGCCGAACATGACCACCGGCCCGAAGAGCGGGTCGCGGAAAAGGCCGGCCACGAACTCCCGCTGGCCTTGAATCTTGGGCTGCACCAGAAAGGCGTCGATGGGAAACGGGGTGCTGCGCGCCATGCGCTGGGCGGCAGCCAGCACCTCGGCCTCGCTTTTCAAGCCGACCGCCACCAACCCGGCTTCGGTCTTGTGCAGGATCTGCGTGCCGACGGCCTTGAGGACTACCGGGAATCCGATCTCCCGGGCCGCCTGGGCGGCGGATTCGGGATCGGCCGCCCGGGCCTCGGGGACCACGGGCACCCCGCAGCCACTCAGGATGTATTTGGCGTCGTCTTCGCAAATGACACGGGCACCGCTGGCGATGCTGGCTTCGATGAGGCGTTGGACATTGGGTTCGTTTTTCATGTTTTGGCACCATTAAATATGATCGTTGAGATGTTGTGGGTGATGGCCTGAGCATCGAGCTCCCTGAAAAAGATGATCTCTCCGAGACAAGCATGCTCGATGGCCCCCAAAATTATTTTTCGGAGAATCCTGGGATCCGTATCCCTTTTGATTTCGCCTTTTTGAATCCCTTCCTGGATGATCGTAAGAATATTCGCGGCGTAGGCCCTGACCATTTCATAGGCTTCGGAGCTGAAGTAATCGGGCGAATTACGGACTTCCAGCAACAGGATGCGCGCGAAAACACGATTGGTGGTGTAGTACTCGATGCTCGACCGAATGACGATTTCCAGCTTTTCGATGGCCGAGTTCCGCTCAGCGATACGCGCCAACACCGTTTGGTTGAATCGCACGAAGAGTTCGGTGAGCACCTGGTAGAGCAGCTCTTTTTTGCTTTTGAAATATTTATAGATGAGCCCTTCGGTGACGCCCGCCATGACGGCGATTTCAGCCGTGGTCACCGAATGAAAATCTTTGGTCCACATCAGCCGGATCAGGGCTTCGATGATTTTTTGCCGTCCCGGCGGGTTGGTATGGCCTTTGTGTTTCATGCCCAGCGCTCGAATGGGGTAGTTGCAAATATTGGTGAGTAATACTTACTCACGCTTCGAATGTCAAGCCCATAGTGCCCCGACGGTGTCTGCAGCGCCAATGACATGAAGCGCCTTCAAAAATTATTTTATAATCACAGTTTGAAAAAGACACTAAATAATCGCGGTTAAGGAACCGATAACACTTTTGTCGGGCACTGTCTGACGGGTGTGCAAATAATCATGGGATTCAAGGGAAACCGATGAAGCTTCTTTCGAATAAAAAACTGGGAACCAAAATAACCGCCAACACCCTGATCATGCTGCTTGTGGTCAGTATCGTCTCGACCGTTGCGGTTTCGATGATCATCCAGCGCCAGAACCGCACCTTGATTCAGAAGGCCATGGCCAACTCCACGGCCACGCTGCGGTATACCTTGATGGAACGCCAGGAGGCGGTTCTGGCCGCCGGCCGGCAGATGATTTCCATCAACCGCATGGGCGAGAATCTGAACTATCTGGCGGAAAACAAGACCGCGGCCTTTACCGGCGGTATTACCCAGGATGCTTTCAACGAGCTGATCGATGCCGTTTTTCGTGCCGCTTCGGGCCAAAAGCTGTGGAAAGTGATGGCCTACGACGTGGACGGCCACTTGATGGCCTTTGCCGCCCAGGAGGGGCAGCAGGGGTATCGGGTGGGCTTCATCGAGAACGACAATCTGCGCCACGGCGTGATCACCGGCGCTCAAAATGCCTTGGAAAGCCAGTTGCAGATGGTGCCGGCCGCAGAGAACCGCTGGGCAACCGAGAGTTACGCCGGCGTTTCGAGCCTGAGCGAGTCGGTGGGGTTTCAGACCACCGAGGGCCAACTCTGCCTTAAAATCACGCTTCCGGTTCTCACCGAAACCTACAACCAGGAGACGCAAAAGGTGGAGCCCAAGGTGGTGGGCGCGGCCATCCTTCTATACAGCCTGGATGCGGAGTTCGCCGCCTGGATCCAACGGCTCACCGGGACCACCGTGGTCGTCTTTTCCGGCGACGCCTACAGCGCCGGCGATCTGGAGGGATACCAAACCATCGACAGCACCCATTTTCGCCGGCCCGGCGTGGGGTTCGCCTCGTTGAAAAACGCCGCGAGCCTCTTTTCCACCATAACCGTCGCGGGGCAGAGCTACTTTCAAACCGCGATGCCGTTGTTCGGCGAAGGCGGCTACTGCGGCGCCGTGGCGCTGTTGCAGCCCGATGCCGTGGCCAAAGCCAACAACCGCCAGATGATTCTGGTGCTTTGTGCGGTGGGCCTGGGGTGCATGCTGCTGGCGGCGCCCCTGACCTGGCTGCAATCCCGGACCATCGTGCGGCCGGTGAGCGATATGGTGGCAAGGCTCAGGGATATTGCCGAGGGCGAGGCGGATCTGACCCAACGGCTGAAAATTCATTCGACCGATGAGCTCGGTCAGCTCGGGCAGTGGTTCAACCAGTTCCTCGACCGGCTCCAGGCCACCATCATTCAGGTCAAAGACAACGCCATCAAGCTCAAGAATGCCTCGACGCACCTCACCGGCATTGCCGATGCCCTGGCCGGCGGCGCCGAAAAAGCGGCCCAGGAGACGGTCAGCGTCTCCGGATCGTCGGCGCAGCTCAGCGAGAACATGACCTCCATTGCCGCCTCCATGGAGCAGGCTTCCACCAACGTCAATATGGTGGCCTCGGCCGCCGAAGAGATGTCCAGCACGATCAACGAGATTACCCAGAACGCCTCCAAGGCGCGGGTCATCACGGGAGATGCCGTCAGCCAGGCCGAAAACGCGTCGTCCCAGGTTGGGGAACTGGGGGGCTCGGCCCAGGAGATCGGCAAGGTGATCGAAACCATCACGGAGATCTCCGAGCAGGTCAACCTGCTGGCGCTGAATGCCACCATCGAGGCGGCCCGGGCCGGCGATGCCGGCAAGGGCTTTGCCGTGGTGGCCAACGAGATCAAGGAGCTGGCCCGGCAGACGGCCGAGGCGACCCAGGAGATCAAACAGCGGGTGGATGGGATTCAGCGCTCGACCAGCGGCACGGTGGACCAGATCGCCAAGATCACCCGTGTGGTCAAAGACATCAACGAACATGTCGTGGTGATCGCCTCGGCCGTGGAAGAGCAATCGGCCACGACCCAAAGCATCGCGGACAATGTCTCCCAGGCGGCCCGGGGCATTACCGACGTCAACGGCCACGTGGCTGCGAGCTCCCAGGTATCGAGCGATATCGCCAAGCAGATCGGCCTGGTGACACACTCGGCCAACGATCTGTCCCAGAGCAGCGCCCAGGTGAACCTGAACTCCAAGGATTTATCGACCCTGGCCGAAGAACTCGACCGTTTGGTGGGCATGTTCAAGGTGCGCGCGGAGGCTTGAGCCCCCGCGCGAATTTAAACTTCCAGCCACTCCTTGCGGACGGCTTGATTCTTCTTGATGTCTTCGGGCGTGCCCTCGTACACGATGTGGCCGTGGCCCATGATGTAGAGCCGCTGGGAGATCTTCAGGGCAATGCTCAGCTTCTGCTCCACCAGCAGCACGGAAATGCCCCGGCGGGCGATCTCTTCGATCAGGCGGCCCACCTGTTCGACCATCATGGGCGCCAACCCCTCGGTGGGCTCGTCGATCATGATGAAATCCGGGTCACCCATCAGCGTTCGACAGATGGTCAGCATCTGCTTCTCGCCGCCGGAGATTAAGCCGCCGTGAACATTGGAGCGCTCGCCCAGGCGCGGGAAGATCGTGAAGACATCTTCGACGCGCCAGCGGCCTTTCTGCTTGCGGCCCTTCATGCCCAGTTGCAGATTCTGCAAGACCGTCAAACCCGGAAAGATCCAACGATCCTCGGGCACGAAGCCGATCCCTTTACGGGCGATATCGTGGGCCTTGAGCCCGGCGATCTGCTTGCCCTTGTACAGGATAGAGCCCTGGGGCGGCACCAGCCCCATGATGGTCATACAAGTCGTCGAGCGCCCCACCCCGTTGCGGCCCAGCAAACTGACGATCTCGCCCTCTTTCACGTTCAAGTTGACGCCCTGTAGAATATGGCTGCGGCCGTAGTAGGCGTGTAGATCCTTGACCTCGAGCATTTAATCGATCTCCTTCCCTAAATAAGCTTCCTGGACCTGGGCATTTTGACGGATCTTTTCGGGGGTGTCCGTGGCCACCACCTGGCCGTAGACCAGAACGGAGATGCGATCGGCCAGGCCGAAGACCACGCTCATGTCGTGTTCGACCACCAGCAGGGTCTTGCCATCGGTCACCGTGCGGATCAAGTCTACGGCATGGGCGGTTTCGCTCAGGCTCATGCCGGCCGTGGGTTCGTCCAGCAGAATCACGTCGGCGTCGCCGGCGATGGTGATGCCGATCTCCAGTGCGCGCTGCTCGGCATAGGCCAGCAGGCCGGCCGGAATCGCCCGGCGATCGGCCAGGCGGATGCGCTCCAGGATCTCTTCGGCTTTGGCATTGACCTTCTTCAGGTTGCCGACCATATGCCAGAACGAATGGCGGTATCCCATGGGCCAGAGCAGGGCGCAGCGGATGTTTTCAAAAACCGTCATTTTGGGAAAGATATTGGTGACCTGAAAGCTGCGACTCAGTCCCCGCCGGTTGATCAGGTGAGGGGCCAGGTTGGTGACGATCTGGCCGTTGAGTTCGATGTAGCCCGAACTGACCGGATAAAAGCCGCTGATCAGATTGAACAGCGTCGATTTGCCGGCGCCGTTGGGTCCGATCACGGCATGGCGCTCACCCTTGAGCACCTCCAGATGAAGCCCGTTGATGATTTTACTGCTGCCGAAGCTCTTGTGGACATCTACGATTTTAAGTGCTGTGGCGGTCATCTATCGGCCCCCCTTCATCGCTTGGGTCACTTCATTCCAGCTTTCGCCCACCCGGCGGCTCGTCTTGCGGAAGGCCAAAAAGCCCGCAACGATCAAGGCGAAGGCCAGGGTCCAGGCCCAGGGGGAACTGGCGTTAAAGGCGATGCCGAAGAGCTCCAACGGGTCGTCCGGATTGATGCTCAGGGAGAGATGATAGTTGATCTCCACCAGAATCATGAGCCCCGTGAACAACACCAGCAGGGGCCCCAGCGCCACCAGGTAGGCCGGCAGCAGCCGCTTGAGCAGGCCGGCTTTCCACACCGGCTCATGGATCATGAGCAGGCCGGCGATCCCGTTGGGCGCCCAGAGCACCATCATCACGAAGAGCAGACCGAAGTAGAGCAGCCAGGCGTGGGTGACGCCGGCCAGGGATTGTTGCATCATGGTCACCAGCACCGCCCCGAGGATCGGTCCGAAGAAATGGCCGATGCCGCCGATGTAGGTCATCATCAACACGATCCCCGAGGACTGGGCCCCCACGGTCTCGGCGGTGATGATCTCGTAGTTGATGGCGAACAGGCCGCCGGCCACCCCCGCGAAAAAAGCCGCCAGGGTGAACTGGATCGTGCGCACCTGGCGCGGGTTGTAGCCGATAAAGGCGGCGCGCTCGGGGTTGTCGCGCACGGCGTTGGCCACGCGGCCCAGGGGGGTTTTCGTCAGCAGGTACATCAGAAACACGCTGAGCAGCATCCAGCAGGCGATGAGGTAGTACACCTCGATCGACTTGCCGAACTTGAAGCCGGTCAGGGTCAGCTTGACCATGCGGTTGCTGGCGATGCCCTCTTCGCCGCCGAAAAAGCTGGGCAGCATCAGGGCGCTGGCGGCGATCAGCTCGCCGATACCCAAGGAGATCAAGGCAAAGGTGGTGCCGGCCCGGTCGGTGGAGAGCCAGCCGAAGAGCACGCCGGCCAGGATACCGGCCAATCCGCCGACCAGCGGCAAAAGTTCCAGCGGCAGCGGCAGCGTGCCGCCACCGATCTTTTCCAGCCCATGCATGGCCAGAAAACCGCCCATACCTAGATAAACCGCGTGCCCGAAGGAAAGCATGCCGCCCTGACCGAGCAGCATATTATAAGACAGGGCGAAGATGATGGAGATGCCCATCTGGCTGAGCAGCGAAATGGAAAAACTGGACTTGAAGATAAACGGCAGAACGCCGCAAAGGATGATTCCGGTCACCCAGATGCCGTAACGTCGCAGTAGAATCAACATGTTGTTATAACTTCCTTTTGCTCGTTGGCGTGGATCACGACTCGCGTTTGCCCATGAGCCCCTTGGGGCGGAACATAAGCATCAGCACCATGAACAGATAGGGCAGGATCGGGCCGGTGTGAGACAACTGGATGCGTTCCACATCCCGCAGCAAGCCGCTGACCTCCCCGTGGATGCCCACCAGGGCGAGCAAATCGAACAGCGAGTACTCCAGCCCCGCGGCGAAGGTCTGAATGGCGGCCAATAGCAGGGAAGCCACGAAGGCGCCGGTCAACGAGCCCATGCCGCCCACGACGATGACCACGAAGACAATCGGTCCCAGGGTGGCGGCCATGGCCGGCTCCGTGACCAGAAAGATGCCGCCGATAACCCCCGCAATGCCCGCCAGGGCCGAACCGCCGCCGAAGACCAGCATGAACACCATGGGCACATTGTGGCCCAGGGCACTCACCCCCTGGGGATGGGTCAGGGCCGCCTGGATGATCAGCCCGATGCGGGTGCGCGTCAACACCATGTAGAGCGCCACGAAGATGCCCACCGAGACCAGCAGCATGAACATGCGGTAAGCTGAAAATTCGGTGCTGAAAAGGGTGAAAAGCGGAAAGTCGAGGATTTTGGGAATCGGGTAGGTCATGGCGTTACGCCCCCAGATGAGGTTGACGCCCTCCTCGATGATAAAGGCCAGCCCCACGGTGAAGAGCAGTTCGGCCACGTGGCCGTACTTGTGTACGGTGCGCAGGCCGTAGCGCTCCACCAGGGCGCCCAGGCCGCCCACCAGTAAGGGTGCGATCAGCAAGGCCGGCCAGAAGCCGACGGCCTGGCTGATTTGATAGCCGAAGTAGGCTCCCAGCATGTAAAAGCTGGCATGGGCGAAGTTGAGCACGCCCATCATGCTGAAGATCAGCGTCAGGCCGCTGGAGAGCATGAAAAGCAGCATGCCCAGGACCAGGCTGTTGAGGACTGAGAAGAGTAGATATTCGACCATGGTTTCACTTATCTCGACAATAGAAGTTTGGATGGAATGGGAGCATCATCGACCGATTCTGTCCATCGAAGGCCGGGGCGACCCTGTGGGGCCGCCCCGGCCTGTTGCGCTGATCATGGCCGCGTTGCACACGCTCCGCGCGACCGGGAGCCGACGGCCGGCCCTTACTTCTCCGGACGCGTCATCTTGCAGGTGGATGGCATGGCGGTGTCGGCGGCTTCGATGCGTGTTACCGTTTTGGTGCCGATGCCGGTGTTTTCCGAGTCGTATTTGACCTTGCCCTCGCCGGCCTTGGCGTAAACGTTAATATAGAGCGGTTGAATCAGTTGATGATCTTCGGCGCGCATGGTCACCTTGCCGTAATCCGTCTGGTATTCCATGCCCTCCAACGCAAAGGCGATATCCTTGGCCTTGGCGCTGCCGGCCTTGTCGATGGCCGCGGCCAGCATCTCTATGGTGGTGCGGATGCGGCCGTAGTAGTAAGGCACATCGCCGTTGTAGGAGTACTTTTCATGGTAGCCCTTGTAGAATTTCTCGTCCTCGGGCTTGTTCTCTTCCACGCTCAGGTTCGCGTGCCACTCGGTGACGGAGTTGAGCATGCCGATACCCGCTTCGCCGATGCCCTTGAAGGTTCCCAGGCCGCTGCCATAGAAGGTGTAGTACTGGACTTTCAGGCCGGCGGCCTTGCTGGCTTTGACGAGCAGTTGCATGTCCGCCCCCCAGTTGCCGGTGATGACCGTATCGGCGCCGGAGGCTTGAATCTTGGCCACGTAGGGAGAGAAGTCTTTGACTTTACCCAAGGGCGTAAAGGTGTCGCCGACGATCTCGATATCCGGCCGTTTCTCCTTGAGCATGGCCTTGGACGCATCGCTCACCGCGTGACCGAACACGTAGTCCTGGTTGATCAGGTAGATCTTCTTTATTTCCTTTCGACCCTTGATGTAGTTGGTGATGGCCGCGATCTTCATGTCCACGTGGGCATCGAAGCGGAAGTGCCAGAAGCTGCACAGCTCGTTGGTGAAGGCCGGGGTCACGGCCGCATAGTTCAGATAGATGACTTGATTGTCGGGGTCGCGCTCGTTGTGCTTGTTGAGGGCCTCGATCAAGGCGCCGGCCACGCTGGAACCGTTGCCCTGGGTGATAATGCGGATGCCCTGGTCGATGGCGCTTTTCAACTGGATCAGCGAATCCTGGGGGCTGGTTTTGTTGTCGAAGGGAACGACTTCCAGCTTCTTGCCGCCCAGCACGCCGCCCTTGGCGTTGATCAATTCGACGTTGTACTGGAAATGCCGGTAACCGGCATCGCCCACGCCGGCGAAGGCGCCGGAGAGCGGGTCGATGTAGGCGATTTTAATGGTATCCGCGGCCATCACGGGCGCGGCAATCAACAGCACTAGGGCCAAGGTAGTCAAAACAGCGTACAATTTCTTGAGCATGGTATCCCCTCCTGTTTGATGGTTGTGTTAGCGGAGCACCCCAAGGGGCTGCTCGCCGGATATCGACATGGGTGGCCGAAAACCTGGATGAGTTTGCGGGAATAGGAACGCGGTAACAGGGTCTGGCTCGAAGATAAGGCGCATGGCGATTAACATATATCCGTAAGTCCCCACGATCACCTCCAAGTTGCAAAGCCGACGACAGTAACAGAAAAGCACACAAGCCGATTGTTTTCAAGTTCAATCTCTGACGCATATTCAGAGCGGTCGGGCCATGGCCCCATCGGCCGCCCTCATTTCGAACTCTGGATGACGCCTTTGATCGTGCCACTTTTAAGGTCCACCAAGCCCTCCTCGCAAATCCGGCAGTAGGGAATAGCGGCGCCGGTTAAGGTGGCCAGGGTCAAGATGGGGTCAGGCAGTGTAACCCCCAGCGCTTTGGCGGTCGTGTCGATTATCTGAAGCTGCCCGGCGACCGCCTCCATGGGCAGATCGGCCATCAGGCCCAACACCGGCAGGGCCAGTTCGGCCAGGATGGTGCCTGCCTGGGCCACCACCAGGCCGCCTTGCAGCTCCCGGATACGGTTGATACACAATGCCATGTCGCCGTCATCGGCCCCCACGACGATCAGGTTGGCGGTGTCCCAGGCAGCGCTGCTGGCCATGGCGCCGGAACGCAAACCGAACCCGCGGATCAGACCGGTAAAAGCGCGGCCGGGGGTCAGACGGCGGTCGATGGCGGCCACTTTAAGCACGTCCCGCTCGGGCATGGCTTCGATGCACCCGTTGCGCACAGGCAGTGTAAGCACCTCTTCGCGGGTCACCAGGTCCGTGACCATTTGGATGGCCGCCGCCTCCACCGTGGCGCCGCTGCGCAGGGCCCGGATGGTGAAGTCTTCGGCCCTCATGGGTTCGGTCAAACGAATGGTCTGGCGGCTTTGGGGCCTGAAGCGATGCTCCCGGGGCGGTACGGTCAGGCGCCCCTCGCGGGCGATGATGCGGCCATTGCTCACCACCAGTTCGGGCGCGATGCGGCCAATCTCCGGGATCAGCACCCAATCGGCCAAACGACCCGGTGCCAGCGCTCCCACCAAATGATCGATGCCGAAGTGTTCGGCCACATTGAGCGTGGCCATCTGGATGGCCGTCATGGGCGCAAAGCCATAGTCGATGGCCTTTTGCACCACCTGCTCCATGTAGCCTTCGCTGATCAGGCTGCGAGGGTCCACGCCATCGGAAACCACCGTCAGGCGGCGCAGATCCACCCCCATCTCGCGGATGGCGGCAATGGCCGCCAGATCCCGGCGCACATTGCCCTCGCGGGCCATCACGTGCATGCCAAGGCGCAAGCGGGCCAGGGCCTCTTCGGCGGTGATGGGCTCGTGGCATGAGGAGATGCCCAAAGCGGCGTAAGCGGCCAGCTTGCCGTTGCGAGCGCCGGCCGAGTGACCCTCCAGCTTCTTGCCCGCGGCCAGCGTGGCCCGCATGGCCGGCAGCAACTGCCAGGGGGTCCGCAACACGCCCTGCCAGTAGGATTCGCCCAACCCCAGAATATCTTCCCGGGCCAGCAGCCGGCCCAGATCGTCGGGATCGACACCCAGCAGACGCGGGCTGTTGGAAACCATGGCCGGTGCCGTGGCCACAATCTTGATGGGCTGATCGGCCAGGCTGTCCAGGAAATCGACGACACCGTCATAACCGGCCACAGCATAGGGTTCCAAAGTCTCGGTCACCACCAGAGTCGTCCCGCGCGGCGCCGCGAAGCGCACGAATTCAGCAATACCGCCGAAGCTGGCCAAGTGATTGTGACCGTCGATCAGGCCTGGAATCACGACCTTGCCGGCGGCATCGATGACCTCCGTGGCCGGGCCGAGCATGCCTGCCCGCAGATCACCGGTATAGGCGATCCAGTGGTCGTGGGTGACGATGGCCTGGTCTTCGAGCAGTTCACCGGTATAAACATTGGCCAAGCGCGCATGAATGATGGCCAATGTTCCCGGCCGGCCACCGAGGGCGATTTGGGTCAGGGCGTGAGCGTCCCGGGCGTTTGAAGCTGAGATCTGGAACGGATGGATCATGGTCGCGGTCCGGCTCCTCTACCTAAACGCAAATGGCATCTACCGTTTTTCAGTGAAATACACCCTACCAGCACCCCGGGTTGCTGTAAACTAAAAAATTGCAACATCGTTCGGTTATGCCGAATATTTGCACGGTTTGCACGTTGACACGCCGCCGGCCATCTGCCATACTCTGCGATCCTGCGTTCGGCGGCAAACCATGCGCCACCGGACATTTTTCGATTGCCCATCCAGAAATGAAACATTTTTGTCGGGTGCAAGTCGGGCGAAAATAGCCATTTGTGGTTGGACACGCACTAACCGAAAGTTTGGCATTCAACCCGCATGATGACATGCACCCAAAGGGAGGAGACCAGGCCATGCCAAAGGTCGTTTTTGAAAGCCTCGATGCGCTGCGCGCAAAAATCGGCCAGGAGGTCGCCCTGGGCGACTGGATGACCGTCACCCAAGAACAGATCAATCTCTTCGCCGACGCCACCGGCGACCATCAATGGATTCACCTGGACACCCAGCGCGCGGCGGCCGAATCGCCCTATGGCACCACCATCGCCCACGGCTTTCTCACATTGTCCCTGCTGCCGCGCCTGATGGCCGACGCCGTGCAACTGCCCAAGGCCAAAATGTCGGTCAACTACGGTCTGAACCGGGTGCGTTTCGCGGCCCCCGTGCCCGCCGGCAAACGGGTCCGCGCCCGGATCACCTTGCTGGGCATCGAAGAGGTCAAGGGCGGTGTGCAGATGAACTGGAAAACACAGATCGAGGTGGAGGGCAACGAAAAGCCGGCCTGCATCGCCGAGACCCTCGCCCGGCACTACACGGCGTAACCACCGGCCAAGGTCCGCCGGGAAACAAACACCGTAAATCTTCTATTTGGAGAGCTGGATGGATGCGTCGATTCGCAAGCTGATCGAAGAGAAGATGGCCATGCCGGTCGTCGAAGGCGAAGACAAACGCTGCACGCTCAAAGAGGCCATCGCACGGCACGTGCAGCCCAAGATGGCCCTGCACTTCACGGCCGGCGTGGGCGCGCTGGTTTACGAGCTGGTGCGCGCCTTCTGGGAACGGCAGCCGGAATTTACCGTCATTGCCCCCTCGCTGAACCTGCACCTGGTGGCCCTGGTCAAGAACCGCATCGCGACCAAGGTGCTCACCAGCTTCGCCGGCATCAATTACCCCAGTCCACGGCCCTGTCCGGTGATCCAAAATGCGATCGCCACCGGCGCCATCCAACTGGAAAGCTGGACCATGCGCACCATCCCCCAGCGCTTGCTGGCCGGGGCTTTCGGCTGGGACTTCATGCCCACCCACTCCCTGATCGGCAGCAGCATGGCCGAAGAGAACAAGGATGCCTTCAAGGTCATCGACAACCCCTTCAGCGCAGAGGGCCAAATCGGATTGCTCAAGGCCTTGCGGCCGGACATCACCCTGGTGCATGGCGCCGTGGCCGATGCCAGCGGCAACACCATCCTCACCTATCCCCTGGCCGGCGATGCCTATGGCGCCTGGGCTGCCACCAAGGGGGTCATCGTCAGCGTGGAGAAGATCGTCTCCACGGAATTCATCCGCAAGCACGCCCACCTGGTGCGCATCCCGGCCTACTCCGTGCTGGCCGTGGTCGAAGCGCCCTTCGGCGCACACCCCATCGGCGTGATGCAGCACGGCCTGCCCGAGTTCGAGCCTCATGCCTACTTCCCGGATTACGACTTCATGACCATGGTCAACGAAGCCACCAAGGACGAGGCGGCCTTTGAGCGCTTCGTCCAGGAGTGGATTCTCTCGGTGCGCGACCACGACGACTACCTCTCCCGGTTGGGCAACGAACGCATGCTCTACCTCAAGGGCAAGGCCGCGGTGGATGCCTGGTTGCCCGAGACCGTGGCCGAGTCGGCCCGGGTGGATTTCAGCCGCGCGCCCAACGCCATCGAACGCCTGGTGCTGGCCGCCGGCCGGGTGATTGCCGAACGTTGCAAGGAGAAGGGTTTCAAAAACCTGCTGGCCGGCATCGGTCTCTCCAACCTGGCCGCCTGGCTGGCGGCCTATGCGCTCAAGGGCTCGCCCCAGGAGGTCGATTTGATCGCCGAGATCGGCATGTACGGGTATCTGCCGCGCACCTCGGACCCGGCGGTCTTCAGCTTCCACAACATGCACGCCTGTAAAATGCTCGCCAACATCGAAACGGCCCTGGGCTTCAATGTGGGCGGCGCCACCAACCGCTGCCTGGGCATACTGGGCGCGGGCATGATCGATGCCCACGGCAATGCCAACTCCACCAAGATCTCGGACAAGATCTACCTGGTGGGTTCGGGCGGGGCCAACGACATCGCCTCCACCAACCAGGAGTCGCTGGTGGTCATGAATGCCGGCCGGCACCGCCTGGTGGAAAAAGTGCCCTACATCACCTACCCCGGCCACAAGGTGCGCACCCTGGTCACCGATGTGGGCCTCTTCGAGAAGCTGGCGGACCGTGACACCTTTACGCTGACCGCCTACCTGCCCGCCGATCCGGCCGAGACCGAGGCCCAGTGCCTGGAAAGAGTCAAGGACAATGTCGGGTGGAAGCTGGAGACGGCGCCCACCTTAAAGCGCTTGACGCTGGGACGCAAAGAAGACTTGACGCTGCTGCGGCTGTTCGATCCGCGAGGATATTACATCGGGGGGAAATAGACCCATGGCCACCCTTCAGGAGCATATCCAATCTTCGCGCCGCGGCGGCTGCCTGGAATTCTTCATCGAAACGCGCGGCCCGGAGAAAGTCGTCAGCCGCATGCCCATCCGGGCCGGCATGTTAAACCCGTTTGGCCTGGTGCAGGCCGGCGCCTTGGTCTGGCTGGCGGATGTTACGGCTTCCATCTTGGTCCTGGAATCGCTGCCGGCCGAGGTGCGTGGCCAGAACTTTCCCCTGGCCATCGATCTGCACACCTCGCTCTTCGGTAATCAAAAGGAGGGGGATATCTTCGCCGAATCCACCTTCGTACGCCGGGGCCGGCGCGTCAGCGTGATCCGCACGCGCATCCTGGGCAGTACCGACAAACTGCTGGCCGAAGTGACCAGCACCCATGTGCCGGCGGGCTGACATTACGAAACCCATCACCATCCTGACAGGCTCGTCACGCCTTGGGCCTTGTACTTTTCCTGGCCGGAATCCCGGCCAGCGCCTTGGCCAGCTTGATCTTCTCGTCCAACTTGCCTTCGCGCAGAATCATGATGCGCTGGGCCTGGGGCGAGCCGGCGCCGTGCATGGACTCGACCATGGCCGTGCCGCCGGTCATGGCCTCGATGAGCCGGCCGATTTTGATGCGCTCCTTGACCGGAATCTCCGCCACACCCGAGAAGTACTTCTGCACCAGATGACCCACCTCGGCACTTTCCAGGTCGTACTCGCTGGGCAGGGTGGCGATGAAGCCGCCGGCGATGTCCACGGCCAGCCGGGCCACCTCGAAGTGAAAGCGCGTCACGTTGTGCTTGCACACGTTGGCCAGCATGGTATCCACCAGGTAGGCGCCCGAAGGGGTCGGCCGGCCTTCGGCCGAGCAGGCGATGGACGAACTGTAAAGGGTCTCGCTCAGATGGATCATCTCGGTGATCTTGTCCTTGACGTGCGACCCCTGGCCCGCCCCCTGGATCTGGGCCAGGTAGCTCACCGCGCCGGTGAGCACGTCCATCAAACCGGTCTTGCAGGCACCGTAGTTGGCGCGGTGATGGGCGGCGAAGCGGTAAACCAGCAGGCCGGCGAATTCGGTCTGGCCCTCCATGAAGATCTTCTCGTTGGGCACGAAGACATCCTCGAAGGCGATCACGGCCTCGCCGCCCACGGCGCCGAAACGCGGCTTGCCCACATCGATGCGCTCCAACTGGTCGCGGCGGTCGTCCCCGGCCTGGCGCCCGAAGATCAGCGTGATGCCCGGGGCGTCGATGGGGATGGCACAGACGATGGCATAGGCCTTGGACTGGGCGTCCAGGGCCGTGGTGGGCATCACCAGGATCTCGTGGGAGTTGACCGCGCCGGTCATGTGCAGCTTGGCCCCCCGGATCACGACCCCGTCCGGACGCCGTTCGACCACGTGCACATACTGGTCGGGATCGCTCTGCTGGGCCGGAGTCTTGGAGCGATCGCCCTTGGGATCGGTCATGGCGCCGACCACCATCTTGTTTTCGTCCTGAATCCCGGTCAGCCAGCGCTTGAAGCGTTCATGATAATCGGTCTTGTACTTCTGGTCGATCTCGTAAGTCACCGAATAGGCGGCGTTGATGCCGTCGAACCCCACGCAGCGCTGGAAGCAGGTGCCGGTCTTCTGGCCCAGCACGCGCAGCAGCTTGATTTTCTTGATCAAGTCTTCCATGCTCTGGTGCACGTGGGTGAAGCGGCTGATCGTGCGGCCGCTGAGATGCGAGACCGCCGTGGCCAGCTCCTTATGCTTCGCCTGATTGGCCAAAGCATAGGTCATGGCCGCCGCCCGCACGTGGGGCGCCGTGGCCGGATGGCGCGTCACATCCTCGATCTGTTTTCCCTTGTAGAAAATACGGGGAGATAACTTGCGTAAACTTTCGATGTACTCGGCACCATTTTTGAGTTTCATAGACTCCTCCCGAAACCTGTTTTCATGACGGCATTCCTTAACTTTTCACTTTCTGCTTTCCACTTTCTGCTTCTTTGCCGGCGCCATCCGCCATCGCCTGCCGCCGCTTGACGATTTGGCTGACGAGCCCCACCGCCAGTATTCCGAAACCGATCAAATCGGTAAACGTTCCGGGGTCGATGAGCAACAATCCCCCTACGAAAAAAATCCCCCGCTCCAGCCAACTCATGGGCCGCAGGAAATAACCGATCATGCTGGCCCCCACCCCGGTCATGCCACAACAGGAAGTGATCAGGGTCTGGATCAGTGCGGCGGCGGTGGTGTCGATCCACAGCATGGCCGGGTTGAAGACGAAGATGTAGGGCACCAGGAAAGCGCCGATGGAGAGCTTGGTGGCGATAATGGCGGTAGCCAGCGGATCGGAGCGGGCGATGCCCGATCCGGCATAGGCCGCCAGGGCCACCGGGGGGGTGATGTCGGCCACGATGCCGAAGTAGAAGACGAACATGTGGGCCGCCAGGGGGTGCACTTTGAGCAAGATCAGGGCCGGCGCGGCGATGGTGGCGGTGATGATGTAATTGGCTGTGGTGGGGGCGCCCATGCCCAGGATCAGAGAAGTGATCATGGTGAAGAACAGGGTCAGCAAGAGGTTGCCGCCCGCCAACATCACCAGACCGTTGCCCATCTTGAGCCCCAGGCCGGTCAAGGTCACCACGCCGATGATGATGCCGGCGCAGGCGCACGCCAGGGTGACACCCACGGCATTGCGCGCCCCCAATTCGAAGGCATCCAGGATTTCGCGCAAGCTCATGCGCGTGGCCTTGCGAACGGCCCCGGCCGCCACGCAGGTGAGCAGTCCCATGAGGGCGGCATACAGCGGCGTAAATCCAACCAGCAGAAATCCAATGATGGCGAACAGAGGCACGATCAGGTGGCCGCGCTCGCGCATCACCGTGGAGAACTTTGGCAGTTCGTCGCGCCTCAATCCGCGCAGCTTGCAGCGTTTGGCCTCCAGGTGAACCTCGATGAAGACTCCGAAAAAAAAGAGGCAGGCCGGGATGGCCGCCGCCTTGGCGATATCCAGATAGGGCATGCCGAGGAATTCGGCCATGATGAAGGCCGCAGCCCCCATGATGGGCGGCATGATCTGGCCGCCGGTGGAGGAAGAGGCCTCGACGGCCGCGGCGAACTCGGGGCGGTAGCCCAGGCGCTTCATCATGGGAATGGTCAGGCTGCCCGACTCCACGGTGTTGGCCACCGAACTGCCCGAGACGGTCCCTTCCAGGGCGCTGGTGACCACGGCCATTTTGGCCGGCCCGCCCGAGGCCCAGCCGGCCACGGCATTGCCGATATCCATGAAGAGCTGTCCCAGGCCGGTCTTCTCCCGAAACGACCCGAAGAGGATAAAAAGGTAGATGAACGAGGCCATGACCCCCATGGGGATACCCAGAATCCCCTCGGTGGTCAGGTACATGTGCGAGGCGATGCGCTCGAGGGAAAAGCCGCGGTGGGCAAAAAAACCGGGCAAATAGCGGCCCAGATAGGCATAGAGCAAAAAGGTGGTGGCGAGCGCGACAATGGGCAGGCCCACGGTCCGTCGTGCGGCTTCGAGCACCACCAGAATGCCGCAGCCGGCCATGATATAGTCCCTGGTGGTGTAGTCGCCGCCGGCCTCCATGATCCGCATGTAGTTCAGCGCCATGTAAAGCCCCACGTATACCGCACCGGCCGCCAACAGCCAATGGTGCCAGCGCAGCCGGTTGTCGCTGCGGGAAACGCGCAGCGGGTAAAGCAGGAAAACCAGGGCCAGGGCAAACGAGAGCGTAATCGAGCGCTGCAACTGAGCCGGCAGCAGACCGAAGGCCGCCGTCCACACCTGGAACACCGACCAACTCACGCCAATGGCGTAGACGATCCAGAGTTGCCAACCGCCGAGCTTGCGCGAAGTGGCCTCTTTATCCACCTTGCGCATGATCTCTTCCAGAGCTTCTTTAGAGATGGGATCTTCCGCGGAAGGGTTGTTTTGCTGGGGATCTTCTATGGCCACGCTGCACACCTGCCTTTGATAAGATCCACGATCGAGAACCGCGCCACTTGCAATCGCAGGGGGCTCCCCGGAGGCGCCAATTGGGTGAGGGCCAGTTCCTGGCCTTTGATACGCAGGGTGTGCTCGGCCACCCGCCCCACCCGCACCACGACCTCCGATGTCGGCCTTTCCACGCGGTACACCAGCCACCCATCCGGCGCAACCGAGAGGTGTCCCTCGGAGCCGTCGGGCATGCCGGCGCCGAAGCTGTCGAAGCGCGAGCCGACGATCACCAGGTGATCGCCCGCTGCACGCAAAGTATCATAAACCGGCCGCCGATTCACCGAGTGAATGTAGGCCAGCACGAACTCCTCGCCCGGCTGCATGCGGGCGCAGTAGAGGCACTGGCCGCTCTGGTGGTGACTGATGCGCAACCCGCCGTACATTGGCCAATGGCCAACGACGCCGAGTCCTGCCAGGGCAGCGGCGGCCCAAAGCCAGACGTTAGCTTTTCGCATCAGGGCCCCGCGTGGTGCTTCCTCCTGAACGGCCAAAGCGCCTCACACTGCCTACATCGCCTGCTTCTCTTTGTAGTACTTCAGCGCGCCCGGATGGAAGGGAATCGATACCCCCTTGACCGCCGTCGGCAGCGAAAGCTCGGCTCCCTTGGCGTGGGCCGAAGCCAGTTCGGCCTGGTTTTCGAAGAGCGCCTTGGTCAGTTCGTAAACCACGTCCGCTTTCAACTGGCTCGAAGCGATCAGGACCGCATTCACCGCCACGGTGTTCACCTCTGCGGTCAGGCCTTTGTAGGTATTGGCCGGCACCTTGGCCGCAGAAAGGAAAGGATAACGGGAAGCCAGTTTCGCCACCATGTCCGGTGCGATATCGAGGATGCGGATCTCGTGTTGGGAACTGATGTCCATAATGGCCGAATTGGGAATGCCGGCGGTGACAATGAAGGCGTCGATGTGCTTGTCCTTGAACTGTTCGGCGCTTTCGGAAAAAGAGAGATAGTTGGCCTTGATGTCCTCTTTTTTCATCCCATAGACATCCAGCAATTGACGGAAATTGGCTTCGGTACCACTGCCCGGCGCCCCCACCCCCATCTTCTTATCCTTCAGATCGGCGAAAGATTTGGCGGGACTGCGGGCCGCCACCACCACCTGGATGATCTCCGGGTAGAGCACGGCCACAGCCTGCATGCCGGTTAACTTCTCCTTAAAGGACTCCTTGGCATTGTAGGCGAAATCCAGCGTGTCGCTCTGGACCAGGGCCAGTTCGGCCTCTTTTTTGTTGATCAGGCGCACATTCTCAGCCGATGCGCCCGTGGTCTGGGCCGTGACGTTCATGCCCGTAATCTTGGTGTTCCAGATCCGCGCCAGGGCGCCACCGAAAGGATAATAGGTGCCGGCCGTGCCTCCCGTGGCCAGAATCAACTGGGTGTCTGCCGCCTGCGCCGGACCTGCCAGCGTGATGAGCAGCAACGCCATCAAACCGAAAAGCAGTGATCTTTTCATGTCGATCCTCCTTTTTAAGTTATGTTGAGGATGCTAATCAATCGGGCCCTATCCGTCAAGACGCGCTTTCGGAGGCCCTCTGATCGTGCAAGGCCGCCAAGAGCGTGGCCATATCCTCGGGCAGGGGGGCCTGAAAGGCCAGCGGTTGATTGGTGACGGGATGGGTGAAACGCAGTTGGGCGGCGTGCAGCATCTGGCGCCGGGCTTGCTCCAGAATAGCGAGGGCATCGGCCCTGCCGCTGCCCGGCCGCGACCTGTTTCGGCGCCGGCCATACACCGGATCGCCGACGATGGGATGCCCCATGGATTGGCAATGGACACGGATCTGATGGGTACGTCCGGTCTTGATTTCAACGGCCAGCAGGGTCGCTAACGCCCATCGTTCCTGAACACGCCATAAGGTGAGCGCCTCGCGACCATGCGCCACCACAGCCATGCGTTTGCGCTCTAAGGCATGGCGTCCCACGGGCCGGTCGATGCTGCCGCTCTCCTCTTTCGGTGAGCCCCACACCAAGGCGAGGTAGATTTTGTGCACCTGGCGTGCCTCGAACTGCTGTGAGAGACCCTGGTGAGCCCTATCGTTCTTGGCCACCACCAGCAACCCCGAGGTATCCTTATCCAAGCGATGGACGATGCCCGGCCGCCGTTCGCCCCCGATGCCTTCCAGTTCCGGGCAATGGTGCAGCAACCCATTGACCAAGGTCCCGGCTGCGTGCCCGGCCGCGGGGTGTACCACCAGCCCGGGGGGCTTATCCACGACAATGAGGCTGGCGTCTTCGTAAATGATGGTGAAGGGAATGGCCTCGGGGATCACGTCCACCGGCGCCGCCGGCGGCAGGGTCCCATCGACGCGTTCACAAGGCTTGAGCCGATAGCCGGCCTTGCGCACCGCGCCATCCACCCGCACATGCCCCTGATCGATCAAATGGGCGGCATGCGAACGTGAGCAAACCGGCAGGTGCCTGGATAGAAAAAAATCCAGGCGCACCCCGGCTTCGAGGGCGGCAACGGTCAGGTGAAATTCTCCCAATTCGGCAGGGGACATCGGGGTCGGTGCAGAATGCCTATTTTTCAGGGCTGGCGGTAAACAAGGCTTCGATTTCCGACATAACGGTCTTCTCGTCGGTCTTTTTGGCCGTGGATAGCTCTTTGATCAGCAGGGTATGGGCCGTGTCGTAGAGTTTGCGTTCGCCAAAGGAGAGATCCTTGTTCATCTTCAGCAGCGACAGATCGCGAAACACCTCGGCCACCTCGAAGAGCGATCCGGTCTTGATCTTGTCCATATATTCCCGGTAGCGGCGATTCCAGGTTTGATTGTCGATGGCCAGATCGCGCTTGGCCTTGATCACATCCATGATCTTGGGAATCTCTTTTTCGCCGATGACATCCCGCAGGCCCACCGACTCCACGTTCCAGGTGGGAATCATGATGACCATGTTGTTTTCCAGGATCTTCATGATGTAGAAGTCATGCTTCTCCCCGTTGACCACGCGGGTTTCGATGGCTTCGATACGCCCCACGCCGTGGGCCGGGTAGACGGCCAGATCGCCTATTTTGAAAGGTCCTGATTTGCTTTTGGGAGGCGTGGGTTTTTCTTCGATGGATTTGGCCATAAAGATTCCGCGTAAGCTGTTGACGGCGCCCGAAGCGCCTAAGTAAGGGCTAAACATACCATCGTCACCGGTGGCTTGCAACAAAAAAGGACCGGCCCCCATAGGGAGCCGATCCTTGAGGATCGAGCGCCTGAAATTCAGGCGTTTGCTGATTAGAGCAGGAACGGAACCATGAGCAGGGCCACCACGTTGAGGATCTTGATCATGGGGTTGACAGCCGGGCCGGCGGTATCTTTGTACGGATCGCCGACGGTGTCGCCGGTGACGGCCGCTTTGTGGGCATCGCTGCCCTTGCCGCCCAGATGACCGTCTTCGATGTATTTCTTGGCATTGTCCCAGGCCGCGCCGCCGGTGGTCATGGAGATGGCCACGAACACGCCGGTGACGATGGAGCCGATCAACAGACCGCCCAGGGCCACTTTGCCCAGGATGAAGCCCACCAGCAGAGGCGCCACGACGGGCAGCAGGGCGGGAACCACCATCTCTTTAAGGGCGAACTTGGTGACGATATCGACGCAGGCGCCGTAATCGGGTTTGGCGGTGCCTTCCATGATGCCCGGGATTTCACGGAACTGACGACGCACTTCATCCACCACCGCGCCGCCGGCATTGCCGACCGCTCGCATGGCGATGGAGGCGAACAGATAGGGCAGCAAACCGCCGATGAACAGACCGATGATGACGTTCACGTCGGACAGGTCGAACTTGATGCCCTGCTCGGCACCGCGAATCGTGAACTCTTCCACGTAAGCACTGAACAGCACCAGGGCGGCCAAACCGGCGGAACCGATGGCATAGCCTTTGGTAACGGCCTTGGTGGTGTTGCCGACCGCATCCAGAGGATCGGTGACGGCGCGCACGCTTTCATCCATTCCAGCCATTTCGGCGATGCCACCGGCATTGTCGGTGATGGGGCCGTAAGCATCGATCGCGATAACCATACCGGTCATGGAGAGCATGGACATGGCGGCCATGGCGATGCCGTACATACCACCAAACATGTGCGCCAGGTAAATCGCCAGACAGATCGCGAGCACCGGCGCAGCCGTGGACTGCATGGAGACGGCCAGGCCGGCAATGATGTTGGTGCCGTGGCCGGTGGTGGAGGCTTCGGCGATGTCTTTCACCGGGGCGTACTTGCCGGTGTAGTATTCGGTGATGATGACGATGACGACGGTGAGAATCAAACCGATCAGGGTGCAGTAATAGATGTTCATGGCGGAGATGTCGCCCAAACCGCCCATGTACTTGTTGCAGGCATAGTAGAATGCAATGCCCGCGATGATGGCGGCGCCGAACATGCCTTTGTACAGTGCGCCCATGATGTATTCGCTTTTGCCCAGGCGGACAAAGAAAATCGCGATGATCGAGGCGATGATGGAGATGGCGCCCAGGATCAGCGGGAACTCGGTGGCCATGGGGATTTTGGGGTACAGCAGATGGCCGATGAGCATGGCGGCCACGGCGGTCACGGCGTAGGTCTCGAACAGGTCGGCGGCCATGCCGGCGCAGTCACCCACGTTATCGCCCACGTTGTCGGCGATGGTGGCCGGGTTGCGGGGATCGTCTTCGGGAATGCCGGCTTCCACTTTGCCCACCAGGTCGGCACCGACGTCGGCGCCTTTGGTGAAGATACCACCGCCCAACCGGGCGAAGATGGAGATCAAGCTGCCGCCAAAGCCCAGGGCGACCAGGGCCATGACGTCATGGGTGGCGGTGTAGTAACCGGCCACGGAGGTCAGGGCCAGACCGGCCACGATCATACCGGTCACCGAACCGCCTCTGAAGGCCATGGCCAAACCGGCGGCCATACCCTTGCGGGAGGCTTCGGCGGTACGCACGTTGGCGATAACCGATACGCGCATGCCGATGTAACCGGCGCAGAAAGAGGCCACGGCGCCGATCAGAAAGCCGATGGCCATTTTCACGCCCATGCTGGCGAAGATCACGATAAAAATAACGATGCCGGCAATGCCCATGCTTTTCATCTGGCGGTTGAGGTAGGCGATGGCGCCTTCCTTGATCGCGTTGGCAATCCCCTGCATTTTCTCGTTGCCGGCCGGTGCGCCTTTGACGATGGTGGCCAGGATGATCGCAAAGAGCACCCCAACGACTCCGACCATAGTACAAATGAGCGGAATATTCTTCATTGCTACGTCCATTCTCTCCTCCCAACTTTAAAGTTTGCTTGGATCTTGATTGAATCGGTTCATGGCTTCCGTAATACTCGCACACAAAATCGTGGTGATCGCATCGCAGGCTCGCTGGAGAAACTCATCGAGACCGGTTCGTTCGTCGCGGTTGAAAGTGCTGAGCACATGATCCACGACTTGGGCGCCCTTTTCGGAGCGTCCGACCCCCAGCCGGATACGGGCGAATTGCCCTCCTCCAAAAGCATCGATGATCGATCTTATTCCCTTATGTCCGCCATCGCCCCCTTTCTCTTTGATTTTTAATCTTTGAAAAGCCAAGTCGATGTCATCGTGAACAACGACGATTGCTTCGCTTTGAATTTTGAAAAAATCGGCCAACTGGCGCAGCGGCGGACCGCTGCGATTCATATAGGCCTGGGGCTTGGCCAGCACGACCTCCACCCCTCGAATGCGCCCGCGGCCGAAAAGGACATCGAACTTACGCCGCTGCACGTCGATCCCATGGGCCGCAGCCAGCAGATCCAGCGCCATGAAACCGGCATTGTGGCGCGTTCCCGCATACTCTGCCCCTGGATTGCCAAGTCCGGCCACCAAGTGCACGTTTTGTTCCGGCATCGGTTGCCATCACTTTTCCGGCGAGCCACGCAGCAAAACTACGCTTCCGTTTCTTCCTTTTTGGCATCGCCGCCAGCCGCCGCAGCCTCACCCGCTGCCGCCTCGCCCTCGGCACCGGCCTCCATGTCACGCCGCGTGGCCGAAACCGTCAAGACGGTGAAATTGGTTTCGTGGGGGATCTCCACATTGCCGGTCATCGGGATATCTTCCACGTGCACCGCATTGCCGATGTCCAGGTCGGTCACATCGATGGTGACATTGGCCGGGATCTCGTTGGGCAGACAGTAGACTTCCAACTCGCGGCGGATGATTTGCAACACGCCGCCATTTTCCACGCCTATGGGCTTACCGGTGGCGATCACCGGCACCCGCACGCGGATCTTGCGATCCATGGCGACCTCATACAGATCCACGTGCAGCATGGCATTGCTGAGCGGATGGCGTTGCATCTCCTTGATCATCACCGGTCGGGAGCCGGCGCCGTCGTCCACGACCAGATCGAAGACCGTACGCCCCAGACCGCCTCTTTTCATGACGAGATCCAGGTCGAAAGCCTGCAGGGTCAGCATGCTGGGTTCGGTTTTGGGGCCATACAACACCGCCGGCACCTTTCCCTCCCGGCGCAAGGCGCGGGCCGGGCTGTTCCCTTTGGTTTTGCGAGTTTCAGCTTTAAGCATGATGGTTTCCAAAGAAACTTCCTCCTTCAAGGCAAAAATTGGCGTTAAACGAACAAAGAGGTCACCGAATCTCCCCGATTACTTCGAATGATGGCCTCGCCTACCAGGTCGGCAATGGACAGCATCTTGATCTTGTCGCAGGCGGCGGCTTCCGCGGTGAGCGGAATGGTGTCGGTGACCATAAGACTTTTCAATTGCGATTGTTGAATCCGGCCGATGGCCGGTCCGGACAAAACGGGGTGGCAGCAACAGGCGTGCACCTCCGTGGCGCCGTTTTTGAGGAGCACGCCGGCGGCTTCGGTCAAGGTGCCGGCGGTATCCACCATGTCGTCCAGGATGATGGCGATTTTATCTTTCACGTTGCCGATGACGGCCATGGCCTTGGCCTCATTGGGCGCCGAGCGGCGCTTGTCCACGATGGCCAGACTGGCGTCGAGACGCTTGGCAAATGCCCGGGCACGCTCCACACCGCCCGCGTCGGGGGATACCACCACGATGTCGTTGCTGAAATTTCTGCGGATGTAGCGCAAAATGACCGGCGCGGCAAAGAGGTTGTCCACCGGAATATTGAAGAAACCCTGAATCTGACCGGCATGCAGATCCATGGTGATGATGCGGTTGGCGCCGGCCGTGGTGATCATATCGGCCACCAACTTAGCGCTGATGGGCACTCGCGGGGCCACCTTCTTGTCCTGGCGGGCATAGCCATAATATGGGATCACGGCGGTGATTCGGGCGGCCGACGCGCGCTTCATGGCGTCGATCATCAGCAACAGCTCCATCAGGTGGTGGCTCACGGGATTACACGTGGATTGGATGATGAAGACATCCTTGGTGCGGACGTTGTCTTCGATCTCCACCTGAATCTCACCGTCGCTGAAGGTGGTTACTTTGGCCCCCCCCAGGGGCATTTTCAGAAACTCACAAATCTTCTTTGACAGCGCAATATTGGAGTTCCCGGAGAAGATCCAGAAATCGTTGAGTGTTCTGCTTGCCACGGCGTTTCATGCCCCCTTGCCGGCGCTGCCCCAGTGCAACGGCGCTCGGCTAAAAAGTGGCTGGGGCGGGAGGATTCGAACCTCCGAATGCAGGAACCAAAATCCTGTGTCTTACCGCTTGACGACGCCCCAGCAAAATAGTCCATGAACTTCAGTGAAAAAAACAACCTCTCTCCGGTTAAACCAGCAGTCTGGCCACAAAGGCCCGCTGTCCGGGCACGGCCTCCAGGTCCATCACGGCTTTGGCCCGGTTTGCGCCGATTTCATCGGCAAAAAGCCCGTACACCACGGAACCGCTGCCGGTCATGAGCGAACCGATGGCACCTTGATCCAGAAGTGCCCGCTTAGCTTTTTCGATGACCGCAAAGTGGTCGCCCACCCCTGCTTCAAGATCGTTGTGCAAGTGGTGGGTCGCACTGAAAATTCCATTTTTAAAGGGCAAGTTCCTAAGTTTTTTTTTCGATTTTGTCAATGCCAAATTAAATCGCTCGTAGACCTGCACCGTGGAAAGGCCGAAGCCGGGATAGATCAGAACGGCCCACAGCGGCGGCAAGCCTTCATAAGCGCTCAACCGTTCGCCGATCCCTTGGGCAATGGCCGGCCGCGCATCGATGAAAAAAGGCACATCCGCGCCCAGACGCACGGCCAGGTCACGCAGCCGCTGCTCATCGAAGGGTCGACCGCAGCTAGCGTTCAATCCCTTGAGCACCGCAGCGGCATCGCTGCTGCCGCCGCCCAGACCGGCCCCCACGGGGATCTGCTTTTCCAGATGGATGCTGACGTTGGGTAGGCTGGATCGCCCCGCAGCCAACAGGGTGGCATTGAAAAGCCGGGCCGCCTTCAGGGCCAGATTGGATTCGTCGGCGGGAACCGAAGGGGGATCGCAGACGATTTCATCGGCATCCCCGGCGATCTTCAGCCGCAACCGGTCATAGAGCGCCACGGGGCACATCAGGGAATAGAGCTCATGGTATCCGTCGCGCCGGCGACCCAGGACATGCAGGAAAAGGTTGATCTTGGCCGGAGCCAGCAGGTCAATGCAGGGGCCGTCCAACCTTAGCCCTTCTCTTTGACATACAGCATGCGCAACTCATAGAGCAGATTCTTGAGCATATTCTCTTCATCGCTCGTCAGGTTGCCGCGGGTCTTGTCTTCGAGCATGGCCAGCAGATCGACGGTCTGCTTGGCCAGCGCAAGATTTTTGGTCTTCTGGCCCGAGGCCGGATCTTCGATGAGCCCAAGCTGCACCAGCGCGGAAGAGTTGATGGATAGAACAAAAGTGGAGAAATCGATCTTGGGCAACGTGTAGCTTTTAGGACGATCGGGCTTGGCGCCCGTCTCCGCTTTTTTCTCTTCGGTCATGGGCATCTCCTCTGCTTGGCAAGCATTCATGCCAATGGGCCGCCACACGCGGTGGCGGCCCTTATGGCTTTAAAACTCCAACGGGATCACGCTCTTAACGGTGCGCAAAGCACGCAGCTCGTCCAGCACCGGCTGGGGAATGGGGGTGTCGGTACACAGGAAGATGATGTTGTGCTCGCCGCCCTCTTCCTGGCCCACCTGCATGCGCGAAATGTTGATTTTCTGCTGTCCCAGGCAGGTGCCGATTTCGCCGATCGATCCGGGAATATCCAGATTGTGGATCAAGGCCATGTGGCCCAAGGGGATCATCTCCAGGCGGAAGGTGTTGATGCGCACGATGCGGCTGTCTTTCTTACCGAAGATGGTGCCGGACACAACGCTTTCACCCTCGGTGGTCACCACTTTGGCCGTAATCAGATAGGTGTACTCCGGATGGCTGCCGATGGTGGTCTCGGTCACCTTGATGCCGCGCTGGGTGGTCAGTACGTGGGCGTTGACGAAGTTGACCACCTCCTTGACCATGGGGGTGAGCATCCCCTTGAGCAGGGCAGTGGTCACCGGCGACAGATCGATGCCTTTGAAGTCACCGTAGTATTCCACCACCACCTCTTTGGGCGCGCCTTGGATCATCTGGGCTTGCAGCAGGCCCATCTGCTCGGCCAGCTTGATATAAGGACCGACCTTCTCCAGCGCTTCGCCGGTGACCGACGGAACGTTGACCGCGTTGACGATGGTGCCGCTGGTCAGGTAGCCGATGATCTGCTCGGCCGCCATGATGGCCACGTTGCTCTGGGCCTCTTTGGTGGATGCGCCCAGATGCGGCGTGCCGATCACCTGGGGCAGTTCCAGGAGCGGAATTTTTCCCGGCGGTTCGGTTTCGAACACATCCAGGGCCGCCCCGGCCACCTTGCCCGCCTTGATGGCTTCGTAGAGGTCGGCTTCGTTGACGATGCCGCCCCGGGCGCAGTTGATCACCATGACCCCGTTCTTCATCGACTCGAAGGCCTCTTTGTTGATCAAGTTGGCCGTGTTCTTCATCTTGGGGACATGCACCGTGATGTAATCGGCCTGCTTGAACAGCTCTTGCAGCGTAGCGGCTTCGTAGCCGTCGTTCCGAATTTTTTCGGGCGGCACGAAAGGATCGTAAACCACGACCCGCATGCGCAACCCGCGGCCCCGGTCGGCCACGATGGAGCCAATCTTGCCATAGCCCACCACACCCAAGGTCTTCTGATACAGCTCGCGGCCTTCCAGCTTCTTTTTCTCCCAGCGGCCGTCTTTGAGCGAAGAGGTGCCTTCCGGGATCTTGCGGGTCAGGGCCAGCATCATGGCGATGGCGTGTTCGGCGGTGGTGATCACGTTGCCGGTGGGGGTGTTCATCACCACCACACCGCGCTTGGTGGCGGCTGGGATATCGACATTGTCCAAGCCGATGCCGGCGCGGGCCACCACTTTGAGCTTGGTGGCCGCCGACAGGATCTCCTCGGTCACCTTGGTATTGCTGCGAATGGCCAGCGCATCGTAATCGCCGATGATCGCCTTGAGTTCCTCCGGTTTGAGACCGGTCTTGACGTCCACCTCGATGCCCGGCGCATCCTTGAACATCTGAATGCCCACCTCTCCAAGATTGTCGCTCACCAGTACTTTCATGTTTCCATTCCCCTCATCCGTCGATTTTTACCCGCGACACAATTTGGGTTGCCCTCCTCAATGTGATGAAATCACAAAAACAAGAAGGTCGACCGGGTCGCGGGAGCGTTGCATGAAAAGGGTTCTATATTCGTTAAGAAAAACACATTCAAGCGAAAAGTAGGGTTGGGGTCGTGACTCGCACCCGCGGCCACGGCCGCCTTGCCAAACGGCGGGGACTTTGTTATGGCCCAGCGACTGTTCCGGACCGATGACGATAAGGTGGGCACCTCATGCTGATTACCGAAATCCTGGCGCGCAACGCGCGCATGTATGCCGATGAAATCGCCCTGATCGAACGCGATCCGGCCCGCAATCACCGCACCGCCATCACCTGGCGGACCTTCGATCGCCAGGCCAACCAGTTGGCCCACGCCCTGCTGGCCAGCGGCCTGCGGCCCAAGGAGCGCGTGGTCCACCTGATGACCAACTGTATCGAGTGGCTGCCGATCTACTTCGGCATCCTGCGCGGCGGCCTCATGGCCGTGCCCCTGAATTTTCGCTTCACGGCCGAAACCATCCAGAGCTGTGCGGTACTGGCCGAAGCCCGCGTGGTCATTTTCGGACCCGAGTTCATCGAACGCATCGCGGCCATCAAACCCGAGCTGGATCGCACCGTCGGTCTCTATATTTTCGTCGGCCCGGAAGAGTTGCGTCCGGCCTACGCCTGGGCTTACCCCGAGTTGACTAAGAATCGGCCCGATTTTGCGCCCGAAGTGGAGATCGATATCTGCGATGACGCGGCGCTCTATTTTACCTCGGGAACGACCGGCACGCCCAAGGGGGCCCTGCTGACCCACCGCAACCTGGAGGCGGCCTGCATCGTGGAGAACCATCACCACCACCAGACCCATGCCGACAACTTCCTGTGCATCCCGCCCCTGTACCACACCGGCGCTAAGATGCATTGGTTCGGCAACTTCATCGTGGGCGCCAAGGCGGTAATTCTTAAAGGCATCGAGCCGCGCTGGATTCTGGAAGCGGTGTCCGAAGAGCAGATTACCGTGGTGTGGCTGCTGGTGCCGTGGGCCATGGATATCCTCTTTGCCATCGAAAGCGGCGACCTGCGGCTGCGGGACTTCAAGCTGGATCAATGGCGCCTGATGCACATCGGCGCCCAACCGGTACCGTCCAGCCTGATCCGCGAGTGGCGCAAAATCTTTCCCCACCATCAGTATGACACCAACTACGGCCTGACCGAGTCCACCGGACCGGGGTGCATCCATCTGGGGCTGGAGAACATGCACAAGGTGGGTGCCATTGGCGTGCCCGGCTTCGACTGGGAGTTCCGCATCGTGGACGATCAGTTGCACAGCGTAGCGGCCGGCAAGCCCGGCGAACTGATCGTCAAGGGGCCGGGGGTCATGAAAGCCTACTACCGCAATCCCGAGGCCACGGCCCAGGCCCTCAAGAACGGCTGGCTGCTCACCGGCGACATCGCCCGCCAGGATGACGAAGGCTTCATCTGGCTGGTGGACCGCAAAAAAGACGTGATCATCACAGGCGGCGAGAATGTCTACCCGGTGGAGATCGAGGAGTTTCTGCAAAACCATCCCAAGATCCAGGATGTGGCGGTCATCGGCCTGCCCAGCCAGCGCCTGGGTGAGCTGGCTTCGGCCATCATCAAGGTCAAGCCCGGACAGCGCTTGACCAAGGAAGAGATCCAGGGGTTTTGCGAAGCGCTGCCCCGTTACAAACGCCCGCGCAAGTTCTTCTTCGACGATGTGCCCCGTAACCCCACCGGCAAGATCGAAAAGCCCAAACTGCGGGAGAAGTTCGGCGGGGCCAAAGAAAGCTTCCAGATTTAGAATAACGAAACCCGCCACGCTTGTCCCTGCGCGGCGGGTTTTCGTTTTTCTTCGCTCAAAGGGAGGGCGCTACTTCTTGTCGCCCTTGACCTCTTCGAAGTCGGCATCGACCACATCGTCGTCGCTGGCGGATTTGCCAGCGGCACCCGGGTCGGCACCGGCCTCACCGCCACCGGCTGCCTGCTCTTTCTGGGCGGCCTGCTGGTAGATGGCTTCGGCCAGCTTGTGGGAGGTCTGGGTCAGGGTCTCGCTCAAGCGTTTGATCTCGTCCACATCTTCGCCTTCGATGGCTTTGCGCAGCGCCGCCGAAGCCTCCTCGACCTTGGTGCGGGTATCGGCATCGACTTTATCCCCAAGCTCCTTCATGGATTTCTCGGTGGAGTAGATCAGGCTGTCGGCATGGTTGCGCGCCTCGATCAGCTCCTTCTTCTTGCGGTCCTCTTCGGCGTGCAGTTCGGCATCCTTGACCGCCTGTTCGATATCCTCTTTGCTCATGCCGCTGGAGGCGGTGATGCGGATGGATTGCTCTTTGCTGGTGGCCATGTCCTTGGCCGACACGTTGACGATGCCGTTGGCGTCGATGTCGAAGGTGACTTCGATTTGAGGCACACCGCGGGGGGCCGGCGGAATGCCCACCAGTTCGAAGCGGCCCAGGGTCTTGTTGTTGGCCGCCATTTCGCGCTCGCCCTGGAGCACGTGGATCGATACCGCCGGCTGGCTGTCGGCCGCCGTGGAGAAGGTCTGGCTCTTGCGCGTGGGAATCGTGGTGTTCTTCTCGATGAGCCGGGTCATGACGCCGCCCAGGGTCTCGATGCCCAGGGAGAGCGGGGTGACGTCGAGCAGCAGCACATCCTTGACATCGCCTTTGAGCACGCCGCCCTGGATGGCCGCGCCCAGGGCCACCACTTCGTCGGGATTGACACTGCGGTTGGGTTCCTTGCCGAACAGCTTGCGCACGCGCTCCTGCACGGCCGGCATGCGGGTCATGCCGCCCACCAGGATGACCTCGTTGATATCGGTGGTCTTCAAGCCGGCGTCCTTCAAGGCCGTGCGGCAAGGACCTTCGAGCTTGTCGAGCAGATCGGCCACCAGCGATTCGAGCTTGGCGCGGCCGAGCTTCATGTTCAAATGCTTGGGACCGCTGGCATCGGCGGTGATGAAGGGCAGGTTGACGTCGGTCTCCATGGAGGTGGAGAGCTCCATTTTGGCCTTTTCCGCCGCTTCCTTGAGCCGCTGCAGGGCCATCTTGTCGTTGCGCAGGTCGATGCCCTGCTCTCTTTTGAACTCGGCCGCCAGGTATTCGATCACCCGCAGGTCGAAATCTTCGCCGCCCAGGTGGGTATCGCCGTTGGTGGATTTGACTTCAAACACGCCTTCGCCGATCTCCAGCACGGAGACATCGAACGTTCCGCCGCCCAGGTCGAAGACGGCGATCTTCTCTTCGCGGCGCTTGTCCAAGCCATAGGCCAGCGAGGCGGCCGTGGGCTCGTTGATGATGCGCAGCACGTTCAAGCCGGCGATCTTGCCGGCGTCCTTGGTGGCCTGGCGCTGGCTGTCGTTAAAGTAGGCCGGCACGGTGATGACGGCGTCGTTGACTTTTTCTCCCAGATAATCTTCGGCGTACTTCTTGATGTACGATAAGATGAAAGAGGATATCTCGGCCGGACTGTACAGCTTGCCGCGCAGGTCGATGCGCACGTCGCCGTTTTCGGCGCGCTTGAGCTTATACGGCAGAATCTTCATGTCGCTTTGAACTTCGGTGGTGTCGAATTTACGGCCGATCAGGCGCTTGACGCCGAACACCGTGTTTTCCGGGTTGGTAATCGCCTGGCGCTTGGCGATCTGGCCCACCAGGCGCTCGCCGCTCTCGGAAATGGCCACGATGGAAGGGGTGGTGCGCCCGCCATCGGGGTTGGTGATCACCTTGCTGTCACTGCCCTCCATGATGGCGACGCACGAGTTGGTTGTGCCTAAATCAATTCCAATGATCTTACCCATTTGCTCTCCTCCTTAAGTATTCATCCATCGACTATTAAACCCTGTATGGGATTCAGTCGTTATTCTCCATTCTGATTGGCGGAGCTGCCGGCTTTTGAAACCGCGACCAACGCCGGCCGCAGCAAGCGTTCATGAATGCGATAGCCTCGCTGCAGCTCCTGAACCACCGTGTTGGGCGGCTGGTCCGCCGAGTCCATCTGCAACATGGCCTGGTGAAAATTGGGATCGAAAGGCTGTCCTACGGCTTGGATGGGGGTAACGTGGTGCCGTTCCAGAATTTTGAGGGTCTCGTTGAGGGTCAACTCCACCCCTTGCACCAGAGCGCGGTCGGCGCCGCCGGCCTGCACCGCCGAGGCAATGGCTCGCTCCAGGTTGTCGACCACCCCCAGCAGCTCCTTGGCCATGCGCTCGTTGGCATACTTGACCACTTCTTGCATCTCGCGGCTGGAGCGCTTCTTGTAGTTGTCGAATTCGGCCGAGACGCGCAGGAGACGTTCGTAGTTTTCCTGGGCCTCTTTTTGAGCCGTGGCCAGTTGCGCGCCCAGATCGTCCTGGGGGGATATTTCCTGATCTTCTGCAGATGCATCGGATGCGGCGGCATCTTCTGCCGGTTGGCTACCGATTTCGTTCTCGTTTGCCGCCTGTTCGGTTTCGTCGTGGATCTCGCTGTGCTTGCTCATTGCCCCCAAAGTTCCTCTCACTTGAAAATCTTTCGCTGGGCCGGTGCCTGAAACGCCCTGCATGGCATCGTCCCAAACCCCTCCCGGCCATGGCATTAAAGTCATATTCTATTGAAAATGCACGCAATTCACGTGCCGCCGAAAAGTGGTCAAAAAATAAGTCGGCTTGGTGGGATGTCAAGGAAGGTCAGGCGCTGCAATGGGTTATATTCAACGGTGGGTATGAGGCAAATTATCGTGCGGTTTTTATTAACAAAGTGCGTCCTGCGACATTGGTTGGAAGGAATGGGAAGAAAGTTGGTTGTGCACCCCTCTTCGAATCTACCTGATCCATGTTTGGCAGCATATGACCGGGGACGATCCGCGACACAGACCGCATCTCTTATCGCTGCTTCCTTCCGGACCTGACGAGGTTCGTGACCGTCTGTTACGCGGCGGCCGGTCGGCAGTCAAACATGTTTTCGGCATGACCCTCGGAAGGGATTTCAGCCCCGCTATAGCGGATTTCGGGTACAGGGCACCGCTAGCTCCCCACCTAGCACAACCAGGGTTGGCAATATAGAGAGGGCAGAACTGTTTTTCAAGACCAAATACCGGTTCCGCGAATATTCACAAGCAAATTGACAATCCCTGCCGCCTCCCTTAGAACCCGGCCATGATCACTCCCAAGGCAAAACGCTCTCCGCCCCCACCGCCGCCCTCCGATCCGCTGGCAGCCCGGGTCGTGCGGACCATTCAGCGCCATGCCATGCTGGCCCCGGGGGACGCGGTGCTGGTGGGGGTTTCAGGCGGGCCGGATTCCATGGCCCTGGCCCATCTGCTGCACACCCTGGCAGCGCGTTGGAGTCTGCGTCTGGGCGTGGCCCATATAGATCATGGCCTGCGTCCCGAGGCGGCCGCACAGGAGGCGGCCCTGGTCGTGGCCCTGGCCCGCAGCCTTGGGATGGTCTGCCACAAGGCGCGGATCGAGGCCCTTCCCGCACGCGGTTCTCTGGAAGAGCAACTGCGCCTGCGGCGTTATGCCTTCTTCCAGGAGATCGCCGCAACGCACGGCTACCACAAGATCGCGCTGGCCCATCACGCCGACGACAACGCCGAAGCCGTGCTCATGCATCTGCTGCGCGGCAGCGGTATCCGGGGGTTGGCCGGTATCCCGCCGATGCGCGCCCCGGGCATCGTCCGCCCCCTGATCGCGGCCCGGCGCGCCGAGATCCTGGCGTACCTGGAACGCCATGCCATCGCCTATGCCAACGACCCCTCCAATGCCGACCTGGGTTTCGAACGCAACCGGATTCGGCACGAAGTGCTGCCCCGGCTCAGCGAAACGTTCAACCCCAACTTGATCCAGGTCTTGAACCGCACGGCCATGATCTGCTGGGAAGAGGAGTGCTGGCTGGAAGCGCACCTTAAAGGTCCCATGGAACAAGCCATTGGCGCCTTGGACGACGAGCGGCTCGATCTGCGCGTCCCCGTGCTGGCGCCCTGGCCTCGCCCCATGCAACGGCGCATCCTGCGCATGGCCCTGCGCCAATGGCAAGGGCACCTGCGGCGCCTGGGGGCGGAACACATCGAGGCGCTGATCGGGCTGCTGGTTCCGGGCAAAGCTGGGCGCCTGCATCTGCCGGTCAAAATCGTGGTCGAACGGGTGCACGATACGCTGCGTTTCCATCACGAGGTCCAGCCGCGCAGCTTCCAATCCCAGGCTTCACCGCAGCCGTATCGTTACGATCTGCCTTGGCCCCTGGCGTTGCCCCTGTCCCTGGAGATCCCCGAAGCCAATTGCCGCTTGCATTTTTGCCTGGTGTCCGCACCCGCGCCCCAGACCTTAAAAAGCTTGGACTCGAAGGAAATTTTCCTGGACCCGGCACAACTCAATTTCCCCTTATGGGTGCGCAGTTTCCGGCCGGGCGACCGTCTGCGCCCTTTCGGCCTGGAAGGCCGCCAAAAGCTCAAAGCGCTGTTTGCCAACCGCAAGATCCCCCGGCCGCAGCGCCACCGGATTCCGCTGCTGCTCTGTGGCGGCGACATCCTCTGGGTGGTGGGCCTGCGCCGGGCCGCGGCGGCGCCGGTATCGCCCTCTCTTTGCCAGGCATTGCGGGTGCGGGCCGAACCTTTATAGGCGTGACGCGCCGTGAGCTTTCCTTATTATAAGGCTCTGGATCGGCTCTCGGAATGCCTCCACGCATCGTCGATCTGCCCGGCAGGAATGGCAACAAGCTTGATTCACAGTCTTTTTTCATGGGCCAAAGCCCATGGCAACCAAGGATATTTCTTGCGAAAAGGGGCAAACGGCATTATTGTGTTGCTCACCGTTGAGGAACCACACGGCGCGATTCTCTTCAGGAGGTACATTTTTTGAATCCTTTCTACAAAAACATGGCGTTATGGTGCGTCATCGTCTTGATGATGATCATGCTCTACAAAATGTTCGACGCCCAGAACATCGCCGAATCGCCATTGGGGTATTCCGAATTCCTGGCCATGGTGGAAGAAAACCGTATCGAGGAGGCCACCCTCCAGGGTCAGGAGCTGACCGCCACCGACAGCGGCAACCGCAAATACAGAGTCTATACCCCCGACGATCCCGATCTGATCAAAATGCTGCGGGCCAAGGACGTGCGCATCAAGGCCAAGCCTCCCAACGATTCGCCCTGGTACACGATTCTGCTCAATTGGTTTCCCATGCTGGTGCTCATCGGCGTCTGGATTTTCTTCATGCGCCAGATGCAATCGGGCGGCGGCAAGGCGCTCTCGTTCGGCAAGAGCCGGGCACGGCTCATGTCCGACACCCAGGAGAAGGTCACCTTCGAAGATGTGGCCGGCATCGACGAGGCCAAGGAAGAACTGAGCGAAGTCGTGGAGTTCTTGCGCGATCCCAAGAAATTCACCCGCCTGGGCGGCCGCATCCCCAAAGGGGTTCTGCTCATGGGCCCCCCGGGAACCGGCAAAACCCTGTTGGCCAGAGCCATCGCGGGCGAAGCCGGTGTGCCCTTCTTCAGCATCAGCGGCTCGGACTTCGTGGAGATGTTCGTGGGCGTGGGCGCCTCCCGCGTGCGCGATCTCTTCCTGCAGGGCAAGAAAAACGCCCCGTGCATCATCTTCATCGATGAGATCGATGCCGTGGGCCGCCACCGCGGCGCAGGTCTGGGCGGCGGCCACGACGAACGCGAGCAGACCCTCAACCAACTGCTGGTGGAGATGGACGGCTTCGAGTCCAACGAAGGCGTCATCCTGATTTCGGCCACCAACCGGCCCGATGTGCTCGACCCGGCGTTGCTGCGGCCGGGCCGCTTCGATCGCCAGGTGGTGGTCAACCTGCCCGACATCCGCGGCCGGGAGAAGATTCTGAGCGTGCACATGAAAAAGACGCCTGTGGCCCCGGATGTGAATGTCACCAATCTGGCCAAGGGCACCCCCGGTTTTTCCGGGGCCGACCTGGAGAACCTGGTCAACGAGGCCGCCCTGCTGGCCGCCAAGCGGGCCAAGGAAAAGCTGGAGATGGTCGACTTCGAGGACGCCAAGGACAAAGTCTACATGGGGCTGGAGCGCAAATCCAAGGTGATCAAGGAAGAAGATCGCAAAACCACCGCCTATCATGAGGCCGGCCACGCCCTGGTGGCCCGCTTTCTGCCCAATACCGATGCGGTCAACAAAATCACCATCATACCCCGGGGCCGGGCCGCCGGCATCACCTGGTTCCTGCCCGAAGAACGGGACTTCAAGTACAAGGATCAACTGGAGAGCGAACTGTCGGTGGCTTTCGGCGGCCGGGTAGCCGAAGAACTGGTCTTCAAACGCATCAGCACCGGGGCCTCCAACGACATCAAGCAAGCCACCGATCTGGCCCAGCAGATGATCCGCAAATGGGGCATGAGCGACGAACTGGGGCCGCTCTCCTATGCCCAGGGCGAAGAGCATGTCTTCCTCGGCCGCGAAATCGCCCAGCACCGCGACTACTCCGAGGCCACCGCCCAAAAAATCGACAACGAAGTGGTGCGCTTGATCAAGACCGCCTACGACAACTCCAAATCGGTGCTGCAGGCGCACATGCAGACCCTGCATGCGCTGTCCAGCCTGCTTCTGGAAAAAGAGACCGTGCTGGGCAAGGAGCTCGATGAGCTGATCTTCAAAATCGAGCCGGATGTCGTGCTGCCCAAACACTCGGAAGAGACCGAAAAAGCCGCACCCGCGGCGGTGCAGACCATCGCCGAAAAAAGCGCCGGCATCTCGTAGGCATCCCGGCATGCAACCCTTTACTTTGCGCTGGAAGAACTTCGAACTGAATCTGGGGCGACGCACGGCGATCATGGGCATCGTCAACGTCACCCCGGACTCCTTTTCCGACGGCGGCCGTTTTTACGCAACCGATGCCGCCGTGGCCCAGGCCGAGCGCCTGGTGGCCGAAGGCGCCGACATCCTCGACATCGGCGGCGAGTCCACCCGGCCGTACGCCCAGGAAGTCTCCGCCCAGGAAGAGATTGCGCGCGTGGTGCCGGTCATTCAGAGATTGGCCGGCCGAATCTCCGTTCCCATCTCCATCGATACCGCCAAGGCCGTGGTGGCCGATGCGGCCTTGAGCGCCGGGGCCGCCATGGTCAACGACATCGGCGCCTTAGGGTTGGATGCCGACATGGGCGCCGTGGTTGCCCGCCACCGGGTGCCGGTGATTGTCATGCACATGAAGGGGTTGCCGCGCACCATGCAGATCGACCCGGTGTATGAGGATCTTATCGCTGAGGTGCATCAATTTCTACAAGCGGCCATGGAGCGGGCCCAAGTCGCCGGCATCGCCCGCGAGCACATCATCGTCGATCCGGGCATCGGCTTCGGCAAAACCTTGACCCACAACCTGCTGCTCATTCAACAATTGCAACAGTTCGCCGACTTAAAGGCCCCCATCCTCATCGGGCCCTCCCGCAAGGCGTTCATTCGCAAGATCCTGTCCGCGGATTTGGGTACCGAGGTCAAGGCCGACCGGCCCGAAGTGCAAACCGGCACCCTGGCCGCCCTGGCCCTCTCCATCGCCAATGGCGCCCATATCGTGCGGGTGCATGACGTGGCCAATACGAGGGCCATGGTGCGGGTGTTGGATGCCATCAGGGGGGTGAAAGGTTGAAAGATGAAAGTGGAAAGTTAAGGCTGGTTGCTATTGGATAAGCGCAGCAAATCCGAAAAGGCATATAAGGACACTTCGCAATGCTACTCGTGATCGACGTGGGCAACACCAACATCGTCATGGGCGTCTACGATGGCGACCAATTAATCGCCCATTGGCGCATCCGCACCGAGCGCAACACCACCGAGGATGAGTTCAATGTCCTGGCCTCGGGGCTCTTCGCCCGCGGCAACATGGAATTCAAACAGATCCAGAAAACAGCCATATCCAGCGTGGTGCCGCCCATGGTCAACATCCTGGATGCCTTCGTGCGCAAATACCTGGGCCATGCCCCCCACTGGATCGATGCCAAGTCCTACCCGGGCATGCCCATTCTTTACTCCAACCCCAACGAAGTGGGCGCCGACCGCATCGTCAATGCCGTGGCCGCCTACCAACGCTATAGGACCGAACTGATCGTGATCGATTTCGGCACCGCCACCACCTTCGACGTCATCACCCAAAAGGGCGAGTACCTGGGCGGCGCCATCACGCCGGGCATCGGCATCTCCGCCGAAGCCCTCTTCGCCCGCGCATCCAAACTGCCCCGGGTGGAAATCTTCAAACGGCCGGCCAGCGTCATCGGCAAAGACACCATCGGCAGCATGCAATCCGGCATCATCTTCGGCTATGCCGGCCTGGTGGACGGCATGGTGCAGCGCATCCGCGCCGAGCGCAACGCCCAATCCAAGGTGGTCGCCACCGGCGGCCTGGCGCCGCTGATCCAGGATGTGGCCACGACCATCGAATCGGTGGAACCGGACCTGACCTTGGAAGGATTGAAGATTATCGCGGACAGCCTTCGGTAGTGCCCATACAGGCAAGATAGCCCCAGTAGCCTCTGACGCTGTTCATTAGAAAGAAGCGCTCGCGTGCCTGGGCCGGAGCGGACAACTCCCCAAATCCGGACAGCAGCGGATCGTTGGCCAGCAGGAATTCCAGGCAGGCGTCCATGCTTTTCCGGGTATCCTGCGGATCGGCCTCGAACCAGGGCTGAATCATCCGTCGCCAATCGAGCAACTGGGCGCGGTGGGTTTGCAGCCGGGCGCACGCGTCGGCCTGCAGGCCGATGTGGCCGTAAGCCATGCGTCCGGGTCGGTGGGTGAGCAGGCGGTCGATGCTCGCAAGATAAGTCTCCAGATGCAATTTGGGCGGGGTGGCCGGGCGCATGTAGAAGCGATCCTCCCCCAGCGAAATGCAGACCCCGCCGGCTTCACCGGCAAACAACAGGTCGCCGATCAGATAGCTGTATTGATGGGGTGCATGACCGGGGGTTGGAATGGCGTTGATGCCCGGCACCGTCAAGCGGTCCGCGGCCACGACCTGGGCCGCGGGCACCGGTGTCATCGGTCCGTAGCGCCGGGCCACGTCCCCCAGGGTCTTCACGCTCCCTTCCCATAGTCGCCGGGGATCGATGAGGTGCTCGACGGCCTTGGGGTGACACACCACCGGGGCCTGGGGGAAGGCGGCGGCAATCTCACCAATGGCGCCGGCATGATCCAAATGGATGTGGGTCAGCAAGATCAGATCGGGCCGAAGGCCCGTGCCGGCAAGGACCGCTTGCAGATGGGCCGCTCCCGCAGAGGGGCCCACATCCACCAGCACCAACGGGCCGCCGGTATAGAGCCAAGCCGTGACGAAGCCGTCGAAGCCCTCGATCGGCACCGGCAGGGGGATCAAATAGAGCTCTTCGCCCAATTTTTGGGTATCGGATATGGAGGGCATGCCGCTCACCCCCAAGGCGCTTGAATCGCCCGGTTTATCAAAACCGCGGACCATTATCCTTTCAGGGACGTGAGCGACTCCTTGAACACCTTGAAGAAGAGACCGTAGTCGGCCAACCCGCGCTGCAGGATTTTGTCGAAGTCGTCCACGTTGCGCAGATTCAATATCATATTCACGCTCTTTTGAAACGCCGTCATTTGGTCCATGGTGCGATAACGCGTGGTCAGCAGGGCGACGAAGAGATGGCGCCGGGTTTCCATGCCCATGCGCTCCAGGTAGATCATGACTGCATTGGCATCGGGATCGCGGGTATCGAAATACTCGTTGAGCAGGATCAGATCATAGTTGTGGTAGCGCATCTTCTTGAGCGCTTCGCGGCTGTTGGGAACTTCGGTGATGTGATACTCCAGGAGATCCAGGGTGGGCCGAAGCTTTTCCCGCACAGTGCTATCCGATTCACACACCAGGGCGGTCTTGCCCTCTTCTTCGATGAAGTCGAAGGGCTTTTCAGCCGCGTCATAACCGTCGCCATCCTCTTCGCTGGGGGCGAACAGGTCGTCGAAGGAGGCCTCGGACAATTCCTGCTTGGGCGCGGGACGGGAGACCGTCACGCGCTCCTGGCAGTGGGGGCATTTGACCGTGGCCGATTTTCCCTCCGGCAGTTTATCATCGGGTATTTTGATTTTACCTTCACATTTCTGACAAGTGACTTCCATGACCGATACGATGCTCCTTGCGTGGGTGGTTTCCCGGACAACCTACATCTTTTTGCCATACAGGCGATCCAGTTCCAGATCCCGGATATCGGTGGTGGCCTCGCCGCGCGCGCTCTTGACCTTGTCGATGCCCCGGCTGGCCACGGCTTTGTGCGACGCGTAGGCCAATGCCGTTTCCTGGGTAATCAAGCCCTTCTCGTAGAGCTCGATAATGTTCTCATCGAAGGTGGTCATGCCGAAGGGCCGTCCGGCCTGCATCATCTCGTAAAAGGTCTTGCCTTCGGACTCACCGTTCAGGATGGCCTCTTTGACCCGCAAACTGGTGCGCAGCACTTCGAAGGCCGCCACCCGGCCGCCACCCACCTTGGGCAGCAACCGCTGGCTGACGACCCAGCGGATGGTATCGGCCAGGCGAATGCGCACCTGCTTCTGCTCTTCGTTGGTGAACATGCCCAGGATGCGGTTGATGGTCTGGCCGGCATCCACGGTGTGCAGCGTGCTGAGCACCAAGTGGCCGGTTTCGGCGGCGGTCAGACCGATCTCCACGGTTTCGCGATCGCGCATTTCGCCCACCAGAATCACCTTGGGCGCCTGGCGCAGGGCAGCCCGCAGGCCATTGGCGAAACTATCGAAATCGCGCCCCATCTCCCTCTGGTTGAAAGTCGCCTTTTTATGCGGGTGCTGATATTCGATGGGGTCTTCCAGGGTGACCACGTGCACCGCACGCCGTTCGTTGATCTCTTCCAGGATGGCCGCCAGGCTGGTGGTTTTACCGGTGCCTGTGGCGCCGGTGAAGATGACGATGCCGTTAAGCTCCCGCCCCATTTCCGAAAACGCCTCGGGCAGCTTCATTTCCCGGATGGTGGGCACCTTGGATTCCAACTGGCGCAGCACGATGGACAAGTGGCCCGACTGGGCGAAGATATTCACGCGGAAGCGGGCCTTGCCGGGCAGGCTGTAGGACAAGTCGCAGGAACCGGTACGCAGCAGGGTTTCGGTCAGGCGCCGGTCGTTGTCGATGAGATTCAAGGCCACGATCTCGGTCTGAAAGGGGGTCAGGCTCTTGATCACAGGCTTCATGTCCACGGGCAACAACTCGCCGGAACTTTCCACCTGCAGTGGTTTTCCCACGGTCAGGTTTAAATCCGACACATTGCTGTGGGAATCGAGCATGCGGGTCAGGATGTGCTCTATTTCTTGTTTCTTCATCACGCTCCTCTTGCAGATAGCGGCTTGCGGGGCCCTGGGTTACGCTTCGGTAAAGTCAGCGGGCGGCGACTTGAGCAGCGGCCGGAAACGGCCTTTGTCGTTGGACTTGCCGTAAGCGTCATCGGCGCTGATCCGGCCTTTGTTGAACAGCTCCATGATGGCGTCGTCGAGCAGTTGCATACCGTACTTTTTTCCGGTCTGGATCGAGGAGGGGATCTGATGAGACTTGGCTTCGCGGATCAGGTTGCGTACGGCCGGCGTGGCGATCAAGATTTCCAGGGCCGGTACCCGGCCTTTCTTGTCCACGCGTTTGAAAAGGGTTTGGGCGATGATGGCCCGCACGCCGTCAGCCAGGGTCGAGCGGATTTGGCCCTGCTCCTGGGCCGGAAAAACCTCCACGATACGGTCCACGGTCTTGGCCGCACTGGTGGTGTGCAGGGTCGAAAACACGAGGTGGCCGGTGGAGGCCGCTTCGATGGCCAGGCTCATGGTGGTCTGATCGCGCATTTCACCCACCAGGATGATATCCGGGTCCTCGCGCAGGGCGCCGCGCAAGGCAGCCTCGAAGGATTTGGTGTGGATGCCCACCTCGCGCTGGTTGACCAGACAGCCCTGGCTTTTGTGCACGAATTCGATGGGATCTTCGATGGTGATGATATGGTCGGCCCGGGTCCGGTTGGCCTCGTCGATAATGGCCGCCAGGGTGGTGGACTTGCCCGAGCCGGTGGGCCCGGTGACGATCACCAGCCCCCGGGGCAATCCGGCCAGCTTGGAAATGACCGAAGGCAGGCCCAGCTGCTCGCAGGTCAAAATGGTGCTGGGGATCTCGCGGAAGACGGCCCCCACGCCGTTTTTCTGCATGAAAAAGTTGGCCCGGTACCGGGCCAGGCCTGGAATTTCGTAACCGAAATCCACATCGCCGGTTTCTTCGAAGGTCTTTATTTTATCTTCGGCCGCGATTTCATAGAGCATGGCGCGCAGTTCATCGTTTTCCAGAACCTTGTATTTGACCCGCTCGACATCGCCGTGCACCCGCAATGCGGGCGGTTGTCCGGCCATCAAATGCAGATCCGATGCGCTCTGCTCGTGCATGAGTTTAAAAAAGGCATCTATCTTTGCCATTCAAGACTCCTAAAGGCGTTGAAGGGTCAAGAGGTCCCGAGATCGTTGCGCACGAGTCAATGGCAAAGATCGATGAACCTCAGCGGTCATCGCTTCTCCCCTATTATCGGCGCATGGGGCGGCGGGGTTTAACTAAAATTGGCCATTCCGGGTGGGCACGAACTAGTGTCCATCCACGGATGAGATATTTTCGTCGCGTTCACGTGTCTCGGCGTAGCCTCCAGGCGAAGACGGAAGGCGGACGAAAATTTTAACCGCAGGTATATGGACATATTTCGAGGATTAAAATTTTCGCCCAACGCCGAAATCGGCGGAAACAGCCATTCCTGGATGGACGCTAGCTAAAGGTGCTGGGCGGCTGTTTTAGCACGGTCACCTTACCGTCCGACTCATCCAGCGCATCCATGGATTCCTTGCCGATCTCCAAGAGCTTGGTGTGCGATTCTATAATGGATCGAATTTGCACTTCTATTTGCATTCGCTGGCGCTTGAGTTCGGCAATGTCCTCGTGCAGTTGGGAAAGGCGGTTGTGGGCGCGGTTCAGGATTTTCTCGGCTTTGACTTCGGCATCGGCGATGATAATTTCGGCGGATTTGCGCGCATTTTCTTTCATCTGCTCCAACACCTTCTGGGAGTTGAGCATGGCCCGCTTGAAAGTCTCTTCGCGCTCCTTGTACCCCTGGTTTTCCAACTTGAGCCGGCGCAGCTCTTCCTTGAGGCTCTTGTTCTCGGCATGCATGGCGGCCAGACTCTCGGAAACCTGCTCGAGAAACCGATCCACCTCCCGGACATCGAACCCCCGGAAACGAATTCTGAATTGTTGCTGCTGTATATCCAGGGGGGTAAGACTCATAAAGATATCCTCGCTTCGGGATAAACTACGGCCTCAAAAATGAGGCGCCTAAGTGATCCAGACTGGGCACGATCCAGCCATTGAGAAAAATGATGGCCAAGATCAGCACCATGGGTGTAAAATCGATTCCACCGAAATAGAGCGGCAGGCGCGCACGCAACCTGGCCAGAACCGGTTCGGTGACATTATGGATGAAACGCACAATGGGGTTGTAAGGGTCGGGGTTGACCCAGGACAGAACGGCCCGGGCCACGATCAGCCACATATAAATGGTCAAGACCATGTTGAGGATCTGGGCGATGGCCCTGATGAAATACCCAATGAATGGCATCGTTACGTTCCTGTTCCCAGAACATGTAAGGGGGCAGGCGCGGCGACCATACCCTCTGTTTGCTGCATTCACCCGGCTGGCGGGACCGCAGACGACAAGCGCATAGGACTTCAATGGGACCCTCCCGTCAGACGTTCTCTTCGGCGGCTGGGTCCAATTGGAGCCCAAGATAAAGCCAAAAAGATGAATAAGTCAAGGTTTTTGGACGGTTTCGGAGGTCACCCATGGATTCGCCCGTCAAAGGTTCCGACGCCTATCGCGGCTTGACATCTTTATCCGATCAAGCCTTTCCCAAGCGCTGCCCGCGCTGCGGCCGACACTTCGCCACGGCTGCGGAATTTATCCGCTCAACCCAAACGGTGCGAACCGGAAACAGCGGCTTGAAAAGCGCTCGGGACGAATCCGATCGGCCCATGGTGGAACTATTCCGTAACTGCCCCTGTGGCTCAACGCTCATGGACCGCTTCGACGATCGCCGCGATCTGAGCGAACCGGGCCTGAGGCGCCGCAAACTATTCGGCCAGTTGTTACAACTGCTTGAAAACAGGGGATTGGGTGCCGAACGGGCCCGGGTCGAGCTTCTCAAGCTGCTGCGTGGAGAACCCAGCGCCACGTTGGCGGGCTTGGGGGTTGAGCCCAGAGACCTGCAACCCTAGGCAGCGGCTCAAGAAAGGGGTTGCCGCTTGGGGCCAGCCTGCTGAAGCGCTACCCAGAAAGTGGGGCTTAACGGGGTCTGCTTGCCCAGGCAGTATTTTACATATTCCCGCATCAGGGCAGAGACCAACTGATTCTTATCCATGAGCGTCACGTATTGCTCCGCATCCAGCGACTGAATGAGCTTTTTCTTGCCCAGGGATTTATCCTCCCGCGCTTTCTGCAGCACGTGCTGGGTGACATCCGCGGCTTTTTGACGCAGCACGGTTTCATCGGTATCTTCCAAGGCCGCGTAGACCCGCTCCAGGTCCGCCGGATCGGGCATGCGGCGGGACTCCATCATGCCCTTGAACTGATCGGCATAACGCAGCAGGCCTCGGCGGATATGGTGGGTGTCCACGACGTTGAGGCCGGCCCATCCGGCCCCGAGCCATTGGAAGGCCCCCACCCGCACGATGCCGGGCCGGGCATCATCCTCCACATAGCAGGTGACCGAAAAGAAGTTGTAGATTTTGGACTTAACCCATCCCAGGCCGGCTTTGTTCAGCCCCACCTCCTGGGTGTAGAGGTAGTTCCAATCCTGATCGTTGCCGACGATGAATCCCTTGCGCCCCACCTCCGAAGGGTCGGGCTGAAAGGACATGGAGAGGACCATCCGGCTCGTTCCCCGGCGCTGAACGACAAAAGCCCGCTGCAGGTCATAGGTATAGTGGGCACCGGTATGCAGGTCCGGAGAAATGTACTCCCGCACCACGCCCCGGGTGATCATCGGCCCGGCGTCGCTTTGCAGGGCTTTCCACATATCGGGCAATGCCTGCCCGTTGCCGGTCACCTCTTTCCAGAAAGAGTAGTTGACCGAAGAGGGATTGATGGCGCCTTCGGGGATACGCCGGTTGTAAGCATAGCGGATGATGTCGGCCAAGGAGCGCTTGAGTTCGTAGACCACCCCCGAGCCGCGGATCTCATTGCGATCCTGAACCGCATGGATGCCTGCCCGCGGCGTATTCTGCACAAAGGCCACCAGGGCAGCGATCGGTTGGGGATCGATCTGCTGACGACCGCTATCGGTGCAAAAGACGACGAGCTGATCCAGGGCCTTTTCGATGGCATCGGAAAGCGGCGGAGGGTCGCTGGCGGCCTGCAGTGGCGTGGCGAGCACCATGATCACCAAAAACAAAATGCCCAGGGATTTCCAGTAAAAAGGCGCCCCTAGGGCGCGGCTCGAAGCAATAGGATTGGCTATTTGCATATTTGAATTTTCTGTCGGCTTGTGCGGCGTTTTCGGTTAGCTTGAGATCAGTGCGTCACATACCCCTGATAAAGACCTTGGGTCAATAGTGAATGCGGCCGTGATACCGAGCACTCATAGCATTTGACTTGACCCATCCCCGCCGACTCTTTAAAGTAGCGCTCGACTGCGCCCTCGAGAAACACTAGTTAAATTATAAGAACTAAAGATCGTTTACGCAATGGAGCAATCGTATGGGGCTGGAAAACATGACCATCGGATTTATCGGGGCGGGAAACATGGCCGAAGCGCTCGCCGGCGCCTTGATCGACACCGGCCTCTGCCCTCCGGAGCGGATTGTTTGCGCCGATACACGCACCGAACGCCTGCGGGAGCTGGCACAGCGCTTCGGTCTGCGGAGCGGCACGGACAACCTTGATGTGATTCGCCAGGCCGACGTCGTGCTCTACGCCGTCAAGCCCCAGAACATGGCGGCGGTGCTCCAGGAGACGGCCCAAGGCCTGGACGGCAACAAAGTAATCATCTCCATTGCCGCCGGCGTCTCCCTGGCCACCCTATCGGCTTACACATCCCAGCCGCTGCGGCTGATCCGCGCCATGCCCAACGTATGCGTGGCGGTCAAGGCCGGGGCCACGGCCATCGTGGGCGGACCCCACGCCCGCAAAGAAGATCTGGCGCTGGCCACCGCCATTTTCAACTCGGTGGGCCGCTGCATCGTGGTGAGCGCCGAGCACCTGCTCGACGGCGTCACCGGCTTGAGCGGCAGCGGGCCGGCTTATGTCTTCATGGTCATCGAGGCCCTGGCCGACGGCGGGGTCAAGGCTGGGCTGACCCGCGCCGAGGCGTTGCTGCTGGCGGCCCAGACCGTGATGGGCGCGGCGCGCATGCAATTGGAAACCGGCACCCATCCGGCCCAGCTCAAGGATATGGTCACCTCCCCGGCCGGAACCACCATCGCGGCGCTGCACGCTCTGGAAAAAGGCGGCCTGCGGGCTACCCTCATCGATGCGGTGGCGGCGGCCACCGAACGGGCCCAGCAATTGGGGGCCATGGCGAGCAAGGCGGGCAAGTAAAGCGCATGAGAGCCAGCCTGTCCGTCACCTGGATCGAACGCGGCGCCCGGCTTTTGCTGGGGATCGTTTTCATCTACGCCGCATCAGGCAAGATCGGCGATCCGGCCGACTTTGCCCAGGCCATCGCCAATTACCAGATTTTGCCTTCGGGCTGGATCAACCCCACGGCCCTGTTTTTGCCGTGGCTGGAGCTGGTGTGCGGCCTGGGTCTGATTACCGGTATTTGCAAGCAGGCCAGCGCCCTGCTGGTCACTCTCATGCTCGGGGTATTCACCGCGGCCCTGGCCTATGCCGCCTATCGCGGCCTGGACATCCACTGCGGCTGTTTTTCAACCGAAGGCGGCGGCACGCCCCGCCTTTGGCTGGATCTTGCCCGGGACCTGATTTTGTTGAGCCTGGCGGCCATGGTGCTGTACCAGGGGGGCCGGTCGGAACCTGTACCGCGTCCGGGCCATGTCGGGCGCTGAAGCAAACAACTCCAATACTTGCGCGGGACGGACACGGCCATGTTTGAAGAGGTGGAATACGGCGCGGCATTGATCGCAGGGGTGCTTTCCTTTTTTTCGCCATGTATCCTGCCCCTGGTGCCATCTTATTTTTGCTTCATCACCGGCGTCTCCATCGAGGATCTGCGCCAGCCGGCCAATGCCGCCATGCGGCGCAAGATCGTTTGGAGCACCCTGGCGTTCGTGCTGGGTTTTTCCCTGGTGTTCATTCTGCTGGGGGCTTCGGCCGCCTACTTCAGCACCCTGCTCCAGGGGGCCAAGGCCTACATCCGGGTGATCGGCGGGCTCTTCATTCTGGTTTTGGGGCTGCATCTGTTGGGGGTTTTTCGCATCCGCGCCCTGGACGTGGAAAAACGCATTCACCTGAACCGCAAGCCCGTGCACTTTTTAGGCGCATTTGTCATCGGCATGGCTTTTGGCGCCGGATGGAGCCCGTGCATCGGGCCGCTGCTGGGATCGATCTTGATTTTGGCCAGTAACCAGGATACGGTTCGCGACGGCATCTGGCTGCTGTCGCTCTATTCGGCCGGCGTGGCGCTGCCGTTCATGGTTCTGTCGGTGGCCATCCATTTTCTGATCGGTTTCGTGCGCAAGGCCGGCAAGGTCATTCGCTTGATCAATATGGGCGCCGGCATTCTGCTGATCATCACCGGCCTTTTGCTGATTACGGACAAAATGCGTCTGCTGAGCATTTTCTCGTTTTAAGGAACAGCATGATGAAACAATTGATCCTTTTAATGATCCTCTTATGCGGATTGATGGCGCCGATGGCATCTCAATCCCTGGCCGAACCCGCCCCCGCCGTGGCCTGGCAAGATTATGAAGCGGCCCAGAAATCGGCCCAGGGCCAATCGCGCAAATTTCTACTCTACTTTTACACGGAGTGGTGCGGCTATTGCCGCAAGCTCGAAAAAGAGACCTTCGCCGACAAAGCCGTGGTCGAATATATCAACAGCAACTTCATTCCCGTGCGCATCAATTCCGAGAAAATGCCCAAGATCGCCGGACGCTACAGCGTCAGCGGTGTGCCCGACCTGCGTTTCGTTTCCCCCACGGGTGAAGATATCGCCCGTTGGCCCGGGTATATCGAAGCGCCCAAGTTTCTGCCCATGCTCAAGTATATCCATACCGACAGCTACCAAACCATGAGCTACGGCGATTTTTTAAAGGCCAAATGAAGCGCCAAAGCATCGGGGCCGCGGCCCCCATACCCATGGACATCCAGTGCTTTTACCAATCCATCACGGTTCGCGATCCTGCAGGTGACGGTCGTAGAAGCGTCGGAAAAGGCGGTATACGACCGAAATCCCTACCAAAAGACTCATGGCCAGCATAAGCGTCGGCACCCAGGCGTAGGGGTTATATAAAGGGACATGGCGCGCCGCGGCGATGCCGGCCCCACTGAAAAGGGCCACCAGCAGCATGGCCGCCAACAGGATCCAGCAGGCCAGATTGCTGTCGTACCAGGGGGTAATGATCCGCCGGAACATGGGGTTGGGATCGAGACGCATCAACTTTTCTCCATCAGCGCTTTAAATCGGTCCGTATCCACCAACACCATCCAGTATCGGTTCAGTTCGCGATCCAGGGTTCTGGCGTCGGGAATGACCCGCGCCAACTCCTCCCAGAAAAGCGGACCGTGATTTTTGATCCGGGTATGCACCAGCTCGTGCAGGATGGTGTAGTCCCTGAGCGCTTCGGGCAGTCGCACCAGATTGATGTTCAGGTTGATGTTGTTCTGGCGGGAGCAACTGCCCCAACGGGTGCGCTGGTTGCGCACAAAAACCCGGTTGTAAACGAAACCGTGCTGTTGCGCCAACTGGGCCAGGCGGGCCACCAGGATGCACCGGGCTTGGACCGGATCGACGACTCCCGGTGCTTTCTTCAGCGCCAGGATCTGCTGTTCGATGAGCACCATGCGGCCCAGGTGGACTCTGAGCCAACTGCTCTTGGCATGGGCCACGGCCAGGGCTTGCTGAAAAGAGACCCCCCGGGGCACGGCGATGCGCACCCCCCTGAAGGGTTTGACCGACAAATTGACATGGCGCGCGCGGCGGCTGCGCTCCAGCACCACCTCACCCACGCCCTGGAGATTGACCTTCTTCGATTCCATCGTTCCCGCTCGCGCTCCATGGACTTTTGATAAAATACTCTATATCCTATCACACGATGTCAAATCCCGCAGCCCCCTATATCAGAAAAACGAGCTGCGCACCGGGAGCCGCCCCCTGGATCAATAAAGCGGACTGCTCCCAGGCTTCGAGAGATCTTATGAAGATATGTACGCCCCTGCCAGCCCCCCATGCCTCGAGCCGACCCTTCCTTGTCGCGCTTTTGGCAAGCTTGCTGCTCGTCGCCCAGGCTTCCGCCGACCGCTCGATACGCTGCGACGGGCGCATTGTCTCCGTCGGCGCTTTCAAGGAACAGGTTCGCGACAAATGCGGCGCGCCCGACCACCTGGAGGAGTGGGAAGAAGGCCGCAACACGGTCATCTCCGAGTACTACGACTATGAAAAAGAGCGCTACATATTGCCCCGCTTCATCCCCGGCCCCATCCGCATGGAGCGCTGGACCTACAATTTCGGGTCCACCCGCCTGATCCACTACCTGTACTTCAAAAATGGCAAACTGCACCGCATCGAAACCGGAGACAAGGGCAGCGACTGAAGGCGACCGGTTTAGCGGGGCCTGTGAGCTGCATCGTGATTGGCGCAACGGCATGGAAGGCCCCTTCGACCCTATCGATCCGCCGGCTGAGCTTGCGGATATACGGCTTGTCATCCTCGGAAAGATGGAGCAAGCCGGTGGCGCCGCAAGCGCTGCACTCGATGGTTGTGGTGTAGCGGTTTCGCGTCAGGATCGACCCCACTGCATCCTAAGTGAATCCTCATTCTCGGCCGGCAAAACCGGCAGTCGCCGGCGTCGGCGTTCATTCGCTGCTCGGGCATCAGTCTCTTCTGGCCATCAGCTCGAAGATGGCACCACCAGGCCCGCCGGCATCCAGGTAGGCAAATCGGCCGGGGTCATGGATCAGAAGATTGGCTCCGTTTTTCACAAGCTGCGCCACCTCGGAATCGACATCAGCCACGAAAAATCCGATATGATGGACGCCTTCGCCCCACCGATCGAGAAACTTTGACTGGAAGATGCGGCCTTCGATGCACTGGACGAGCTCGATTTCCGTGGGACCGATATGCGTAAAGGCCATTCGAATTTTCCAGGGACGACCCTTGACATCTTTCCCGCCATTTTCCATGAACCGCCACGGTCCGAGGCCATAAAGGCGGGACCATGCCTCGGTGGCCTTGTCAATGTCGGTTACCGCGTAACTGATGTGATCTACGGTGTCGATCTGCATATGCTTCCTCCACTCTTATTTCTGCTCCAACCAGGAGGGTTCGCCGTGAACCCGGCCGCCATCGATCACGATGGTTTCGCCGGTAACATAACTACCCGCCTGGGAGGCCAGAAAGACAACAATACCCCCCAGCTCTTCCGGCTCGCCCAGACGGCGCATCGGGATTTGGGCAACCGCTTTGGCATTGACCTTCGGATCTTTCCAAAGGGCTTCGCTGAGACGGGTTTTGATGACCCCCGGCGCAATGGCGTTCACCCGGATATTGTACTGTCCCCACTCCTTGGCCATCACCTGGGTCATCATGATGACGGCGGCCTTGCTGACGCAGTAAACCCCCAGATCGCCCGCCCGGATGCCGCCGATCGAGGAGGTGTTGATGATCGATCCGCCGCCTTGGGACTTCATGATCTTGGCCGCCATCTGGCTCAGGAAGAACAAGCTCTTCAGGTTGACGTTCATGATGATGTCATAGGTCTTTTCGTCCTGGTCCATAATCTTGCCGAAATAGGGATTGGTTCCGGCATTGTTGACGAGGATGTCGATGCGGCCGAAGGCTTTCATGACCTGATCGATCAGGGCCCTTGAATCTTCCAGCTTGCCGACATGGGCCGCAATGGCCATTCCCTTTACACCCTTGGCCGATATCTCCGCGGCTACCGGTTCGAGACCCTCCAATTTCCGACTGCTCACGACCACATGGGCGCCGGCATCGGCCATGGCCAGTGCCGCGGATCGCCCAATGCCGCGACTTCCACCCGTGACGACCGCAACCTTGCCTTCAAGAGAAAACCGAGAAAAGTCCATTATTCACTCCTTCCGGGGATGCTCCCCATAGCGATGTGGAAACGGGTCAAACAAAAAACTGGGCTCACCAGTAAACGTTAACTGGGCAAATGCACCCTGGCTAAGAATTCTCATACCCGGCGCGTTTCAAGGTGGCGCCGGCAATGGCATCGATCGCCAGGCGTTCATAAAGAGACGGTCTTTTTTTCTTTGGCTTGCTGGCAGGATTGGGGGCGCCGATTTTCATATCGAGGGTGGCGGGATCGATACCGCTAACGCCGATGTGGCCGGCGATACGGCTCAGATCGATCCGCCGGTCGACCAACTCCTCAAATTTGATGGTCATTGCATCCACCCCGGCGCCGCCGTCCAAAAATCCGTTGACCAGCAAGCACCAGTGGCGGGCAAAGACAATGGGCGCGCGGGAGTAGTACCCTGGCCAGTCGCTGACCCATCGGTTGCCCTTCCAGGATCGATAGGCGTCGTGCGCATTGCGGTAGATGAACAGGAAACGGGCGCCGGGAAAGAGCCACTTCAAATATCGGGCATGCTGGATGTTCAGGCGCACCTCTTTGAAGCCCCAGCGCTCGATGCCGAACTTTTCGAAAACGGGGCTCCCCAGCCACTCTTTTAAAAATAGACGGTGCGCGCGGCGCAGGAAGGCCATTTCGGGAGTCATATTGGCTATCCACTCATTTTTCAACTGATTCACATCGCTGCCCGTTCGAAAAAAATTCTCAGGCGGCCAATCGGAGGTAATAGACGACAAAGAGTGGGCCAGTTTGGGAATCATGCCGGTCGCGCCGAGGGGTTCGCCCCAAAGGCCGACTTCGCCACTGGAGACCACAAGGCGCTGGAGTAAGGTAGATCCTGACCGCCAGCCGGCGGAAAAAATGAAGACGGGGCGCTCCGTATCCTGTAGCTCCTCAGGACTTAGCGGCCAGCGCGTTTGTAAGGTGTCGATCGCCCGGTCGAGTTGCTGCATGGACCGCAGCTCAGGGGGTAGGTAAAAATGCCGATGCGTAGCGGCCATTTTCAGATCAAGCAACCGCTTCTTGATTTTTGTGAGTTGGTTCATCGAAACTGTCATAAAAGGCTTGATGGGTCACCTCCGATCGCTTCATCCATAATGCACGCTTAAGGCTCGGTGCGATTGCCGGATATTGGGGAACTCCGACCGGCCTTCCATCGGGTTTCGCCTCATAAGGAATGTGGCTGCGCCCGGCGCTCGCGCAGCTGCCACTCACTATAGGACATTTAACTTTCATTTCAACGCATGGCCATGCGTGCAGGCACCAGCCATCAAGATTCGGCTTGGGGCGTGTCGGCCATGTGGTTCGAAACACCGCCCAGCAGTTTGTAGTTCAAGGTTTTATCCGAAGCGTTACCACTTGGTGGTCCCAAGAATGAAGAACGATGGGTCTTTGAGGTGTGGGCTTGAAGTCTAGTAATCTTTTTGAGGTAGGCCGATTCAACTCAGGAGCGGCGAAGCCTTACTTCTGGATCTTTTTTTCAACCCGCACGACGGAAAAGTTTTCATCGATAAAAAGCCGGTCCGTTTCGAACAGGTACATGTCCCGATAGAATCGGTAGATCACAAGCTCTCTCGGGAGGCCCTTGATGAGATTGCCCGGTTCCACCTTTAGCTGGAAATAGGGGCAGGATTCCGATTGAAGCTGGTAATAATCCGTCACCAGTTCCACGATGCGCTTCGCGGATTCCTGGTCCAGGGGCTGACCGGTTTCGGATTCAAGTATGATAACGGGTATCTTTTGTTGTGCCATGCCACTACACGCAAATAAAACGATGGCTGCCAGCGTCATTGAAATGGTTCGCATAAGCATAACGCCACCTTTTCGCCTCGTTGTTTTGGGCCGTTCGCGGACGCCGGTGGATAATTGTGAAATGGCTACGGCCCGCCGGGTTATGCCTTTTGAAGGCATAACCCGGCGCAACCGTTAATTGCATCCGCTGCTGCTTCCGCTGCTGCTGCTGCTGCCGCTGAAACTTGAACAAGCGCCGACAAGATAGGTTTGTCCACCATTTTCGGTGCGCAGGGTGGTGGTGGTGCCGCCGGATGTTCCCAGGCTCGCATTGGAGCCGTTCGCGTAATAGTAGGTTACCTGGCTGCAACCCATCGAAACATTTCGCGTATAGGCCCTGCCGGCGGAAACATGCTGACTGTTGGTGGCAGTCCACTGTTGGCAAGCGGTTCCGCCGCTGCTGCTACTGCTACTGCTGCTGGAACTCGAACTTGAACTGCCGGCCGTGAAATAGTCGCTGCCGTTGCCCGAGATCCCGTGCGCACCGGTTTGTGGATAATTGCTGCGCTCGCAGGTGGTCAGGGATGCGGTCATGGCTTGCTTTTGGCTGATAACCCTGTTTAGCCAGCATTTAAAGACCTCTTCCGAGGGGCCGACATAAAGATTGACATTGCCGCCGACATACTTTTGCACACCCGCGCCGACGATGGCCGGCTCCAACGGCGAATTGTGGGTCTGGCAGGAGTTGAAATAGAGCACCTTGTTGGCCAGGCCTCTTGAACCCAAGCCCTTAAAAAAGTTGTAGTCCACCGTCCCATCGCTGACGGCAATGCCGTAGGAGGCACCGTGGCCGACGCGGCCGATCATTTTCAAGTTGGAACATGCGAGCCAGTTGGCATAGGCCGCCCTGTTCTCCGCGCTGCCCTTGAGCGTTTTGACCTTGTATCCTGCCGATTGGGCCAAACTGGTGGCATAGTCAACGGCTTTTACCGCCGTGGGGTATTGTGAGCTGGAGAGGTTGGTCGCAAAAACCATATCCACGGTGTTGTCCGGGCATGTGGCATAGGTGTCCTGCAATAGATCCCCATCCATCGCATCCTCTTCGGTTTCGACATAGTCGCGTTGAATGGACCGGATGCGATAGGCTACCCCAAGGTTGACCCGCGCGGTTTCGAAACTGTAGGTATCCTTGTCGAGAATATGGACGATGAGATGCTCGGGCCGGCCGCTTTCATCTTGACGGACCTTGACCATGACCCGGTGAATGCGCTGTTCGTTTTTGCTGACTTGAAATGCCGAGTCGACCAGGTTCTTGATCTGGTCGGTATCGATGCCGGGCGCGGCATAGAGCCGGCTTTCGATAATGTCGATCGGCACTTCGGCATAGGCGAGGCCGGTCGCCGATAAAAGAAGCAGCCCACAGAACAAAAATCTCAACATCTGGAAAAACCGATTGGCCTTTCTCATCTTCCTACCCCCGTTTCCTTTAGCGTTTACCCCCCTGTGGCGCTGTCCGCATGTTCTTAAATTCAAAGGTCGATTGCCCTAACTTTTTCATGCCGCACATGCGGAGTTGCCTGACCAGTACCCCTCCTTTATCCAAACCCCCACCAACGTGTCGCGAAAACCGTTTTTGGGGAGATGAATGATGGTTTTTGACGGTATTGTAACGAGAAGAAATTAGAATATGTTCTATGCATATACAATATGTAACACTGCCCTTCAAGCCGTGAAACTACTAAAAGGATATACCTAAAAACCTATTTTATGAGTGTTTGGAATGAGGCGGCACAGTCGAACGGACAGGCCGCAAAGCCTGGCGAAGATGCCCCCGATACCAGAAGGTGCCCGACAGTCCAGGTTGACTTCCGCAACCTTTGCTTTTAGGCTGTCGCCCATAAAGCGTTGTTACTAAAATAGAGGACATTCGTGAACGCCCTGACGGAAAGGAGGCGCCGATGTTTGCCATCGAAGATTGGAGCAAGGAGCGGGTCCACACGGTCATGCGGGAGGTACTTTTCAGCTTCAACTACATGTGGTTTCTCATGGAAGCATGGGCCAAGCAGAATTGCCCCGAGAAAGCCCAAGGCGAAGAGTTCCAGAGGCTCTCCGAAGAGTTTGGGCGCTACCAGGCGCAGCGGCTGGAAAAAGTCATCGATGACAAGCTTACCGGCGTGGACCGCTTGGCTGCCTTTATCCGGCACTCGCACTGGTGTGCCTTTGAAGAGATCGAGCTGACCCCGCTCTCGGACCAGAGCCTGAGGATGCGCACCTTGGGCTGCACGGCCCAAAAGGCCGCCCGGAAGTGGGGCTTGTCCCATTACGGTTGCGGCCAAAGCGGGTTACGCTTGCGCAAAGGTTTCTTCAGCGGCGTGATTCCCACCGCCCAGGTAGCGCGCGTATTCACCCCACCGGATGAAAAGCCGGCCGGCACGCCTGCCGAGGCTGCCTGTGAATGGATCATAACGATCTGACCCTTGGCCTTGCGATAATGCGAACTTAGCTCGGAGCGGGTCCAAATGAAAAACCCACTGGGTTCCAGTGGGTTATTTATGTCTTGGTGGAGATGAGGGGGATCGCTTCGTACCGAAAAGATCTCCACCAGTTGTTTCCTAAGCCGCCGATATCATTAAATCGGCAGGGACACCCGGCATTCGCTTCGTACCATAGCTTCGTACCAAAAAACTGCTTCAATTTAGCATAAAAGTGGGGTGTGTTGCCATATCAAAGAAATGGCAAACAGATGACACCGATCCTCTGTTTCAATGTTTCAATTAGGCTTTCACAAACAGCTCTTGAAATGCGGAAATAAATTCCGCCAGCTGGAAGTCAGTTCGATAGTAAGGGCTCTCCTTTAGCCGGACGACACCCATTCGATCGATTGCGGAAAAATATCTGTAAACCAACCCGGCCGCCTCATCAACTGCGGGCTGCCCGCTGTGTTGGGTTTTAAGATCAAGCGCAGATCGCCATTCATCTTCAGTCATAGTGGCCAGGATCGTATATAGATCGAGTGCATGATATCGGCCAAATTCCTTGTTGGCATCTTCAAACCTGTCCCTGAAAGCAAACAGCTTCATCATGAGAAAAGTATAAGGATGGGGCAGGAACACTTCGGCATTCCACTCCTCCCCTGAACTGAGGTTGCCTGTTAACCTGACGGATGTTAATCCCTCCTCCAAGGTAATGGCTTCATCCACTGGATGGGCATGGATGCCAACTGACGGTTTTGGCCGCACGCGCCGTTTATCCACCTTTGCCCTGGTGTGTCGAAATTGGCCCGTGGGACCTGTCAGCAGATCGATCTTGAGGCTGCCGGCCCCATGTGGAAAAGGCTTGGCGAATTGGTATTTTTCAGCGCCGGGAACCACCTCATAATCCAAACTATCAAGCGCCTTGGCAAAAGGGCGCAGCTGCTCCGGCTGAATGAGAAGCTCGGGCCGCAAAAACAAATCGAGGTCATTTGTGGATCTCGGTTCGGGCCATTGGTTTAACAGCGTGCGCTGTCTCAGTTGCTGGGCACGGTTGACCTTGAGGTAAATGCCATACCCACCGCCGACGATAATCTTCAGTCCGGTATCTCTTATCTCATACAGCAGATCTAAAAGTGCTGTTTTCAGATCGGGAATGCGATTCATATCTGATCCAATTCAAGTGTATTGATGATGAATGCTTTCACTTGCTCGGCGGTTTCCTGGTCCCGCTTGTCGCCTGACATCAGCTCCAGATAGACCTGCACGGGAGAGGCCCACCAGAAATCATCTATGCGTTGGGCATCAAAATAGACTGTCTCGTCATCAATTTCCAGGAGTTCCAGATTCGGGAATCGGTCGGACGAATCGCCTTTCAGCCTTTCAATAAGCGGATTCAGTTTGGGGCAACATACGGATAAAATCTCTCCACGTTGCATGCTGGCATATTGCCCTACGGAAGAAAGGCTCGATGCCATAATAGGCATGCCTGCTTGCAGTGCCTGCTCCTGCAATATTTCGGTGAGCGGTCTGGGGTTTTGGGGCACTTTCAGCCGGACTCGCGATTTTACGACCGGCGCCACATAATTTTCTCGTAATTTCTGGAGCAGCTTGTCGGGTTGTATTAGACGAATTGCCTCGCCACGGCTTACCACCAGGTCCTCTTCAAGGGTCTTCAAAGCCTTGGACACCGTTGACAGACTCATGGCCTTTTTATTCCACCGCCGCACCAGCAGGTTGCGGTCATTGATTTCAGCTCGAACCTCTTGCACGGTCTTATAGGTGGGACGTGCAAGAAAGCCCCTTGCCACCATGGAACTGTTTTTCCGATAAATGTTTTTGATCGACGCCGATGAGACAAAGCGGTTTTCGCCACCGGTGCGATAGATGGCAAACTTTTCGGGCGCTATCACGACACCGTTTCCGCAAAGGTCGATGCCGCTGTAATTTTCCCGCTCAAGCGTTTGTAATTGCTCATCGCTTAGAAACGGAACAAACAGCATCGCTCCATAGCCGTTCGGCAGTGCCGCCGATTTCAATGCATTGAGGCCATCGCGAAACGCCTTGGGCGTGGATAAAGCTTTGCATTCCAAAGCGAACCTTGCTACGGCGCCCCTCCAAGAGACTTCTACAATGGCATCGAAAAAGGAGCCCCGCCCCACCGTCTCCGCCTCCACCAGGCGCAATGATACAGGGGCCAATGAAACCTTGCCTATACGAAGTTGCTCAAGCATATCTGATTGATTGGGCATTTTCCTAATTTCCATCAATTTCTTTATTAAGAAAATACCACTTTTTAGGAAAATTGCAAGGCCATTTTGAACAAGAGCCGCGGCTATCGGAGGGGACTTTCAGTATTCATTCTTTTCCCGTTTTTATTCTCTGGTTTGTTGGAACAAGCTTCGTACCAAAGCTTGGTACCAGACGGGAAACCCCGGGTTGGCGAAAGAAAAAAGCCATTGAGATTCAATGGCTTATAAACATTATGGTGGAGATGAGGGGGAACTCATCCCCTGAACCCTATCACTTACCTAACCTTCTTTTATAACTACTAAAAACAACCTCAGCTCTTATAGTTCCTAAAACAAGTGTGTATGCCAAATGTACATTCTTATGAAGACCTATCAAAAATGCACATTCTTGGCAAGATTTAAATCATTCTCTTAATTGTTAATTGCCACTGATATAGAGCCATTTCATATTCACCGAAATAGAGCCACTTGATGTTCACCGAAATGAGGCCACTTCATAGTCACCGAAATAGAGCCATCCTATTTTCGGCGAAATAGAGCCA